>Ga0209169_10000109_pt1 | contig 47551 bp, 28 predicted proteins | sample HubBroMetageWRM4_FD_188346 | JGI IMG/M metagenome (GOLD analysis project Ga0209169, IMG submission 188346) | Warmed soil microbial communities from the Hubbard Brook experimental Forest, New Hampshire - Hubbard Brook CCASE Soil Metagenome WRM 4... | ecosystem: Environmental > Terrestrial > Soil...
GCAGAGCGGCTTCGCTCACTTTACTTTGTCGTATGTTCTTCGCTACGCGAGTTTGTCCAAAGAGGCCGCCGGCGAGTGCAACTCGGCAGTGCGGCTCGATCCCGGCAATTACCAGTTCCGTTCCTGTGCGGCTGCCTTTTACATGAACCAGCAGTTCGATCGAGCGAGGGATTTTCTGAGGTTGGACGCGGGGTCAGAATGGTCGAACAATGTCGAGGTAAGTATTTTGCTGCGCGAGGGCAAGACCGGCGCAGCACTCGACCGTCTGCGCCAGCTCCCCGAAAGTTCGTTCTTTCACACTCATGCCTTAATCGCATGTTACTCGACGCCCCGGCCCGCTGGGTCGGAACAACTTCTCGCCCAGGCCGAAAAAGATATCTTCACTTTCCACGACCCGGAGCCCAAATTCAGCCAGGCAGCTCTTTTCAATGCCTGCTTGGGGAGCGACTTTACTGCGCGATTACTGAAATCTGCGATTGAAGGTGGATTTTGTGGGTATAACAACCTGCAAACCGATCCCATGCTGGCAGAATTTCGCAAGTCGCCGGAATATCCCCTTCTGCTGGCTCAAGCTAAGCAGTGCCGAGACCGGTTTTTGGCGGAGAGAGACAAGCCCCAGTTTTAAGCGCCTTACCAGCGGCATTCAATATCGCAGCTTGTCCACCACGCCTCTCATGTCATTCTCCTGAAACAGCCTGATTCCAGCTACCCCCGCAGCTCCCGCCTCCATGCACTCGCGCGCATTCTCGAGCGTCACTCCCCCCAGCGCCAGCACTTTGATGGGGTGTTCACGAGCCGCCCGTAAAGCACTCAATCCAGCTGCCACAGAATTTTGCTTCTCAAACACCGGAGCAAACACCGCGAAGTCCGCCCCGTCCGCAGCCGCGCGCGCCACTTCATCAGTGGAATGACAGGACACGCTGATCACGGGCGCAGTCTGCTTCCAGGCGGCTCGCACTTCTCCCGGCGAAACATCCTCCGACCGCAAATGCACGCCATCCGCTCCGCAAGCAATCGCCACATCCGTCCGAGTGTTGATCAGTAGTCTTGTTGTCGACGAATTTTCCCGTACCGTGCGCGCGGCGTCCCGCGCCAGAGTTTCCAGTTCGCGACCACTGAGGTCCTTCTCGCGCAGTTGAACGAAATCGACTCCGCAGCGGGCAGCTTCCGCGATCTTCTCGAGCAAAGCACGCCGGCGGGAAGCTTCGTCCCCGGCAAACTGCATTCGGTCGGTGATGTAGTAAAGCAGCAAGACGCTTGGGTTTTACGTCGGGCCGGTCACGGGTTCGTCTTCGCGATCTCCGGCATGGCGGTGGCATTGCGCCTTGGGTCCGGCCCCAAGTGATACTTGGTCAACCCGTCGCGCAGGAATTCAAACCCCTCTTCCGGCGAGTCCACAAACTTGAATAGTTCCAGATCCTCCTGCGAAATTGTGCCCGCATCCACCATCGCCTGAAAATTGAGCACCTGGTGCCAGTACTTACTTCCATAAATGGCAACCAGAATCTTCTTGGCGAGCTTCTGGGTCTGCGCCAGAGTGAGAATTTCAAAGAGTTCGTCCAGCGTTCCAAATCCGCCAGGGAAAATCACCAGCGCTTTGGCCAGATAGGCAAACCAGAACTTGCGCATGAAGAAGTAGTGGAATTCAAAATTCAGAGACGGAGTGATATGGGGATTCGGGTTCTGCTCAAAGGGTAAATGGATGTTCAATCCCACGGTCTTCGCGCCCGCCTCCTTGGCACCCAGGTTGGCTGCCTCCATGATTCCTGGTCCGCCTCCAGTGGTGACCACAAAACGACGGCGGCGCGCGGGAATCTGAATCGACCACTGGCTCAGCAGAAAAGCCAGGCGGCGGGCATCTTCGTAATACTTCGCCATGTCCACGGCCGCGAGGGCCTGTTTCCGGCCGGGCGCGCCGCCTGTGCCCGCGGCTTTTGTGCTGTCCAGCGCGGCCAGGTTCTTCTCCGAGACCTTGCGGCTCTCAAACCGCGCCGATCCGAAAAACACAACCGTATCCTGGATCTGCTCCCGGCGAAAGCGCGCCAGAGGCTCCTGGTATTCCGACAAAATGCGGAGCACTCGGCCATCCGGGCTGTTGAGGAAGGTTGGGTTCTCGTAGGCCAGCGGCGCGCGCTTGCTTTGGCTATCACTCATGGTCGGGCTTCTCTTTCGTGAAATGGAGAATGCTTCAGAGACGTTCCCCTTCGTGGTAGTGGATGGCTTCCCAAAATCCCACCCAGATGTCGAGCATACCGAGGCCGCTACAGATCCCGCGCACGAAACCGCTGGCAACAATAGCTCGCAACGCGGGATGGGTCAGCAGCAGATGGTTGTCAGTCCACTCCGGGCGCCATGGAAGAATGACCAGCAGCACCCCCACTACCGCGCAGACAAATACAAACAGAAGCACGGTCAACCGATGCAGCCAGAGGTCGAGTCGCGTGGGGGGAGCACCTCCGCGATTTGGCAGTCCCGACTCTGCCGCCCCCTGCGGAGCACCAGGTCGGTCCGGGGAAACAACCCCCGTGCTGGTCCCACTCGAAGTTCTTTCCTGGGAAGCCTTGTCCTGGAAAACCCTGGGATCTGCCGTCACACGGCGCTCCAAAAAGGAATAGACCAAACCCGGCGCAACCGGGTTTTGTCAGACCACGTCCCAAGCCTTGGGGAAGATTGACCCATCGGGACATTCTACGACTTCAGGGTCTTAATGCGCTCGGCGACATCGCGATAGTCAATATTGCTGCCATATACTTCCATGAAGTGGCTCAGGGCAGCCGTCTTGTTTCCCGCGACTTCGTAGGATGAGCCGAGTTCGTAGTGCAGGGCGGTACGCGTATCTGCATCCAGCGTGGGCAGGGTAAGCGCTTTTTCATACCACCGAATCGCTGCCTCCGGCACCCCTTTGTCAAGGAAGCACTGCGCCAGCCAGGTATAGGTTTGCATGATCTGCGGGAAGGGATGGCCGTGCTCCGCCGATTGACATACCTTCTGCAATTCGCCAATAGCTTCGTCGAGCAAACCCATTTCCCGGAAAGCAACACCTAGGTTGTAATGCGTTTCTGGATCTTCGTCGGCGCTGGTGGTTTCTTCCTCCAACTCGTGTTTCAACTCTCCGAACATGTCCGCCAGGTCCACTCCAGGCCCGGCTTCGGACTTGGAAGGCGGGGCTGCTCCAGGAACTTGCGGGACCAGCGGCCGAATGGTCGAGGGTTGATAGGTGAATGTCGGAGAAGCCGCTGCTGGCGCAGCGGCGGCGGCCGCTGCCATGGCTATTGGCGCCGCAGCCGGTGCGGGCGCAGGAGTTGGCGTGTTCTGCGCCGGAACCGGCGCCGTTTGTGCAACCGGGGCCTCCGCCAGGAAACTGGCTCCCAGCGAAGATTCAAGGTCGCTGACCAAAGCGTCAAGTACTGGAGCTGGGTGGGCCTCACCTGCCGCGGGCACAGACTCCGTGCCGGCGGGTTGAGCGTCGGCTTTGGGGGTAAATTCTTGAGCGGTGGTTTGCGGAAGGAAGCCGTCTCCCAGGGAAGACTCCAAATCGCTGACGAGTGCATCGAGTGCAGGCGGGGTTTGCGCCGGAGCGGTTTGCTGCGGACTCGCCGGCTCCTCTTCGACCTGCACTGGCCCCTCTGCTACTTCCACCGAAACCGCTTCAGACGCGGGCGTTTGTGCGTGCGCTGCCGCCAGTTCAGCACGCAAAGTTTCCAGCCGGGAAGCATCGGGATTCAGTTGTTCCAGCTTGCGGAAGGCGGCATGAGCTTCCTCCGCCATGCCATTGGACAGGTAGAAACGAATCTCTTCCACCGCTTCCGAAATGGCGGCTTCGGACACAACTTCGGCCGGTTTGCCCTTTTCTGAGCTGGCTGCCGGTGCCTCGGTGAAACCTTCTTCCCACTCTGCCGAAAGGTCGATCTCCTGAGTGGGCGCAGCTTGCACCGCAAACTCGGCAGGCTCCGGCTGGGCGTCATTGGCGTGGAAAAAGGGTCCCGACTCTGCGGCCGCTTCCGGCGGTGCAGTTGGGGCCGATGGGGTTACGGCTTCGGCAATCTCCGCTACTTGGGCCTCTTCGGTAACCACGGCAGATTCCACCCGTGCAGCTGCCCGGCTCGATAGTGCCGGCGTCGAAGCGGCTCGCTCCTCATATTTCGCCGCCAGTTCCCCATAACGAGTAGCTTCGTCGGGGCATCCTGCCTCGTGGTAAATACTCTCCAGCGTGCGGCAGCAAACCGCCGCCTCGGTGAAGCGCTGTGCCCGGGTATGCAGCGCTGCCAGGCGTTGATTGATGCGCAAATCGCGCGGTGCTAGCGGCAGGGCGGACATCAACGGTCCCAGGGCCTTGGCCGGCATGTTGTACGAGATAAACAACTCGGCATCGGTCAGAGCAGCCCGCACAGCCAACGCCACATCGTCGGCGTAGCGTTGATCGATGAAAGGAGCGGTGGCCTCCAGTTCGTCGACCATGACTGCGCCCTCTTCCGCACTGATGAGCCGCACTCCAGAGGAAGTCCCGAGCTTGCCCAGCACCTGCTGATAGTTGCGGGCGTGTATCTGGTTCTCGGGCTCGAGCTGGGTCAATTTCAGATAGTAGTCGCGGGCCTTCTCCAGTTGGTCGGATTGCACATAGGCGTGTGCGAGCAGTTCGTAAACCTCGGTAATGTGAGTTGTGTCCCCCGCCTTGTTCAGAAGGTCGAGCAAGGTTTCGAGGGCCACGGAATTTTCACGAAGATGCCCGATCAAAGAATGCAGGTTCTCAATCGTCTTGCCGGAATCCGCTGCCAATAACCGTTCGCAATGTTGCTGGTACACCTGCAAAGCCTCAGGAAACTGGCCCGCCGCCATCAACGCCTCGGCATAGCTGAGAACCGCAGTGATATCGTTGTGCACCGACAGCAGTTTCCCCGCCAGCGTCCCTGCCTCGGCTAGGCGTCCACTCTGAACATAGGCTTGCAACAAGGTCCGCAACCCGTCAGGATTGCTGTCCAGGTCAGCCACTTTTTCGAGGCACTCGATGGCCGCCGCCATGTCGCCGGAATCAAATGCGTTCCGGCCCCGTAGCAACAATGCATAACTGCTGCCCGGATCCAGCTTCAGCATCCGTTGCAGAATCTCTTCGGCGCCCTCTAGCTGGCCCTTGGAACGCAGTGTCTCCGCGGCAGCAGAGAAAATCTGCCAGGCTTCGTTCTTCTTTCCCAGGCGCACATAGACTTCGGCCAGCTTGGTTCGCATGGCCACGTTTTCCGGATCCATTTCCAGCGTCTTCTGGAAAATGCGTACCGCCTGCTCCAGCTCTCCATTGCGCAGGAATTCTTCCGCCACTTGCAGATATTGGGCACGGGCGTCGTTGAATAATCCTTGTTGGGTGTATAGCTCCGCGAGCCGGAGTACGCAGTCGAGCGAGGACTTCAACTTGCTCAACTTCTTGTACATGGCGATGGCTTTGACCGTGAACCCCTGCGATGCATAGGCATCGCCCACCGTCTTGAAGCACTCCACCGCTTTTTCTTGATTGCCCAGACGCGAGTACAGATCGCCCACGGTGTTCGCCACCGTTAAATCCTTGGCGTCTGCCTTGAGAACCTTTTCGTATTCAGTGATGGCGTTTTGCAGCTTGCCCTGCTGGACAAACTTCTCCGCAGCACTGAGCACCTTCTGTTTGTTGAAGCCAAACCCAAACGCCATAGAAGTGCGGACTCCAGCTCCGTTTCAACTCTTGCCCGAGAACCTCACTACCGACCCGTATCCGGCAAGTGGACCTACCAAACCCGGCCACTCACCTATCGGGAAATGTTCTATCGGACAAGGGTCATTGTACGGCTGGGTATTCAGAATCGTATGGTTACTAAGGGTTACCGAAAGTGAGTGTACGAGTGGGTTACTTGCGGAACCAGGGCGGATCCTCAGCATTCCGAGGGGACCGTAGCTTTCGCGTGCACGATGGCTTGGCGCAAGGACGAAGACCTAGCCAAGGTTCGGTTTCACCGCACCTGTGCGCTATACCGGTGCGGACGCTGTCTGAGCCGAAAGACAAAACTCACGGTTAACCGAAGATTGTTCTGGGCTTGCTCGGCCCCGGCTGCGTCATAGAAGGTCGTGCGCAGATAGTCTCCGTTGACGCGAAGGGCCAAATTCTCCGAAACCGAGTGCTCGAATCCTGCCCCAGCCGCATAGGCAGGCCGCGCCAACCATCCATGGAAATACTTGGTGTCGCTGATTGGCACTGCACCGTCCACAAGACTCATGCCGGCAAGCCCGCGAACGAATACTCGATTGTGTCCGTGCTGAATAAGTGAGAACACGGGACCCGCCTGAGAGGTCAACGCATAGCCTTGGTGCGGGGTGGTGAGGACGTCCGCCGTACGGACATAACTGGAATCGATCGTCACCCCCCAGCGCGGGCTCAGAGCAATGCTTCCGCTGAAATCCAAACCGTTGAGGCCCACGCGCCCCGCGGAGGCGATCGGCATGGTGAGGTAGGTATAGCCGACACTCACGTCGTAGGCTGGGCCAGCGACCGCAGGCGACGGCCCCGATTGCAGCCTTTGGGCCAACGCGGCCCCTAGCATCACCACCATGAAACAACAGAGCCTTCCGACGACCCTCATCGAGTTTCTCATTACATCCCTTCTGATCGGCAGTGCGCGCTTAGGGAGAGGGTTCTTAGCCGAGGGGGAACAACATACCGTTATCCGAAAAACTGATTTAGGGACTTACCGATCCCTGGGCGACAAGTTTCTTGTCCGCCTGGCTGTAGCTCAAGAATGGGAAAAATGGAGTGACCTCGAACGGCATCTTCTCCCGCGGGGACACCAGCGCTACCGGAGTCGCATTCATCATGGTTAATTGATTGCTCCACGGATCCAACTTGATGCGGCTGCCAATGGGAAGAGCGGCAACCTGATCGAGGCGCTGCTTCTCCAAGGTCGGTGCCGAGTTGAAAAGCGCGGCCATCCGGGTACTGTTGCCACTCGCCATTCTGCCACCCAGTCGTGGGCTGATTAAATTGGTGAGCACGGGCGAATGGGCCTGCAAGGTCTTGAGAAACAGCCCCGCATTGCCCAGTTTGTCTTTGTACGGCGAGTTCGTCAGTAGCTCCATAGCTTTGTTGTCGGCAGCTTCCTCGTCGGCAGGGTTCCGCTCGAAATGCAGATGTTGGAAAGCATCGGAATCGGCGAAGAAGAAGCGGTCGTTGAAGGCCAGCCGGGTATCGACGTGATGACCCAAAGCGATATGAGCAAGCTCGTGTGCCAGGATCATGGCCAAAGATGCTTCATCGGGAAGTACATCCAGCAAGCCGCGGCTCACGACAATGGTGTGTCCGATGGTGAAAGACTCCAGCGGCAGCGTCAGCAGCACGCGGCAGCGCACATCCGGCTCGATTTGCAGCTTGTTGGTGATGATGAGGTTGTTGACCACGGTCTGCAGGATCTTGTCCACGTCGCCCGGAGGCGCGAGCACGCCGATTTTTTGCAAGTGATCTACCGCATTATCTTCCGCCATCCGTTCCCACATGCGTTGGGCCTCAACCGGGGCGGCATCTTTGGCAATGGGACGATCATCGACCGCGCTGTCAACCTTTATTTGTGTGAACTCCTCTTCATGATTCAGCTGTTCTGGATCGTAGGCCCACAGACGCGTCTGCGCCTTGAGGTACAAATCGTGGAACAGTGCGCTGTGTTGTGTTCCTGACTCCTCAACGTAGACATAGGAAGGCAGCCACACATCGGATTGCAGGTTGAAACGCCAGCTGTCGAAGTGCAGGTAGTAACTGTAGTCGGAATGGCCGGAATAAGTGCCGTTAAAGCGGACAATGTTGAAGTCGCGGTCTTCCACCCAGATTCTTCCCGTGAATAACCCTTTAGGCGCTTTTTCTCTGGGTTGGACATCGATCACTATGCAGCGCGCTTCCCCAAGAAACTCGCGCCGCACGAACGTGAAGTGGTAATTGCTTTTTTCGAAGTCGGCATCAAGCATCACCATCTGCGCGAAGCCCTGAGGCAAGAACCTATAAGACAAGGCGGTCGAGAAGGGATTCACATGGTGCAGGAAACCTTTGTGACGCTTCTGGAACACGGAGTCGCGGGGACCATCATTCAGGTCGATCCGCCCCAGAAAATACTGGTCATTTACCGGCTCGACGTTATGATCGCTGTCTTCATGGAGATTCTGGATGTAGGTTTCGGCCAGAGGGTGCATACGCTTCATGGTTTCGACAAACTTATGTTCGCGCTCTACTACCCGGTCGACGGTTTGGTCGAAGGACAACGTAGCCGACACCGGGGTTTCGGCCGCAACCCCCGCCGTCGAAGACACAAGCAGCAAGAAGACGATTGTTCTGAAACTACGCATAGCGCTCCTTACGAGATAAGTTCAAAAATGATGTGCACCAGGGCCATCGAATCAATCGGCTGGCCTTCATGCAAAGCCGGCTTGAACTTGATTTGCTCAGCCGCCTTCACTGCCTGTTCATCCAGCCCATGTCCGAGCCCTTGCACGACACGTAACACATTTACTCGCCCGTCGGATTTAAACACCACTTCCAGGCGAACTTCTCCGTTGATCTTCTGCTGCCGCCCCTCATCCGTGTAGTCGGGCTTGGGCTTGAAAGTGATTTCGACGGGAGCATTGGGTCCGTTACTCGGTTGGCGTAAGCCCGCTTTTGAATGTGTACTCGGGCTAGTGAAGGCCTCGATTGCCCCGTTGCCGAATCCCGAACTCATCACCACGTTGGGATTTGCCGCACCCGTTCCATGGTCATGGCCCGATCCATTGCCGGCAGCGTTGCCGAAGCCTACCGGCTGCACGGATGCGGCCAGCTTCGTGACGGGTGCTGTAACCGGGCTCTCATGGGAAAAGGTGCCGACTGCCACGATTTGAGATGTCGGTGCACTGGGCATCACGGGCATCTTGTTGTCCAGTTTCAGCGCCGGCGCCGCCGGCTCGGGTTCTGATGGCTTGTGTTCGACGATCGCTTTTACTTGTGGTGCGACCACAAGAGCCGCTACCTGGCTCGGGCTCTCCAGCGCCGGTTTGCGCTCCGGCGGAGCCTTGCTTTCCACTTGCGGCCTCGACCGCACCAGCGTGGGTGCCTTCATCGGCTGATTCTGCGGTAGTACGAGGGGTTCATACGACACCAAATTGGTCACCCGATAGTTCGCCAGTGGGATTAGGTTTTGGTGGAATCGGGCACACACTATGACAAGAGTAACCAGCAAAAGAGCTTGCACGCCCCAGCCCGTGACCAATGATTTCCAGCGCGACTGCGGCGATGGCAATAGTGCGAACAGAAGCCCCTCCCCTGATGAAGTTTTTCCCGCTCGGGCAGGTATGGCGCAATCGCGATGCCACTGCGAATCGGAAAATGCATGCACCGGGGAGGTTCGATTTCCTGCGATGCCAAAGCGTCAGAATTCGCGCCAGCGAAAGCATTTAGCTCACGCGCTCAAGCCGCCAGAGAAGGTGGACTCCAAGACGTTTCTCTAGCACAGAAGTAACCTGTCTAGAGTCTTTCAGGTCATGCGTCGTGCTCGGAAACCGGGGAGTGCACTGAAATCGTGGTTCACATAGGAAAAACTTTTCCCACAGCATTGGGACGATCCTGGGTACTCAGGCTCACCCCGGTTGTTGGGCGTTAACCGGGCCAAAGTACTCGCGACCCTAAATGCGCTACTCTTTCTGCCATGCAGCTCCGCTCGCTGACCGACTACCTTCCGCACTTTCTCAGCCGAGCGCAGGAGACTGCGTACATCCAGCCTCATGGATACCGTACCGAGCGCTGGTCCTATCGGCAGATCGCTGTCAGTGCCTTCCGCTTCGCGCGAGAACTGGAGGCGCGTGGCATAGAAAAAGGAGATCGCGTCCTTCTTTGGGGCCCAAATTCTGCGGCATGGGTGGCTGTATTTTGGGGATGCGCGCTGCGGGGAGTGGTGGTTGTCCCGCTCGATGACATCACCACGCCCGATTTCTTCCACCGCGTCCACCGGCAAGTCGATGCCAGACTGCTGGTGGCTTCGCATGTCCACGAACAACCATCGATTCCAACCCTTGCACTCGAAGACTTGCCTGAAACCCTCGCCTCACGGTCCCCGTCCCCGGATTCATCAGTCGATCTCGCTCCCGCCGATATTCTGGAGATCGTCTTTACCTCCGGCACTACCGCCGAACCTAAGGGTGTCGTTATCTCCCACGGGAATGTACTGGCCAATCTTGCCCCCCTTGAAGCAGAGATTCGCAAATACCTCAAATACGAACGCTTCGTGCATCCCGTGCGCTTCTTGAATCTGCTGCCGCTGAGCCACGTCTTCGGACAATTTCTGGGAATGTTTCTCCCTCCCTTGCTCGGCGGCACTGTCGTATTTCAGCAAACGCTCAAACCCTCCGATGTAATTCGCACCATCCGTCGGGAGCGGGTTTCGGTCCTGGTCACCGTGCCTCGCGTGCTGAAATCGCTAAAAGAGAAGATCGAACACGATCTCGCCGACGATCGCCGTCTTGAGCCGTTTCAAACTGCATTCCGCCAATCCCAAGACAAACATTTCTTGCGCCGCTGGTGGATATTTCGCCACGTCCGCCAGCAATTCGGTTGGAAGTTCTGGGCCTTCATTTCCGGAGGCGCAGCTCTTGACCACACTACCGAAGAATTTTGGGATCGCCTAGGATACGCCGTGATTCAGGGCTATGGCCTGACGGAGACCACATCGCTCATCAGCGTCAATCATCCTTTCCGGCTGGGAAAGGGATCGATCGGGAAGGTGCTCAAAGGACGTGAAGTCAAACTCGCCGAAGATGGCGAGATCCTCGTCCGCGGCAACGGAGTCGCCGCCGGCTACTGGGATGGACATGCTCCTCAACCCATGAGCGACCAAGAGGGCTGGTACCGCACCGGCGATGTTGGGGAACTTGACGCGGCCGGCAACCTCTATTTCAAAGGCCGGAAGAAAGAGGTGATCGTCACTCCTGCCGGCATGAACGTCTACCCCGAAGACCTCGAAGCCGCGCTCCGCAGCCAACCCGGGGTCAAGGACGCTCTGGTGATCGCCACGCCCCGGGACGGAAATGCGGAGCCCTGCGCGGTTCTGATTCTGAGACCAGAAGAAAACCACCCCGAAAGAGTGGTCGAGGCCGCCAACCAGTCCCTGGCTGAGTACCAGCGTATGCGCGCGTGGTTCGTCTGGCCTGACGATGACTTTCCCCGTACCTCGACCCAAAAGCCTCTCAGGAATGTGGTCCAGCAAACGGTCCATGCTCAACAGTTGGGCCGGCCCGCCTCTTCCGGAGAATTGGCGGAACTAATCAGCCGCATAGCCGGTCGCACTCCTATAAGGCTTTCGGCTAATGCAGATATTGAATCCGACCTGAATCTCAGTTCGCTGGACCGCGTCGAACTGCTCGGCGCGCTCGAAGACCGCTATCAAGCCGAGCTTAGCGAGACTCGCTTTGCGGCGCTGAAAACCATTGGCGACCTGCAACGCATGCTGCAAGGCGAGGTGGCTGCCCACGTTCGGTTTCACTATCCCCGCTGGGCGCTGCGCTGGCCGGTGACCTGGATTCGCTTGGTGGTGCACTACCTCCTGCTGCGTCCCGCCGTGTTCTTGCTGGGGTGGCCGCACATTGACGGCCGGGAAACGCTGCGAGGAGTTCGTGGGCCAGTGCTGGTCATCTGCAATCACATCGGAGACGTTGATCCCGGCTTCGTGCTGACGGCGTTGCCCGGCCGCCTGCGCCGTAGACTGGCAGTGGCAACGGGTGGCGAGGCCCTGGAGATCCTGCGTACACCGCCCCAGGACCGGAACCTCCTAGCCCGCGCCTACGATCGCGTGAAATGGATTTTGGGCGTCTCTCTGCTCAACTTGTTTCCCTTGCCCCGCGAAGCTGGGTTCCGGCAGAGCTTTGCATATGCAGGAGAATGTGTCGACCGCGGTTACAGCATCCTGGTATTTCCCGAAGGGCATCACACGATCGACGGCAAACTGCGCCCGTTTCGCTCGGGCGTTGGTCTGCTGGCAAATAATCTGGGCATCCCGATAATCCCCGTTCGCATTGATGGACTGTTTGAAATCAAACACGCGGGAAGAAGATTTGCCTGGCCGGGCGAAGTGCGGGTCAAGCTGGGCGCACCTATTCGATTTCCATCTGCGGCGAACCCCCAGGAAATCGCGAGTGAGCTACAGAAGATTGTCGAGAACTTGTAAACGTTAAGCCCCAGATTTTGCCGCTTGGCCGGGTTTCGGTCCCAGGGTCGTGATCTGTATGGCTCGCACCTGAGCGGGTGGGACTTGCAAAGTGTTCTCGTTGAGGTCGGCATCCCGCGGCAGCATGCCCACTGCCCGATTCCGGCCCGCCTGCTTGGCCGCATACAAAGCTTGGTCCGCGAGTTCCACAACCGCTTCGTAGCTCACGGCATCGGGTGTGGCGCAAAACCACGGGAAGGCAGCCCATCCCACGGAGCAGGTTCTTCGCACCGACACCCCTGCATGCTTCAAACAGAAGGGTTCGCTGCCGACCATGTGCAGAATCCGTGACGCCAAGGTCGTGGCCTCGCTGCGTTCAGTGTAGCGTGAGACCACCAGAAACTCCTCACCGCCCCAGCGCACCAGCACGTCAGACATGCGAATGGCCGATTGGATCCGGCGCGTCATTTCGCCCAGCATCTCGTCTCCGGCAGCATGTCCGTAAACGTCATTCACCTCTTTAAAGAGGTCGGCATCAACGATGTAGAAAATGAGATCGCGATTGCGTCCCCCGCTCTTGTCCGTCAGATACGATCGAATCGCCTGCCGCGCATCCCCCTCGATGGTGACCTGAAAGAAACGGCGGTTGCGGGTTCCGGTCAGCGGATCGGTGAGCGATGCCTCGCGCAACTCCCTGTTCAGCCGCTCAAGTTCCGCGCTACGCTCGGCCACCGCCTGCTCCAAACGTCGCCGGTCTTTCTGGAGCGCATAGGTGCGGAAGCGAAGAACCCCGTGCAGGGCAAAAGCCAGGAACGCGATTCCCAGGAAACGCGCCCACCACGTCTGCCACCACGCTGGCAATACCCGGAAGGAAAAACTTGCGGGCAGGCTCTTGGTCCCAGTGCCGGTTTCACAGGAAATTTCCAGAGTGTAATTCCCCGGGGCGAGCGAAGCATAGCGCACCTCACGGGCAAGAGTTTCCGTGAATTCGCCCTCCAAGCCTGATAACCGGGACCGGCAGCGTAGCGACGTCGGATTCCGGTACGACAAGGCCGAGAACTCCGCCCGCAGCGAGTTTTCTTTGTGAGTGGCCTCCGGGCTGCCGTCCCCCAGGCGTTCTTGTCCACCTAGTTGCGCAGCTGTGATCACCACATTGAAAGCCGGCGGCGGGACAGCCTTCTCCGCATGGGGATCGAAACGCGCCAGTCCGCCGCTGGTACCAAACAGGATCGTACCGTCGGCCTCGGCATAGAAACCGCCTTCGCTTTGATCATCCCAGATTAGACCGTCGTCGTGGCGATAACGCCGCGTGCTCTGGTCCAACGCGATCCGCGTCAGACCCTGGGAGCCTCCGACCCAAATTTTGCCTGCCTGATCTCGCCCCAGCATGAAGACTTCATTGGCCAGTAATCCATCTTGCTGGCTGAAATGTTTGCCTTCGGCTTTCTGGCTATTGAGTCGAAACCGGGTCACGCCGGGAGCATCCGAATAATGGACCCAGACCTCGTTTCCGTCCACCGGTGCGACTCCAAAGAGGCCGTCCGAAAGCAGTCCGTCTTTTGTCGTATAGAGTGACCAAGACTTGCCATCGTACCGTCCCAGACCGTTGTGTCCGCCGGTCCAGACCACTCCTCCGGCGGCCATAGCAAAGGTGCTGACGCCGTCCACAATTTCGCGTGGCGCCCCAGCGTCGCGAAATACAAAAGGAGGCGCGGATCTCTCCAGCACCTGCAAGAAGTGCGGCCCCGAAATCCAAAGCCGCGCGTCCGGTCCGGGGCCGATCCAGGTGATGTCGGGCCACCGCGTTGTCACTTTCTCCGGTTGCAGAGTGCGAGGATCAAACCGCGTAAGACCTCCGGGATGACACAGCACCCAGATCGAGCCGTCTGCGGCCAGCGCCAGCGTCCGGGCCATCGAGCCGTTCAAACCACTCGTCTCCTTCCACACCCGAAAGCGATGTTTCTCCTCATCCCACATCGCCACTCCGTCATTCGTCCCCACCCACAGCCGCTGTTGATAATCGCGCAGTTCCGCCCACACCACGTTGTCCGGCAGTCCTTCCGCGTCGGTCCAACCCGACCAGCGTCCTTCGCCTTGCCAGCGTTGAATTCCGTTGCCTCCCAATCCCAGCCAGTAGGTTCCTTCACGATCCTGTATAGCGGAAAACATGGCGTTGGCCGCAGTCCCTCGGCGCTTGTCGATCACATCCCAATGGTCGTCATAGTGCAGATACAGCCCGGAGATGGTGGGAATCATAAGCCGCCCGCGGCCGTCGATCGCGGGCACACCGACGTCGTTCGCCGGAGGCAAGTCGGGCGCGTCGGTCACGAACTGTTCCGTTCCTGGGTCGAGTCTTAGCAGATGCCTCGAGGTTCGCAACCAGAGCCGCCGCTTTCCGTCCTGCAGCAGCGCGATCATGGGCTCGTGGGGGACTTCCTTTTGCGCTGGCAAGAAATGGGGATGGATAGTGTGGTCCAACCAGCCCACGCGATTGCTTAATGTGAACCAGACCCTGCCGTCATTCCCGCCGTGCACCAGTCCGACTTTCTGACCAGGAAAAACCTGCTGTTTTACTGTGACGGAAGGGCCCGCGCCTGGGGTAAATATCCAGAGTCCGCTGTCGCTCGCCAGGTAGACGCCCTCCGGCCTCACGACTATGGCTTGGTAGGTAGCGAGCGAATGAATTCCGGACGGAAGGGTCAGCGCGATAAATCGCGCACCGTTCTGCACCGCCAGCCCGTCCCGGCTCACCACCCATATCCGGCCGTCCGTGCCTTCTGTGATCTCTTCAACGAATGCTCTCGATATTCCCTGTTCTGGACCAAACTTCACAACCCGCGCTCCGTCGTACCGCAGCAGGCCGCTCATACTTGCGATCCAGATGAAGCCCTGGTGGTCCTGAAACAAGTACACAGGCGTAATCGTGCCTAGCCCCAGGTTTTCTCCCACCTTTTCGAAAACATAGCGGGCATGGTCGGGCAGGGGCAGCGGCGGAGAGGGCACATTCGAGGCATAGAGGGCGGTCAGCGAACCTGCTGCAACTGCCAACCTCAGCACCCGCTTCTTAATTGCGTTCGTCAACTGGCTAGGTCGTCGTCAGCCTGAATGCTGGCTCGCTTGCTTTGGGTTACGGGATGTGGGGGAACGAATGCTCTAAGCCCACTGCGAAGTACGGGCTTGGGGGCCTTTGGGGACAACTCACACGAGTAAACAGCAGTCTAGTAGGAGAAAAATGTAGGCAGTAGATGACACTCAGACATGTACGACCGGGTTGGGCCCTTTTGAAAGTGCGCTGCTCGGTTGGTTCCGTCGGGGGTCAAATATCAGTACCGAGTCGGTTAGGACATCACTCGGCAAAGCGGCAGGGGTTGAAGTTTTTTCTGGCAGGCTGTAACTTTTGAGCGATCCGCAAATCCCATGCGCAGCCGTAGTAGTGTGGGTGCAATTCAATTCCAATCGAACTCTAGGAGAAAACATGAAGAAGCTGATCGCTAGATTGATGGCGGTATCTTTTTTGGCAGTTTCTTTTGCCGCGTTCGCCCAGACCGGTTCTGATGCGAAACAAGACAACATGAAGCAAGACACCATGAAGTCCGACAGCATGAAGAAGGACAGCATGGCGAAAGACAGCAAGAAGTCCGCGAAAACAAAGAAGACCAGTATGAAGAAGGACAACATGAGCAAGGACAACATGAGCAAGGACGACATGAAGCAGGACACGATGAAGAAAGACGACGCCGCGCCCAAGCAATAGTTCGACCTCAGAACGCCTCTTTTCGGGGTAGCGACGGCTTATCGCGCTACCCCGGCACTTTTTATTCCGGTTCTTCTTGCTCCAGGCGAGCGGCTTCCGCGTCGTCCCGCGGAGCCACTTGGACCTCACTCAAGTACTTCCTCAAGCAGCGGACGCAGGGCGTGTAACCCTCCCGCAGCGCTTCGCCGGCGGTCATCGTCTGTAGTTTGTCTTTGTCGTGGATGAAGCGGCAACCCGGAACATGAAATATCCTGCCCTCGGAGATCGCGACTACCACTAGATCCGGAGGAATGTGACTACCCGATTGTGCTTGTTCCGAGCGTAGATCGGGCCGGTTGAATTGCGAAGAGTTTCCCACTTCGAAGCTGAGCAGCATCAACGCCGCGAACCCCAGGGCCATCATCCATCCGAAGGCATTGGTCCGGCGCCGGGGCATACCTTCTTCTAATCTGCGATGCAGACGCTGGCTGAAACCCAGGGGCACTTCCAGCATGCGCTCGTCGCCATAAAGTTGGATGACGTTTCTCGCCCCGTTCAATACTGCCGTGCAGCGTTTGCATCCCCGAAAATGTTCCTCCATGGACGCGCGCAGTCCAGGATCAACCTCGCCATCGAGGAAATCCGATACCTCGCGCCATACTTCTGCGCACTGCATTACCATGGCTTGTTCCCTTTCGCAAAAGCCAGCGCCTTGCTCCAACTTCCGCCGAGGCCCGGCGCCAGCAGGTCGCGCAGCATTAGGCGAGCCCTGAGCAAGCGGGTCTTAACCGATGGCACCGAGATGCCCAATGCTTTGGCCGTGTCCTCGATGCTCAATTGCTGCATGTCACGCAGGATAAAAACCTCTCGATACTTCTGTCCGAGGGAACTCAATGCTTCCGCGAGCTTTTGCCGAACCTCTGCCCGCTCCAGTGTTTCCGAAGGAATTTCCCGCCAGTCGGCGAAGTCGCGCGGCGTGTACTGACCCTCCTCGTCTCGCTGATCCACCATCGGCTCCATCACCACCGCCTGCTGCTTCCTTCTTCTCATGCGCGCTTCGTTGACCGCGATCTGAATCAGCCATGTACTGAAGCGCGCTTCGGCCCGAAATTGCCGGATGTGTTTGAAGGCCTTGAGCACAGCCTCTTGCGCCGCATCCTCGGCATCGGCTTCATTTCGCAGAATGGCCAGTGTCGCGGCATACACCCGTTTCTCGTATGGCCGGATGAGTTCATAAAAAAGCTCTGGCTGGCCCTCCCGGATTCGCTGGATCAGCGTCGCTTCATTGAGTTGTTCGCCTGGCTTCTCCAGCGACGCTGTCGTTTCCGGCATTTCCCTTCACCGCAATTGACGTTGACCGCAATCACCGCACCTACTCAACCGGGTATTCCGGATCCTTTTTCCAGCCTGTCAGCATGGAAACAAAATTGTTCCAGCCGTGCAGCACTACCATCACCAGATGACCGAACACAAAAGCTAAGATCGCCCACATGGTCGCAAAGTGCCAAACTCGCGCCCAGTGAAATCCGCCCATCGTCCAAGCCAGCCAGGAAAATTGCACCGGCTTCCATACCGCTAGGCCGGTGATCACCGACAACACGCCCAACCCGATTACCGTGGTGTAAGCATGTTTCTGGAGAGGGTTGTAAGCTTCCCTCACCGGCGGTTTGGGCCCGAAGAAAAAGTAATGCCGCACCATCGGCCAAATTCCGGGCAGATCGCGTCGCACGAATAAAACCTGTTTGTAGTTTCCGCTGAAAACCTGGTATGCCAGATAGATCAGCCCGGTGCCAATGTAGATCCACATGAATGTCAGATGCCATTGCAGCGCCCCGCCCAACCAGCCGCCCAGGGCAAACGCCTTGGGCCAGTTCAACAAATCCTTCTGCGGGATCTTTGCCCCAAAGCTGGGAAACGCCCGAAAGATTTGCAGACCGCTGCCTACCATGACGAACAAGGCGACCGCATTCAGCCAGTGACAGAATCGCACAATGAACGGGTGCTCATAGACCGCCTCAGTGACTTCGCCAGTTTTCAAGTCCTCAACCGCAATGGCTCGTGTCGCCATGTGTCCCCATCCCTACAACCCGTAGAAGCTCGAATATCCCTGATCTTCCCAATACCCCACCCGCTCCAACACATTCGTGACTTTCAGATCGGTTAAGTACTTGGCCTGCTTATACCCGATTTTCGTCGGCAGTGTGAGCCTCAACGGAGCCCCATGCTGCCGCGTCAGCGGCTGGCCGTACATCTCATAGCAAAGCAGCGACTGGGGATGCAGCGCCGTCGCCATATCCAGCGACTCGTAGTAATCGTCTGCACACTCCACGTAAACAAAACGCGCGGTGGTGTCGGCGCCAATGAGGTTTAGAAAGTCAGACAGCCGTGCCCCGCCGAAACGTCCGATCACGTCCCACCCTTCCACGCAAACATGCTTGGTATTCTGCGTGACTTTGGGCAGTTGGCTGATTTGCGCCAGCTTGTAATTCCCCGGTTTTTGCACTGCCCCGCTGACCGTCAGAGTCCAGCGATCAAAATCGACCTCCGGATCGTCCACGTCATAGCCGTTGATGGGGAACTTGTTGAAGGGAGTGAGTTCGGAGTCGGGGAACGTCGGCGCCAGATGCCCACCTCGAAACAGCTTCGCCGAGGCCCAATCACTGAACTCAAGCCCTGCCTTCAGCAGCGGGGTTTGTAGCTTGGGAATTGCGAAGGCACCCAGGGCAACTAGCGGAGTTAGCTTTAAGAGCTCGCGCCGGTTCATAGCCCGGAACTTGCGGATATCCATATGTAAACTCATCAGATATACCCTTTCCCTGGCTCCTGTTCAGCATAGGATTCGGGAATGGCGATCAGGTTACAACCAATCCTGCCCTGTGCCCAAAAACGTCGAAAAACGTTGCCAAACCCGCTTCCCCCACTTTCGTGCCATAGACAGTAGTACGTCGGTTTAGAGAACATGTTACTGGTAGTCGATCGCGCAGGTTACGTCGGATGCTGGACGTGGCTTGGAATGTTTGATCTCACGCCTAATGTACGTCCTCCCCAAGGCGGCATTCCAGAGCAACAGTTGCGGTCGGCAGTGAACTCAGTGAAGAAGCTACGCATTAACGGTCTCGGTGGAAAACTCTTCCGCTCCGAAGATGGCCAGGCATTGGTCGAATACGCCGCCATGCTGGGGATTCTGCTGGCTCTGCTGTTCATCGCTCAGGCGGTCGGGTTCCAATCCAACCGTTTGTTTCAGTGGGTCGTTAGCGCCCTCCAGTAAAGCTTGCCGTTTGCCGCACTAACCCAAGCTTTCCCTCCCGGCAATTCTAGTCTTAATCCAAGCCCCGGAACCACTTTGCTCCCAATGAGCCCCCCGAGACTTGATCTTCACTGTACGATAGACAGTTCACCATCACCGCCTGAGTTTCCATGAGTTCAACCGTTACAGAGCGGCTTCGGAGTGCAGTTTCCGAGGCCCATTGGAGTGAGGCTGTCGCCCTGCTGCAAACTCGCGAAGCAGTCCAGGCGGCGGGGGCATTGGGTGAACTCCCGTTCGAACAGCAACAATCCTTATTCCGCCACCTGCCCCTCGATCTTGCCGCTGCCCTGGTCGCTCATTTTCCTTACTATCATCAATACGTCCTGTTGCACGCGCTGCCAGTGCCAGAAATGCGGGCCCTGGTTGACAAGATCAAGCCCCACGACCGCGTACGTTTCTTAGACGAACTTCCGGAAGAAGCGTGGCAGCGGCTGATGGATGAACTGTCGAGTTCAGCGGCTGCTGAGCCCTCGGGCCAGCCTGAGCAAGGAACGGCGCAGTTGCTGGAACCGCAGCTTGCGCCACCACCGGAACCCATCATCGCGGCACATCAGGTTGAGAAGTCCTTTCAGCAGCCGGACGGACGAGAAATTCAGATCATCGCGCCGCTTGACCTGTCGGTCGAGTCCGACACCATCTTTGCGCTGCTTGGGCCCTCCGGATCCGGCAAATCGACCTTGCTGAGGATTCTATCGGGCTTGACAGCTCCGTCCGGCGGCACAGTGCTTGTGCATGGCCAGCCCCTGGACTGCTGCGCCCCAAACATTGGCATCGTCTTTCAGAGTTTTGCGTTGTTTCCCTGGTTAACGGTACTGGAGAACGTCGAAGTTCCTCTGGTTGCACGCGGCTTGCAACACCCGGAGCGGCATCGCCAGGCATTGGAAGCCCTTGCCATGGTCGGGCTCAAAGGATTTGAAAACGCCTATCCCAAGGAGCTTTCCGGAGGCATGAAACAGCGAGTCGGGTTTGCTCGCGCCCTCGCGGTAAAGCCCGAAGTGCTGTTTATGGACGAACCCTTCTCCGCGTTGGACGTGCTGACTGCGGAAAACCTCCGCGGCGAACTGATGGAGTTGTGGATGAAAGATCAGATTCCCACCCGAAGTATCTTCCTGGTCACCCACAACATTGAAGAAGCGGTTCTGCTGGCGGATCGAATCGTGGTACTGGGAACACACCCCGCGAAGATCCGTGCAGATTTCCGCATTTCACTGCCTCAACCACGAGATCGGAAATCCGCCGAGTTTCTCGTATACGTGGATTACATCTACAAAGTGATGACCCAACCCGAACTGGAGTGCAGCCCGCTCACCCAGCTTCCCACGGTGCGCAAGCCTTCCTTCCAAGTGCTGCCCCATGCCACCGCCGGCGGAATGGCGGGACTGCTTGAGTTCCTGAACGATCGCGGAGGCGAGGAAGACATGTACCACCTCGCCGAAGAGTTGCTGATGGAAGTAGACGATCTTTTTCCCATCGTGGACGGGGCGGTCATGCTACGGTTTGCGGATTCGACGCGAGGCGACGTGCACATCACACCGGCCGGAAAAGCATTTGCGGAAGCCGATATCGCCGCACGAAAGCAGCTCTTTCGCACAGCCATTCTCGCCCATGTCACGTTGATCCAACAAATTCGAAATGCGCTTGAGCGCAAGTCGGACCACGTGGTTCCCCTGGAATTCTTCCGTGATGTTCTCGATGAGCATCTCTCCCACGACGACGTCCAACGCCAGATCGACACCGCTTTGAATTGGGGACGGTATGCGGAGATTTTCACCTACGACTCGGAAACCGATAAGTTAATGCTCGATGAAGTCTCGGGTAGCGCTCATTCCCATCAGGCTGTCCCCCTCCATTGACGCCGATGCCGGAGTCAATTCACAACACGGCCCGGCCGGCGGCATGGGGTATGGTGCCGGCCGGGGTTACATCTCTGGCCAGAGAGCTGCCGATTGTGCTGGGCGGAATTGGCCTCTTTTACGGCGTCATTGCCTTTGCCCACTATTGGTCCGGCCCGGTCAACTCCCAGGCAGAAATCAGCCTGCATCCGGGGGCCTTGCCGAAATATGCCTTGTTCTCGGTCCTGCGCCTTGCCATCGCCTACATCATCAGCTTCATCTTCACCCTGGTCTACGGATATGTAGCCGCCTACAACCGCAAGGCTGAGCGTTTCATGATTCCCCTGCTCGATACCTTGCAGTCAATCCCGGTTCTCAGTTTCCTTCCCGGAGTGATGCTGGCAATGGCGGCTCTTTTTCCCAGTCGACAGCTGGGCGTAGAACTGGGATCGATCCTGCTGATTTTTACCGGTCAGGTGTGGAATATGACGTTCAGCTTTTATTCGTCGCTGAAGAATATTCCCACCGAAATGCGGGAAGCGGCACAGGCATACCGCTTGAGCTGGTGGCAGCGCTTTTGGCAGCTGGAGTTACCACAGGCGGCGATTGGGCTGATTTGGAATTCGATGATGTCAGTGGCCGGAGGCTGGTTTTTTCTAATGGCCTGCGAGATGTTTGTGCTGGGGGATCGTGACTTTCGTTTACCCGGCCTCGGCTCCTACCTCCAAACCGCAGCCAACGCAGGCGATATGCGAGCCATCGGCTGGGGCTTGATGACTATGATCGGCGTTATTATTCTTATCGACCAATTGGTATGGCGCCCGGTAATCGCCTGGGCCGAGAAGTTCAAAGTCGAACAAGTTGGTTCGGCCCAGGTACCCCGTTCCCCCATCTTGGACCTACTGCGGCGCTCCCAGGCGCTTCCGTTCATTGCCCGTTCGACGATCCTGCCGCTGCGCGAGAAGCTGGATCTCCACTTCGCGCAAGAGCATCAGACACATGCGCAATCCAAGGCTGTAAATGGTGTCCAGCGATGGACCCTGCGAGCGGCGGGATTTGTCGGGTTGGTGGGGATCGGGTACGCAGTCATAAAGATGTTCTCAATCCTGGCCATGACCTCACCCGCAGAGTGGCTCCATGTTTTTTGGGGAGCAGGAGCGACATTCCTTCGGGTGGAAACGGTTCTGTTACTCGCGGCTCTATGGACAGTTCCCGTCGGAGTGGCAATCGGGTTACGGCCTCGGCTGTCTGCGATCGCGCAGCCGCTTGTGCAGGTTGCCGCGTCGGTACCGGCGACTGCTTTGTTCCCGATCATCCTTCTGGTGCTGATTCGAGCCGGCGGTGGTCTCGGAATTGGTTCGATCTTGCTGCTGCTGCTGGGCACGCAGTGGTACATCTTGTTCAATGTGATTGCCGGCGCGACCGCCATACCGTCGGACTTGAAGGAAGTCTGCGGCGCCTACCAGTTGAGCAAGGCCGAGCGCTGGCGAAGGCTTTTCCTGCCTGCAATATTCCCCTACTTGATCACCGGTTTCGTCACTGCCTCAGGCGGGGCCTGGAATGCAAGCATTGTGGCTGAATATTTTCACTTTCGCGGCCAGACTATCTCGACCATCGGTCTGGGCGCTATCATCAGCAGCGCGACCGACAGCGGTAATTTCCGGATGCTCCTCGCTGCGACCGTAGTAATGGCGCTTTTGGTGGTCACCATTAACCGCCTTCTGTGGAGGCCGCTATACGCCTTGGCTTCAACCCGGTTCAAGCTGGAAGGTTAGCCGGTCTGAAAGAACGGGCGTCTCGGTCGTGCCATGGCACGCCAACTGCCAGTGGTAACATCAGTCCATGCCCAAGACAATGATGCAGTCTGTAGTCGGTCAACTCCAGAAGGAACGGGCGCGCCTGGAGGATGAACTGCGGCGGGTAACCTCCGCGCTGACTGCCTTCGGGAAAGCCTATCTCCAGGGGAGCCAATCCAAATCTGCCGCGACTCGTAAGAAGGGGACCATTTCAGCAGCTGGACGTAAGAGAATCGCAGCCGCGCAGAGAGCCCGCTGGGCAAAGGTCAGGGCGGGCAAGACCGGCAAGAAATGAAATTTAGCTCCGCGCCGTATTGCGGCAGCCTCGCGAGTTGAGGCGATGGTTCAACCCGCCCCTACCAAATCTTGCACACATCGGTTGCGGGTTTCACCATCGGCTGGCCCGGCTTGCAGGAGAATGCCTGTGCGAAGTCGGGCATGTTCACCACTACTCCGTTGATGCGGTAGCGCGCCGGCGAATGCGGATCGGTCATCGCGCGCACCCGCATATCCTCGGGACGCTCATTCGCGCAGTCCCACTGGGCGAAGCCGATAAAGAAGCGCTGCTCGGGCGTAAGGCCGTCGACGGGCTGAAGGTTCTTGTCTTTCGTGGCATCTTTCCAAGCCATGTAGGCGAGAATTTCACCACCGAGATCGGCGACGTTTTCGCCCAGCGTCAGTTTGCCATCAACGTGAACATCTTCCACTGAAACGTACCCAGAGTATTGGTCTTCCACGCACTTGGTGCGGGCGTCGAACTTCTCGCGGTCTGCTTTGGTCCACCAATCTCTTAGATTTCCCTTGGCATCGAACTGGCTGCCCTCGTCGTCGAAGCCGTGGGTGAGCTCGTGGCCAATGGTGCCGCCGGTGTCGCCGTAGTTGGGAGCGTCATCCATCTTCGGATCATAGAGTGGCGGCTGTAGCACTCCCGCGGGGAAGTTGATGTCGTTCATCTGCGGATTGTAGTAAGCGTCAACCGTCGGCGCAGTGATGTCCCATTCGCCGTGGTCGACAGGTTTTCCTATTTTGTCGATGTCGCGGCGGCCCTCGAAGTGATGCGCGCGCTCCACGTTGCCGGCAAAGTCGTCGCGAACGATCGTCACCGAGCTGTAGTCGCGCCACTTGTCCGGATAACCGATCTTGTTGCGGATACCCGCCAGCTTGAGCAGCGCCTGCCGCTTGGTGTCCGGGCTCATCCAATCGAGCGCGCGGATGCGCTGCCCCATTGCATCTTCAATCTCCCGCACCATATCGAGCGTGCTCTGTTTGAGTTGGGGAGAGAATACTTTGGCTACATAGACCTGGCCCAGCGCTTCGCCCAAACCATAATTGACATATTGCACGCAGCGTTTCCAGCGAGGCTGCTGCTCTTTTGCACCGCGCAGGTACTTGCGGTAGAACTCGAAATTCTCGTCCACGAACTTCGAGGAAAGATATGGAGACGACGTATCAGCAACGTGGAATCGCAAATAGGTTTTCCAGCTGTCCACCGGTTCAGATGCCAGAAGCGTGTTGAGTTCTTTGATGAACTCGGGCGCATCCACGTTCAGGATAGGGAATCCGGGGTATTGGGCTTCACGGTAGAAAGCGATCCAGTCAAAATTAGGCGCAAGTTGAATAAGATCGGCGACCTTCATTTTGTGCACTAATTTATGGGGATCGCGGCGTTCTACGCGAGTCAGCGAAGCCTTGGCCATGGCGGTTTCCAGGCGCATGACGGTCTCGGCATTCTTCTGAGCGGCTGACGGTGTGTCGCCGATCAGTTCGAAAACTTTCTGCACATGCTGAAGGTAATGCTCGCGGGTTTCCTTAGTCTTGGCATCGTCTTTGGTGTAGTAGTCGCGATCAGGCATGCCGAGGCCGCCTTGATCGACATCAGCGATCACTTGCTCCGAGTTGTCTGGGTCCTGCGTCGACCCGGATGCGAATAGCATGGAACTTGTGTAGGAATAGCGGAAGTAGTTCACTTGCAGCCGTGCCACCAGCGGCGCGAGTTCTCGCGCCGACTTGAGTTGCGCAATCGCGTCCAGCTCCGGCTGAATCCCGGAGAACCCTTTTTTTTCTACTGTGGCTTCGTCCATGCAGGCCGCGTAGAAGTCGCCAGTCTTCTGGGTCACCGCATCGCGTTGCTGAATCGGCTGCGCTGCCTGTTCCAGCATGCCGCGGAGGAAAGTCAGGTTGTCCTGATAGAGCTTGCCATAAACCGACCACGAAGTCTGGTCCGGTGGAATCGGGTTCTTCTTTTGCCAACCGCCGCAGGAATAGTGGTAGAGATCCACACAGGGGTCAACCGACTTGTCCATTGAGGAAAGGTCGAGACTGGGGCTGTAAGGCAATTCCGGCCCAGAAGACGGCTGCGCCGACGGCATTTGAGCGTTTGCCATCGACATCGCCAAAAGAAGCAACCACAGGCACATCGGGTATTTGCGCATATTCACCTTGGATATCAGAGTTAATGGGCCAGGGGCTTTATTATTTCCCCCAAAACATCGAACTCACTCGTCCGTTGCAGATGGGGATTTCTTATCCCATCGTGATAAGGAATGGAGTAGGTCTTGAAGAACTTCGCATTCTCCACCAACAGATCGAGGGGCTGTTTGCCATCTCGCGAGGCCCGCAGCACGTCTTGCAGGACATCTTTATCCCAAGCTCGGCCATTGATCGCTATCAGCTTCATCCCTGGACCGATTCCGGCGAGGTAGGCAGGTGATCCGTAAATTACATCTGCGAATTCGCCGTCTTTCTTAACGACGAAGCCCAATGAGTACACGACATCCTCGTACTTCTCGATTTCTTCCGCCGAGTGGATGAAGGTATTGGGCTGATCGGTATAAACCAAGCGCCATCCGCCGCGTTCGATGCCGCCAAGGGGTGCGCCCGCCACGGTTGCGTTCACTCGTTCTTTCAACAATCGCGCCCAGTCGTACGGCGCCACCTGGTTCAACGCCGCCACCACATCGTCAAATGTATAAGGCACAACTTTGGGTGGACCACTTTCGCCACCGTGAAAGAGGCGGCAGAAATCGTCCAGCGACTTCTGGCCATTGGTCTGCTGCCGAATCCTCGTGTCCACCTCCAGCCAGATTAGTTCGCCTTCCGGATAGTAGTCCAGGCCACGCCGCCAGCTCTGCCATTCTGAGCCCGCCATGCGCAGAATCTGCACCGACCGCGCCGTATCCTCCAGCGGACGCCATCTCCTTCCCGCGCGATGATCAAGCATGGCCGCGGTTGCCGCCAGGGCTTCGCGATACTGCTCTGGCGACCACAACCCGGAGCGCGCCGTCAGAACTCGTCCCAGGTATTCGGTCAATCCCTCATATACCCAGAGCAGGTCGCCTTTCATCGGATCTTGATAGTTGCGCGTAGCCAATCCGGCCGGCCGCCGGTACTTGCCATTCCATGAATGCGTAAACTCGTGCGGAAGCAGGTCTGCCTCCAGCATGTGAAGTTCGGGATCAAGCAGCGTGCGCTCTTCCACACTGTTGTCGCTGGACTGGTGATGCTCGACACCATGGTGACCAGCGTCGTCGCTGAGGGTCAGGAGGAAGTGATAGTCAAGATAATGACGGGCGCCGAACAACGCGCCGGTTTCGGCAACCAGTTTGCGGTAGGCGGACTCGTCCGCAGGCGTCATCGCCAGACCGGTTTCGCTCTCGCTGACCATGTCGATGACGTGCGCGGGTGTTTCTCCGGGCTTCGTCAGTTCGATTTTGCGGTAGTGGTCGCCCGCAATGAGCGGCGAGTCGATCAATGTGGTGAGCGAGACTGGTTTGAATCCAACAATTTCGTTCGCGCCACTCTTTGTGACAATGGCAACCGAGAGCGCCGTCCCAAACTTCCACCCTGCCGGAAGCGATACCGACGGCCTGATTTCCACTTCATTCGAAGTTGCCCCTTGCGGATAAAGCACGACCTGGTTCCAGTTCAAGTCGAGCACATTCGTCGTGGCGGCAGGTCCGCCTCCGCCCGCGCTGCCGTCGTTGGTGATGGTGTCTAACCAGACTCGCAATTCGTTCGCTCCAGCCGGTACGTCAAGGTGGAATGCATACATATCCACGGAATCGCGTTCCCAGGTCAGGGTCTGGCCGCCGGCCTCAATCTTTACACCGGTGACATTGGCAATGGGTCCAGAGGGACGATGATTGCCGGGTATCCATTTCGGATAAACCAGCGTCAGCGGGCCGGGCTTAACCGGAATCGTCAGCTGTGAGTGATAGAGGTTGCGAGGCGCATCGTGCAGATCGACAGACACCTGCATCGACTGCGCGCCGGCAACCGAAGAGAACAACGAGAAAACGAAGAAGCCGACAACCAACAAGAAACGGCGCATTCGCAGATTTCCTCCAGCAAAAACTCGGGAGCAAGTGAGCTTAACGGAGACGACAGGACTGACGCAACCTGGACGCAGTCAATGCGACGTGAGTTCGCCCCTTTCAGTCCGCAAGGTGATGACCTTGCCGGCGAGCCGGAGTAAGCTTACTGGAATTCCAACACCACAATCTCGGGATTCGATCCCAGCCGCAGCGGCGGTCCCCACGTACCCGCGCCGCTCGAAGTGAAGACCTGCATCTTCCCGATCCAGCTTAAGCCATACACAAACTGCCGGTAAATCCTCCGCGCCATCCAACTCCAGGGTATGAACTGCCCAAGGTGCGTGTGCCCCGACAGTTGCAGGGAAACCCCCGCTGCCTCGGCGACCTCGGGATGGTCGGGCGCATGCGTCAACAGAATGCTCGCGCGGTCGCGATCCAAGCGCATATCGTCCAGCACCGAAGCCAACTGCCCATGCCGCGTCGCGTTCCGGTAGGGCACGCCAATAATCTGCAAACCATCGACTTCCACCTTCTCATTGCTGAGGACGCGGACCCCGGCTGCCGCAATGGCATGAAGATATTGGCTGTCGTCGCCAAATTGCTCGTGATTTCCTGCGACAAAATATACGCCGTGGGGCGCGGTCAGCTCGTTCAATGGCTCCGCGGCCCGGCCCGCGTCGATGGCCGTGCCGTCATACAAATCACCAGCAATAAAAATTGCGTCCGGCTCTTCCCGCAAAATCTTCGCAACCATGCGTCGCAGGAAGCTCCCATTTCGCACATGGCCCAAATGCACGTCGCTGATCAGCGCGGCTTTTCGCCCGCGCCACGCCAGCGGCAAGTTCGCCAGGCGCACCGTGGTTCGGGTGATTCGCGTCCAGCTTGCGTTGAAGACCCCGTAGAATCCGGCCACCAATGCAGCCCCGAACAGCAATTCCACCATCCGATGGAAGTTCACCGCCAGCCCAGCGATCTGCGCCACCGCGAAAATCGCCCAGGAGGAGACAGCCGCGACAAAAAGAAAGCTCAACAGACCCGCCCAAACCGCGGCAGCCCGGTAAAACGTGCGCAGGGCAGCATTGGTATAACGAAAGGCGAGTAGCGAAGCGGCGACAAAACTCACCGACAAGAAACCGAGAACCAGCTTGGTCCACAGCCCAGAAGTACGGCCATTTGTGGATGAGAATGTCCAGGTCTCATAGATAAAAAAATGGGTTAAGAACAAAACAGACTGAAAGATCGCAATGAAAGCTATGAACCGTCCCTGTCTCCGCATGGTTCATTAGATTCACTGACCGGCGCTTCGGACTGCGAGTTTAACGCCGGTAATCGCGGACACTCCATCGCGTTCGTAACATTCAGCATCCGGGGGTTTAGCGAAACTGCATCTTCTAAGTAACTAAGCACTTGTACCGTATCTGCCTACAATGAGATTTCTTCCTCATTATTTCGATCTGACATGCGGGGAACCGAGAAAGCGACAGCGATGCGCGGCCAACCGATGCACTCCGTGATCCTGCAGGCTTGCTTCACCTTGCGGTCTGAGTCGAAGAGCCGACCTCAACCGCAAGATTGTTGCTGGCAAGCGTTCTTTGGAATGGTTTCGGAGTGGCGGGTCGAAAGGAACCCCGGCTGTCGAGAATACGCAATGTGACACTTCCAAGTTAGCCGAGAGGCGCCCTATGAGAATGTCGAGAAACGCGGTTTTCCCCCTGGCCAAGAGTTCCGGACGCGAGATGATGTTTCTTTGCGTGTTTCTTCTCATTGCGAACGTAACCCAGCCTCAGGAAACACGCGGGTCGGGTTGGGTCGTAATTCCAGTGCCGGAGTATCGCGCCCTGCACGCCAAGGCTTATCCGGTCGAACCGGAACCGGAGGCATCTCCGGTGCAGGCTACTCTGACGCGCGTCGACTACGATTTGCAGGTCCGAGGTGATGTGGCGAGGGGCCGGGCGAGCCTTACGGTGGATGTGCTGAAGGATGGCTGGGTGCGGGTCCCGATTCCTTCGGGATTGCTGGTCCGCGAGGCACGGCTCGACAACAAGTTGGTATCTCTGGCGCCGGCCGGCCGAGCCAGCGGCGGTCAGCTCACCGCCATTCTTTCTCACCCTGGGCGGTCGGTGCTCCTGCTGGATATCGTTCTCCCGATCGGATCAAGCGCGGGGACAGAAAGCATTGCTCTGCCGGCCGCGGATTCAGGAATTACCCGCGCCTCGATCCAACTCTTGCGCCATGGTCTCGACGTTCAAGTCGGCGGCGGACTTCTGTCAGAGCATTCCGATACGACGGACGAAAGCAAGTGGGTAGCCTACGGAAGAGGCAACCAGCCGCTGATTTTCAGCTGGCGAACGAAGGCGGAGGACCATCGAACCACACAGCCTTTGCGGCTTCGCAGATCGCTGATCGAGTTGGTCAGCCTGGGTGAAGATTCGACATCGATTTATGCCGAAGTGAACCTCGAAGTGGTGCAGGGCGCCGCAACCGAAGTGCGTGTCCAGGTTCCTGAAAGGGTCACGGTGAATCAGGTGCTGGGCGCGAACGTGGCCGATTGGGAAGTGAAGAGCGGCGAACTGGCGGTGACGTTTCTGGAGCCGGTCGAACAGAATTCGAGATTTGTGATCAACGGAGAAACCCAGCTTGCCCGCGACGGTGAAATCGAGATGCCTCTGCTGCGTCTTCTTAAAACAGAGAAAGACGAGGGTGGAGTTGCGGTGGAAGTTCTGGGAGCCGGCGAGATTAAAGACTTCAAGTCGCACGGAATGGAGGAAGCGGACGCCAGCGATCTAGGGGAGACCGTCGCCAGCCGGCAATCACCGTCATTGGCGGCGTTTCGTTTTCGCGCCGGAGAATCTGCAAGCACTCGATCACTCGCCGTAAGCGTCGCGCGGTACACGCAGCAAGCGGTTTTGATGGCGAACATCGAGGAAGCTCGCTATCAGGTACTGATCAGCAAGGAAGGAAAGAGTCTGATTCAGGCGCGCTACGCCGTGCGTAACAATCAGAGGAGCTTCGTGAAGATTACGCTGCCCCCGGGAGCGGTCGTGTGGAGCGCTGCGCTGGGAGGCAAGCCCGTGCGGCCCGGGCAATCGCCCGATGGCAGCCTTTTGTTGCCGCTGGAGAAGGCCCGCGGAGGCGAAGATGCGCCGGCCTTCGTAGTCGAGGTCTTATATCTGGGTCGTGGGCCGGCGTGGGAAGACCGTGGCAAAGTGCGGCTGGCTTTGCCGGCGCTGGATTTGCCGATTTCGCGTACCGGATTGCTGCTTTACTACCCGCCGCTGTTCCACATCTCGGCAGAGCCGGGGGCATTTCGGACCGAAGCCTACGCGAATCCTACATCGGAGGCGTTTAACCTGCCGCCACCAGCTCCTGTTATGTCAGCATCGCCGGCGAAAGCGGCGATGGGCGATGCCATCCAACAACAGAAAGACGACGAAGCTACGCAGGCGCTGGTCGACAAATTCCGCGCCAAATCGAAAGAGGGAAAAGTGGCCGGCATTCTTCCCATCGGAATTTCATTTCCTGCGTTTGGGCCCTCCATATTCCTGATCTCCGAACTCACGGCCGAAAATCAGGCGCCAGCCGCTGAGTTTAGCTACCAGCACGAAAAGAAACAGGGTGGACGATGAAAAACAACATTCTGGTTGTAGCACTAATCTTCGTGTCCGCCACTCTCGCAGGGAGCGCAGCCGCGCAGCAGAAGAGTATCCTGCCCCTCCCGGAGTCCGGCAATGTGACGCTGCCCCTGGACGAATACAACCGCCTGGTGGAACTGGCCGCCAAGACCCCGAAGAAGCCGGAGACGCCACCGGTCAACTATTCCATCAAACGCGCGGACCTGAAACTTCGCGTGGAAGATGAGTCGGTGCTCGGAAGCATTCAGTTGGACGGTGAAGTATTCAAGAAGGGCGTGGTCAGGGTTGCACTGACTTCTGACATCACCATCCAGGATGCGAAGCAAGAGAACAAGGCGCTGCCGCTGCAGCAGGAAAATGGAACTCAGACCGCCGTTTTGACGGGGCCGTCCGAGTTTTCCATTACTCTGAGCGCGGGAATGCCGCTGAGTATAGAAGCAGGCCGGGCCTCGTTCAATTTGCCGGTCCCGCAAGCGGGTAGTGTGCAACTTTCCCTCGTGCTTCCCGGCGAGAATACCTACGCGAACATCAGTCCCGGGCTAATTACGGACCGGCACTCCGAACACGGACACACGACCATCGAAGCCACACTCATGCCTGGGCAACCGGCCGGCATCTGGTGGGCAAGACGCGAAACCGCAGCACCTGCTGCCCCGCGGGAAGTGCGTTTTCTGTCGGATGTGAAAACGCTGGTGTCGGTAAGCGAGGCCGAGTTGCGGGTTGCAACCCTTGCCGATGTCACCGTAATCCAAGGCGAACCTCCTCGATTCGACGTTGAGATTCCGCAGGGATATGAAGTAACGGGCGTGACCGGGGCGTCGCTGGAATCGAACGAAGCTCAACCCGGTGTCTTGATCTTAAAGGTCCGCACGCCCAGCCTGCGCAGTCATCAGTTCTTGATTTCGATGGAGCGAACGATCAGCGACTCGAAGGCCGACTCTCCATTCCTCGCTTTTAAGAATGCTCAACGCGAGACGGGCGAGGTCCTCATCGAAGGCGCGGGGACGATGGAACTCACGGCCACGGAAGGCGGAGGTCTCAAACGCATGGACGTAAGGGAGACGAACCCTTATTTGCGTTCTCTGGCGCACTATCCCCCGCAAGCGGCGTTTCGTTTCCACCGGCAGCCGAACCAGGAGCCCACTCTGGCTTTGCAATGGACTCGTTTCCCGGACAGCAGCGTACTTGCCGCTGTCGCCGAGAGTGCGTCGGCCACAACGCTCGTGACATCGGAGGGGCGATCGCTCACCGAAATAAAACTCACCATTAAGAATCAGGCGCAGCCCTTCTTGAAAGTGGCCCTGCCGGCGGGAGCAAGCATTCTGTCGGCGGACGTTGCGGGAGAGAAGGTCAAGCCAGTGCAAGCACCGGACGGAGACCGCGTACCGTTGTTGCGGCCTGGTTACCGCCCTACCGGCGCGTACGAAATATCTTTTGTGTTCATGCATTCGGGGACGCCCTTCGCGAAGAAGGGCGGTTCTGAAATTTCTCTGCCGCGCATGGACGTTCCCATCGATCTGCTGCGGTGGGAGGTGTTTCTGCCCGAGCAGTACAAAGTGAAGGACTTCGGCGGCGATGTGATGGCGGCGGATCTGGTGCCGCCCGCCCTTCAGGAGGTGGCCACCGTCGTGAACGGTGTACCGGCCGGAATAGGAGGGGGCATTGGAGCAGGTGTATTCCGTGCAAATGCCGGAACCCCCGTAGCGGTATATCCCGGGCAAGTGGGCGGAGTACTCACGGATCCGTCCGGCGCAGTAGTCGGCGGTGCCCACGTCACAGTGACGAATTCAGCCTCCGGCTTCACGGAAAGCACGGTCAGCGATTCGGCAGGCCGTTGGGTCGTCTCGAATTTCCCTGCGGGGGAAGCAAAAATCCGTGTAGAAACAAAAGGCTTCAGGTCTATCGAAAGAGCCATCAATTACGATGCTGCCAGAGGCGCAGACTACTCGATGACTTTAGAAGTAGGCAACACATCACAAACGGTTGAAGTACAAGCCTCCAGTGTCCAAGTGAATACGGAGACTGCTGATTTAGCTGTCAACGGACGTAATTACCTGGAGATGCAGCAACTCGAAGCCAACGCGAAGAAACAGGAACAGAACGCAGCCTCGGCCAATGTGGTGAATCTCCAGCGCCGCGTGGCGGGAGTGCTGCCGGTGGCCATTGAGGTACCGCGCGCAGGCACGTCATTCCAGTTCGTCAGGCCGCTTGTTCTCGATGAAGAAACCAAAGTGACCTTTATCTATAAGAGCAAATAGCCGGTCCATTAACTGTCAGTCGGATTTTCGCCCCTTGATCGGCCTCGCCACACCTGATCAATAGCGGTCACTCGTCCAAGTTGAAGCCGAAATTCCCTTCGTTCTAAGATGCAAAGGATGTTTGGGTTGTCCTGTGGGCGGGCAGAGCGACTCGCCTCGCGACGCACAATAAAGGGTACCGGGGAACTCTCGTGTAGCCCGGTCTCTACCCTGAGCCATATCTCGGCGCCGCAGAAGCGTTTCGGCAGGCCCTGATGCCTTCGGCGCCAGAACCAAAGACCCGTACCAAAGGAGCAAATCACCTTGCCTTTCATTACCGCCAACAACACTCGCCAGTTTTATCGGCTTGAAGGTCAGCCAGGGATGCCGGTGCTCATGCTGTCACATTCTCTCGGCGCCGATCATGGGATGTGGGCGCCGCAAATGGCCGACCTGCTCTCCCATTTTCAGGTGTTGCGCTACGACACTCGCGGTCATGGGGCGTCGGACGTATCCAAGGGAGAATATACGCTTGAGCTTCTGGGCCGCGATGCGCTCAGCCTGATGGATGCGCTCGGCATCAGGCAGTTTGCTTTCTGCGGCCTATCGATGGGAGGCGCGGTCGGCCAGTGGCTGGCCATTCACGCGCAGGAACACCTGACCGGCCTGGTTCTCGCCAATACGTCGCCGCAATTCGGTCCGCGAAATAATTGGGAAGCCCGGATCAAGGCGGTGAGCGACGGAGGCATGGCGGCGATTGTCGATGTGGTGATGGGGCGGTTCTTCTCCCCGGAAGTCCTCGCCAGAGACCCCTATGCCGCATCCGTCAAGTCGATCTTCCTGAGCACGGAACCGACTGGCTATCTCGGCTGCTGCGCCGCCTTACGCGACTTTGACTCCCGCGAAGCATTGCGCAAGATTCACGTACCCACGCTGGTGATTGCCGGAGATCGCGACCTATCCACTCCCTGGGAGGGCCACGGCGAAGTATTGGCTCGTGACATCCCAGGAGCGCGTGTGGCTCGTCTGCCCTCCGCACATCTTTCCAACATCGAGCGGCCACGTTCGTTCACTACGGCAGTGCTTGAATTTCTTCGCCTCCCAGGATGCCGGGCTTAGGCAGAGCAGTGCAAAACGAAAACCCAGCCGATCACCGACAGGACCGCTGCCTTCGTATGACGGACCGAGAATTCAATGAAAAACAAGCCCCATCGCTGGGCAGCTGACAATCGCGATTTTCGATTGGTTTTGACCGGTGATATCAGCCACGAGCCAGCGCGGCTTTACGGGCAACCAGGTTGTAGCCCTTGGCCTTGGCGTCCGCTTCGATGGCGGCCAGATGTGCGCGTCCCGCAGCCGTTTGCCCCGCCTTCATTTCCATTTCAGCAAGCGCAAGACGCGCATCGAGTTCGATGCCGACAAAGCCCAGTTCACGCGACTTCATGATGACGGCGGCGAGTTCCTTCCTTGCCGCAATCCCGGCAGAGGAATGTGCAACGTCTTTTTCGGCGGTCGCGACGCCTGCGGCAGCAATGGCGGTTCGCCACTGAGCTTCGAGACCCCGGCTTTTGGTGGTGAGCAAGTGCGCGTGTTGCACCGCTTCTTTTGCGCTTGTGTCTTTACCCTGCGCAAGCAGAGCGCGGGCGAGGGCGCACCAAGCCAAAGCTTCGAGGTCGCCGGTTCGGTGTTGCTGAAAAAGTTCGATTGCCTGCCGGATTGCGGATTCCTGGTCGACGGGAGAATGAGCCTCTTCCAGGGACAAACTTGCTAGATCAACCTGGTTCTCGGCAATGCCGAGCTTGTCGCCAGCCGTGGTCCGTATCGCCAATGCCTGCTCGTACATCCTTCGGGCACCCGACAAATCGGCTTCCTCGAACAACAACCTTCCCAAGCTAGACATCACGAAAGCAGCCGAACTCTGATCGCCATTCTTCTGCCAAGTCGCAAGAGATTGTTCGAATTCCTGCTTCGCGCCCGCAAGGTTCCCCTGCAATAAGTGAACGATTGCGAGGTTGTCAATTGCGAAGGCGTCATTTCCGGCGCCCGCTATTTCCCGGTCCAACTGCAGAGCCTCTTCATCCAGTTGGATCGCGCCTCGCAGATCCCCCTGATCCAATCGCTCGTTGGCGATGTTTCCGATGGTCGAAGCCTGGTCGCTCTTGTCGTCGAGAAGTCGATAAATGGGCAGGGCCTGGCGTTGCATTTTCTCGGCAGTGACGGGATCGCCCAGTACTTGATATAAGTTGCCGAGATTGTTGAGCACGTCGGCTACGCCGCGTGCGAATCCATTTTTGCGGAAGATGGTTTGTGCTTGCTCGTACAGATGGATGGACTGGGGTGGATCCGTCCCGGCGATCGCATCCGCCCAGGCTCGCAAAGAATTGGCTTCGTCCTGCCGGTCTCCGGCGGCAGCGAAAATGTCCCTCGCCTCGCGACAGGCGGGAACCGCATTCTGCGGCTGCGCGAAATGGTCGTACAGCCAACACTGGCTTTCTAGTGCTAAAGCCAGAATGAACCGGGAACCCTGCGCCCTCGCTTTCTCCACCGCCCGTTGGGTAGGCGGTTCTTGATGCTTATAATCGCCCAGCGCATTCCACGCCCATGCCTCCTGCAAATCGATACGGGGATCTTCCGAAGCTGGGGGCGCAAGCTTGTGCAGCCGCTCGATCGTTATCAGTGCATCGGGCCCTCTGCCGGCGCGGGTCTGCGCCCATGCTAAGCGGAGCCCGTAGTCAAGGTCATCGGGAAATAAGGTGAAGAGCGTGCGAAAGACCTCGATTGCCTTATCATTCTCATAACCGATTAAACGATACCGGCCTTCCACCACCAACTTCTCTTCCCGGGAAAGATTGCCGGACAGTTCGTAGGCCTGCCCAGCCTCCTGTTGCGCCTTCTTCGCGTATCCCAATCGGGACCAGGCTTCGGCCAAGGCGGAGTGCGCCACAGAGAACTTAGGATCGGCAACGACAGCTTCCTGTAGAAAATCGCGAGCTTCCAAGGCATCCCAAACCCGCAGCCGGGCCAGTCCCTCCGAATAAAGCCGGGCGGCGTCACGATTCGCTGGCAAAGAAGCGCGGATGCTCACTGCCTCCACCGGGGAAACCGCTTCCACGCCCAGCTTTTCGCGCAGCTCTGACCCAGCCTGAGACACCATGTCAAACAGGTCCGCCTCGCCGCCCACCACCGCGACGTCAGCGATTGTCTCCCCGGCGACTGTATCTTGAAGACGCAAGTCAAGACGGATGCGGGTTCCGGGCTTTTCGCCCACCGTGGTGTAGGAGCCCAGCACGATCAGGTCGCTGGCCAAATCTTTGTGCAGTCGTGCCAGCGTGTCTCGGGAGAGGCTATCAGCATCCACCAGAGGAACGTCGAGTTTAGTACGCGCGATATCTTCTCCGGGAACCAGTCGCAGCTTTTCTCCGGCCACCAGTTCGGTGCTTAGCATTTCTGCCAATGCCGTCGACAGCCAGCCTTCTTCGGGACGGCCAGACAGATTGCGAAAACCAAGAACTGCGATGGAACGGCGCGCTGCAGCCGCAGCCCCCGCCGAACTGATAGCAGTCGGATTCGTTAGTGGCGGCGTCCGGTGAAACTGCTTCCACGCATAAATCCCTGCGACCGCCGCCGCACCGACGGCTAAAACTGCCAGCAGTCCCACCACCCCACGATTTCGGGGAGCTGGCAACCTTAATAATGGTTCCTTCTCCTCCGTGGTGATACTCGTCCGGATCGTCTGCTGCTGAAAAATCACCCCGCCGGGCCCGGGGCCGGCGGCCGCTGCTGCATCCGGGACGATAGCTAAGTTCTCCGGGGATATGACCTGCACTTGTGAAACAAACTGATACCCCCGCCCCGGCAGAGTGACGATATAGCTGTGGTCGCCCGGCTTCTCATCGAGCGCCCGTCGCAGCACAGAGATGCTTTGCGCCAGGCTGTTCTCGTCCACAAAGGTATCGGGCCAGACATTCTTTAGCAGTTCGTCCCGGCTGACAACTTTTCCCGGGTTCTGCACCAGGTAGAGCAGCACATCGAAAGCCCGGCGATTCAGCGTGACGATCGCTTCCTCCCGCCGCAAGGTGCGTGCCAGGGCATCAATCTGGAACCTCCCGAATTGAAATATCCCTTCTGTATTCCTTGACATAGCGGCAATTCACGACCTGTCACAACCTGTCACGACTCGTCACTGGCCTTTCTTCGGTGACTGCCGCAAAATTCGCGGCCAGTGAGCAAGGAGAACCGGACGAAACGACTCTACCAATGGCTGTCCAAGCGGGCAAGCTTCTTCCGTTCTGACAGGTCTGCTCGCGGCACTCGTCGCACCGTCCGGACGGAGGTGACGGTCGAGCGGCAAGGCGTGACCGTACTGCTGGGTAACCCGGCGGCGGGTTTCGATCTCTGCCCACTTTGCGGTCAAAAGCTGGCCCCGGCCCAGGCGGCACAAGCAAGGCTCCGTCTGCAACAGGGTTCGATTTTGCAGGAAAACCTACCGATCGATGGTACTTGCCCATGAGGTTAGCGAGTTCGGGCGGGTAATGGAATTCTCGCAGTTGAAGAATTTACTTGAGGCGAAATTCGGAGAACCTATGAAAAACTTGAACACACGGTTAGCGGTACTGTTGCTTTCCACTCTGGGTTTGTTAACGGGCGTCTACGGGCAGACAGCCGCGACTTCTTCCACGAGATCGTTACCCAAAACCCCGTCGCAGCGCAAGCTGGCGCAAATGCGCACGGGCTCCGGGCAAACACTCGCACCGGATAAGCAGATTCAATCGCCGCCGACGCGCCTCGATCCCGGTATGCGCGAGCACGCGGCGCATGCGGCTTCACCGGAATCTCTTCGGCTGCCGGGCGCTCCAGTTGCTGCAGAGAGGTACGTCTTTGGCCGGATGGATCTGGCCGTTGATGCCTACCCTCAGGCAGTCGCGATCGGAGCATTTCAAACGGGCGGCCCGCAGAGCATAGCCTCTGTTACCTCCGATCCCGGAACAGTTTCCATCCTACTCGGCAACCCGGATGGAACTTTTCAGCCGAAGACGGACTACCCTGTCAGCGTTGGGGCAGATGCAATTGCTACCGGCGATTTTAATGGCGACGGAAACCTGGACCTCGCGGTCGCCGCTTACGATGGGATAGTTTCCATTCTGCTTGGCAACGGCGATGGCACGTTCAAGCCTCAAGTGGAGTACTCATGCGTCGAGACCTGCACCAGCGTGGTGGTGGGCGACTTCAACCGCGATGGCAAGCTCGACCTGGCGCTGGATTCCTATGACGGCAGCAATGGGCTGATTATTCTCCTGGGCAACGGGGACGGCACCTTTCAACCGCCGGTGGGCTATGCCGCACCCACTCGTCCGCAATTCCTGACCGCCGGAGATTTCAACGGCGATGGAATTCTTGACATTGCGACGGTTGTCGCTTTCGGCGATACGGTAGCCGTATACCTCGGCAAGGGCGACGGCTCGTTCAAACCCTACGTCGAGTATGTGACCGGATACGAGCCCCAGGGAATCGCCACGGGCGACTTCAGGGGCGACGGCAAGCTTGACCTGGTCACAGCGAACATCGGCGCAGGCACCGTATCGATCCTGTTGGGAAATGGCGACGGCACGTTTCAAAACCACGTCGACTACGCCGCTGGCGGCAGCACGTGGTTCGTCACTGCCGGAGATTTCAACGGCGATGGCAAGCTGGACCTGGCGGCCACCAACTATGGCGACAACACGGTTTCTATCCTGCTAGGAAAAGGCAACGGTACCTTTGCGCCGCAGGTGGCCTATGGCGTCGGCGCCGGGGACTATGGCATAGCCGCCGGCGACCTGAACGGAGATGGCAGACTCGACTTGGTCGTTGGCAACCAGAACGCCAACACCGTATCTGTGCTGGTGGGCAAAGGCAACGGGACCTTCCAGAGTCCACAAGACTATGCTCTTCCGGGGCTCGGGGATACCGTGGCCATCGCCGACTTCAACAATGACGGCAAGCCTGATCTCGCGGTGGACACCGAAAACAATACGATCGCGGTTCTGCTTAACAAAGGAGGTGGAAAGTTCGGCGCCCCGGTGGCCTACCCGGTTGGCTACGCACCCTACGGCGTGTCGGCCGCGGATTTCGGCAATGGCCAAATGGACCTGGCGGTTGCCAATGAGGGCGAGAATACGATCTCGGTGCTGTTGGGCAACGGAGATGGGACCTTTCAGACACAGACGCAGTATGCCTCTGGGAAGGAACCTCAAGGCACCGTGGAGGGGGATTTCAACGGAAGTGCCAACCTGGGACTGGCCACCGATGATTTCGATGGACCCGGCGATACAGCCGTTTTGCTGGGCAATGGGAATGGCACGTTTCAGCCTTTTGTAAGTTCCCCCGGCACCCCGGCATACACTGCTTTGCTTGCCGCTGCGGACTTCCGTGGCAACGGCACGGTGGATCTGGCGATTACCGGGACTGATGAAAACACGAACCTCAGTTACGTCTATATCGAACTGGGCAACGGTGACGGCACATTTCAGCCGTCAATCGGTTACCCAACCGGCGGCGATTCCGAAGGGATAGTCGTTGCAGACTTCAATAACGACGGAAAACTCGATATCGCCACGGCCAATGACGACGACAATACCGTCTCTGTGCTGCTCGGCAACGGCGATGGCACTTTCCAACCTCAACTTGTATTCCCAGTGGGCGTCGGGCCGTTCTTGTTAACCGTTGGGGATTTCAACGCCGACGGAAACCTCGATCTTGCGGTGACTAACGGTAATTGCTGCCTGCTTCCCGGAACCGTCTCTGTATTGCTGGGTAACGGTGACGGTACGTTCCAACCCCACATGGACTATCCTTTCAGCGAGTATCCCTTCGGCGTAGCGGCCGGTAACCTCAGCGGCCAAGGCGGATCCGATCTAGCTGTCGTCAACTACCTCTCCAGTTCGGTTGCGGTCTTGCTCAATCTTCCCGTCATCTCGGTTTTTCCTAACTCGTTGAACTTCGGCACCGTGAAGGTGGGAACAAGCAGCGCTCCGCAAGTGGTTACGATCACCAACCCCAGCGGGACGCCAATTGACATCAGCAAGACGGGAATCGTCGGCGCGGATGCAAAGGATTTTGCTGAAACCAACACCTGCCCGATTACGCCGAAAACATTGGCCCCGGGCGCCCAGTGCACCTTCACCATCACCTTCACGCCAAAAGTCACGGGCACGCTCAAAGCCGAGGCCGGCCTTGAGGACAGCGTACCCGGCAGTCCGCAAGGGATCAGGTTAGCGGGCACGGGCCAGTGAACGCGAGAAGTGGACGGAACTTCCGTCCACTTCTTCGCAGCAACAATTGGGTTCTGTCGAGAAATGAAGTAAGCAGATATCCAAAGGAGATCTCCCATGAAGCTCCGCATCGGTGGTGTGGTAGTTGGATTGTTGATGATTCTTTCTCTGGCGCAACTAACCCTTGCCCAGACTCCCTCTCAAACTGCATCTGCCCTGCCGCATCTGGTCCGTTTCAGTGGCACAGTGAAAGATCTCAACGGTAGTCCAATGACTGGCGTCGTCGGGATTACCTTTGCACTCTACGCCGAGCAGAGCAGCGGGTCCGCACTCTGGCTGGAGACGCAAAACGTCACCGCTGACAGTAGTGGCCATTACTCCGTGCTGCTCGGTTCCACCACCAGCCAGGGATTGCCGGAAAGCATCTTCACCTCCGAGCAGGCCCACTGGGTGGGAGCGCAAGTACAGGGACAAGCCGAGCAGCCACGGGTGCTGCTGGTCAGTGCGCCCTATGCATTGAAAGCACGGGACGCGGAAACCATCGGCGGCTTGCCACCCTCAGCCTTTATGCTCGCTTCGCCGGGGCCGACGGGCGCGCCGGGAAACAGCGGTAATGCGGCCCCTGGTGCCGCGGGAGGTCCCTTCATTTTCGGAAGCGGCACGGCCAACTTTGTCCCGCTCTGGACCAGCACCTCGATTCTCGCCGACTCGGTGCTGTTCCAATCGGGCTCAGGAAATACGGCGACGGTGGGCATCAACACCACCACACCGGCCGCGACACTAGATGTGAACGGCAGCCTGATCTCACGCGGGCCATTGCAATTGCCCAGCACGGGCACCGCAACCGCGAGCAGCGGTTTCAACTCGCAGCCGTTTTCGTTGCAAGGATCGGCGTTCAACAGCGGCACGGCAAAAGCGATCGGACCAGTGTTTCAGTGGCAGACCGAGCCCACCGGGAATAACACGTCGAGTCCGGCCGGAACCTTGAATCTTCTTTATGGCGGCGGCTCCGGCTCGCCCTCGGAAACGGGATTGAACATTGCCAGTAATGGCCAGATCACCTTCGCCACCGGACAGGCATTTCCTGGAGCGGGCACAATCACCAGCGTCACTGCGGGCACAGGTCTGACCGGGGGTGGCAACAGCGGTCCAGTTACGCTTAGCCTCGCGTCCAATGCCTGTGCATCGGGCAGCGCGTTAAGTGCACTGCCGTTCACCTGCTCGCCCTTCGCCACTCTGGGCGCAAACACGTTCACCGCGAACCAAACGGTGAACGGCACAGTTACAGCCACTACCAGCAACACTTTCGGCCTCATCGGCAGCACCAGTAGCATTCAAGCCTTTGCGGCAGGAGTAGAAGGCGTTGCAACGGCCGCAACCGGAGCCACGATCGGCGTGTACGGCGAGACGATGTCCTCCAGTGGCTTTGGCCTATATGGAGAGGCATTCTCCGTAACAGGCGCTAATTACGGCGTGTACGCCCAGACGGAATCGCCTGCCGGATACGGCGTATATGGCTTTGTGGACTCCGATTCGGGAACCACCGCGGGTGTGTGGGGCAATACCAGTTCGACTACCGGCTATGGCGTGATGGGCACCACAAACGAGTCCATGGGAACAACGACGGGTGTGTTTGGCCAGTCGAAATCGCCGGTAGGGCTTGGTGTCCTCGGCTCCAATATCGCCACCACGGGGAATGCGGTGGGTGTCTACGGCACCACCGCATCGGCTGCTGGTTATGGAGTGGAGGGTCTCAGCCCTTATATCGGTGTCTACGGAACTGGATCAACGGGTATGGTTGGAACGTCGAGTTCGGCTTCTGGAACTGGCATCCAGGGCTCGGCGACGGCCACATCGGGGAATAATTTTGGCGTGTACGGCATCACGAACTCGCCATCGGGCTATGCTGTGTACGGCGTAAATTTCGTCACTTCGGGAACTACGGCGGGGGTGTACGGCACAACCGCGTCGACACAAGGATATGGCGTGGAGGGTGTAGCTGGCGGCGTCGGTGGTACCGCCGGATTTTTTCAAGTATCGAATACTAATGCCACGATTCTCCAGGGAAACAACGGCACTAACACTGAATTCAAGGTCGACTCTGCGGGTGACGTGATCGCCACCGGAGCGGTCTCAGGCAATGGCTTCGAGATTGCCGGCCAACTGTTTGACTATGGCTCCTATGGTCCTGGGAACGCGTTCCTCGGCTTCGCCGGGAGCCCTAACACGAACAACACGGTTCTGCTAGACACGGGCGTCGGCCAATCCGCGCTCGCCAGTGACACCGAAGGATTCAACACCGCCGTCGGTGCGTCAGCGCTCGAACTGAACACCACCGGCGGCGGCAACACGGCAATAGGCTTTGCTTCGGGAGCCACCAAAGACAACAGCAACTTGACCGGAGTCAGCGACACCTTTCTGGGGTACAACACACAACTCAGCACAGGATCGCTGGGCAATGCCACGGCCATCGGCGCCGGTGCGGTGGTAAGCGAGAGTAATGCCCTAGTGCTGGGCCAAACAGGCACGAACGTTGGCATCGGAACCAGCGCTCCGGGGCATTTATTGGACGTGGCGGGCGCGGTTGCCTTCGATTCCACTGGGCAGAATAATGGAACAGGCATAGACCTAACCTTCGGCCTCAACGCGGGAGAAGGAATATCTTCCTCGCGCACCGGAAGTCCCAATCAATACGGGATTGACCTATGGACAGACTTTGCCCGCCGTATCTCAATCGAACAGCACGGTAACGTAGGCATCGGTACCACCTCGCCCGACAACCTGCTCACGGTGAATGGCAGCGCCGATAAACCCGGCGGCGGTTCCTGGGGCACTTTCTCCGATGCTCGCCTCAAAACCGTGAACGGCGGCTTTACTCCAGGCTTGAGCCAGGTCATGAAGATTCAGCCGATCCACTATCGCTACAAGCCCGACAATGCGATGGGCATTCGCGATACCGACGAACACATCGGAGTGGTCGCGCAGGAGGTGCAGAAAGTCATCCCCGAAGCGGTGACTGAAAACAGCAAAGGCTATTTGCTGGTCAACAACGATCCGATTATCTGGACGATGCTGAACGCGATCAAAGAACAGCAAGGAGAATTCCAGCAGGAAAAGACTGAACTGACCAAGGCTCTGCGTCTGATCAAACAGCAGCAGAGTCTGCTTCGGGCGCAAAGTGCGGCCATGCGGAGTCTAAAGGCTGAAGTTCGCGAGACCCGGGATAGCTTGCGGAAAGTGAAAGCACAAATGGCTACCACTCGGCCCGCATTGGTCGCGGCGAAATAGAGGCAGGGAAGGGCCAAGCCTTTCGCCCTCGGAAAATGTGACGTAGTGCGGCAGGTAGCGAAACCAGAACGCAGAATCAAATCTTGATAGGAGTTCTTTATGACGAAGCAAACTTTGAAACATCTCGCATTATTGCTGGCCCTCTTGGGCCTTGTGCTCAGCTCATTCCTAAGCATGGCTCACGCCCAACTCACCGAGTTGTACGCGTTCCAGTACGACGCCAATACCATCAGCAACTATCCCGACGGTGAGAGCCCGCAGGCGGAACTGATTCAGGGCGCCGACGGCAATTACTACACCACCACTTTTATGGGAGGATCAGGGGCTTGCGCTGATGGTGTTGAAGGCCTAACCCAAGGCTGCGGTGCAGTCGTGAAGATCACACCTGCCGGCGTCTTCAGTGTGCTCTACAGTTTTCCCTTCGATGCCAGCAACAACACAACGCCCAACGGCTTATTTCCCGTAGCCGGACTGTTGCAAGGACCGGATGGAAATTTCTATGGAGTGGCTTCCGGCGGAGGTAGCAGTGGTACCGATTTCTGCCAGCCTATCACCGGGGTCTTCGGTTGTGGCACGATCTTCAAGCTGACCCCAAGTGGACATTTCACTCTTCTATACAGTTTCTGCGGAGGCTATGGCTGCGGATCGTATCCGCCGGATGGCGCCGACCCACGCGGCCGTTTAGCGATTGGACCCGACGGCAACCTGTATGGCACAACCCAGCAGGGTGGCGAGTATAACGGTGGCTACAATTCGGGCACAATCTTCCGGATTTCGCTCTCCGGCGCCTATCAGATCATGCACACTTTCAGCGGGGGATCTGGGACGGGAGACGGCAGCGGGCCTGCCGCTGGGCTGACGCTCGCTTCCGATGGCAATTTCTACGGAACGACTCAGTTTGGTGGAACCTCAGGTAACGGAACGATATTCAAGATGAATCTGGCAGGCGCGGTCACCATCCTGCACTCCTTCGGGCCGGACGATCCCGACGGCACGGAACCGCTGGGGGCGCTAATCCAGGCGAGTGATGGCAACCTCTACGGTACCTGCTATACGGGCGGCAGCGTCGAAGGGGGAACGGTATTCCGTATCTCGACGTCCGGCAGTTTCGCGAAGATTTACGACTTCACGACGTCAAGCATCGGCACCCACCCTACAGCCGGAGTGATTCAAGCTTCAGACGGCAACTTGTACGGGGTAACGCCGTCGGGAGGGGCGGGCCTGGGCTCGATCTATCAGTTGACCTTGGCCGGAGTCGCTACGCCTGAGGCAAGCTTTGCCTTCGCCACCGGTTACTATCCGGTTGGCGCCCTGGTTCAGGGCAGCGACGGAAACCTGTATGTAACCACGCCCTCAGGCGGCGGTAGCAACTCAAACGGTGTATCCGACGAGGGCACGATTGACGTATTCGTGAGTGGACTGCCGCTGCCGAAACCTGGGATTCTCGGCTTTGTCCCTTCCTCGGGCCCAGCGGGCACGAAGGTGACGATCGGCTTGGGTCCTTATATTGGCGCGACTTCGGTGAAATTCAATGGCACCTCCGCGACGTTCAAAGTGCCCGGCTCAGAGTTCATCACCACCACCGTGCCTGCGGGTGCCACCACCGGTCCGATCTCGGTGACCACGCCAGGGGGCACGGTCAAGAGCAAACAGAACTTTATCGTGCCGTAACCCACCTGGATGGTCGACATGAAGACTTAAGAAATATTTTAGAAATTGGGCGGGGCTTTGATGAGACAGAACGCGTCCGCAGACGCCCCGAGCCAATCCGGTTTGATTGACCCGGTGCTCGTCCTATAGGGTTATGTCGGAGTCAGGTTTTGGACATTTACCTGGTCGACGGCACCTATGAACTGTTCCGGCACTACTACGCGCTGCCGTCCGCACGGGATGCGGACGGGCGAGAGGTCGCTGCGGTTCGAGGCGTCCTCGCATCGATGCTGGGTTTGATCAAAGGCGGTGCCACGCACATTGCGGTGGCGACCGATCACGTCATCGAATCGTTTCGCAACCAATTGTGGCCGGATTATAAGACCAGCGAGGGCGTCGAACCGGATCTTCTGGAACAATTTCCTCTACTCGAAGACATTCTCTCGGCGGCCGGCATTGTGATCTGGCCGATGGTGGAATTTGAGGCGGACGACGCGTTAGCTGCTGCAGCTTTCGCGGCTGCGCAAGATGTACGTGTCGAACACGTAATCATCTGCACGCCGGACAAGGATCTCGCCCAATGCGTGCGCGGCACCCGCGTTGTGCAGTTGAATCGAAGGACGGGCATCACCTTCGATGAGGCCGGCGTGATCAAGAAGTTCGGCGTCCCGCCGGAATCGATCCCCGACTATCTGGCACTGGTGGGCGATGCTGCGGATGGTTATCCGGGACTTCCGGGCTGGGGTGCAAAGTCGTCGGCTGCTGTCTTGGCCAAGTTTGCCCATCTCGAATCCATCCCTTTGGATCCTCGCGAGTGGCACGTGCACGCGACCAATGCCAGTGCTCTTGCTGGCACGCTTTCCCGGGGGCGCGACCGCGCATTGCTCTTTCGCAGGCTTGCGACGCTTCGGACCGACATCGCGCTGTTCGATAATGTTGACCAGCTGCGCTGGAACGGACCCAAGCCCAGCTTCGACAAGCTAGCGGCTCGATTGGACGCGGCGCGCACCGAAACGAAAAGGCCCATGGCACGTCGTCCCCGCGCCCGCTGACTAGGGCGGCAAAGACGACACTTTCTTCGGTCCGGCTTGAGGCAGGGATTGCCCCTCCCACTTCAGGTGGATCAAGGCGCGACCTAATCTTTTAAGCAGGTCCCATAAGCAAAGTTTTAGGGCTCTTCTCTGCCTGTCCAACGCCCAGACGGATCACGGCTCCCCCGATTTGGTTGCTAACCCCAGAATCACCTGCGGGTTGCCCCGTACGCTTGTGATCGAATCCGACTCATTCGGCCCGAGCCGATCCCTCGACCCTAAGTATCTGCCTTGGGATTCCCTTTCCATTAGCCGCAAAAAACTGCACAAACACACTTCGCCTGCGTTAAGATGCGGGAACTATCGGCCCGCCAAGGAAGCCGGAAGGCCGAGTTTTGAAATCTCGAGAATCGGACAGGATAAGAACATGAGAAAGCATGCCCTCCCCCCACTCAACTTGGTTGCTCTTGTCAGCGCAGCCGCGTTCTTGTTGTTCCCAGTTCCGGGACTAGCCCAACAGCCCCTGCAGGTTTTGCATAACCATGTGCGTCCCGTGGTTTCCAGTGGACAAGCCGTGCCCGTGGGTTTACTTCCACCCACTCAGCGCTTGAACCTTGCCATCACCCTGCCGCTCCGTAACCAAAGCGAGCTGACCAGTTTGCTCGGCCGGCTCTATGACCCGTCGAGCACCGATTACCGCCGTTTTCTTAGCGTGGCTCAGTTTACCGACCAGTTCGGCCCCTCGGTGCAGGATTACCAAGCCGTGGTCACCTTCGCCAAAGCCAAAGGCTTTACCGTGACCAATACGCCGCCGAATCGCTTGCTGGTGGATATCAACGGGTCGGTCGCGCAAATCGAGAAAGCGTTTCACCTGACGATGAGGGTTTACCAGCATCCCACAGAAAACCGCACTTTCTATTCGCCAGACCGCGAACCATCCCTCGATCTAAGCGTGCCCGTGGCGCATATCGCGGGCTTGAACGACTTCTCCATACCACGCCCGAAGCTGATGAGAGATCCAGGGGGAAATTCAATACACGGCAATGCCGGCGGCTCCGGCCCCGGCGGTGCGTATCTCGGCAGTGACATGCGGGCTGCCTACTACGGCGGCACTGGGCTCACCGGAACCGGCCAGGCAGTCGGGCTGGTGGAGTTCGACGGCTACAACATGAGTGATGTGACCTCTACTTTTGACGGGCAGTCGAACAGCGTGGCCATCAATAATGTGCTGATAGACGGTGCCAGCGGAGGTTCGGATGGTGACGACGGCGAACAGGTTTTGGACATCGTGCAGGCGGCTTCCATGGCCCCCGGCATG
>Ga0209169_10000111_pt1 | contig 47305 bp, 42 predicted proteins | sample HubBroMetageWRM4_FD_188346 | JGI IMG/M metagenome (GOLD analysis project Ga0209169, IMG submission 188346) | Warmed soil microbial communities from the Hubbard Brook experimental Forest, New Hampshire - Hubbard Brook CCASE Soil Metagenome WRM 4... | ecosystem: Environmental > Terrestrial > Soil...
AAGGGCAATCTTTACGTCTCAAACTTGGTCGGAGCTTATATCACGGTCTACAAGCCGGGAACAGCGAGCCCTTCGCTGACGTTGCGTCAAACGTGGTCACCCCTCGACGTTGCTGTGGGGGACAACGGGTACGTCTATGCCGGCGATATTGGCGGAGGCATCGATGTTTATCCGCCCGGCGCTACCTCGCCGATCCGCAGGCTAACGAACGCGGCCCTCGCCAACAGGGTGACCGGCGTTGCCGTAAGTGTGTCGAACAGCCTCTACGCCACGGGCTTCAGCGGCTACTATAGCGGCCCGGCCGTCGTAAAGTTCGCCAATGCGCGCGGCTCCGGAACAAATCTCAGCCTAAAGGGGCTCAAATCCCCAGTCGGCGTGATCATCGACAACAATAATGGCCCACGCCGCCGCCCGCACGTCATCGTGACCGACTATGGCCTGAGCGAAATTCTCCTTTATCGTCCCGGGCAGAAGTCGCCCGCGAGGATCATTATGGCCCCATTTCCGGACCGCAGCACAATCAATAAGTCAGAAAACTTGATCTACGTCCCGGAAGGCAAATACGGCACCTATGGAGTCGGCGTGTACGACTATCCCGGAGGGGCGCTCGTGACCACCATCCCGATCGGGGGCTACCATTTAGGAGCGGCGCTCGGTCGGGCGCCGGCGCCTTGACGACGCGGTAAACCGCGCACCAAAGGTCGTTAGCGCTTTCATATAGCTGCGCGGCGGGCAAGGGTCGCGAGACGCTAAGCCCGGTTAGATTGCGTAGCTCCTGATTAGTTGAGCCGGGCCGGAAGCCGCTGAGCATCTTGTTGGGCCATTTGGACCTTCCGCCGGCGCCACTTGCAATGCTACGCTGAAACGAGAGGAAGGGAGTGTTCTCATGACGCTCTGGTTTCGGCGTTGGGCTTTAAGCGCGAGTCTCGTTCTGCTTTCCGGATGCGGTCCCACCCAAACAGTGGGAGCCGCTGGCGCGGTGCCGCAGAGCGCGCCCTATGCCTCTTATAATGCCGAGAGCGGCGTCTATGTCAACGAATTTGAAGGCTCCAGCATCCTGGGGTACAGGAGCCACAACAAACGGAACAAAGGCCCAACCTGCTCCGTGCCTAGCGGCGTGAACGTAAGCGACATCGCTGTTGATGGCAAGGGTAACTTACTCGCGTCAAGTCAGTTTCGGACGAACTCGGTGCTTGTCTTCCAAGGCCCCGGGATGTGCGGGCCCAAAGTTGCGACAATCGCCGACACATTCGGCGAGCCCTTCCGACTCGCCAGCAACGACGCACTATCCGGGAAATTCGTGGTGACCAATGTGCGGATGCCCTCTGAACCAGCGAGTGTTTCGGTATGTACGGTCCAGGCAGGCTGCACGTCTGAGCTCACTAACCCCAACATGAAGGATGTGTACAGTGTAGCGATGGACAACAGCGGGAACTGTTACGTGACAGGGTCAGATTCCTCAAACGTGACGACGCTGACGTACTTCGCGAAATGTGCGGGAACTGGGGTTACGACGACCGGGTACCAAAACCCCAACGAGTTCGGGACGCTCGAAATCGATTCTTCCGGCAACCTGGTTTCGACCAGTGTCGCCGACAGCGCTACCTTGGTGTTTGTGTACGGCGGCTGCAAGCGGGCTTGCACGCTACTCGGCGGTCCGTTCACCTTGCGGTGCTGCGCATACTCCGGGCGACTAAACGAGAACTCTACCGAGTTTGCGGTGCTGAACTTCACCAGCAATCAGATTGACGTCTACAAGTACAGCCACCAAGGAATGACCTACAAGTACAGTTTCAACAACGGCCTACTTGAGAGCCTTGAACCGACGGGCGTTGCGTATAATCCGCGCTCAAAACAATAAAGCCCATACCGCCGCTATCTTTCCGAGACGAGGCTAAAAGGACAAGAGACTCGACCCCGCCTTCCGCAAAGATTCGAGGCAAGTCGGGAAGGATCTCAGCCTTGCAGTTTGCACATAAGGATCCAACTGATGCATGAACTCGCGTTGCTCCTCGGATTAATGCAGCCACAAGTCGCGGCAGCGTCATCTCCAGATGTGCTGTGGCAAATCGGCGATCCAGCTGTTACGGCCAATACCGGGCAGTGTGGAGCAGCGACCTATCCGACCGCTACATCCGCAGACTTTATCTTGGTCAAGAATGCCGGTTGCATGCGCAACCAATTGAATCCGGTCGGCAATGGTGGTTCCGGCGTGTTTTTGTTAAATTCGGGTCAGACGTATACGTGGAACTTTCAAACCGTTACGCGCATGGGAGTTGACGTTGGTAAATTCACCCAGCGACTGGTTTGGCAGATTCACGATTATGCTTGCGGGTTATCGCCGGTTACCGTTCTCGGCATCCAAAACCTGTCCGGGGGTGCTAGCGGCCAAGCATGGTATCTCGAGAGTGGCAGCGGCACCAAAACCGTGCCTTACGTCGAAGGTGCAACCGATACGTGGAAGATTACGGCGTTGATCTCATCGACCTCCACCGGACGCATTCAAGCATGGCACAACGGTGTGAAGTTTGCCGATGGAAGCGGGAGAACGTTCGCGTGTGGTGCCAAGCCCTGGTTCAACTTTGGACCGTACATGTGGGACTGGACGAACCGAACTGCGGCGTCGAGTTTAACGAAAGTCGGAATCCGATTCAACTATATGCGCTTAACGGGAATTGAACGTGCCGCGGGGACGACCCGCAAGGATTAGCCTACTCGCCGCCGCTTCTGCCGTAACGACGATCCGGCTAGCAAAAGAAATGAGCCCACCGAAGCGGGCTCGTTCCTCTTGTTGCCTGATTGTGGCTAGCTCTATCGTGGAAATGCAGTTTTGCCGCGAAGATCCCAGAACGGTCCGCGGGGGTCCTGCAGTCGCATCCGCACGTTTTGGGGCAGGGTAAACTTACGCGCGGAAACGCTTTGAGGCAAAGCGTGGCCGAATCCGCGAGGGACTAATATGAACCCGCGCTCTAAGCCCTGTGCGTTGACGGTTGCGCCGGTGATCTCCCCGAGGTCGTTAATGTTGCTGCCAAAGAGCACATCCAAGTTCATGCTCGGCGGAATGAGCGTGTTGAGATCGGTGAATGACCCGTTCTGCCAGAGGTAGCCTCGGCAGTTTCCGCTTGCGTCGCATGATTGGCCGACAATCTGGCCCTCGTCGTTGATCCCTCCGGCAAAGCTATCGACGTCACCGGGCAAGGTACCAAGATCCGTTATCGTGCCGTGCTGCCAGAGAAACGTATGCGTCACCGTGTTTCCGTAAAGGTTGGAGTTGCCAATAACCTGACCGCGGTTGTTGATGTCGAGAGCTATGTTAACGGTGCCGCCGAGGCTGCCGAGGTTGACCGGTGACCCGTTGTGCCAGAGCACCGCGTGAGCTGTCGAAGCGGCGCATGAGCCTGAATTGCCAACGACATCCTGGCCAGACTCGGTAAGCGTGTATGCATATGAGACGGTATCGCCGGAATATGGCGGCAGCGTTGTGATTTTGCCGTTGGGCTGCCAAATGACGCCGAAATAATCGAGGACGTGCGGTGGGGTGCAGCTCGGGTCTTGAGTGCTGGTCTCGGCAGCACCGGCCATCTGGCCGCGCGCGTTTATATCGTTGGTGTTGTCATTATTTCCACCAAGCGTCGGGAGCGCCGTCATCTTTCCGCGCTGCCAGCTGAACCCGAGGCAAATCTGTGACGTGCCGAAACCACAGAAGTTTTCGTCATTGGGGTCGATGTTGGAGGTTTCCGACCACCCCACAAAGCGACCGAAGATGCCATGATTGTACTGGAAAATCGCGCTGTTCGGACCGCCCAGCGTACCGAGGTCGATCGTGTGCGGGGGTTGTTTCCAGATCTGGGCGTGCAAGATTGCGTTTGAACCCAGAAGTGACGTGCCGCTGGCCTGGCCGCTTTCGTTGATGTTGATGGCGAAGCTTACGCTTCCGCCGAGCGAGTCGAGCGTCACGAGATCGTAGCGCATGACGTTTCGTTTTGATCGTGCATTCGACCCGGATTGTGTCGTGCTTTGCTGCGTTAATGCCGGCGGCGCGAAGCTCGATGACGAAGCGCCGCCGCCACAGCCGGATAGTAGAGTAGTGGCCGCTAATGCGACTGTCGCATAAACGGCCGTGATCGAAATTCTCATTGACAGATGCTCCTCTCCACCAAAAAGGTGCGATCGTGCGTTGCCGCTGATGCCGAGGGTAACGTCTACGTCGCTCGGATTGTGACCGATCGCGTGGAAGAAGTTACAGCTTGTTGAAAAGTCGGGCGGCGGCAATAACGGAGAGGGGATCGGACTTAGCGGGCGTTACGCGAAAACGTATTCGGCACCTTCGGCGAGCTTGACGCCCACAAGCGGTAACTCCCCGCAGAGGCTGAGCTCCGGGGGAGTTACCGAGTTGGGCCCGGGATCGCTATTTCTCAGAGCTTCAGAGAAGGGCTGAAAGCAAAGCCTTCTGGGTCAGCGCCCTCTTCGCGGTTTTGAAAGCCAAACTTGTATGCAACCTTAGTTGGGCTGTAGGAGTAAATATCGGTCATCGTGTAAGGGTAGGAACCGCCTAAATAATTCGTCACGCCGTACTCGTCGGATTTTTGGTTGAGCGCGCCAAAGACCGCGTGTCCATGCAGAGGGAACGGGCCGCCGACGAGCTTACAGTTGGGGCTGCATCCCTTGTACACCCAGAGTTGAGAGTTGTCGGAGCCGTAGACGCCTCCTAAGTCAAGTGAAACCAGATAGCCGTGCGAGTCGATGCTGATGCTGCCATAGGCTTTGTTTTGATAGCCCGTCACCGCTTCGCCCGATCCGGTGCAGCCCTTCCAAAACGTCATCGTCGGCGGGGACACATAATAGCTGGCAAATACGTCCGACGTGGCCCAGCAATCGCCGTTCTTGGCCAAGGCAACGCTGCCGACGTATCCGATAATGTTGGGATTCGTCAGCTCTTTTTTGCAGCCGCCTTTTAACGTACAGATAGCGACGTTGCCAGTGTAGCCTCCGCTCCCGACGATATTGCCGACCACGATCGTACCCGTAAGCGCGTTCATAGTGGCCGCGTCGCTGGGCTGCCCGTAGGGATCGCTAAAGGAGCCGGCTTCCGTACCGCACATATTCGGCCCCTGGTAAACGTTAACCGTTTCGGTACTGCCAATGGGGACAATTAGATTGCCTTTGGGGTCGACGGCAATGTCGTTGATGCCGGTGTCACCGGTGTTAAAAAGACACTTCGGTCCCTTGCCGGCCATCGTGAAGCCGAGGACATACGTCCCCGAGAATGCGCTCGTATAAATCCCCTTTCGGAGAGGGCGATGCGCTAGCGCGCGTGGGGACCGTGGTTCGCCGCCTCCGTGAAGCCACGCCGGTACGGCGCGCACGACGCGGGTCTGTGGCGCACCGACCCCTGATTGTTGGTTACCGGGCGCGACGCTCGAGAGCGAACCGCCTGAACAGGCGACTACCATTGCTGCCATGGGCGGCAACATTAGCCAGAGCCTTGATTTTAGGATCACATTCATTTCCTTCGCTCCGTCAGTAAATTGTTTAGCAAGACGATCACTTCACATTGAGGAATGCTACGCCGCCCGGCGTCGCCATATTTTCGCTAAAAGTACTCATTACGCTCGGATTGTTCGGCGCATACACGGTCACGGTGTTTGCACCAGGGTTCGGAACATAGAGATTGCCGTCGGGTCCAAAGCCGAAAAAGTATTCGTAATTGAGACCTTGCGTTATCGTCTCAAACGGAGTCGACGACGTTCCTGAAAACCCGTAGATCGAGTTATTGCTGGCGTCACCAACGAAAACGCGGCCCTTATCGTCGATCGCGACGCCGATGAGGTTAGGATATGAGCCGGGAACTTTATACGGAAGGGCTTGGCCCTTCGTCGATCCCGGCGCATAACGCCAAATTGCGGAGGAGCCGTTCGCCGTAACGTAGAGGTTGTCTTGCTTATCGAGCGTTAGGCCAACTGCAAAACCCTGCGGTGGGCTAAAAGTCAAAGACGGAGTCGTGCTGCCCTTGGGGTATTCGACAATCAGATTGTTGGTGGAGCTGGTTACATAAAGCGTGCCGTGGCTGTCCACAGCATCCGCCTGCGGAAACGATAGGTCTTGAGTGTAGACCACTGACGGCTTTATACGCCCTTTTGGATAGACGGTTACACTATTACCGCTAGCGCTCACGACGTAGAGGTTTCCCGCTGCATCGGTACAGAGACCCTCCGCACCGGTTGGGCCGATTTTGATAGCCGCTACCGGTGGTGGGTTCTTTTCAGACTGAGCGTTGTAAACATTGATTACCGCCTTATACTTTTTGTACCTGACGCAGCAGTTGGAGACATATAGAAATTTTGGTCTCGGCCGGACGTGGCCATCGCTGACAAGCGCTGATGAAGTTAAAGCCGAAGGAATCAACGAAATCGGCGCGCCAGGCGCAGAGTGCGATGCGCAGGCTGTAAGCAGCGGCGATATCGACACGATTGCAAGTGCAGAAACTGAAATCCGAAGCGGGGACATTTTTTCTCCTTTAATTAAGCGCAGCACTAATTTCGACGATAGTAACTCGGCCTTTCCGAGAAACAGCGGTAGCCCTGCGTAGGTGGCTGCAAGCAAAGCAACCTAGGATGCCGGGCAGACGCAAAGACCGCCGGACGGTTCATGATCGGCCTACGCCGCTGAGCAACGGACGCGTTACGTAATGCGTATTATAAGGACCGGCTGTTGTCCAGTCACGTCATTTTTTGTGACGGCTTTCGTGCAACGCGTAACGCTCGGTTAAACGATAGCGGAAAATGATAAGCGCGCTAGAACTTGACCTTCATGCGCAAGCGACCTCGGAGCTCGCCTGTACCGACGCCCAGTGACGGGCGCCATGACGAGCTTATAGAGGGCTTTACCAAGACCCAAGTACTTCATGCTTGCCGAGATTTGCTACGTCGCTTGGATCGGTCGGCGAGTCTTCGCGGGAATATCCTGCTTGCAGCGAGCCCGATGGCATCAGCACCACCGGGGGTGGCGCGCGACGAGCTAGGCTCAATCGTCACGAGCGCTCTGGAAACCCTTACCGAGCGACAAGCGACGATCGTTCGCCGATGTGACATGCAGTGTGAAGCATTCGCTCTTGTTGCATCGGATTTGGGAATATCGACGCGTCAGCTTTTTCGCGATCGGACCGACGCACTTTCGGAAATAGCGTTGCGCGTACTCGACGCGCAGGCGCGAAACAATCAAGTGGTGGACATAACTGCCTACACCGTTGAGCCGCTGATGCGTTCCGCTGAAGCCCTCGAGCAATGTGGAAACTGGCGAGCAGCGGCTGATATGTTGGAGAGTGCCATCGGCTCAGTCGCCGAGCCGAGTGACCGCGCGCGAGTTCGACTAAGACTTGGTGAGCTCTACGTTGAGGCGGGACGCGTAAACCTCGCACGACAGCACATCGAGACTCAGATTACGGCGGCGCCTGTCAGTGAGTGGCAACGGCTCTATGCGCAGATACTTCATGCTCGCTTAGCGTACGCTTCAGGCGACGCGCGAGCCGCCGAGGCTCCATTGCGCAAGACTATACGGTCCTTTCGCCAGGTGGCGTGCGAAAGTCCCAGCAAGGACGCGATCGAAGCCTTTACGCGTTCTCTCCTGATTCAGTGCGACTTAAACCTGAAGCTCGGGAAAGTCACCGACGCAGCCGCGGTGAGCGCTGAGGCGGTCGAAGTGCTTTCAGCGGTTGAGGCTCCGAATGCATTTTTGCGCTTAGCAACGCGAACGGCGGACGCGCTTTGTCGCCTCTTCTCGTGGACTGACGCTGAAGTAGGACAGGTAGAGTTGATGCGCTGCCATGAAGAGGCGATCAAACGGGGATACCTTCTTGAGTCGGTCATGATCTCGACGCACCTGTCAGGATATTACCGACTTTGCAAGCGACTCGGTGAGTCGCTTGAGATCGTAAGCCGAGCCATGCCGACCGCGAGGGCGCTTGGGACGGGCGAAGCGCTAGGAGGGCTCTTGACGGAAATGGGCTGGACGTTGCTACGAATGGGCCGCCATGATGAAGCGCTCGGCGCGCTGCGAGAAGCGCGATCGCATTTTTGCTTGAACCGAGAACTTGAGGCTGTTACGGATCTCCTGTCTGCCCGCGCCTTGATGGGCGCGGGGCGCCCTGACTTGGCATTGTCAACGGCGGAGGCCGTGGAAACGACGTTTACGCAGACTGGTCGACGCCGTCTCGCCGGCGTATCGCTCGTAGTGCAAGCAGAAGCTTTGGAGCGCCTTGGGCGACTGGACGCGGCATACCGTACTGCTCGCGTCGCGTTTGACGTATTGCAGTCAACACTAGGCAAACGCGCGCCGGCCGTAGTAGGGGCTGGTAAACTCCTGAAAACGCTGACTCAAACCCGCTAAAAGAACGCTGCTACTTGGCGAGCCGTTGCGACGCGTTCGTCGGGCTCAAAGGCGTCACAAAAATTGACGTGACTGGGCGGTTGCCGGTAGTTATAATGATCCTTAGGCGCAACTGCCGGATCCCGCACATGTGTGCCCTCAATCCTATTCGTCGCAAGCGAACTGCTACGTAGCGATTCCTCCTCGGAGAAGTCGAAGCCTACGATACTAATCGATTACTTGAATTGAGAATATGGAGGATTCTGAGAAGTACCATGAAGCTTTTACCGTTCTCTTTTGGACCGCTGGCGGGCTGTGCATCTCTAATAGTTCTCATTGGCTGCAGCGCCACTGGCGGTTCGTTGCAGCCTATGCCCGACGCAAACTTCAAGGTGGTTGCTCCAACCGCACGCGCGCAAGGCGCCGGGGTTCACGCTTCCTATCGCACATCCAAGCCGTTGGTATTTGTGGCCGACACTTCGAGCGAGGTACAGATTTATCCAGCGAAAACGCTAAAAAAGAATCCGGCGCCGGTGGCAACGATTACGGATGCAATCGGGTGCCCATACGGCTTGGCGATGGACAAAAAGGGTACCCTTTATGTGGCGAATGAATGCGCCAGCGGCTCCACGGGCTACAGCGTAACGGAATATCCCAAGGGTCAAACCACCCACAGCGTCAGTATTACGGACGGCATCAACTATCCCGCAGGCCTCGCAATCGATAAAGCTCAAACGCTGTACGTGTCGAATTCCAAGTACCAGAGTCCTAGTATTGCTGAGTATCCGGCCGGCGCAACCTCTCCGTCAAAAGTCATCACGGGACAGGGTCTTATTGCGCCATGGGGCCTAACGCTCGATGCCAAGCAGAATTTGTACGTTGCGGATTATGACGAGGCACAGATTTACGAAGTACCAAAGGGAACCACCAAACTAAAGCCTCTTAATTTGCAGGGACTTAAGGAACCCGTAGGCGTGGCATTTGACGCCTCGCGAAATCTCTGGGTGGCAGACCTAGGAGGATTTGTCAACATTTACCCGCCGGGTGCGACCAGCCCGAGTGAAACGCTGAGTTACGGATATACCACGCCGTTTGCTATTTCTGAGGATCCCACCGGCACTATTGTCGTCGCAAACTGGCAATATCCGGATGTGGTGTACGAGTACGCTTCAGGTCAAGACTCACCTGAGGCGGCGCTTACAAAGGACATCAAAACTTCAACCGGGGTTCTCATTCGAAAGCCCTAGGTTGTCCGATGGCTATTTACCGGCGCTAATTAGAAGGTTTAAGTGGCAGGAGCGCCCCGCGCGCGGCGCTTCTGCCCGTTAATCGCGCTCGAAGCTGCGTTGGCGGTAGGCGCGTAACGGTGCTCTTGCGCGGTCGGGTTAAATAAAAGCGATTTGCGAGTTGAGAAAAAGGAGGAGCCGAAAGCAGCATGATGCGTTTATCTCTTTCGCTGGGATTGCTGGCGAGCTGTACTTGCATCACGGGTCTCGTCGGCTGCAGTGCCGGCGGCCCTCCAATGCAGCTGCTGCAGGGTGCGAACGGAGAGGCCGTTGCCCAAACGGGGCGGAGCCGCAATAGCGTCGATCCTTCCTATCGGGTATCTGCGCCCTTGGTGTTTGTGGCTAACACCTCCAACGAAGTGCAGATTTATCCAGCAAACAACTTAAAGAAGAATCCGAAGCCCATGGCGACGATTACGGATGCGGTCGGGTGCCCGAGCGGCTTGGCAATGGATAGACAAGGAACCCTTTATGTGGCAAATGACTGCGCCGGAGATTACTCTAGTTACAGCATAACGGAGTATCCTAAGGGTCAGACGGCGCATAGCCTCAGCATTACCGACGGTATCAGATATCCGGCCGGCCTGGCGGTCGACAACTCTCTAACCCTGTACGTATCCAACGTCTGGGACAAGGGCAACATTTCTGAGTATCCGGCTGGCGCCACTTCCCCATCCAGAGTTATTAGCGGTCAGGGCATCACTGCGCCGTGGGGTCTAACGCTTGACACTAAGCAGAATTTGTACGTTGCGGACTATGTTACAGACCAAATTTTTAAGATTCCGAAAGGAACGAGTAACGCAAACCCTCTTAACTTGCAGGGACTGAAGAGACCGATTGGCGTGGCATTCGACTCGTTGGGGAATCTGTGGGTGGCCGACCTCAAAGGATTCGTTAACGTTTATCCTCCGGGGAAAACCAGCCCGAGCGAAACGATCAGTGATGGATATACGGAACCGTTTGCGATATCTGAGGATTCTACCGGCTCGGTCCTCGTGGCAAATTGGGAACATCCTGATGTGGTGTACGAGTACGCGCCAAATCAGTTTTCACCCGAAGCGGCACTTATGAAGGATATTAAGACATCGACGGGAGTGCTTATTAAGAAGCCATAGGCTCCTAATCATTATCCGTGACACGGGTTGCCATTGAGAGAGCCCCTTGTATGATATTTCACGAGAGCATCATAACGGAGCGACATGAAATGAATTTGACGCGAAAATCAAGGTTATGGCTAGCAGTGCTGCCCGTGGCCGCTGCGGTTGCCGGCTGCTCAGGCGGAACTCTTTCGGGCCTTCGAACGTCCGATAATGCAATGGCAGGGACCGAAGCGTCAAGGACGCAGGCGGTGCGCGCGCTGCCGGGGTGGCTCCGTGGAAGCGATGAGCGATCGTTCCGCCGTGTGGGGGCGCCTGAAAGCGGCAGCAAAGGCATCTATGTCAGCGCATTCAACGGGACCGAGGTCGAAGGCTTCGCCACTAGCGGCAAGGGGCCGCGTTGCACCGTCGATACTGGAAAGAGTGGCTCCGTTAACGACGTCGCCGCCGACCCCAAGGGCAACCTGATCGTTCCGCTAGGCGGAGCGGAATCGGTCACGGTCTACCGCGGCCCAAAGATGTGCGGCCCCGAAGTCGGCTCGTTTAGCGATCCCTACGGGCAGCCCAGCGATGCGGCCAGTATGAACGCAACGAGCGGTACCATCGCCGTCGCCAACATCGTCGGAGTGGGAAGCAGCGTTGGTAACATCGCCATTTGTACGTTAAAAGCCGGCTGCACGAAAGAGCTTTCTAATCCCAACATCATTGGATATGCCGGCGCGATCGCTATGGCCAAGAACGGAGATTGCTGGCTAACCTCAGATAGATTTGGCAGTTATTATATCTATCCGCCGACGATGACGTACTGGAAGGGCTGCAGCGGATCGGGTCAAGCGGTAACGGGCTATCAAAACAAAGCCTACGGCAGCATCAGCATTGACTCGCACGGCTATTTGGTCTCACTTGACCTAGGAAACTACTACCAAGACTCTCAGCTTTGGGTGTACAAGGGTTGCAACCCTAACTGCACGCTCGTCGGTGGCCCCTTCCCGCTCCACGGAAGGGAAGTCTATGGAGGCCTGAACCAGAAGTCCGATACTTATGGCGTGACGGAATATCGTGGGGCCTCCTACCCCTACACGCTGACCGATATCTATAAGTACAGTCCGACCCGCGTCACCTATAAGTATAGTTTTCGAAACTTTTTAGGAGGCGAAAGTCCCGAAGGATTTGCTTTCGACCCTTCTCCGGAGTTCTGAGAAGCGCGATCAGCACTCGACGCCGTCGGATTGCGCGCGCGGGAAACGCTAGTGGTAGCTCCCCGACGGTGAGGTCGCGCTACGAACCTTCGTGAGGAAAAGGGACGCGCAACGTGGTGGGCGTAATCTGAGCGCTGAGAAACCGCTGTCTCGCTGTTTCCAAGGTAGGCCTTTTTGCTTCGTGCGCAGCGCTCGGCACCGGCGTCCGTCGCGGAGTTTGGGACTTTACTCAAACGACTGCGACTGCAGGCCGGGCTATCACAGGAACAGCTCGCCGAGCGAGCTCGGATTAGCGCTAAAGCCGTCGGGTCATACGAACGCGGCGATCGCCGCGCTCCCCATCGCAACACGCTCGCGCTAATCGTCGACGCGCTGGGCGTCACTGGGGCAGCCCGCGATGAGTTGCTCTCCGCTGCCGATCAAGGGCGTCGCCGGGGCCCAAGTGCGGTCGACTTTGCTTCATCCGGAGAGCCTCCGGCACAGCCAAATAACCTCCCCGTCGCGCGCACGACGTTCGTCGGCCGCGACGACGACGTGGCGGAGGTCGAGGCATTGCTCGATCGTCACCGCCTGCTCACACTCGTTGGTTCGGGCGGCGTCGGCAAGACGCGCCTCGCGATTCAGGTTGGCGCCGGCATGCTCGATCGCTATCCTGATGGGGTTTGGTTCGTTGATTTTGCTCCAATCACCGATCCGGAGCTAGTCGGCAGCGTCGTCGCCCGACCTCTGGGCATGAGTCAACAACAGGGGCAAGCCATCGACGAGGTAATTCCAGCGTGGCTAAAACGCAAGCAGTTGCTGCTGATCTTCGACAACGCCGAGCACGTGCTGGAAACGACAGCCGCGCTTGCTGAGGCGATCCTATCAACGGCTGAAGATGTTCGTATTCTGGCAACGTCGCGCCAAAGGCTCAACGTTAGCGGAGAAGCAGTGCACGAGGTCCCGCCCCTCGCCGTTCCGGCCGAAACGGCTGGTTTGAACGCGGCCGAGGCGCTGCGCTACGACTCCGTCCCGCTCTTTGTCGATCGCGCAACGTCTGCCGATACGCGCTTCATCCTTAGCGATGACAACGCAGCCATCGTCGCGGAGATATGCCGACGCCTCGACGGCATTCCGCTGGCCATCGAGCTAGCCGCCGCACGCGTGAAATTCCTCTCGCTCTTCAACCTCGCGCGCCGGCTCAACGAGCGCTTCAAGCTTCTTACCGGCGGAAGCCGTAGCGCGCTGCCGCGTCAGAAGACGCTGACCGCGTTGATCGACTGGAGCTACGATCTGCTCGGGTCACACGAACGCCGCTTGTTCGTGCGCCTAGGTATTTTTGCCGGCGGCTTCGGTCTAAATGCCGCGACCGCCGTAGGCGGGGGTGATGGTCTGGATGAAAGTGACATCTTCGATCTCCTCACGTCGTTGACCGACAAATCGCTGGTCGCCGCCGATACGCGAGGCGACCAGGAACGCTATCGACTGCTCGAATCCACGTCCGCCTATGCGCTCGAGAAGCTGCTTGCGTCCGGTCAGCACGAACGCTTGGCCCGCCGCCACTGCGAGTACTTTCGGGAACTGGCCGAGGCCGCCGACGAGCGGTCCGGCTCGTCCTCAAAGGCCGCGTGGCTCGGGGCGATGGAACTCGAGCTCGATAACTATCGAGCGGCGCTGGAGTGGGCGCTCTCGCGAAAGAATGACGCCGTGCTCGGCGGCGCCATCGCCGGTGCGTTGGGACCGCTCTGGTCGGATGCCGGCCTTATTGCCGAAGGCCACTATTGGGTCGAGCTTGCGCTTTCGCGTGTTAGCCAAGCCGACCATCGGGCGATTGCGGCGGCTCTCCAACTGGCGCTGAGTGGTCTTTCCGACGGAAAATGCAGACGCGAAGCCGCTGAGCTGGCCATGCAGTTGTACGAATCGGTAGGCGATCTTCACGGCGCTGCTCGCGCGCAGCGGATGCTTGGATTCGCCCTTTATCAGATGGGACGCCTCGATGAGGCGCGCGAGGTGGCCTCCCACGCTCTTGCGGCGTTGAGCGCAGACATGTGGCACGAGGCCGAAAATCTAAACCTTCTCGCGATCATCGAGTCGAGTCGAGGCGATCTTCATGCGAGCCGCGCGTTGCACGCGCAATCGCTCGCGCTAATGAAAACGCTTGGCGACGAGTTGGGGACTGCCCGCGCACTGGGCAATATGGCGGAGTTAGCATTTGCGGCGGGCGACGCGGAGGAGGCATTGCGATTGACAAACGAAGCACTGGAACTCGCGTCGCTCCGGAAGCAAGGGCTGAGTGCAACTTGGCACAACAACGCCGCCGCCTATTGCGTCGCACTTGGGGATCCCGCGAGAGCCCGCGAGTCAGCGCGTGAGGCGCTGCGACTGGCTCGAGAGCGACGGGAGGAAGTATTTATTGCCATTGCGCTCCAGCATCTCGCGCTCATTGCGGCACTTGACGGCAATACCCGTTGCGCTGCTCAATTGCTGGGCTACGTGAACGCACGGTTCGATCAGCTCGAAGTGCAGCGCGAACCCACGGAGCAATGGGTCTACGAGATGCTGCTCGCGGCGTTGCACGAATCCCTGGACGAACATCAGGTTACGAGTCTGACGGCCGAAGGCGGCATGTGGGACGAAGAACAGGCGGTTGAAGCCGCAATTTGATGATCGGGTCTGCAAGCTCTATTTGTGGACCTTAAGTGTGGAAAACGTGGGTGGTGGGCGGCAGCCGGCTCCGCTAGGGTTGGCCCATGCGAGGCGCATCGCGACCTCGACCCCCTAATCAAGTTACCGAACGGAGCCTAACAATGAGAGTCTCGAGTTTATTCGTCTCGGCCGTGAGCGTCGCGCTTGCCGCATCCACGATCGCTGGTTGCAGCAGCAACGGGAACTCAGCGGCCTTTGCCCCACTTGCGTCAGCCGCAGCGAGCGGTCACAGAAGCGTCAGCTCGTCGGGGACCAACCTACTCGCCATGACCACGATGGCTAAGATCACACCATCGCGACGGGCAGAACACTTGAAAACGGGCATGATGCCCAATACCCCGTGTTCTCCGTGGCCGATGTGCCAGTACTTTGCCTACATAGACATCTGTGGTCTCTGCCCCGACCCCGATCTGGATCTCTCAATTTACGAAGAAAACGAGGTAGCCCAATACGCAACAAAGTTGAATACGCTGACCGGCTTTAACAGCCCGTATGGTGAATGCGTTGACGCAAAGGGCAACACCTGGATTACGAACTTCACGGGCGCATCGGTCGTCGAATATGGACGCGGCGGCAAACAGCCCATAGCCACACTAGGCACGAATGGAAATAGTATCGGGTGCTCAGTCTCGCCAAACGGCGATCTTGCAGTCGCGAACTTCTCTTCCGCCAGCGGGATCGGCAACATCGAGGTATTCAAGCTTGGCTCTGGGAAGCCGACCGAATACACAAACGAGCAAGATTTATACCTTTGGCCGCCTGGTTACGACAATAAGGGTAATCTCTTCGTCGAAGCTGCAACCTACAGCGGCGGCGTAGGCGTGGCCGAGCTTCCGGCCGGTGGCTCGGCGTTAGAACCGGTTTCCGTCAAGCAAACCATCTACTTCCCCGGTGGCGTCATGTGGGATGGCAAATACATCACCCTGACGGATCAGGATGCCGGCGGCAACCCTTCGAGCCCCGCGACCACGATCTATCAAATGAGCGAGCAGGGATCGAGTCTCGCGGTTGTCGGCAGTACTCCTCTTGAGGACAACTGTAACGGCAACCAAGTCGACGTGGTCCAACCCTTCATCGCCGGACGGAAGAATACGCCCGTAAATACGAAACAGGGCGAAGTCGTCATCGGCGGCAACCTCTCTTGCGAGAACCGCGTGGATGCTTGGAAATACCCAGCGGGTGGTCAGCCGATGGCGGTAGCGGGCCCGGTGCCGGAGTATGTCTACGGTCAAGCGGTGAGCGTGCACAAGAAATAAGCGCTTGACCGGCATCTGCTTGAAAGAAAACGAGTCCGCTCCGGCGGACTCGTTTCGTCGCTTCGCCGTACTTACGCTTGACTGCTAACGAGGTTTGCGGCACCCGACAATGAACCGTTGTTCAAAGGAGGCGCGACCGATGCGAGCTATCTTTCGAGCGTCGATAGGACTAGTCGTGGCTGCAGTCCTCAGTGGGTGTGGGACGGCTGGGATGTGGGGAAATGCACCGTTGCCAGGTGTAGCCGCCGGCCTGGGCGCGCCAGCGCAGCAGAGCGCTGGAATCCTATACGTCGACGACGGTGGAAACCGCGCTGTTGACATGTTCAACAACGGGGGTTGGAAAAAGGTCGGCCGCATCACGAACGGCATCGGTGCTATTAATCGCAATTGGGTCGATACACAAGGCAACCTTTACCTCGCTCAGTTCAGTCCGGTCCAGATCGTCGAGTACGCACCTGGCGGGAGCGGGCCTTCGTTCATCTATGACAGCCGAATGCAGCTTCCCGTGGACGTAACAACCGACACCGCCGGCAACGTTTATGAAGCCGACGAGTTGACCTCCTCGGTGAACGAATATGCGCATCACACCAATCTCGTCTCGGCGTCATGTGCAAACGGCTCCGCGCTCTTCTTATCGGATGCAGTCGACGGCAACGGCGATGTGTTCGTAGGCGTGGAGACAGGCGGACGCGGCCGTATCATGGAGTACAGCGGCGGCTTGAACGGATGCCACGCCACGAAGCTCGGCGTCGCGCTGAACTTCCCGGCCGGCATGGCGCTGGACGAGAACGGCGACATCGTGGTTTGCGACGAAGGCAACAATTCCGTCGACATCATTCCTCCGCCGTATAACAAAATCTCCGGCACCCTCGGATCCGGCTATAACTGGCCGCTTACCGTGAGGATCAATGCAAAGAACGACCGGGCATATGTGGTCGATGAAGGCCCCCCGAGCGATGTTTTCATTCTCAATTACCCAAGCGGCTCGCTAATCAAGACGTTGACCTCGAAAAACGGAGTTTCGGGCGCGACGGGCGCCGTCGATAGCGACAACTTCAACCCCTAGACGCCGAAAGGACACCATGTCTCACCATTACTCGGGTCCCGACTTTGCGTTCCCCCACGGTGATCCGTGCTTGGATTTTACCGATCTGTTTGCGTTCCCAAAACCGGACGACGCCGGCAAATCGATCCTGATTATGGACGTCCACCCGTCCGTCGGCTTCAACCCGCCGGGGCCCACCACGACCGAGCCGTTCGCGACAAATGCGCTGTATGAGGTGATGATCGACACCGACGGCGACGTCGTAGTGAACGTCGCATATAGCGTGCGTTTTGCGGGCTCAAAGGAACAGCAGACGGCAACCGTACGTCGCATCGAAGGCACACGAGCTGACCGCACGGGTAACGACGGCAAGGTTATTGCTGAAGGCGCGCCGGTCTCGATGGGGCGCGAGCCAATGGTAACGACCGCCGGCGGCTATCGCTTCTTTGCCGGTTGGCGCAGCGATCCGTTTTTCTTCGATCCGCTGGGCGCCCTCAACAACCTACAGTTCACCGGTCAAGACTTCTTCGCCGATAAAAACGTCTGCTCCATTGTGCTGGAAGTGCCCGACGCTGAACTCGGATCCGGCAAGCTTAATCTGTGGGCTCGCACGGTAGATGGTTCGTCTGGAAACTGGGTTCAGGCCGACCGAGGTGCACGGCCATCGCAAGAGCCGTTTCTTGGCGGGGACCATAAAAGCGCGTACCTCGCCGGCGAGCCGGCGAACGACGCGCAGTTCGTTGCCGTCTTCGCGCACTCGTTGGAGCACGCGGGTGGATACACGCCGGAGGCCGCGGCGCGGGCGGCCGCCACGCTCCTGCCCGACGTGATGCTCTATCAGCCGGGACGCCCTGCATCCTATCCGAACAACGGCCGTACGCTCACCGATGACGCCGTCGCTCATTTCCTCCCCGTGCTCTCCAATGGGAAGGTAACGAGCGCTGGACTTCGACCGCATAGCGATCTGCTCGCCGAGTTTCCGTACGTAGGACCGCCGCACTCTACGTGACAAATGCAGGCCTGGCCGCCTTCGCGCTTACTATCGGCGCCGCTGCAGCTTTGCTTGCCGGATGCGCCGGTTCGCAACCACTCTCTGCTAATCCAACTCAGGGCGTGTCTCTCACGCGAGAGCGTGCCGCACATTCGGGCTCGTGGATGGCGCCGAACACGTCGGGCCAGAACCTTATCTATATGGGGATCGGGGACACCGTCGGCGTCTACACTTTTGCCGGAAAAGAAGTCGGAGTGCTAAAGGGGTTTGGTTTCGAAGGCGTCGCGGGCCTCTGTTCAGACTCCCAGGGCAACGTCTGGATCCCGTATGGAGATTCGCTGCTCGAATATGCGCATGGAGGCACGATACCCATCGCGCAAGTTTATACCCCGTCGGAACCACACGGATGTTCCGTCGATCCCACAACCGGTAATTTGGCGGTCACCGAAGGCGACGAGCAGACCGATAATAACGTTCTCGTCTATACGAACATCTACGGCGTGCCGCAAGCGTACACGGACCCGGATTTCTTCTACTATTGGCATTGCAGCTATGACAGCCAAGGCAATCTCTTTGTGAATGGATTGCGCGGAAAGAAATTGCCGTTGGCGGAGCTGCCCGGCGGAGGCAGCTCGCTTGGTACCGTCACGGTCGACGAGAAGCTCGAAAAGCTCGGCGACCTTCAATGGGACGGTCAATACCTCGCCCTGAGCGACAGCCTCGCCCACGTGGTTTACCAGCTGAGCGTCGTCAACGGTAAAGCGACGACCGCAACCAAGACACACTTTGAGGGCTGGAGCAGAGCACGTTTCAAGACAATCGAGTCGTTTGTGATCTATAACGGCGTCATCGTCCTCACGTTCTCCGATCGCCAAACCGGATTCTGGAAGTTCCCGGCGGGCGGCAAGTCGCGGCTGAGGATCTCGGTCGTTGCCGGTGCCAAGACGGTTAGCGTCGCTCCCAGCGCTTTGGGGTTGAAGTAAAAGAACGTGAACGTTTACAAGTTCCTTCGCTGCAGCGCGGCAAGCCTTGCCCTCCTGGCTTTACTTCCGGCGTGCGCTGGATCGCAACTGCCGGTAGGCGTTTCGTCGGCGCAGAGTGGATCGATTGGTCCGCGGACGTCGTCGGGCGACCTGATCTACGCCACCGGTTATACGAGCCCGGGCACTGGCAAGACGTTTATGCTGACGTATCCGCAGGGTCAGCTCGTGGGCACCATCAACCAGAGCGCCTCGGGCATGTGCTCCGATACCGACGGTAACGTCTACCTGTTATACATGAACGCCGCGATCGAATATGCGCACGGTGGCACGAAGCCGATCAGAACGCTTCGGATCCCCGGTGCTCAAACCTACAGCTGCTCCGTCGATCCCTCCAGCGGTAATCTTGCCGTCACGTTCAGCTGCCCACCATGTGGTTATCAGAACCTGGCGATCTTCCCCAGCGGAAGCGGGACCCCGACGCGATACTCGGCCCCCGCCTTCTTTACGTGCAGCTACGACGGTCAGGGCAATCTTTTCTTAGCGGGTGAGACCGCAAGCGGGCTATCGGAGCTGCCTCGCGGCAGCTCGACATTTATCAACATCACGCTGAACCAAGATCTCGGTGACGCCGGTCAAGTCCAATGGGATGGAAAATACATCACGCTCCAGACTCTCGGAAGCCCGGGGCCAATTTATCAAATCCAAGTAACCGGCTCGAGCGGTACCGTAGTGGGCGAAACAAAGTTCGGCCGCTTCATGAAACGAGAAGGCTACTCTTGGATCTCAATCTCGCACGGAACCATCTTGATGCCCTTTTCGCAACACGGCAGCCAAACGAATCAACTCGGCATCTGGAAGTACCCTCGCGGCGGCGGTGCGATGAAAATCATCAAAACGTTCGGCACCGGGGACCACGGCTTTGGCTCGGTAACGCTCAGCGTCGCGCCGAGTTCGCATTAAAAACGAGCAGCTTAATGCGTCGGCGGTGCTCTAGACTTGGCAGGATTTACGAAGCTAGCCGGTCCTGATATCTTCAAGGAGCCGGTGTGACCGGCGGTAGAGTGGAAGCCATTCTGCCTGATTGCTCGGTGATACCGGACCGTCCTAGGGCGCGAAGCTCGAGTCGAAGATTGGTGCCCGAGCAACGTCTGCGGTGGCAAATGATCGAACGGAATCTTGGGCGCGCCTTGGCGACAGCTCGCATTGTCAGGTTGGTCGAATCCACCGCGTACAAGGAGGAGAGGATGGCACTGGCAATCTTGGGCATCGACATGGGCAAGCGGGAGTTCCACTGCGCTCTCAGCGCTGACGACGTTGTACGCAGCAAAGCATTTTCCAACTCGAAGACGGGGTTCTCGCAGCTGCATCGCTGGCTGCACAATCGGGGAATCGAACACGTTCACGCGTGTCTGGAAGCCACCGGTGGATGGAGCGAGGAGCTCGCCGCCGATCTTCAGGAACACGGCCACACCGTCAGCATCGTCAACCCAGTGGCAATCAAAGCCTTCGGCCAAAGCGAGCTCTCGCGTACCAAGACCGACAAGGCTGACGCAGCGTTGATTGCACGGTTTTGTGCGGCCATGCGCCCCGAGCCATGGGAACCGCCCAGTCCGGTGGAACAGCGATTGCAGCAATTAGCTCGCCGGCGTATAGCTTTAGACGATATGCGAACCCAAGAAAAGAACCGTCTCGAAGGGCCTGGGAACGGTGCGGTCGTCGGTTCGATCGAGGCCACCTTAGACTTTCTCGATCAGCAGGTTGCCGAGATTGATGCGCAGATGCGTGAACTGATCGACGAGGATCCAACGCTGCGCGGGCGTCGCGATCTGCTTGAGTCTATCCCGGGCGTGGGAGAGCGACTCGCCACCACGATTCTTGGAGAACTGCCGAATATTCACGAGTTTCGCAGTGGCAAAGCGGTCGCGGCGTTTGCCGGGTTGTGCCCACGCGAGTTCCGCTCGGGAACCTCGGTGTCGGCGTCCTGGCTTTCGCGGCGTGGTAACCTCCATCTGCGTAAGGTGCTCTACATGCCGGCGGTGGTCGCGATGCGCTGTAACCCCATACTTAAAGCCTTTGCGCTGCGGCTGCGCGCGAGCGGTAAACGTGGGAAACAAGTCGTGGCGGCCGTCATGCGGCGGCTGCTTGTCCTCGCCTATGGCGTCGTGAAGTCGGGACGGCCCTTTGATGTGAAGGCTAGCCATGGCCCACGTCGTCGCCCAATCACCCGCTCTCGGAGAACCGTATCTGCTTGACATCCAAGACGGAATCTTCGACTACGCTCGGATGACAATGCTAGCCCCCTCAAGATGACAATGCTGATGCCCCTCAAAGCGAAGCGTTACCGTTTCTTATTGTCCGGGGCGAAGTGCGCCGCTTCGACGCTGTTGCTTAAGTACAGACCGTTGTTGAAACTGTACTGATACTTCGCGCCGCCGCTCGGGGTGTACGAGTAGACGTCGACCTCGGTGTTTGAATCGTCGCCGACGACGAAGTGCTTGCCGCTTGCATCGAGCCCGCCGAAGAGCGATTCACCGTGGAGCGGCGAGCTGCTCACGAGCCTGCACGCCGGGTTACAGTCGCGGTAAACGTAGAGCGTGCCGGTCAGATCGATCGATCCCAGGTTGCCCTTCGTGTCGATAAAAAGGCCGCCATAGTAGCTGTTCGAAGTACCCGTTGCCACTTCGCCCGATCCGGTGCAACCCTTAAAGTACACGAGAACGAAGCCCTCGAAGGCCTGTTGCTCCGCGGCCAGCCAGCAATCGCCGTTCTTGGCCATCACGACACCGCCGCCGAAGCCGGTGACGGCCGAATTGGTCATCGGAGCTCCGCATCCGCCCGCTTTCGAACAGAGTACGACCGCGCCGGTGCCCTCGGTGCCGCTTTGAAGCTCGCCGACGAGCACGTTCCCGCGCAGCGCGTCGGCGCTGTACGCGTCTTCGGGTTGGCTGCCCTCGATTTCAGCCTGCCAGGCCAACGCGCCACACTTCGGTTTGAAGACGTTTATTGAAAAATTGCCGTTGTCGTTTGGCGTGGAGGCGGGAATCATGACGTCACCCTTCGTGTCGACGCCGAATCCGTTCACCGAGTCGAGGTAGTTCGACGGTGTGCCGAGCGAGCACGCCGGCGGCTCGTTGCCGGTGTTCGGGTTGGCAAATCCAAACACCTGATCGCCACTAAACTCACTCGCATAGATGAGCTTCGATTTCTTCCCTGCCGGAACGATGCGATCGCTCAGATGGAGCCGCGCAATACCTGCGGGATGCATCCACGGCGGCATAAGGCTGCGCGCAACCACTCTCGCACTGGGGAGCGACGAACTTTGCGGCGCAACGCCGGCTGCCGAGCAGCCCGCCAGAACGGCAGCCGCTACCGTAATGCCGATCGCGGATGTTGTCAAACGCATTGGCTGAATCTCCTTCTCTAGTTTAAAGCTCTCTGTAGATCTTCGATTAAGTCGGCGACATTCTCAATCCCAACGGAATAGCGCACGAGCGTGTCGGGAATTCCCATGGCGGCGCGCTGGGCGGCGGTGCACTCCACATGACTGGTAGTCGCCGGGGTGCCGGCCATCGTTTCAACGTGGCCGAGCGAAGCGGCTTTGCGTGCGAGGCGAAGGCGGTCCAAGAAGGCCGTCACACCGCGGCCGGCGGTATCGCGGATCGTGAAGCTCAGCATTCCACCAAAGCCACGCATCTGTTTAGCTGCGGTATCGTGGTTCGGGTGCGATTCCAACCCTGGATAGAAGACGCGATCGACCGCGCGATGGCTCTCCAAGAAGCGCGCAACGGCGAGCGCATTTTCGTTTTGGCGCGCAACGCGTAGTTCCAAGGTTCTGATGCCGCGGGCCAAGAGGAAGGCCGCGAACGGATCGAGCGCAGCGCCGTTGATTTCGCGGTAACGAAAGACGCGAGTGACCAGCTCCGTAGATCCCGCGATCGCACCGCCTAATGCGTCGCCGTGACCGCCAAGAAACTTCGAAGCGCTGTGGACGACGAGATCGGAGCCGAGTTTCAAGGGATTCTGATTGATCGGCGTCGCGACGGTGTTGTCGGTGACGACGAGCGCACCAACTGTGTGGGCCGCATCAGCTAATTTTTGCAAGTCCACGATTTTAAGCGTGGGATTGGTGGGGCTTTCGAGGTAGACGAGGCGGCAGCCACGCGCAATCGCTCGCTCGAGCGAGTCTTCGTCGATGGGATCGTACAGCTCAACCGAAATACCCATTTGCGGCAGAAACTCGGTAAATATTCGGTGCGTACCACCATAGGTGTCGGTGATGGAGACGACTCGATCTCCGGGGCGCAAGAGCGCTCCGAGCGTATTGCTGATCGCCGCCATTCCCGAGGCAAAGCTCGTTGCCGCCTCTGCCTCTTCAAGCCAGCGCACTTTTTCCTCGAATACGTTGACGGTCGGATTGCTGTTTCGCGAGTAGATGTGTCCGGGGCGGAGCCCGAGCGCTACGTCGGCCCATTCATCGGCACTCGGATAGTCAAAAGATATCCGCGCAACGATCGAGAGATGTGACGAGCCGTTGTCTTTCGGTCCTTCTTCACCCGCCCAAACGCCAATAGTCGACTGCCTCAACGACGCCTTTCCTTGCGATTGTCGCAACAGCGAACGTAACCGGCATCGGAGCCGGCTCTGACCCTATGATACAATGGTTTGCGAGCGAGAGGACAGCGGAATTCTGCGCAATCATGGCTCGCTTTTTTAGAATTCGAGGGACATATGGCCGGAAACCGCAGAATTGATTCGCTCGATCCAGTCGACTGTACGATTCTGGAAATCTTGCAACGCGAAGCGCGAGAATCGTTCACTCGCATCGGCGAACAGGTCGGCCTTTCGTCGGCGGCCGTCGCTGCGCGGATGCGGCAGCTCGAGGACGCGGGCGTCATCGCCGGGTACCACGCCGAAGTCGTTGCGGCGCGCGCCGGCTTTCCGATCATGGCGTTTCTTTTAGCGCGCTCGACGGGCCCGGACGCTCGCTTCAGCGCTGTCGTGCAGTCGCGCCCGGAGATCATCGAGTGTTACCGGGTGACCGGTGAAGTCTCGTTCGTGATTCGCGCGGTGCTCTCCAAGGTCGAGCATCTCGAAGAGCTCATCGACTATCTCGAGCAGACCAGCTACGTGACGACGTTGGTCGTGCTCTCGGTTTCCCTCAAACGTCCCGGTCTGTCGCTGGTCCGAGGCCGCCACAGTGCAACCAAGCGCGACCGAGGGGTGTAGTCTACTGCAAAGAAATCTGAGGGAGAATTATGAGCGAGCGAGTTGAAGGCATCGATCCGAGCGTGCCGCCGTCGGGTACCGGCTGCGTTGAATGTCTCGCCGAGAAGAGCTGGTGGTTCCACCTTCGCCGCTGCGCGCAGTGCGGTCATATCGGCTGCTGCGATCAGTCACTAGGAAAACACGCCACCGCCCATTTTCATGCAACCGGCCACCCCATTATCGCGAGCTTCGAGCCGGGGGAAGCATGGTTCTACAACTACGCGACCGAGGATTTCATGCAAGGGCCGCATCTCGCGCCGCCCCGCTCGCATCCGAACGATCAACCCACGCCGGGTCCGCGCGGACGCGTACCTGCGGATTGGGAGTCGGAGCTGAGCTAACGAAGAGGCCCGCCGTAGCGGGCCTCAACCTTATGACAGGGGGTTACTGAATCGTAATGCTGATCGGCGTGGATGCGACGCCGTTCGCAACGACGACCAGCGTGCTGGCGCCCGTACCGATCGTGGACGGCACGTCGAACATCGTCGATACTTTCCGATTCGATGCTACACCCATAAACGTGGTTCCGTGGGTGCGGCAGTAGACGACGCGACTCGAAGCATTGTTCGTGATCCGCACAAGCGGGAAGTTCGAAGCCTCCTGCGCGTCGTCGCCGTACATGTTGTTCTGCGTCATTCCGTTGAAACGGCGCCCGGTGATCATGTAGGTATTGCCGTGCGTAAGCGTCTTGGGCACCTTCGTGACGTCCGGAGCGGTCCCGGCTCCACCGCCGCTTCCGGCCGTATAGATCTCGATGTCGGTAGACCCATCGATTTCGAGGATCTGCCCGGTGGGCAACAACAGCAACCGGGTGTTGTAGGTTGAGTCATTCGGTGCATTTGGCGGAGCTGCAATGTTCTTGAGCTTCTTGCCGTTGAACAGATAGTAGAGCGTCGGCGCGTTATAGAGTCCCGGACTGGCCGGGATCATGACTTGGCCATTGGTCAACACGCTCGATGGACCGTCGGCAACGTCGTACTGCTGGCCGCCGACGATGGGGAAGTTTGGGCCTGCCACCCAGCTGCCGCTGCCGCTGTTCGCGGTATAGATCGCCGAAAGGCCGTTCGCACCGGCGACGAAGACCGTGCCGTTCGGGCGCAGCGTGGAAGGACCGATCTCGAAGCCGGCCGTCAGATTCATCGGCGTCTGACCGGCCGCCGACCACGAATTCGAGCCTTCGTTGTAGGTTTGCGCGTCGGGTGCATCGGCGACCTCTGCGTCGAGCATGTTACCATTCGGAAGCAATGCCCAGCCTTCTTCGCTGTTCTCATCCTGTTTGCCATTGCTAGGGCCGCTCTGCGTCCACGAGAGTTGCTTCTCGTTGAAGAGCGCCTGCGTCGAGTAACAGCAGTTGCCGATCATGTAGGTTCCGTTGGGGAGCACGGCGCTCTGTCCGTCACCGATTTCGCCCCAGCCGCTCGGAGGCGAAACGGCCGTCCAGGCATTCTTTACCGGGTCGTAGATCGCACCGAGATTCGTCTCTTGGGGCGCACACGCGCCCCCATTATACTCGCCGCCGTTAGCGATGAGTTTGCCGTCGGGGAGCACCGCCGACGCAAAGTAGAGCGGTGCGTAGCTCGAAGGCATCGAGGCCATCTTCGTCCAGGTTCCGTCGCTGTAGTTGCCGCTCTGGTCCGGCGCCAAGCTATACCAGTTCGACGTACAGTAGTCGTGAACCATAACCGTGCCGTCTGTCATGAGCATTGGGGTATCGGGACCGTTCGTCCATGCCGCCGTGGACGAAAGCTGCTGCCATCCGCCCGCGCGAGCGCGAGCGCGCATGGCGGCCGTTATCGCGTGGCGCCGCGGTGGTGGATGCGGTGGCGTGTGCATCAAGCGCAGAAAGCGGGGGCTGCGTATTCCCGAATCCGGAAGATGCGCGCTCGGAGCGAACGCTCCGGCCGTATTCGTCGCGGGGGAAGCGGGATTGCCGCCGCTACACGCCGCGAGAATTGACGCGGCAACGGCGGAGAGAACAAGGTACGAACCTCGCATGGATACCTCCTGAGAGAGTAGACCCGCTCTATATTGGCGCCTAGCGCGTCATAACCCGTTCGCCATCAGCGTTGCAAAGAGCGGGATGAACGCAAAAACCGCAACTTGCGCCCAGAGCAATCCCCGAACTCGCCAATACTCCGCATTTGACAACGCCAAGGATCCATCCGGCCCTTCGCGGCGGCTCCATCGTAGATAGGCGACCGTGCCGGGAATTGAGAGCAAGCCGAGGGTTACAAAGAGCGCCATCTTGATCCAGAATACGGGGTTGTGCAGATAGAATGCGGCGCCCTTGAGCCCGAAGAAAAGCAGCGACACGCCGCTTGCGATTACGAAGCCCGCGGCGATGCCGTAGAAGCGATCGACGATCTGCAGTTGGTGCAGCATGCCCGGCGGAAAGACCTTTCTAAAGAGAAAGAGTTCGCCGGTCAGTAAGCTCGCGAGCGCGAAGATGCAGATGAAGTGCGCGTAGTGCAGCAGAGCATCGCGCTCGATCATGACGGGCTTTCCCGACTGTGCTTAACGCTTCTTGCGGCTGCTCGTCTTCTTGGACGCGGCGGGTTTCCGCACCGCCGCCTTTGATCCGGTCTTTTTCCGAGCCGCTCCCGCACGTGCTCCGCGCTTTGCCATAACCGCTTCCTTGAGTGCCTTTGCAGGGAGGAATTTAAAGACACGTTTCGCCGGAACTTTTACCTGTTCGCCGGTTGCTGGATTGCGCGCCATGCGGGCTGCACGATCACGTACTTTAAATTGGCCAAACCCCGGAATCTTGACCGCTTCACCCGACACGACTGCGGCCTGGATGTCGTCGAAGACACCGTCAATCAGGGTGACGGCATCCTTGCGCGACAGCTCGAGGCGATCGACTGCCGAGCGCACCAAATCTAGTTTGTTCATCGGTCCCTTTCGCTTGAAAGTGTAGCCGCTTAAACGAAATGCTTCGCGGTGCTTGCTACGAAATGATGATGGACTCCTTGTCTGAAAACAATCCGCCAATGCCCGCCAAGCTCGTCAGGTTTGAGCCCGGCCCGCTCCGCGGCAGCATCGCCGTTCCGGGTGATAAGTCCATCTCGCACCGGGCGCTGATTACGGGCGCCGGCAGCAGCGCGCCGCTGCGCATCGCGAATCTCAATCCCGGGCGCGACGTACGCGCGACGCGCGACGCATTGGCGGCGCTCGGCGTACGTTTTGGCAGCGAAGGCGCCGATGTGGTCGTAGTGGGGGGGCGTCTCGCGTCGCCGGCGGCGACGCTGGATTGCATGAACTCGGGATCGACGGTCCGCATGCTGCTGGGCGCCTGTTCCGGCGCGGGGGTTGAGGCGCGTTTTGACGGCGACGAATCCCTGCGGCGGCGTCCAATGGAACCGGTCGCCGCGCAATTGCGCGCCTTTGGAGCGCGAATAAAGAGCACCGGCGGCCGCCTGCCGCTCGCGCTGGCGGGGACGCCCCAGATCGAAACGCGCGAGTTCATTCTCTTGGCCCCGTCGGCCCAGGTAAAGAGCGCCCTGCTCTTCGCCGGACTCTTTGCCGATGTAGCAGTTGGAATTGAGGGAGATCGCGGATCGCGCGATCACACCGAGCGGCTGCTCCGCTATTTGGGTGCCGACATCGAATGGAGCGAACGCTCCGTGCGGCTGAGACGTGCGAAGCTCGCGAGCAAACCGGTCGAGGTCGCCGGCGATTTTTCGGCGGCCGCGTTCTTCATCACCGCCGCCACGATCACGCGCGGAAGCTCGATCGTCGTGCAGAACGTCGGGACAAATCCGACCCGGACCGGGCTCATCGACGCGTTGCGTGCGATGGGAGCGTCGATCGAGCTGCAGAATCCGCGAGTCGTCTCTGGCGAGCCTGTCGGGGAAATCGCCGCCGTATCGCGTCCGCTCCAGGGCACGAACGTGCCGGCCGACTTAGCGCTGCGAGCAATCGACGAGATCCCCCTTATCGCGATTGCGGCGGCGTTTGCGGTGGGCACCACCACGATTGCCGGCGTTGGCGATCTGCGCACGAAAGAGTCGGATCGTTTGAATGCCATCGAACACTTGCTTGCTTTGATCGGTGTCGAAGCAAGTTACGAGCGCGGCGTCTTGCGCATCGCCGGCGGGGCGCCCCAGCCGCCGAAGGCAGACGTAACGACGACGGGCGACGACCACCGAGTCGCCATGGCAGCGGCGGTGCTGGCTTGTGCCGCCGGTCCGCTCGCGATCGATAGCGACGCCAGCCTGGACGTCAGCTTTCCAGGCTTTGCCGCGGCTTTGCGGGGCCTTCAGAGCGCCTAGGCCGCGGGCTCCGCGCTCTTACTTGCGCCCGAGGCGGGTGGCGTCTCCTTCGGCTTTTCCGGGGCTTTCTCGCTCTTGCGCTCGGCCGAGCGACGCGAATCGGTAACGTAAAAGCCCGAGCCCTTGAAGAGCACCGGCGCGGGGTTGAAGACGCGCTGCAAGGGGGCGCCGCAGGTCTCGCACGGCTTCTCGTGGGTCTCGCCGAAGCCATGTCGGACTTCGTACACTCGCCCGCACCGAGTGCAGGCATAGTCATAGAGCGGCATGGTCAGAGTATATCGGCCTTAGCACTCCGGGTCAATGACTGCTAGCAGTTGATAGCGGCGACGCCTAAAAGTCGGCCAGGATAGCCCCGTCGCGCTTGTACTCCACCAATCCCTTGAAATGCACCAGCGAGTCGTCGAGCGCACTTGCAACGCGGCGCCCGCGTTGCCAACGGTCGAGCAGCGTACCGAACTTTCCATGGTAGGCCGGGTACGCCAGCCGAACGTGAAGCTTCGAGCACGAGGTGCGGCGTTCGATCCGAAACTCTAGGCGACGGCGCAACGAATACGCTCCGACCAGTGAGAGCCGGTAGTTCGCGATCAAGCCGTCGATCTCAAAGACTTCTTCCTCTTCTCCGGGCAGCCACGACCGTATGATCACTTCGCTGCCGAGGTCCAGCTTGGGCTCGTGATTCGCTCGCCGCGCGCTGCGCAGGAACGAAAGCCAAACCGGCCATTTCTCAACCGCGCAGAGCAGCGCGAACGCCTCCTCGGCAGAGCAGTCGAGTTCGAGGCTCGCGCTGTGCGCACAAGCACCAGGTACGAACGTATCATCGCGGATGACCATAACGAAAGCTTAATTTCTTCATCCGTACCGTTCGCATCCTTTAAAACATTATCCACAACCATGTGGATGACTATGAACGCAATTCACCGCTCGCAAATGCCGTCGCAAAGAGCACCAACGTTAGTACTCCCAGCGGCAATGCCGCTTCGTCGATACGGAAGAGCGCGCTATGTGCCGGATGGATTGCACCCGACGATTCGCTGCGCACGCCGAGACGAATCAGCAAACCCGGCACGCGTTGCGCAAAATAGGCGAAATCCTCCGCCCCCATCGTCGGCCGCGGCGACTCGACACGCAGCGAAGAGTGCGTGCGCACGTAGCTCGAGAAACGATCTGCCAGCGCAACATTGTTTATCGCGGGCGGATATCCGCGCACGATTCGCACCTCAGCTTGCACGTTGTATGCGGCGGCGACGCCGTTAACGATTCGCCGAAGGCGCGCCTCGAGCGCATCGCGCACGTGCGGATCGTGCGCTCGCAGGGTTCCGCTGAGCGCGACCTCGTCGGCGATGATGTTGTTGCGATAACCGCCCGCGATCGTTCCGACCGTCACCACCGCGCTCGCGAGCGGGTCGGTTTCGCGCGCGACGATATTCTGCAATGCGAGCACGATCGCCGCGGCGGCCGGAATCGCATCCACGGAGTTGTGCGGATAGCCGCCGTGGCCGCCCGTTCCACGGACGGTGATATAAACTTCATCGGCCGAAGCGTTGGCCGCGCCGCTGGTGATGCCGATCGCTCCGACGTCGCGGCGCGAATCGACGTGCAACATCGCGATGGCCTCGACCCCCTCGCGATCCAGAAGGCCTTCTTCGATCATCGGCAACGCGCCGCCGGGACCTTCTTCAGCCGGCTGAAAAACGAAGACAACGCTGCCGGCCAGTTCCGGCTTCAGGCCGGCAAGAACGCGCGCGGCGCCGAGCAACATCGCGGTGTGCGCGTCGTGTCCACACGCGTGCATCTTGCCGTCCACTTGCGATGCGAACGGCAACCCGGTTCGTTCGCCGATCGGGAGTGCGTCCATGTCGCCGCGCAGCGCCGCAACATGGCCTGGCGCCGCCCCGTCGATTCGCGCGACGACGCCGGTACCGGCCGATCGCACGTGGTCGATGCCCAGCGAATCAAGCTCGCGCTCCACGAGCGCAGCCGTCGCGTGCTCGTCGAAGCCAAGCTCGGGCTTACGGTGTATGGTACGGCGCAGCTCGACGACGTGCGCGGCCAGGGCGTCGTTTACTTCGATAGGCATTGCAGGCGAAGTTAACGGAACGGTTCTTTTCTTCCCGCCGGCGAATCGAGGGGTTCGTAATGTTTATTAGCGCCGCAATGATGACTGCCGATCTCGCCCTTATGCTGCTGATCAATCGCACGAGCGGCTTTTATGTAGCCAATGCGCCGGCGTACATGACGTATACCGAACACACCCACGTGAGCGCCCTGGGGCGATCGCAAGACATCAATCGCGCTGTGGCGGTGCGGGTCGCCGATAACTTTGCGGTCATGCAAGATTTACCGGAAGGCGCGCAGCGCACGGGTCAGGCCTTTCCGGTTATGGCGTACTTCGATCCATTTTCAGAATTCTCGTATTCCTATTTCGCCGGTCTCAAGCGCGTGGACGTCTCCGTAAGGCAGGGACGGCCGTGGGCATTCCCAACACCGGCTCCCGATGCCGGCGTCAACGCCATCGTTTCCTACAATAGCTTTTGGGCGGCTCATTTCGCGCCCGACTCGACCGATACCGCGTTGCACATCGTCATCGAACCGACGCCGCGTGTACGGCACGAGCTCTACCCGTCGGAGGTCATCGAAGACCCAAGCTCGCAGTTGCCGGCACATATAGAGTGGCGCGGCACCGGGGGCGACGATGAGGTGCTTACCTTCGACTACCAGATGTTGGAAGGGCGCTGGGTGCTGGTGCACGCCACCTTTTCGGCGACGCAGCATGCGCTTGGGACGTCGTTCAAGGCGATCGCCGATGTGCGGTTTACGAACATCGTATTCCCGGCCGAAGCGCCCGATCCGCGGCTGGCAGGAACGCCGGCACCGGGACCCTCAGCGACGCCCATATAGTCGAGCGAATTTAAACGGGCCGGTACTTTCGTGTCGATTGCCGAAGCGAGGTCGCCGCATGATGACCCCGGATCTTGCCTTAGCGCTCCTAATCAATCGCACGAGCGCGTATTACGAAGCCAATCCACCCGTCTACATGACCTACGTCGAGCACACGCACGTCAGCGCACCGACGCTTGGCAGGGCGCAGGATATCAATCGCACGATCGCGGTGCGTATCGCCGACAACCTCGCGGTCATGCAAGACCTGCCCAACGGCTCGCAGCGATCCGGCGAGGCGTTTCCAATCGTGGCCTATTTCGACCCGATATCGCAGTTTAAATTCAGTTACTTTGCCAACCTTAAGCGGGTTGACATCACGCTCGACCGCGGGGCGCCGATTAGCCTCTCGATACCGGCATCCGATCCCCGCGTAAACGTGGTCGTTCCTTACAACAGCTACTGGGCGGCGCGATATGCCCCCGATTCAACCGCGGCCGCGCTGCATCTCTTGATCGAGCCGACGGCCCGCGTGCAGCAAGGCCTCTATCCCTCCGAAGTGATCGAAGATGCCACGACACGACTGCCCAAGCACATCGAAATGCGCGTCGCCGGAGCCAGCGACGAGATCATTTCGCTCGATTACGCCGTCATGAACGGCCATTGGGTGGTCGTGCACGGAACGTTCAGTCAGACCATGCACGTCGCGTTTCTGACCTATAAAATCATCGCCGACGTGACGTTCAGCGATATTGCGTTCCCGACGGCAGCGCCGGATCCGCGCCTCGCGGGAACGCCGGCGCCAACCGCCACGCCGTCACCCGGAGATTAAAACCGCACCGCCGAAGCGCGCACGTAGGCGATGTACCCGTTGATCGCCCACCCAACCAGTAACCCGAAGAGCAGCGCAAAGGCAGCGAGCGCAGGAATAACTTTCCAGCCTCGCTCCGCCACAAACGTTCTTCCCACCGCGAAGGTTAGTGCGCAGCTCAATGCAACGCCGAAGAGCCAGTACGCGACTGGCTCGCTCATCGGGCCGGCAGCGGCTCCGGGATGGGTTTTCCTTGAAGCTTGAGCTCGTCGAGGCCGTGCTGCGCCTGACCATTGGTTGAGGGATGATCTTTCGGTGCCACCCACATGTAGACGTTCGGAATGAGTAGCAGCGTGAGCACGAGCGAGCTTATCACGCCGCCGATGACGACGATACCGAGACTCGAGCGGGACGACGATCCCGGATCGAGTGCTAAGGCGAGCGGAATGTTCCCCGCGACTACCGAGAAGCTCGTCATGATGATCGGGCGGAATCGCGTATGCGCGCTCTCCTTGATCGCCGAGAGCTTATCGAGACCGCGCGCTCGCAGGGTGTTGGCGTAATCCACCAACAGAATGCCGTTTTTGGTCGCGATTCCGATGAGGAGAATGGTTCCGATGAGCGAGAACAGGTTCAGCGTGCGATGCGTGAGGACCAACGCTCCGACCGCACCGATTGCGGCGACCGGCACCGAGAAGATGATGATGAACGGTGAGAGGTAACTGTTGTAGAGCGCGACCATCAGCAAGTAGACGAGGATGACGGAGACGATCATCGACAAGCCCATGCCGACCAGCGTCTGATGCATGAAGTCCTGTTGTCCGAGCGGCGCCGGCCGCACGCTGATGTTCGGCGGCAGGTGCAGCGACGGCAACTTTTTCATGAGGCCGTTCTCGACCGCGGAGAGCGAGGAGTTCGGTGCGTAGTTTGAGTTGACGTGGATGACGTTGTTGCGGTTGGTGCGCGTGACCAGCGGCGCGGTCGGCGTCGACTCGAATCGTGCGATGTCGCCGAGATAGACCAGACCCCCGCTCGACGAGCGAATGGCAACGCTTTTGAGCGCCTCGAGGTTCGTTTGATACGAGTCCGGGTAGATCACCTGGACTTGCTCGAGGCCCGACGTCGTCTCGAATTGCGTCGCAAGATTGCCGCCGAACGCCGCGCCTGCGGCCTGCGCGGCCTGGCCAAGGTCGACGCCGAGCGCCTGCGCCTTGTTTCGATCGAACTGGATCGAGATCTCGGGCGCCAGCTGCGTGCCGCTGCTGTTCACGCTTGTCGCGCCCTTGACCGTACGCAGCAGCGCCTCCACCTTCTGCGCATATGAAGTCGGGTCGCCGCCGGTCACGTCGGTTACGAGCATGTCCACGGGCTGCGCGTTGCCGCCTTGCGTGCCCGTGGATGGAACAACGACCGCTTGCACGCCCTGCGGCAACGATTTGCGCGCGATCTGCCGGAACTGGTCTACCCAATAGTCGGTCGACTTCTTCCGGTCATCCTTGAGCCAGATGTGCACTTGGCCGACGTTGCTCTGCGCGACGAAACCGCCGAACGAGGCTGCGTACGCGCCCGCAACTGCCGTGTTGGCGAACCGGTCGGGCGAGTTGAGGATCTGCTTCTCCAGTGCGAACGTCCCCTTCTCGACCGTCTGAATCGGCGTGCCGATCGGATAGATCAGCTGAATGAAAAGCTCGCCGCGATCGACCGGAGGAATGAACTCCTCGCCGACGACGCCGAGTCCCACGAGGGCGAGCGCAAAGAGGAACGTCCCGGCACAGAAAGCGGCGACGAGTCCGCCGTGGTGAAGGGCCCAAGGAAGGACGCGCTGCGTGTACCAGGTTCGTGAGTCGTCGAACCTTTGACTGAACCAGTCGACGACACCCCAAGGCTTCCAGTGAGAGCGCAGCGCCCAAAGACCCGCCAGAGTCGGCGTGATCGTGAACGAGACAAAGAGCGAGGTCAACGTCGAGATGACGACCACGATCGCGAACTCGGAGATCTGCCGGCCGACCTGGCCCTGAATGAACGCAATCGGAAAGAAGACGACCACGTCGACGAGCGTGATCACCACCGCCGCGGCGCCGATCTCCTCGCGCCCCGAGACCGCGGCCTCTTCGGGAGGTTGCTTCAGCTCGGTAAAATGGCGCTCGATGTTTTCGAGCACGACGGTCGAGTCGTCGACGAGAATTCCGATGACCAGCGACATCCCCAGCAGCGAAATCGTATCGATGGTCATGTTCATGACCTTCATGACCGTGATCGCGATCGCGAGCGAGGTAGGAATCGCAACGCAAACGACGATCGCGCTGCGCCACGAGCGCAGGAAGAAGAGCATGGCGATGCCCGTTAGCAGAATCGCCAGCATCAGCGTTCGCGTTACGATGTTGATCTGTTGCTGCGTGAACTTCGACTGGACGTTGATGACGTGAAAGTTGATCTCGGGAAACTGCCGCTGGATCTTCGGCAGCTCGCGCAGCACGTTGTTCGACGCGTCGACCTCGCTGCCCGAGGCGGCCTTCTGCACTTGCATGAAGAGGCCCTCATCGCCGCTGATGTGCGCGGAGTTCAGCCGCGGCTCGTAGCTCTCGGTGACGGTCGCAACGTCGCCGATGCGAATGACTGCGTTGCTCGCGCTCCACGGATTGATGCTGCCGGCAAGCGCCGAGACTCCGCCTTGGTAGGTCTGCACTTGCGCGCCCGTCGAATTGGAAGACGCCGCGGTCGCGCTGCCTCCCGGGCTCGCGGGGATGATTGCGAGGTTTCTAACACTATCGAGGTTCTGAATATCGCCGCGAATGTCGAGGGTCGTCTGCCGGTTCGGTTCGTAGGCGAAGCCGCCGGCAACACGCTGGTTGTCGTTCTGGAGCGTGTTGATGATGTCGTTGAGCGTCAGGTTGGCCGCGGTCAGACGGGCCGGGTTGACGACGACCTCGTAAGCCGGCGTGACGGAGCCGCCGATGTTGACAAACGAGATGCCGGGGACTTGCTCGAGCTGCGGCGCGATGACGTTGATCGCATAGAGCTCCAAACGCGCGAGCGAAAGCTTGTGCGAATAGAGCGCCATCGTCACAACCACCGATTGGGTGGGGTCGTAAAGATTCACCGTCGGCGGCGTGAGATTCGTCGGCAGGTACTTTTCCGCGGCCTGAATTGCCTTGTTCGTTAGGGCAAGGTCCGTTGCGGTATCCGAGTTGATGTCGAAGATCGCGCTGATGCTCGCCTGACCCTGCTGCACAACCGAGTTGATCGTCTGCAGATCGGCCGTGCCCGCCAGATTCTGTTCGATCGGCTGGACGATGTTGTCGCGCATTTCCGTAACCGATGCGCCGTTATAGCTGACCGAGATCGTCACGGTCGGCTGGCTGACGTCCGGATAGAGCTCCTTGACGATCGTAGCCGTCGAAAGAATGCCCGCGAACGCCATCAGCGCGATGATAACGAAAACGAGCGTCGGCCGCTTGATGAAAAGCCGGGTAAGGCTGAACTTCACGGCTGCAAGGAGACCTTCTCGCCGTCGCCGACGCTGATCTGGCCGTTGCTGACGATTCGGGTGCCGGCCGTAATTCCGGTAACGACCGACGTCGTGCCGTCGCTGCCGCCCTCGGCGACCTTGACCGTCTTCACGCTGCCGTCTTGCTGCACGGTCATGACCGCATCGTGGTTATCGTCGGTAAACGCGGTTGTCGGAACGCGCACACCCGTCACCGGGAGCGCGGCGATCGAGCCCTGCACGACCATGCCGGGCCGGAGTCTCTGCTCCGGATTCTGGAGCAGCACTTTCACCTGAAAATCCGTCGACCCCGGATTGATCTGGTTCAATACGCCGGTTACGCGCCCGCTAAAACGCTGCATTCCGTTGAGATCCGGAGCAGTGACGGTTGCGAGGCTGCCGGTTTCGACGCTCGAAACTTCTTCGCTCGACGCGTGCAGCACGGCGTAGATCGGATTAACCTGCTGCAGCGTGAAGATTTCGCGGTTGCCGGGATACTCGCCCGGGTTGATGTTGCGATTGACGACGACACCGTCAATCGGCGAAACGATCGCGGCTTTGGCGATTTGCACGCGCACTTGGTCGGCCTGCGCCATCGCCACTTTTTCCTGCGCTTGCGACTGCTGGACCGTGGACGCCGCTAATCCCTGGCCGGAGAGGTTGCCATTGGCCTGAACCGTCGAGCGCGCCGATTCCAAGTTCGCATTCACAGTGCTCAGCGCTTGCTGGTCGTTTTTGACCAACGTCTCCTGCGCGTCAACCGACTGCTGGGAAATGTAGCCTTGCGCCAGTAGGCTCTGATCGCGTGAGAGGTTGACCGTATCGTTGTTGAGCGTCTGCTGCGCTTGGTGGACGGCGGCTTCGTCGGTACGAACCGTGTCGTTGCCTTGGGCAATCGTAAGCGATCCCTGAAATACCGAGTGCACCGTGTTGGCGTGATTGCTATTCGCGGTGGCTTCATCCGATTCGAGCTGCGCCTGGAGATCGGCCGTATCGAGCTGAGCGAGCAGCTGGCCGGCGTGGACCCGATCGCCCTCGCGGACGTTTACCGTGTCGGCCGCTTCTGCAAGCGTGCTCTGGACCGCAACGTTCTGATACGGCGCGACGATCCCGGCGAGACGCCGGCTGGGCTGAACCTGGCCGAACGTCGCGGTCGTCGTCTGAACGTAAGGCGCCGGCGACGCGGCGGGGCCGGCGTGCCGGCCGCAGCCCCCAGCGGCTAGCATCGCGAAGAGTAGAAAGAAGGTTCGTACGGGCTCGTCCCTGAGTTTCATGGCTTGCCCGATTGTAGCGAAAGCATGGGTGCTGAGTCCTGGAGTGAGTCTGAGAATGAACTTGGCGGCTGACCGGCCACGCGTGCTGGTGGTTGATGACGAGCGCGGCTTGCGCGAGCTGCTCGAATATGGGCTCGAGCAAGCCGGCTTCGCGGTGCGCAGTGCAACCGAGGGATCGGCGGCTATTCGGATGCTCGAGGACTGGTCGCCGGATGTGATCGTGCTCGACGTTATGTTACCCGGGCGCGATGGGTTCACGCTGCTGCCCGAGATTCGGCAGCTGACGACCGCCCCCGTGGTCATGCTGACCGCGCGCACGGAGATTACCGAGAAACTCGCCGGGTTCTCCGCCGGTGCCGACGATTACGTCGGCAAACCTTTCGATCTCGAGGAACTCGTTGCGCGTTTACGCACGCTCTTGCGGCGCCCGAGCATCGAGGCTCACGAAACCTTCACCTACGCGGATTTGAGCATTGATACGCCGAGTCGCACCGTCTATCGAGGCAATCGCCGGATTGAGCTCTCGGCGCGCGAGTTCGATCTGCTCCGAGTCTTTGCCGAACACGCCGAAGAAGTACTGACGCGCTCGCAACTGCTCGATCTCGTATGGGGCATCGATCGCGACGTGATCCCGAACACGGTCGAAACGTACGTTTCGTTCTTGCGTGCGAAACTCGACAGCGGCGAACGCGTCAAACTCATCCAGACGCTGCGAGGCGCGGGTTACACGCTGCGGGCGATGCCGACATGACCAGCCCACTGACGCGGCGCATTCGAGCGCTCGCCGCGATTGAAATTTCCCTTTTGCTCGTGGCCCTGCTGCTCGCCGGCGCCCTTCTCGCCTTTGGTTTCTACACTCGAACGCTCTCTAACGAGCTCAGCGGGACGCTCGCACAGCTCGAGGCCGCGCTTACGCGCACGAGGCTGCCGGATGCGAAAGCCGGCGGCAAGTTCGCCGCGTCGTTGCTACTGGGAACGGGCAGCGAGATCGTCTTCCTCGATGCAAACACACGGGTTACCGTTTACCGCATGCGCCGTTCCGATGCCGCGCCGGTGGTGCGCGTCCGGCCCCGCGGCGATCTCTCCGGCGACCCGCATCCCTCCGGTCCGTTCGCGCGCGTCATTCTCGGCCTCGCGACCGCCTTCGGGCTGCAATCGCTGTTCGCGCACGTCGACAATCTCTACATCATCGTGCGAAGCAACGATGCAACGCTCGTTGCAACCGTCCAATCGTTTCTCTTGCCCCTCGCGATCGCGCTGCTGATCGCGATCGCGGGCGGCGTTGCGATCGCCGGCGTCCTTACCCGCCAGGCGGTCCGCCCGCTCGACGACGTTACCGCTGCCCTACAGCGATTTGCCTCCGGCGACTTGACGCCGCAGCAGATCGCGGCCGACGAAAAACACGAGCTCGCCTCGCTCGCGGTCGCCTATAACGGCGCAATCGAGCAGATGGAGCGAGCCTTCGACGCGCGCGATCGCGCGAACACTTCGATGCGCCAGTTCATCGCAGACGCCGGACACCAGTTGCGCACCCCGCTCACGGTCGTCCAGGGCTTCATCGCCATTTTGCGCCGCGGCGGGATCGAAAGCCCCGCCGATCGCGATCGCATCCTCGATCGAATGTACGATCAAAGCCGCATCATGGGCTCGCTGATCGACAAGTTGATTCTGCTCGAACGGTGGGAGAGCCGTGAGGCGGAGCCTGCAGCCGCGCCGATCGACGTCGGGACGCTCGTCGCCGACTTAGTCGGGCCGATCGCCGACGCAAATCCGCAACGCCGCTTCGCCGTCACGACGGAGACGGGAATCCTCGCCGAAATCGATCCAACCGAGCTTGGATACGTCGTTACGAACCTCGCCGACAACGCCATCAAGTATGGCGTCGGCGAAATCGCGGTGAAAGTCGAGGCCCAGAGTTCGTCCGCCGTTATCGAAGTCGCGGACGAAGGTCCGGGGATCGGCGCTTCGGATGCGGCGCGCGTTTTCGACCGCTTCTACCGCGGCGCGCAGCGCGACGTCGCCGGTTCGGGGCTCGGCTTAGCCATCGTCAAACGCGCCGTCGAGCGCGCGCACGGTACCGTTGCCGTCGATACAAGCCCGAGCGGCTCACGCTTTATCGTGCGTCTCCCGCTAGCTGCGCGCACAACCGTCGCAAAAGCAGGTATCGCGAGCGGGTCGTCCCAACCCAAAGCCTCGGAGAGGTGGTCGAGTGGTTGAAGGCACCCGCCTCGAAAGCGGGCGAACGTGTTGAGCGTTCCGTGAGTTCGAATCTCACCCTCTCCGCCATCGCCTTTAAGCAGCGCGCAGCATTGTCACTGCTTGTCGCTAGTGTTAGCGTCTGCGGCGGAAGAAATGTTGGAGTTGCGCGGCGGCTTCGGATTCGAGGATGCCTGCGGTTATCTCGAGGCGATGGTTTGTTTTCGGTGAGCGCAGAACGTCGAATGCGCCTCCGTCGGCGCCACCTTTTGGATCGGCGGCGCCGTAGACGAGGCGCTTGATGCGCGCGGCGATGATTGCGCCGGCGCACATGAGACACGGCTCTTTGGTGACGTACAGCGTGGCCTCGGAGAGACGCCAGGCGCCGAGCCGTTGCGCGGCTTCACGCAAGAGGAGCATTTCGGCGTGCGCCGTCGCGTCGCGGCGGAGCTCCTTTTCGTTCTTGGCTTCGAGCACGAGGTCGCCGCTAACAAGAACCGCGCCGATCGGCACGTCACCGGCTCGCTCGGCCTCGCCGGCCAGCTCGATCGCTCGTCGGAGATAGGTTTCATCGTCGCTCATGCGGCTTGCACGTTCGGCACTAGGATGGCGCGCCCGGAGGGATTCGAACCCCCGATCCCAGCCTTCGGAGGGCTGTGCGTTATCCAGCTACGCTACGGGCGCACGCGGTTGCGGCATTAACGAGGCGCATCCGGTGAGGATCCGGCGCTCGGAATGTGTTTGAACAGGTCGAGTTTGTGATCGACCAGCGTCCGATAGAACTTACGCACGCAATCGGGATGGCCAAAGAAATACGTACGCGCGTAGGCCAGATCTTCGCCGGAACTATCCGGCACGTAATGCGAGATCTCGATCTCCTCCATTTGGCCGCGATCGACCGGATGAGGACAGAAATCGCACGGAATCGTGGACATCAGATACCACCTCGGAATGAAGCCGGCCGCCTTCGAGCGGCGGCCGGGTTTTCGTTTTGGCTCGGGTAGGACTTGAACCTACGACCAAGGGCTTATGAGTCCCCTGCTCTACCACTGAGCTACCGAGCCGTTGCCGTCTAGGGTTCGATACGTCCCGCAGTATATCAGGACCCGTCCGCGGGGACAATCCGGTACCAAAGACACGCGTAGGGCATTTCCGGGCGAGAACGAGTAAACCGTTTCCTCGTCGTACGTACCGCCCATCCGGAGTCGTGCCGTAAAGCGTACCACCGACGTCAACGAGACCAGCGACGGGCTCGGCGCGCTCCCGAGGAAGGAAGCTATAGAGCATTCCTTCCGAGCCGGACGGCGTGATCGAGAAGATCGTCTCACAGCCGTGGCTTACGGCACAGTTCGCGCCGCCCGACACGGTGGTGCCGTAGAAGGTGCCGTTATCATACATGAGCTCCCCTGGCACCGCACCGTCGTTCGGGTAGCCTCTAAACTTGTAGATTAACTTTTCCTTACCGGATGGCGTGATCTCAAAAACGGTACCGAAATGCTCGTGGTTTCCGCACCCCTCGCATAATCCGTTGCCGCCGCTGGAGGTCGTGCCGTAAAGCGTGCCGTTGGCGTAGAGGAGGCCCGCACGTGGGTACGCGCCGTCGGTCTTTGTGCCTTTGAAGCTGTGCAGCACGCTTTCGCTGCCCGATAGCGTGATCTTGAAGATGGTACGCGGTTGCCTTCGCCGCCTTCATAGGTCGTGCCGTAGAGCGTGCCGTTGACGTTGAGAAGCCTCGATTCCGGATACTTGCCATCTCGATGGCCGCCTTGCGACTTAAAAACGAAGCGATAGAGCAGCTTTTCCTGGCCGGATGTCGTGATCAGGAATACCGTGCCTCGGTTCTACTGCGCGCCTCCGAAGGTCGTCGTACCGTAGAGCGAGCCGCTAACGTCGATGAGCGCCGCCTGAGGATCGGCCCCATCTGGAATTCCTTGAAAGCGGTGGAGCACACTCTCCTTGCCGGAGGTTGTGACCGAATAAACCGTACCGCTGGTTCGCGCCTCCGGCGGTCGTACCGTAAAGCGTGCCATTGATTTTCGTGAGGCTGCATAGGGCAACGCGCCATCCGCTCCGCCGCTAAAGCTATGGAGCACCGTTTCGGTGCCCGACGTCGTGATCGCGAAAACCGTCCCGCAGCCACCGCTCGAGTAGCAGCCCGAACCGCCATTGATCGTGGTGCCGTAGAGCACGCCGTTGAGCTTGATAAGACCGGCTTCGGGGATCTCCCCGTCGGGCGGGTAGGAGCCAAAGTTGTAAAGCACGCGGTACGCAGAGCCCGAGCGCGTACGCACCGCTGATAAGCCAATCGGCGAGCTACCATTCACGTCGGCCGCGCACCCCGCCAGCAGTGCCAAAGCGAGAGCGCAGCTAAGCGCGAATCGGCCAAGGTACCAGCGCTTCATTTTGCGCCGCCCCCAGTCTTTGTCGTCGCAAACGAAAAGATCGCTCCATGGTTGTACGCGCCGCCGCTCGGAATGGTACCGTACAACGTGCCGTTTACGTCGACGAGACCCGCAATCGGAAAGGAGGTCGTACCGTAAAGCGTGCCGTTGACGTAGACGAGGCTCGCACGCGGGCGGCTGATCCGCTACGCGCCTAGCGCGATGCGGCCTCGCGAGCGGGCTCAAGCAATGAGTCATCGGTCATCGTCGCTATGGCGTAAATGCAAAGACGGTTCCGCATCCGCCGGTCGCGGCCCTAGAGATGTGTCTCGTGCAAACTTTGCAGCGCGTTTGCAGTCACTCGACGCGACGAAAGCGCTATCTAGAATAGAGGTTTTTCGAGCTGGCCAGAGATGCATGGTCGAGCGCGCTGCATTAGCCTTCACAGCGGTAGAGACATGGTCACTTCCGCGATCTCGACCCCTCAAATTGCTGCGCGGCGCGGGTTAAATGCAGCCCGAACGCGACTCATTAAACCTACGATTTCTGAAGGCACCGTCGGCACGCTGCAATTGCGTTTCGCCAAAAGCCTTGACTACGCGGATCGTGCGGTGGCTTGGCGGCGGCCCGGTGGAAGCTATGGTCTCAATTCAAATACGGTTCCCCAATAGCAGGGACCCGAGTAAGGACAACTCGGCAGTGCAATTCCTCCGGCGTCGTAGGGCGTCCTTCGATCCTTGAGATTGTCACGGCGGGCGTGCCGTGAGCATTTGTCCGAGAGTTAGGGGTTCAACGCGAAGACCGTTCCTTGCTGGTAGGTTCCGCCATTTTTGGTCGTGCCGTAGAGGGTGCCATCCACCTCAATCAGCCCAGCGTACGGCAACTCTCCGTCAGGCTTCCCGGCGAAACTGTGCAGCACTTGCTCTGTGCCGCCCGTTGTTAGACTAAAGACCGTCCCGCAGCCGCCGCCGGAGTCGGGGCAATACGCACCTCCCTTTACAGTTGTACCGTAGAGCGTCCCGTTAACGTCGATCAAGCCTGCATTGGGGCTCGAGCCGTCGGGGCTTCCGGCGAAGCTGTACAGTACTTTTTCCACCCCGCTGGTCGTGATGCTGTAAACCGTGCCTCCGTTGTTGTACGCGCCGCCATAGTATGTGGTGCCGTAAAGCGTCCCGTTTACGTCGATTAAGCTCGCAAAGGGACGCTCGCCGTCAGGGCTGCCGGAAAAGCTGTGGAGCACTTTCTCCCTGCCGGTGGGAGTGATTCGAAAGACTGCGCCTTTTTTGTGCGCCCCTCCCGTACTCGCCGTGCCGTAGAGCACGCCGGCCACATCAATTAAGCCTGACTGGACCTCAGCGCCCCGACGTCCTCCGAAAAAGTGCAACACTTTCTCCGTGCCGCCCGTCGTGAGACTAAAGAACGTTCCGCCGCCGGAGAAGGTCTTGCCGCCGATGGTTGTAGCGCCGTAGAGGTTACCCTTAAACGCGATCAGTGGTGCGTCGGGAGCACCGCCATCGTGCTTTCTGGGACCGAAGGCGTGCAGCACGTGCTCTCTGCCGCTCGTCGTGATGCTAAAGACGGTTCCGCCGCCGGTGTTTTGACCGCCGCCCGATCTCGTCGTGCTGTAGAGCGTGCCGTCCACGTCGATCAAGGCCGCGAGAGGTGTAGCTCCGTCGGACTGGCCGGCGAAACTGTGCAGCACCTTCTCCATACCGTCCGTTGTAACGCTGAAGACTGTTCCGTCAAAGTTCCCACTCGATGTGCAGGAGCGTGAAGTGTAGCCGCCTCCTGCGCTTGTCGTACCGTAGAGCGTGCCGCCCACGTCAATCAGGCTCGCGACGGGGCAGCCCCCGTCGGGAGGCGTACCAAAGCTATATACGACGTCGTAATTCGCACTATCGGGGCGTGCCGCGAGCGCCCGGGCTTGCGGGGGAGCGCCCGGCGCGCCGGTAGGCGGCTGCGATCCGCTGCAGCCCGCCAGCAATGTCGCGGTCACGCACGTGCTTAGTGCGTAACGGCGAAGACCCGAGTTCTTCATCTGCCTAGCTCCTCGATCCGTGAACGGCTCAGCGCCTAAGGACGTTCGGCGCGACGGCTTAGTACCATCGTGCCAGCCCGCCCCCAGGGGCAAAAGTGGCTGCAATCCACGGCTCCGCGCCCGACGTCGTGAGAGAATAGACGGTTCCTTCCGTGCTCGCGCCGCCGCCGGTTGTGCCGTAAAGCACGCCGTTGACGTTTGTAAGGCGAGCATACGGCAGCGCGCCATCTGCCCCGCCGACGAAGCTGTAAAGCGAGTTGTATGCTTCCGATTGCTTTCGCACCGCTATGCGCACCGGCGTGCCGGCTCGGAGGCCGGTCGAAGTGCCACCGATCGTAGGAGCACAGCCCGAAAGCATTGCTGCGACGGCGCTGACGTTCAGCGCATCGTGGATGCGGCTCATCTTCTTTACTTAGTTGTCGTCGACTGGCAAGCCCGACGGCTTCATGTGTTCGAAGAACGCTTTCGAATGATCCGACCCAATCGGGATAAACGGCCGCGGCGGGAGCGTGAAGTCGAAAGAATCGACGATGCTATTTGCGCGCACGTCGGATGTGCCGAGCGAACCGAGGCCCCAATTCTTTTCGATGAACTTCAGCACGCTTCCGGGCTCGTACTGGGTGTGCGAGATGTAGCCCGGTTTGCTCGTTGACGCTTCACGATCGTATGCCGAAACGAGCAACATCGCAACACGCGGGCCGAGCCCTTGACCGTCGAGCTGCGGCGGCGGCACGTGGTCGAACTCCCCGCCCCACTCATCCCAAGCGACGACAACGAGCGTGTTATCCCAATACTGGCTCTCGCCGATCGCATTGACGACCGACGCAACCCACGCCGGACCCAACTGAGCGTGATTTCCCGGGTGGTCGGACGTAATGGCGTCGGGAATAACCCAAGAGACGGCCGGGAGCTGGCCATCCGAAATCGTTTGGAAGATCTGCGTTTCGGGTTGGACGATGTTGCTCGTCCATTCCGGGCCGTTGCGCACGGCATCGATCGCGTCGAATCCATTCCAGACGGAGTTATTCGACTGGTTCGTAAAGTAGAGCCACGAGAGACCGGCCTTATCGAGCAGATCGCGAAGCGTCGCGTACTTAAAGCATGGGAACGGCCCTTTGCCGCGCATCTCTTTGCCTTGCAGGGTAATCAGATCCGTCACCGTTCCGGGAGCTCCGTTGCATCCCCACGTCGGCGGGATCGGAAAGTCGATAACATTGTCACCGTCGACCGGCGTCCCTCCGGCGATCCAGTCCTGGTGCGCGGTGAAGCTGCTACTGCTCTGCGTCGAGAACATATCATCAGCGAGTACGTAGTTCTTGGCAATATCCCAGTAGGGCGCTAGCTGCTTGGGGTCCGCGTAGCGGTAGGGATACTTACCAGCCGGAACCTTCACGCCTTTGCGGATTACCCGCTTAACGAGATTGAAGCCGTCCATCGCTCCCTTGTCGTATTCTGCGAGGAACGAGAAGTGCTGATGGTCCAGATCCTCGGAAGCGAATGTAGCCTTCTTTAACGGGACCCAAACATCGCCACTAGGAAGCTTCATCTTCCCTCTGGTCGCGCCATTAGCTCCGGGGAAGGTCGCAAACAAATCGTCGAAGCTGCGATTCTCTTCGAGCATGATGACGACGTGCTTTATGTAAGCGGCCGAACCGCTTGCCGCGCGCGGCCTAACCTGATCCGACCCAATGGGATTGGAAAACCCCGGCAGCCCTTGCGAAGGGTTCATACTGCAACCCGCAGCGCCAAGAATGCTTGCCACCACGATGGCGGTCGATCGAAGCCCCATTCGCATCGGAAAAACCTCCTTTAGTAACCTACGTCAACTATCAACCGACGCCGACAACCAATGCCAAAAGCGCCGGCCCTCTTGCAACCGGTGGCCGAATTATCGCACACGCGCGGTCGCCGGGCAACCGACACTCATACAGGGCGGTAAGCCAAGCCCACGAACTTGTAGAACGATCCCTCGTGCTGCTTCAGGAGGTCGTTTATGAAAGCTAGGTACGCCCTCGTCCTGGCTCTTCTTGCGATTGGCGCAGGGTGCTCGTCGAGCGTGCAACCGGTCGCGTCCCCGGCGCTCCCGTTCGTCGCGAACTCGCTCGAAGGGCATCACGCCAGCCACTACATCAAGCATCTCGTGGTGATCATTCAGGAAAATCGAAGCTTCGAGAACTTCTTCGCCGGCTTTCGCGGCGCAAATGCTCCCATGTACGGCTATGCGTTGCGCGGCACAAAACGCGTGAAGGTCCGGCTTCGTAAGACGACGTTTGAAACGAATGACAACCTGCCGCACGATTGGAAAGCGGCCATCGGCGGGTGGGATAACGGAAAAATGGATGGGTTCCGTACGGGGCCGAGCACGGGTTACTCAGCGTACGCGTATATCCAGCGCTCGGAAGTACGGCTCTACTGGGAAATGGCGCAGCAGTACGTGCTCGCCGACGCGATGTTTCCGACGGAGTTCGGCGGGAGCTTCACGGCGCACCTTACGGCAGTCGCCGGAAACGACAACATGGATCTCCGCCACGCGCAAGTCAACTATCCGACGCATCATCCCAACGACTGCGACTCGCCGCCGGGCACGAGGAGCTCGCTTGTGAATCGGCGCCGGGTCGTCGGGCGCGGCGACGGACCATTCCCATGCTTCACGCAGTTCAATTCAGCCGCAAACGCGCTCGACATGGCCGGAGTTTCGTGGAAATACTACGTGACGAAGCTCCTCAATGCCGGCATCTGGTCGCCGTTCGAAGCCATCAAGTACGTTCGCAAAGGCAGCGATTGGAAGAAAGACATCATCGCTCCACAGACGCAAGTTCTCAACGATATTCCAAACGGCAATCTCGCATCGATGAGTTGGGTGACACCTAGCCATCTCGATTCGGACCATCCCGGAGCGCACAGCGACATGGGTCCACCGTGGGTGACGTCGATCGTCAATGCGATTGGCGAGAGTTCGTACTGGGACTCGACCGCGATCGTCGTTATCTGGGATGATTGGGGCGGCTGGTTCGACAACGCACCTCCGCCACAACTCGATTTTCGCGGCCTCGCGATGCGCGTTCCTTGCCTGATCATCTCACCCTACGCAAAGGAAGGGATGTCGTCGACCGGTTACGTGTCAGAGACGCAGTACGAGTTCGGCAGCATCCTGAAGTTCATGGAAGAGGTCTTTAATCTCAGCCCGCTCGGTCCGAGCGCCCAGGGCTACACCGACACGCGCGCCAACAGCCTCGACGACAGCTTCGATTTCTCGCAGCCGCCGCGCACGTTTACGCCGTTCGCGACGAAGTACCCCGCGTCGTACTTCCTCCACGAACCCCCGTCGAACGAGCCGGTTGATGAAGAGTAGACGCTAACGCTCGAGCTCCTCAACGTCGTTGGTGTTCGTGTCGGTGTAATAGATATTGGTATCGGAGTCACTGGTACCGATCGCGGCTAGACCGAAGACGCCCGCCGTTTTGTTTTTGTCGACGATCTTCGTGTCGAGGATTTGGCCGGCGGGGGTCAGCTCGACCAGCGCGTTTCCGCCTTTCGCGTTCGCGACGATCAGGTTTCCGTTGGGAAGCAGCGTCGCTGCCATCGGCGCGTCGAGCGGATCCCCACTATAAATCAGCTTGCCACAGGTCACTTTCCGATACTTGCACTTAAAGGTCTTGCCGCCGGGCTCGACGACGATTTCGTTCTTTACCAGCAAGTCGCTGGCGCGGGTAAACTCGACGACGGTATTGTCCACGCCGTCAACGATGTACAGGATGTCCAGTTTTTTGTCGTACTGCAGGCCCGAAGGTCCCAGCGT
>Ga0209169_10000113_pt1 | contig 47079 bp, 32 predicted proteins | sample HubBroMetageWRM4_FD_188346 | JGI IMG/M metagenome (GOLD analysis project Ga0209169, IMG submission 188346) | Warmed soil microbial communities from the Hubbard Brook experimental Forest, New Hampshire - Hubbard Brook CCASE Soil Metagenome WRM 4... | ecosystem: Environmental > Terrestrial > Soil...
CGAAGTTGGTCATTATCCTGCTCCTCATTTCGAAGTCTTCTATTTCAAGTCGTTTTCAAGTCTCTGGTGCGATGCCCGCGACCGCTGTTCTAGTGCAGCCCCGGAAGAGTCAGCGGGTTCAAATACCAGACGCTGCTTTTGGTTTCGCTGTTTTTAACCAGTTGTGGCCACGCGAGAATCGATAAGTTCGACCCAACCGACACAGCTGGCCCAACGTAAGCATTGGTGTTGGTGAATCCGGGGGCGATATCGATCGTTTGTGGATCGGCCCACGGGCATCCGTTCTGATCGAAGGTTTCGTATGTGTAGGCCAGTTGGGAGCCATTCCCGGCGAAGTTAACCCAGAACAGCATGGCGTTTCCTCCACCATTCAAGGTGAAGTTTGCGGCAGCCGGAGGATTGTCATCCCAGGTTTCCGCGGTCCAGCTGTTGCAGCTAATTACCGTCTCAGGGGCCCACCCGCCGAAAATAAAAGCGGAGCCGTAGATGTCGCCGTAATAGTCAACCCAATACATGGCTGAGCCACCGGATAGGCTTACGGTCAAGTCCGGCGTGGAAAATCCTGACGGGGCCGGATTCGCAGTCCAGCTCGAGTTGCTTACGGTTTGGGGGACGGACCACCCTGGGTAGGTCCAGTTCGAGTAATAGATATAGATGTCGGGGCTCGTGTATCCAATCCAGGTTATGGTTATACCGTTGCCGCCTCCGAACGCCGGAGACGCTCCGGATACAAGGTTCTGTGCGGTCCAGCCCGAGCCGCTCACTGCCTGTCGATAACTCCACGCGCCGCCGCTGTAGGTGGAGTAAAACAGATCGCTGGTGGCGGGATCCGTCCATGCCGCCCATACATAGCCGGTGGTGTTATCGACTGTGAGCGCCGGGACGCCCTGAGTCTGCGCTTTCCACGCCCTGTGCTGGTAAGTGCCACCCAATACTTTCGGCGTTGTCCAGGTGGCTCCGTCGGTTGACGTGGAGTATTCGATGTTTTCGCTGCCGTTCACCTTCCACGCCACGTATTCTGTGGTTGCATTTGTGGCCACAGCTACCTGACCTCGGTCGGTGAATGCCTGCCACTTTCCGCCCTGCGCATTCACGCCTTTCACTTGTTGTGGCGTCGACTGAGCCATTGCCTGGCTTGCGAAGTTTGCCAGGAACAAGGCCAAGCCCAGGGTCAGATGTTTCGTCGTTTGCTTCATCGGAATTCTCCTTCTGTCATTTCGTTACTGACTTCTCTTGACTGACGTTTCTTCGGTTGATGGGAAGATCGGAGGCACTACCTTCTAAGTGCGTGGCCGCCGTAGGCTCTGATTGCCACTCTCTATCTCGGCGGCTACTTTTGATTGACCTCCGGCTTCGGCGCTTGCGCTGGCGGATGGGGCAACGGAGCTTCCTTGGGAAATGCGGCTGGCTTGGGCATAATCAGCTTCGGCGGAGCAGGAAGTGTAATCGTCTTCGCCGGCGACCCGTTGCCGCGTAGCAGGTTTGGACGGTGATGATGCACAATCTGCTGACTCTCCGGCACCGCTTCGTAGCCAATCCGCTCCGTGGCGGGCTGCCCGTAGAGTTCAGGAGTTAGGTAGTGTCCGCGATCGGCGCCCTTATCGGCCTCAACCACCATCGGATACGTTTTCTCCCAGGCATCGTTGCGCACTCCCGTTACTTGCCATGAAACTTTGCCGCCCGGCGTTCCTCCCGCAATCTTGAAGTGGCCTCCGGAAATCTCTTCGGCAACGTAAAGATCTCGCCCCGGCGCGCCGATTGGGGTGAGCTGATAGCGAAAGTCTTTGTTGATGGCCTCGAACCAGTCAGGAAGTTGAACCACGGCCGCGCCCGAGTCGTCGAGAATGGCGTTGCCGCTATACAGATTCAGAACTTCGGAGGATTCGATAGCGGCGTGCGTAAGATACTTGTTCGCGGGATCGAGCGGATGGTCAATGCGGAAGTTCTTGGTTCCGGTCGCGCTCAGGGTGCCCGTGATGCTGACCGCGCCGGTTGAAACTTTCATTACGTCGGCGTTAGCGACGCGGAGGTGCACGCTTTGGCCGCTCACCGCGTTCAGATACGTGCTGCCGGCGGTGTTCCCGAGCAGCGTGTAGTTGCTACAGCCTGACATGCCGAATTGTCCGAGCTGTAGGCCATAATTGCCCGAAGTTTCACCGCATCCTGGGTCTCCAATGGTCGTGTATGTATCAAAACCCAGGAGGTTCGGCATGGTCGCATAGAAAACAGTGGCTCCGACGGTCGCTGTATCGTTCTCGACATAGAGTGGGGGGGCATACGCAGCTGGGCTGTTGTTCAAGAAAGCACCGGCAACGTTAGTATCGGCGGTCCCAAGTACCGCAAAATAATCTTCCGCGCCTCCAGCGTCGCCCCATAGGCCAGCACTGAAGCCATCGTCTGTCCCCTCACGGCTGACACTATTCGCCTGCCCGTAAACGCCGATATCGTGGCTCGTACCCTCCACGCCATAGCCATCGGGCGACGCCGTCGTGCCATACACACCCGCCGTAGTCCCCGTTGCGGCGGTCTCCGCGCCGTATACACCGGAGCCACTTGTGTTGCTCGCGGATCCGTAAACGCCGATAGCGGGACCCCCTCCCGCAATGGCCGCAAAGACCGAGCCGCTTGTATTCCCAATGACGGCGCTCCCCGTGGACGTGGCCTCAAGGGTACCGTTTACCATCTGATTTGCCGTGAACGTGTTGGCCGCCGCCAGTTGCGCATACAGGGCATTAGTCGCCGTCGTGTTCAGATTCAGCGTGATGTTGCCGCTCGTCCCGCCGCCGGTCAGATCCGTTCCCGCCGTCACGCCCGTGATCGTCCCGGTGCCTGCGGAGGCGCAGGCCCATGCGCTGCCGCTCCACTGAAGAACCTGTTTCGCCGCGCAGGCATTCGTCAGTGACAAATTCAGCGTGCCGCTGGTTCCTCCGCCGATCAGGCCGCTGCCCGCGGCCGTGGTGATCCCGGTGATTCCGGCGCCGCTGCCTGCGGCGAACACGATGTCCAACTCCGCCGAATGGCTCGTGCTCGTGCTCTCCTTGCTGTCGAAGCTCGCGTTCAGTGGACTGTTGGCCACCAGCGCGATACCGTCATTGGCGGTTCCACTCAGCCACGCCTGCACCGCCGCCGTGACGTCCACCAGGATGTACTGGTTCTTGTCTTTCGTGGTGAGCGGGACGCTCGCGGCAATGGTGGTTCCGAGCGCTGGCGCGTTGCTGGAATCGATCGTGCTCTCGGTCCATGTGCCATTGACGTAGTCAACGTTGAAGCTGCCCGCGGTGGTCACAGCATTAACATAGAGTTTGAGAGTGGCCTTGGTGATGTCGGCGCTGGTGTAGCCGGAGGGAATCGACGACAGATCGAACTGAATGAAAGTCGTCTGCGAGCTTTCGACATCGAGCAGCGTCTTGGCGCCGTAGTTCGTGGTGGAGGCAGCGGTGTTGGTGTAGGCATCGCCGCTGGGAGTGAGTTGGCCGTATGCCGCGGGACCGGCCAGCAGGATCAGAGATAGAAGTGAAGCCAGGCACAGGTGAAGGGTCGGGTTTTTCATAATTGTCTCCAAGCGGGTCTTCGTTTGGTTAACTACTGCGATTTCTCGCGAACCTGCATACGACGAACATCGAAGCCGGCGGCCGCAGCTATTGGCCGTCAAAACAAGCAACGCCTGACAGGTTCCCTTGGAATCCTTGCCCGTTGTCAACAATGGATCCTGATATGAAGAAGGTGTTCGTGTCGGGATTCGCGAAAACACCCGTTCCTGAATTGGGGCGTTCCATCTCAGTGAATGCCAAATGGGTTGCGTCCAGAACGCCAAGATCATTTGTCACCAGTGTGCCGTCCCTCGTCACGATGGTGAGCTGGCCGGAGTAGGAAAGGTTCGCCGCTGGTTCCACTCCAGGCATGCCGGCCGAGGGAGCCGCGTCCAAGGCGACGAAACTCGTATTTCCATTGAGCAGGTCCGACCCGGTGATGGTGCCCACAGTGCAGAGTCCGATAGGACTCGTGCAGTTCTGGGTGGTGAACACGCTCTTAATCGTGCCCCATACCGGCAGGCAGCGGTTGTGGGCTGAGACCTTGAAGGTTGAGTCGGGCTGTTTCGTGGGTAATACGACGGCGGACAGGCCAAAGCCCAGGATTACCAGCAAGACAAACTTACTGACGTGTTTCATGTGTATTTCTCCTCTTTTAAGCTTCTGAATTTTTTAAAGCCGCTGATTTGGGTCTTTTCCATCTCGAACCTTGAACTCACGAGGAAGTACCATCCGCCGGAAGGTCGTTCTGCGAGATCGAACCTTCTTGAAGACGAAGCCTTGCCTGCTCTGGCTGCATCGGGGCTAGCTTCTGTCCACAGAGAGGGCAGTTCTCGAAGCCCGCCGCCGAACCACCTATCAGCAGGGCCATCCCTTGCCGCTCGACTGTTACCTCAGTCCGAACAGTGCGGCTGGTGCCGCCACCAGACGTGCCTGAGCGGAAGAAGCTTGCCCGCCGGCTGAACCATTGGTAGAGTCCCTTCGTACGTTCTCCCTGTACTGGCCGCGAATGTTGTGGCAGGCGCGCAAAAAAGGCCAGTGACAGCTTCTGACAGACTTTGACAAGTTCTGAATCGCCACTAAGTCAATGAAATCCGAAGGGATATTTCAATTCGGGGAGTTTCAGATCGATGTCCTCGCACGCACCCTGCGGCGGGAAGAAGAGATTGTCACGCTCAACCGCCGGGCGTTTGATGTGCTTTTATACCTGGTGCAAAACCCGGGACGGGTTCTAACTCGCGACGAGCTTTTGAAGAATGTCTGGTCGGATACCTTTGTGGACGAAAACAGTCTGGCGCAGAGTATCTCGGCGTTGCGGCGGGCCCTTGAAGAGAAACCCGGCGACAACAACTTCATTGTCACTCTGCCGGGACGGGGCTATCAGTTTGTTTCGGCAGTAACGGTTGTTGTCCCTGAGAGCTTGAGTGTTTCTACGGATGCGACACTTGCCGCCGGCAATAGCTCCCAGGGAGTCCTGGTTCAGCGACAAACCATCCGGACCAGTGTTATTACGGAAGAGAATGAGCAGCTGAGCTTGCCCGTTTCCAGGAATCGCGCCGTGAGGCTGATCGCGATTTTGGCTTTTGTAACAATTTCGGTTGCCAGTTTTTATACTTGGAGGCAGTTTCACCGAACGCCACTCCCGACGAATCCAACCACCTTAAGTACGATCGGAGCCCCAGCTCCGGCACGCCGTTCCATCGCGGTGCTCGGCTTTCGCAACCTGTCGGGGCGTCCGGAAGAAGGCTGGCTATCAACAGCCTTGGCGGAAATGTTGAGCACTGAACTGGAGGCCGGAGAGAAGTTGCGCCTGGTTTCGGGAGAGGACATCGCGCGTACCAAAATCGATCTACCTCTGGCGGGCGCTGATAGTCTCTCCCGAGAAACGTTGGCACGATTGCACAAGGGTCTGGGTAGCGATCTGATTGTCCTCGGATCCTACACCGCGCTCGGTGAGAAGCCTGGCACCCGCATCCGTCTCGACCTGCGTCTGCAAGATACTGTAGCCGGGGAGACGGTTGCTGACGTCGCTGTGGTGGGAGGCGAGGCAGAGCTGTTTGACATGGTGTCACAGGCTGGTTCGCAGTTGCGCGAAAAGCTGGGCGTGGAAGCGGTTTCTCCGGTAGAGGCAGTGAGCGTGCATGCCTCCTTGCCTTCAAACCGTGACGCGGCGCGTCTTTATTCAGAGGGACTCGCTCGGTTGCGCGTGCTCGATGCTCCGGAAGCTAGAGATCTTCTGCAGCAAGCCGTAGCTGCCGATCCAAAATTTTCCCTGGCGCATTCCGCGCTGGCCGAAGCCTGGCTACGTTTGGGCTATGACAAGAACGCCCAACAGGAAGCCCGGCAAGGATACGACCTGTCCACCAATCTTTCGCGCGAAGACAGGTTGGTGGTAGAAGGCCGCTATCGCTACATCAATCATGAATACGAGAAGGCGATCGAGGTCTATCGCGCGCTCTTCGCGTTGTTCCCTGACAACCACGACTACGGTCGCAGGCTGGCCACGATGCAGACTCGTGCCGGAAAAGGACACGAGGCCTTGGCCACAGTCGAGTCCCTGCACAAGCTTCCACCTCCCGCGTCTGACGATCCTCGTATCGATATTGTGGAGGCGGAAGCGTGGATGGTGCTGGGCGATTCCAATCATCAGGCGCAGCCCCTGGCGCGGGCCGTGGAGAAGGCGAGGGCGCAGGGATCTCGCGAAATCCTGGCCGACGCGCTGCGCATGCAATGCCGCGTATTCCCTGTATATGGGCCTATTCAGGATGCGGTTGCCGCCTGTCGCGAGGCGACGAACATTTCCGCCGCCGACGGAGATCGGGCGCACGAAGGCAAGTCCTATCTCACGTTGGCGCACTTGATGGGTCAAACCGATGTTCCCGAAGCCATCCGCCTCCTCCAGCAGGCACAAGCCATTTTCCGCAGTATTGGCTCGGGCATCGACTTGGCCGTAACGCTCGACAACCTTGCCCTCATCTATCAAGGTCAGGGCGATCCCGCCACCGGCGAGAAAATGGAACGCCAATCCGTCGCCATCTGGCGACGGCTTGATGACACTAGGAACCTCACATTGGCCATTTCGAACCTTGCCGGAATGAGGACGGATCAGGGAGATCTGCGCGGTGCAATCCAGTTGTATGAGGAGTCCATGCAGGTAGGCCAGAACAACGCGGATCCTGGGTATGCCGCCCTCACCGGTCTTAACGTCGCGGCCATTCGTCAGTTCCAGGGGGACCTGCCGGGTGCCAAGCGAGAATTCGAACAATCCCTCGCTATATACGAGAAACGAGCTGATCAGTGGGGATCTCCTTATGCATGGCTGGGGCTGGGAAGCATACTGGTCCAGGAAAACGATTTTTCAGGCGCCCGTAAAATGTACGAGCAGGCGCTGGCTATGCGCACGCCGATAGGCGAGAAGATACCCATCGCTGAGGCTCAGCTCGCGCTTGCGGATCTGTCGCTGGAAGAGGCACGTTCTGCCGCCGAACAAGCAGTGGCGATGCGGCAGGTCATCAAGGTTTTTCAGACGCAGAAAGCCCGCGATGACGAAATCCAGGCTTGGTGCGTACTTGCCCGTGCGCTGCTCGCTCAGGGTAAAGCAGCCGAGTCGGAAGACGCGATGCAACATGCGCGATCCCTGGCGGCCAAGAGCCAGAATCCGAATACGCGTTGGCAGACTGCCATCACTGCAGCGCGTATTGAGACCGCTGGAAACAATCATGCCCACTCCGCGGCCGCTGCCGCAACACGCAAGGAGTTGGCCACCATCATCACGAAGTCGCGAGAGTTGGGCTATCTGGGCGTCGAACTTGATGCGCGTCTCGCGCTCGCTGAAATCGAAATGAAGTCGGGACAAACGACGGTTGGACGCGCCCACCTGGCTGCGATCGAGACGGACGCCAAAACCAGAGGCTACATCCTCATTGCCCGCAAAGCGGCCACCGCTCGAGGCTGAGCTTTTCCGCTCAACCCAGAAAAAAACGGCCTCGCGCGATGGAGCAATTACATCACGATATTTGCACACGCCAAAGACTATGATAAGACGGACGTGCGTCACTATAAAATTCGTGGACCGTCTAACCCTTAGGAGTCAGTGGATCCTGCCAGAGCGTCACGGATCTCGAGACTAAAAGTTGACGTTGTGCCTGTTCCGTAGTTGCTCGGTGACCAGTCTCAACCATCGAGCTTTACTCATCGGTCCTTGTATCGGCCCTTGTATCGGTCCTTGACAATCCTCAGCCTGTCCAGCAAAATGGCGAAAGAAAAGCGAACAAACAATGCCAGCCGCCAGCCTGCTGCGTTCTCAGATTGAAGCTCGACTCCATTCGGCTTTCGCCGTCTACAGACGACCTGAGCACAAGAGTATTCGGACAGGAATCTCCCAGATTGACGATCTACACGGGGGGGTTCCAGTCGGTGCTCTGACAGAGATTTGCGGGAGTAGTTGGGCCTCATCCGGCAAGACATCCGTACTCGTTTCTTTGTTAGCAAATGCTTCTCAAAATCACTTCTGTGCTCTGGTAGATGCAAGCGATGTGTTCGACCCGACCCAGACAGAAACGACAGGATTGAACCTGTCGCGTTTGCTCTGGGTGCGGTGCGGGAAAAGTCAGTCCAGGTTGAAGCCACTCGAACAGGCATTCAAGGTGACCGACATGCTTCTTCAGAGTGGTGGTTTTGGTTTGATTGTTGTGGACCTGGGCAGCATCGCAGAGCGGTTTGTTCGCCATGTCCCGCTCAGCTCTTGGTTCCGGTTCAGCCGTGTCGTCGAGAAGCAAGCGACTGCATTAGTCTTTGTCGAGCAACAACATCATGCGGCAAGTTGTGCTGGACTTGTATTGAAAATGACAACTGATCCGGCGACCTTCTCAGGGAAATTGATTACGAAGTTTAATCTCAAGGCCGAAATCGTGAGGACACGGGAAAGAAAACCGGCTCAATCTGCAACAGACTTCTCATTGAAAACTCTCTGGGCCTGACTATGTTTGCCTGCCTATTCGCTCCCGATTTCTCCGTACAAGCCGCTTGCAGGATGGAGCCACACACACGGCGAAAGTTGAAGCAATCCCCGATAGTCGTTCTTGACGGACCCGCGAATCTGCTGAAAGTTGTTGCTGTCAACGATGCGGCACGAACTATTGGCATTCAAATTGGCATGACGAAGTTGCAGGCAGAGACCGGTGGAGTATCCCTGCGAAAGCGTTCGGTTGCGAATGAAGATACGGCGCAAGGGGTACTGCTGGACTGTGGCTGGGCTTTTTCCCCGTGTGTTGAATCGACAGGTTTGGGCACTGTCATTGTTGATCTCACTGGAACGGAGAAACTATTTGGTTCTCTGGAGAACACTGCTAGCAAGATTATTCGTCATGCAGCGGGGTTCGGCTTTGAACTGCGTCTCGGGATTGCAGCTAATCCTGAGACAGCGATGTTTGCGGCCCATGGTTATTCCGGTGTCACGATCATTCCCGAGGGTGTCGAAGCTAGATGGCTTGCACCTCTCGCTGTCGATATACTTCCGGTTTCTCCAGATATTCTAGACATTCTGAAGGCCTGGGGAATCCATACGCTGCGAGCCCTGGCTGCACTGCCGCCAATCGCATTGACTGAACGGCTGGGACAAGAAGGTCTCCAGCTGCAAAGGCTCGCCCGTGGGCAAACGCACAGACTGTTGGTGCCTATGGAGCCAACGGGAGACTTAATTGAAGCTTTTGAATTTGAAGATCCTGTTGAAACTCTGGAATCGTTGACTTTTATTCTGAATCGGCTTCTCCAACAAGCCTGCATCCGTCTGGTTTCGCGGGCGCTTGCCACAAATCAATTTGAAATTGCACTCGACCTCGAAGCGAGGCAGGCCAAGACTGGGGAATTGACTGAACATTATGAACGCGTCTGGAAATTGCCTCTCCCCATTCAAGATGGACGTGTTCTCTTCCGCCTGGCGTGTCTTGATCTAGAGAAGAACACCTTTTCAGCGCCCATCAAAAAGATCACCGTCAGGGTGACACCCGTTCAACCTCGCAGTGTCCAGCACGGACTTTTTGCACCGGTATCACCTGAAACCGAACAGCTCGAAATCACCTTGGCGCGGATTCGGGGTCTGGTAGGCAATACAGATGAAAACGGCACATCGTGCATTGGCTCCCCGGCAATCCTTGATTCTCATCGACCCGACAGTTTTGCGGTCACCCCTTTTTCGAGCCAGACAAAGATAGGAAATGCACTTCGGGTCACGACATCTATTTTGGCTCTGCGAGTTTTTCGTCCGGCGCTGGAAGCCTCGGTCGAAACAGCACAGGATAAACCGCACTGCGTTTCAATAAGACAGAAACGCCTTCGTGTCCTGGCAGCTTCCGGCCCGTGGTGCAACTCCGGTCATTGGTGGAATGACTCAGCGTGGTCACGCGATGAATGGGATGTCGCCTTAAAGACGTGGGAAGGCGTCGGCTACTACCGACTCTATCTCGACAAGATTCGCAAGCAATGGTTTGTGGAAGGCATGTTCGACTAGTGGCCTATGCAATATGTCGAACTTCATGCCCGTTCTGCGTTCACATTCTTGGAAGGCGCATCTCTACCGGAATGGCTTGCCTCTGTGTGCGCGAAATACCAGATGCCTGCAATGGCACTCTTAGATCGAAACGGAGTGTACGGTTCTCCACGATTTCACATCGCAGCAAAAAGATACAAGATCAAAGCGCACATTGGAGCAGAAGTCAGCGTCACAGGACACGGAAACTGCCCGGTCCTGGTCGAGTCCCGCACAGGATACCAAAACCTCTGTCGTTTACTGACCACAGCCAAGCTCCGCACTGACAAGAAGGCAATTGCGACAGTCACCCTGAAAGAATTGCAGAGTCACTCCGAAGGTCTAGTCTGTCTCTCTGGCGATGAAAACGGTCCGTTAGCTCATGCACTACAAGAGGGCGGTGTAATTGCAGCACGTCGATTGCTGCAACAACTGACTTCTATTTTTGGTCGAGAGAATCTCTACATAGAATTGCAGCGCCATTTCAACCGCTTCCAAGAGTTTCGAAATCAAGCGGCAGTCACGCTCGCAAGAGAACTGCATCTGCCGTTGTTGGCTACCAATGGCGTTTGCTACGGCGTTCCGAAAGAGCGCGAGATTGCTGACGCGTTTACATGTATCAAATATAAACGTCGGCTGGACACGGCTGGCCGTCTTCTATCCCAAAACTCCCATCGTTACATAAAGGACGCTGTGAAGATGACGCATATCTTCGCCGATCTCCCTGAAGCCGTTAATAACACTGTTGAACTCTCTTCTCGATTGAAGTTCTCACTAGAAAAACTGGGATACGAATTTCCCCGTTATCCCGTTCCTGACGGCGAAACGATGAACTCATTCTTGTACAAGCAAGTGTGGGAAGGAGCGAAATGTCGCTATCAACCTGTGACCGAGCTTGTGCGCGAACAACTGGGGCGCGAACTCGCTTTGATCGCAAAGCTCGACTTGGCAGGATATTTCCTGATCGTCTGGGACATCATCCGCTTCTGCGGCCGCAACGGAATTCTCGTACAGGGACGTGGTTCAGCTGCGAACAGCGCAGTTTGTTATTCACTCGGAATCACAGCCGTGGACCCAATCAGTATGGAGTTGCTGTTCGAGCGATTTCTGTCAGATGCGCGGGGGGAGTGGCCGGATATTGATTTGGATTTACCCAGTGGTAATCAGCGGGAACAGGTCATTCAATACGTCTACGATCTATACGGCAAACGTGGTGCGGCCATGACAGCCAATGTCTGTACCTATCGCGGGCGTTCCGCCGCAAGAGAGATGGGCAAGGTGCTCGGCTTCGATGAAGATTCTTTATCCCGGCTGTCAAAGATTGTCGGTGCTTGGGAATGGAAAGACCCGGAAGAAACTCTTGAGAAGCAATCCACAAAAGTCGGCCTCGATATTCGTCATCCACAGATTGCCCTCTATGTTGATCTTTGCCAGCGAGTGCAAGACCTGCCCCGCCATCTCAGCCAGCACTCGGGCGGTATGGTCATCTGCCAGGGACAGTTGGATTCCGTCGTGCCTCTTGAGCCTGCGACCATGCCCGGTAGAGTCGTTGTCCAGTGGGACAAAGACGACTGCGCTGCACTCGGTCTCATCAAAGTCGATTTGCTTGGACTAGGCATGATGGCCGTTCTCAAAGATTCGATAGAGTTGATCCGAGAACATTACAAAGAGGAAGTTGACCTCGCGCACCTTCCGCAAGACACACCCGATGTCTACAAGACAATTCAGAGAGCAGACACGGTAGGCATGTTCCAGATTGAGAGCCGAGCTCAGATGGCCTCTCTGCCGCGTAACAATCCGACACGCTTTTACGATCTTGTGACGCAAGTTGCTCTGATTCGCCCTGGCCCCATTACCGGGAAGATGACCAATCCATATTTAAATCGGCGGTTGAATAAGGAAGCGGTCAGTTATCCGCATCCTTCATTAGAACCCGTGTTGAAGAGAACTCTCGGCGTGCCGCTATTCCAAGAGCAACTATTGAAGATGGCGATGGTGTGTGCGAATTTCAGCGGCGGGGAAGCTGAAGAACTGCGACGTGCCCTGGGCAGCAAACGATCACGGGAGCGCATGAAGGAGATTGAAACCAAGCTGCGAGCGGGTATGAAAGAAAACCATTTCCCGAAGAAAACGCAGGACGAAATTGTGCAGTTCATCGCTTCGTTTGCACTCTATGGCTTTCCTGAATCTCATGCTGCCAGTTTCGCTCTGATTGCCTATGCCAGTGCATTTTTGAAGGTGCGTTATTTGGCGGCATTCACCGCTGCTCTGCTCAACAACTACCCGATGGGTTTTTATCATCCTTCAACCATTGTCAAGGATGCCCAGCGACACGGCTTGAGAGTGAAGCCCGTAGATGTAACCTGCTCCAGCTGGGATTGCACTATCGAGCATGACAAGAGTCAATCGCTCAGACTCGGATTCCGATATGTCAAAGGTTTGAAGAGAGTGGCAGCCGATGCCGTCATCGCAGAGCGGGAGAGACGACCATTTCAATCTATTTCCGATCTCGGGTCACGCGTCCCTCAACTCTCGAAAGCAGAGTTCAAGACCTTGGCACAAATCGGCGCATTGAACAACATCGAAAAGAAAAACGGCATTCATCGCCGCGATGCCCTCTGGCAATCGCAAAAGGCTGCTCAACCTGTCGGACCGTTGTTCTCAGGCATTTTTGAATCTGACATCCCGTCTCCCTTACAACAGATGAGTATGACCGAGCGGCTCGTTGCGGACTACAGAGGTACAGGTTTGAGCGTGGATCATCACCCTCTTTTTTATCGACGTAAGGAATTGCAGCAGACCGGCGTCAGGACGGCCGTGGAACTAGCACACATGAGGGACGGAGAGAACGTTCGCATAGCAGGACAGGTCATTACTCGGCAAAGACCGGGGACGGCTCACGGCTTCATCTTTCTCAGCCTCGAAGATGAGACAGGAATCGCCAATGCCATCATCACTCCGGCTTTTTACGCAGAAAATACAATGACTGTCTTGCATGAACGCTTTGTTTTCATTGAGGGGGTTTTGCAGAATAAGGACAACGTGGTTCACGTCAGAGCGGAAAAGATCATGCCATTAGCGGTTCTCGACATTCCGACTCATGCCCGAAACTTCCATTGACCACAACGAAATATTCGTCGGCAACAATCTCCCGATTGGAGCATTGTGCTATCGCGGGCTCAGTTATCCGCCCAATAGAAAACTTCAAGCGCTCTTCAAAAGAGTATTTTGGGGACTCACGTAGACTCCAATCTGCTTCAGCATTCCTAACTGATCCCAATTGTCCCAACCCTCGACGATCTTTTTATCGACGATGCGAGCGATACTCATCCCGCTAATTCGCACAGGCTTGCCAGTGGCGGCTATTCCGAGATCACCTCCGTTATGTGTCATCGAAGCCGACCATCGCACCACGACCCTATCTTTCGTTCCGAACGCATCTTCCACCTTGATGTTGATATCGGGAAAAGCACCGCGAATACGTTTCACAAAGGGCACAAACTCTTCTGGCCCATGAAGTTCGCGGCCATCCTCAAGTTCACCGATCCCAATGGCATCAGGAGCAAGGAGTTCTTGAATCGTCTCGGTTCTACCTTCATTCCATACTTCCTTGAACCAACGACGCATTAACTCTACATTCTCTTTGGCTGGCATAGGCGTACCTCCTTAAATGGGAACAACCGAGGCCCAAAAACTTACGAGGTCGTTATCTTATGATCAGAACAGGAATGGGGTACATTCTACACCTGAATATTCGTCACGGTCGTGGGAGGAATTTCGTTTTACTGAGCCTCTCTTATACGACTTCTCTACATCTTCGGCTAAAGTATTAGCCGATGAGATTTACTTTCTGCGCCATGTTCCTGTTCTTCACGACGAGTGCTGCTGCCCAGAACACAGGTGAGTTCGACATCAAAGCGGCTCAGCGGTTCGCCAACCTTGCTCTTGCGTGCGTCCACAGAGAGTACCCAAATCACATCAGCCACACGTTGAATAGTGATGCGGATGTCGCCCCACCCCGGAAACTGACACCAGCGTTTTATGGCTGCTACGACTGGCATTCTTCGGTACACGGGCATTGGCTCCTCGTTCGTCTGGTGAGAACATTTCCAGACGCCCCATTTGTGCAACCCGCTCGCGAGGCACTGCGGCAGAGTCTCACCGCCGAAAATCTCGTGCAGGAGGCGACATATCTCCGAGGGGAAGGACGATCCAGTTTTGAGCGCCCTTATGGACTGGCATGGCTTCTTCAATTGGTTGCGGAATTACGCGAGTGGGACGATCCGCAGGCCAGAGAGATGGCGAATAATCTGCATCCGCTTGAGGAGGCCGCACTAGAGCGGCTAAAGAACTGGCTGCCCAAACTCTCCAACCCCGTGCGGATCGGCGAACACGACCAAACCGCTTTCGCGCTTGGTCTGATTCTCGATTATGCACACGGCAATGGCGATCAGAAGTTCACAGAATTAATCGTGTCCAGAGCCAATCAGTTCTACCTCAACGACAAGAACTGCCCGCTGGCATATGAGCCCTCCGGCGAGGATTTCCTGTCACCATGCCTCGCCGAAGCAGACCTAATGCGCCGCGTGCTGCCGAGCCAAGAGTTTGCAGGCTGGCTCCGAACGTTCATGCCTCAAATCTCCACGTCGGGAACCGGCAAATGGTTGCAGCCGGTTGTATCGCCCGATCCAAGCGATCCCAAGCTTGCACACTTAGATGGCCTCAATCTCAGCCGAGCATGGATGCTCCAGGGAATCGCTGCTGGCTTACCGAAAAGCGACGAGCGGTTAGCGTCGATCAGGGCGACAGCCGAGGCGCACAGTAAGGCCGGGCTGGCGACTGTGACGGGCGAACACTATGAAGGTGGTCACTGGCTGGGTAGCTTTGCTGTCTACCTGGTCACAAAGCGAGGGATTTCAGGCTAGTTGACTGCTCCGCGCCTCTTCTTAGATGATTGTGACGCATGGACGTTGAACGTATCATTGACGACATTGAGCAGTTGCAGGAAATGTTCGAAGCGCCGGACATTAGGCCGCTCAGTGCAAGCGATCTTTCGGCTGCGAACCGCAGGCATGACGAACTGCTGGCGCACAGTCCGTGGTTTCAGCTTTGGCAGCGGTATGGCGTCTGTTGCCGAACCGAGTCTCCGGCAATCCATCTAGGTGAAACTGAGCGCTAGACTTGCTCGGGTAGCGACGATCTATACTAGTCGGATGAGCAAGCACCTCGAATCGCTATATCAGAATCTTCTCCACGGCAAGCTCCCCCATAACCTAAGTTGGAGCGAGGCTGTTGAACTGGTCGATCATCTGGGAGAGGTCGAACCGCATGGAGACGACGAGTTTGTGTTCCTCGTCGGCAGCCAACGTGCCTTTTTCAAAAAGCCGCATACCCATGATCTCGGCGTGGAAGAAGTTTCTCGGCTACGTAAATTCTTGAAAGAAGCCGAAGCATCTGTGCATAAATCAGGTGCGCATGTACAAGACCCGGCCCGGCCCAGCCGTATGATTGTCGTCATCGACCACCACGCCGCCCATGTTTACCAAGATTTAGGTGGAAGTCGTCCGGCAGACGAACACAAGGAGCAACCTTACGATCCCTTCCATTTCCATCACCATCTGATTCATCGAAAGGAAGCTCACTACCGTGGCGAGCGCGTACCCGAAGAGGATTCGTTTTATGAGGAAATCGCGAAAGATATTACTCCGGCAAATGAGATCATCCTCATCGGTCACGCTGCTGGAAAAAGCAACGCCGCCGACTTCTTGAAAGAATATTTGAAGACCCATCATTCCGAGGTTTCTCGACGGGTCATCGCTACCGAAAACGCGGACCTCTCGGCGGTAACTGAGCCTGAAATTGAAGCTCTAGCAAAGCGGCACATGATCGCAGCAGCCTAACAACTAGGTTCCAACGACGGCATAAGCGAATCGTTACGGCTGTGCGCTTGTTTACAGCACCGTCATACTCGCGGCTACTTGCGTTCCTTATCCTTAGCGTCTTCCGTCGGCGCTGCTACGCCCGGCATCACCTTGAGAGGAGCCGAGCGCTGTTCTTCTAGTTCCGGATGAGGCAGCGGCTTGCGTGGCAGCATTTGGTCGCGCATGGCGGTGTTGTATACGAAGATCGCCTCCACGGTTGCTGCCTGTGCCAAGTCGCCAGGCTGCAAGCGTTCGTACGTATCCATGTTTGAATGATGCGTGCGCGAGCCGTAGTCGAGGTTATCCTGAATGAACTGGAAGCCTGGGATGCCGACCGCATCGAACGATTCGTGGTCGGTGCCGCCTGTGTTCCGCATGGAGATGGTGGTGACGCCAAGATCTTTCAGCGGCTCCATCCACTGCGCAAAAATTGGCGACTCAGCGGCGTTCTTTTGCAAATAAATCCCCAGGATTTTTCCGGTGCCGTTGTCCACGTTGAAATAGCCAGAAATCTTCGGCTGTTCCGGTTTAAGGACAATCGGACCGGCTGGTTTGCGCATGTACTCTGGCTTCTCCAATTCCTCAGGAGCGGTTGAGAGCGGCACATATCCAAAATGCTGCTTCACGTAGCCCGCCGAACCGAAAAGTCCCTGCTCTTCGCCCGTCCAGAGGCCAATGCGGATGGTGCGCCGCGGCTTGACCTGTAGCGCGTTTAGAATCCGCATGACTTCCATCGCCACCACAGTGCCGGCGCCATTGTCGGTTGCGCCAGTTGCCGACGCCCACGAATCGAGATGGCCACCTACCATCACCACCTCATCTTTTAGCTGGGGGTCTGTACCCGGAATTTCGGCGATGGTATCGAAACCGTGCTCGTGGTCTCCGAAGAATTTGACATCGACGTTCATCTCGATGCTGACCGGGACGTTGGCTTTGAGCAAACGATAGACACGTCCATAGTTTTCGATGGCCGCCACCACCACAGGAAGTGGGTTAGCGTGATCGCGCTGATAACTGAGCCGGTTCAAGCTCGCGCCATTGTCGTCGAAAATGGTACCGCCGGAGCCGCCGTTGTCGCGCCCATCGCGGCTGGGAAGAATCACAGCCACCACGTGCTCCGCGACGAAAAACTTGCCGGTTTTCTCCAGAAGGGCTCGCCGCTTCATGAGGTCCCGAAGTCTGTCAGGCGAAGACTGCGACTTTTCCAGAGGAAAATCGGCGATCTTAGCGAGATCCTTGTCGTCTGTTCGGATGAACAATGGCTTGTCCACTGGATTGACCTCGCGCATATCTCCGAGCAGAACAATTTTGCCGGCCAGCTTGCCTTTGTATTTGTCGAAATCTTTTTCATCCTTGATATCAACCCAAATGGCTTGGCCATTCACTGCTCCGTTGGTGGAAGGCGACCAGGGCGCGGCCTGGGCGATGAACACAGCCGTGTCCGGCGATGACATCCGCACCCAGGTGTTGAGCTGCTGCCAGCCCATGCCGAACTCACCCCAATCTTCGAGATGGGCATTGCTGCAACCCATCGCTGTCAATTGATCGCGCGTCCATTCGTTAGCTTTTTGCAAATTGGGAGAGCCGGTAAGGCGCGGGCCAATGCCATCTGCCAAAGCGGATGCGAAATCCATCACATGCGAGTGAGTAATGCCCTCGTCACGAATACGCTGATACATCGTGTAGTCGATATTTTCTTTGGCAGGCTGCGGCAGCTCGTAGGAAGGCTTGTCAGCATCGGCCGCTGTTTTCTGCTTGTCTTTATTCTTCTCGGTGTTCTTTTCGGCGGCAAAGGCTGAGAGTGGCAGGCTAAAACAGAGTAACAACGCAAATCTGACCCTGAAAGGGTTCTGGAATCGCATCTATTCGGTCTCCCTCGGAAAAAGCTCCAAAGCAGAGTAGCAGATATGCGATGAACTCAATAGCAGTTTGGTGCACGTTGAACGCGGCAATTTTGGGTTGACTGAAAGATGTGTTTTGTTGTTCGAGGATCACATAAAAAAGGCAGTGAGAAGCGCAATTCGCGCATCTCACTGCTGGGGTAAGTGTTGCTATGTTACGTTGCTACGCTGGGGCAAGAATCCAGCGAAGCCTTACCGCCCATGTCCACCGCCGCGTCCGCCGCCGTGTGATCCGCCCCCGCCGCCGTGCGAAGATCCGCCACCATGGCTGCTTGGCGCTGAATGGCCGCCGCCGTAACTCGGAGCGGAATGACCACCACCATAGCTCGGAGCCGAACGTCCCCCGTAACTTGGGGCCGAGCGTCCGCCATAAGCTCCTCCACCGTAAGCTCCACCACCATAAGAGCGCTGCGTCACAATGGGCTGCCTCATGTTGAGTGGCGGACGAGACGATCCGCCGTATCCACGGCTTGCTGAGCCATAGCCACTTGAACCATAGCTACGGCCCTCGGAAGCTGAGCCACGGGACGAACCGTACGAACCACGATCTTCTCCGCGGCCAGCAGACTCGCCCGATCTGGCTGACTCTGCCGATCTGGACGATTCCGCCGCCGATCGCGTGGGCATCGGAGAAAATTTCTGCCATCCGCCGCTACTACTGCTCCCACCTTCACGGGCTCCGGTCGAACCGCCTGCGCTGCCGGGTCGAGCTGTTGAGTTCGGATTGGCATGCGTCTCCGCACTTCTATCGGCACCTCTGTCTGCACTTCTTTCCGCACTCTGGTTGGAGTGCTGAAACCCATTGTTCGAGCCTGCGTTTCCAGTTCTCGCACCGCCGCCCTCGCGGCCGTTTTCAGCGGACCTGACATTGGACGCCGTCGTGCTATGGGTCGAGAAGAAGTGCTGGTTCTGTGACACATTGTGAGTCGTCGATGCAGCCGCTGCTCGTCCGCTAGCGGAGAAGCTCTCGCGACTCGGACTCACGGGCAATCTGCCGGTACTGAAACGCGCATTCTGGAATTGCGAATGCGTCATCGCCTGAGCGCTCATGTGGCCGGTTCCGAAGTCTCTACCCGAGACGGTCGTCCCGCCACGGAAGTTCGCATCATGCATTGCCAGGTTCACGTTTGAAAATCGCGATCCGGCGCGCAGCGGAGCAAAGCCGCCACGATTGTATGCGCCGAAATGAGCGTAGCCGTAACCGCCGCCCCACCGTCCCCACCAGGGATGGAAAAAGTCACCAGGTCCAAGCGGAAGCCAGCCGATCGAGCCCCAGCCAAAACCAATGCCGATTCCGAATCCACCGCCGAAGCCAAAGAAGGAAACATAAGCGGGCGCCCAAATCGGACGATAGTACGGGTATCCGTACGCTGGACCAGGCCACCATCCCCACCCGCCATTGAGGTACATCCAGCGCCCGTAGTGATATGGAGCCCAGCCCCAGGAATCATATGAAACCCAGGTCCATCCCCAATAAGGTTCGTACACCCAGCGCCCGTCGCGATATGGAGCCCAGCCCGGGGCCACATTTGGCCGCCACACTGGACCGTAATCCGGAACTTCCGACCAGGTGCCATGAGCGTCGAGATCTTCTGTGCCCACGTAGTAGTCGTTGGTCTGTCGGCGCGAAATCGAGTTGCGGATCATGTTGTCGCGATCGGTATTCCACTGATCAAAGTCATCGCGGCTAGGAGCCTCGCCGATCTTGTATTGTTCGTCCGCGCCAGCGCCCTGAATGGTAATGAACTGGCCGGCCGCCACACGCGTGCCACCTTGTGGAGTCGTTACGGCTATTTCGCCTTTGCGAACGAGAACTTCCGTGTGATCGTCGGCAGTAACCAGAATTCGAAAGCTGGATTCGCGGCGCTCCGTCTTGATGGCAACGTTTGGCGTATCGATTTCAGCGTCCGCATCGCTGTTTCTGAAAACGGTATAGTTCGCCATACCATGTCCAAGTTGAATTTGGATTTGCGAACGCGTGAGCTGCACGATATTGGCTTGCGAATGCTCCGCGAGCCGGAGCATGTTGGCATAGTCAAGCTGAACTTCCGTTCGCGCCTTGTCGCCAGTCGAAACACGGTCACCGGGAAGGACAGGAGCGTTCAGCGCAGCCGCGGACCAGTCTTTCGAATCACCACGCTGCGTAGAGACATCACCGTGAATCAGACTGATGCGTGCAACCCCGTTTTTCTCCTCGGGAGCCGGCAGGTTGGAAGTCGGAGCGCCAGGCCCAGCGTCATTGGGGCCTCCCGCGGGGCCTTGATCCATTGAACCTTGATTCATCGAGCCCTGATTCATGGAATCCTGATCGCTCGAACCTTGGCTCATGGAACCCTGATCATTAGGACCCTGCATTGGGATGTTTGGCGACGGCTTTGCTTCTTGATCCGGTACCTGATCGTCCTGATTCTGGGCTATGACGGCTCCGGGAATTGCGATCATTAATCCTAAAATTGCCGCTATCAATTTGAACTTCATTAAGTACTCCGCCTCACTTGGGAAACGAACTTTGCTTCGGAGAGTGCATGCAGCGTGCCAATGCCGAGCGCGGGGCCGAGACCCAATTAACTATTTTATTTTCAGATTTTTACAAGAGATTTAATGGCGGCGCCTTTCAGCATTTCCCCGCCCTTCGGTGGCCCGATTCCACCAGAGTGGTGGTTTTCGGCCAGGCCCGACCGTCAAGATCAGGAGCAAGAATCACTCTCGCGAACGGGTGATGGCTCGGACCAAATTTCACATAGATTTCGCGCCTGGAGCCATTTGCGGTTGAACTTGCATCAGCGCTCGACAATGACGCGCGATCTGTAGTTCTTCTTGTGCTGGGACAATCTGGATTTTGTCTCCAGTGAGGCCAAGGAACTCGAGGTTATCTGCAACCGCCGACCGAATTTGATTACTGTGCTCTCCGATACCGCCGGTAAAAATAAGAAGATCCAACCCGCCGAGTAGAGCAATATATGCACCGATTACCTTGCGAACAGAAACGGCAAAGACATTCAGCGCAAGCGCGGCACGTGGATCGTTGGACCGAACGCGCTCCTCCAGCGCCTTCACGTCGCTTTCGCCGGAAGAAAGACCAAAAAGTCCGCTCTGATGATTGAATATGTCTTCGAGTTCGGCGGCGTTCAGTTTCTCCGTACGCAAAAGATAGAGGAAAATGCCGGGATCGAGATCGCCACAACGAGTACCCATCGGAATGCCTCCGGTCGGAGTGAGGCCCATGGTGGTGTCGATTGAAACTCGGTCGCGAAGAGCGCAGAGGCTCGCTCCATTCCCGAGGTGCGCAAAGATGGTGCGTTCGGGAAGCTGATCTCCAAAATGATGCACGAGCGACTCGTAAGATAGACCGTGGAAACCGTAACGCCGAATGCCTGCATCGTAATAGCGTTGCGGAAGTGGCAGATGAGATGCCACTTCCGGCATGGTGCGATGAAAAGCATCGTCAAAACAGGCGTAATGCTTCGCCTCAGGAAAAATGGACTGTGCGGCGTCGATGAGCGCCAAAGCCTGCGGGATGTGTAACGGCGCGAAATGTGTGGCGGCGCGAAGCTCATCCAACACCTGCGTCGTGATGAGTTGGTGCGTGCGCAGTTTTGGCCCGCCATGCACAACGCGATGTCCTACCGCTACCGGCGTGCTGTGAATATGCTCTCGGATTGCCCCGGCAATGGCCGTAAGCGCATCGCTTTGGGATTGGTGGACATCAGCGCGCTGCACCAGCGTTTTTCCACTGGCAGAACTAATCTGCAAAGTGCCATCGTCACGTCCAATACCTGCCGCGTTTCCAGTTAACAGCGGCTGTTCGTCGCCAGCGCCGCGATAGTAGATGCCGAACTTCAGCGAAGACGAGCCGCTGTTAAGGGCAAGCACCAGATCGTCTTTTCTCGCGGAGTCTTCCGTCATGTCTTGCCTCGCCACGTCTTGCCTTGCGACGTCTAAGTTGGCCACGTCCAGTGGCGAATCTCTTCTTTATCGATGCCTTCGGCGTGAGCGTAATTAATGCTATCGATGATCTGATTCTTCAACCATTCTTTGACATGCGCTCCACTAGGATGCAGTCGCGGAACACGGTCAATCACATCGATAGCCAAATTGAAACGATCGACCTGGTTGAGGATGGCGAGTTCAAGTGGGGTGTTGATGTTGCCTTTTTCCTTGTATCCGCGCACATGAATGTTGTCATGATTTTTTCGGCGGTAGCTAAGTTTGTGGATGAGCGCGGCATAGGAATGGAAGTTGAAGATCACCGGCTTGTCGGTGGTGAAAAGTGAGTCGAAGTCGCGGTCGGAAAGTCCATGCGGATGCTCCGTCTCTGGCATGAGACGGAAGAGGTCGACGACGTTTACAAACCTAATCTTCAAATCGGGGAAATGCTCCTTGAGAATCGCCACGGCGGCAACGGCCTCCATGGTCGCGATATCGCCTGCGCAAGCCATCACTACGTCGGGTTCCACGCCATCGTCCGTAGAAACCCAATCCCAGATGCCGATGCCCTTCGTGCAGTGAGTTATCGCGTCCTCCATATTGAGATACTGCAGATGGTCCTGCTTGTCCGCGACAATGACGTTGACGTAATCGCGCGAGCGCAGACAATGATCGGTCACGCTAAGCAGGCAATTTGCATCGGGAGGCAAATAGATCCGGACCACATCACGACTCTTATTCGTGACTACGTCAAGAAATCCGGGATCTTGATGCGTGAAGCCGTTGTGATCCTGACGCCAGACAAGAGATGTGATGAGGATATTGATCGACGGTACGGGAGCGCGCCAGTCGATCTCCTTCTTTGATTTCTCGAGCCATTTCGCGTGCTGATTGAACATCGAATCGATTACGTGAACAAAGGCCTCATAGGTGGAGAAGAAGCCATGACGGCCCGTGAGAACGTAACCTTCAAACCAGCCCTCAAGCGTATGTTCGCTAAGCATCTCCATAACGCGTCCTGCGATGTCGAGTTCGCCACCGTCTGCGTCTTCTGGTTTGTATTCGGCGAGCCATGTTTTCTTCGATGCGGCATAGATAGCCGTGAGCCTGTTAGAGGCGGTCTCATCCGGCCCAAAGACACGGAAGGATTTCATATTGCGGCGCATCACCTCCGCAAGAAAGTGCGCGAGTACGTCGGTCGGTGGAGCATAGATCGTGCCCGAAGCTTTCACCTTAACTGCGTAGTCGCGAAAATCGGGCAGTTCCAGCTCTTTGCGCAGCAGTCCACCGTTCGCGTGCGGATTAGCAGAGATGCGGCGCGGGCCCGTGGGAGCCATTTCCTGCAACTCCGGCATAAGGGTTCCGGCACTATCGAATAGCTCTTCTGGCTTGTAGCTGCGCATCCAATCTTCGACAATTTTCAGACTGCGCTTATTCGTAACCGGATCGGATACAGGAACCTGGTGCGCCCGCCAGAAGTCTTCGACCTTATGGCCGTCCACTTCTTTTGGTCCCGTCCATCCTTTCGGCGAACGGAGTACGATCATGGGCCAGCATGGGCGCTTGCTGTCGCCAGTAGAACGGGCGTGCTGCTGCAGCGAACGAATCTCGACGATGCACCGCTCCAGAGTGGAAGCCATTTTCTGATGCATTTCAGAAGGATCATTGCCTTCCACAAAATAGGGTTTGTGCCCGTATCCGGTGAGCAACGCCTCCAATTCTTCATGCGGAATGCGCGCGAGGATGCTGGGATTCGCGATTTTGTAGCCGTTAAGATGCAAGACTGGCAAGACGGCCCCATCGCGGATGGGATTCAGGAATTTGTTTGAATGCCATGACGTTGCCAGCGGACCGGTTTCTGCCTCCCCATCGCCAACCGCGACGGCGACGATGAGATCGGGATTGTCGAACGCCGCGCCATACGCATGCGAGATGGAGTAACCGAGCTCTCCGCCCTCATGAATGGAACCAGGTGTCTCCGGCGTGCAGTGCGAACCGATTCCTCCAGGAAACGAGAACTGCTGGAAGAACTTGAGCATGCCCGCTTCGTCGCGGCTCTTGTCTGGATAAATTTCGGAGTAGTAGCCCTCGAGATAGCAATTGGAAAGCGTGGCTGGCGCGCCATGCCCTGGACCGGAGATATAAATTACATCCAAGTCATATTTCTTGATGAGTCGATTCAGGTGGACCCAAATAAAGGATTGGCCCGGGTCGGAGCCCCAATGGCCAAGGAGCCGATTCTTGATATGCTCCGGCTTCAGCGGCTCACGGAGAAGAGGATTCGCGCGAAGATAAATCATACCCGCCGAGAGATAGTTGCAAGCTCGCCAGTAGGCATCGATCTTTCTCAACTCTTCTGGCGAGAGGGGCGTCAGAACTTCGGTTGTGCCAGCCACAGATTTTCTCCTGAGAAGAGCTGCGTTCTAAACTGCGCTCAGATCAAGGCGTCGAACGCTCAATGCTCCTCCCCTACAGCCTAAACTTTTTCGGCAGAAGAAAACATCTCCTGGGAAAGGTTGACAATCTGTTAATAATCGCCGACGGCATGCCCTCGCTTACTCCGCTTCATTGTCGTCGATTCCAATCTTCGACAAGCGATAGCGTAGCGCGTTACGCGACAGCCCCAGCAGACGCGCAGCTTGTGATTTATTTCCGCTAGCCCGCTTGAGGGCTTCTCGGATCATTTCGTCTTCCCATTGGTCTAGCGTCATACCGTCCGGAAGAAAACGTTCAGACGAAGCGTTGTTGCGATTGCGCGGCGAATCGAGTTGTATATCGCCGATTTCTAATTGCTTCCCTGTGGCGAGCGCACAGGCGCGTTCAATAACATTCTGCAGTTCGCGCACATTGCCCGGCCAATAATGACCGGCAAGAAGCTGCATGGCAGCGGACGAGATGCCGGTGATTTTGTCCGCTCTCCCGGAATCTTTGGCAAAGCGCGCCAAGAACAGGTTTGCTAATCCAGCAATATCTTCTTTGTGTTCACGCAGCGGAGGAATATCAATTGGGACTACATTGAGTCGATAGTAGAGGTCTTCACGAAACGTTCCATCTTCGAGCGCAGCACGTAAATCCCGATTAGTAGCAGCAATTAAACGAACGTCAACTTTAATGGTGCGCGTGCCGCCCAGGCGCTCAAACTCGCGCTCCTGCAGCACGCGGAGAAGCTTAACCTGCGTCGCGGCCGGCACGTCTCCGATTTCGTCGAGGAAGAGCGTACCTTTGTCAGCCAGTTCGAACTTGCCGGGCTTGCTGGCGACGGCTCCAGTGAAAGCTCCTTTTTCATAGCCGAAAAGTTCACTCTCCAAAAGATTTTCAGGGATGGCGGTGCTATTGATCTTGACGAAAGGACCGGCAGCACGTCGCGATTTTTCGTGGATGGCGCGGGCGATGAGATCTTTGCCCACTCCGCTCTCGCCTCCGAGAAGAACGGTGGAGTTGGTAGGCGCAACCCGCTCAACAGTGGCCAGCACTTCCTGCATTTTGGGACTGATCGCGACGATATTGGGGTGGCTGTATTTTTGTCCGAGGGCCTCTCGAAGCGAACGATTCTCTTCGCGCAGGCGGGAGTGATCGAGTTCCTTGTGCACCACCATCCGGATTTCAGCAAGCGAAAACGGCTTGAGGATGTAGTCGCTCGCGCCTGCTTTCATCGCCTCCACCGCGGTTTCAACCGATCCGAATGCAGTCATTACCACGATGGGCAACGCCGGATTTTGCTGCTTTGCAGTTTGCAGAAATTCCAGCCCGCTGATCCCGGGAAGTTTCAGATCGGTGAGAACAAGGTGGACAGGTTCCGAAGCAAGCAGCTTTAAACCAGTTTCGGCATCGCCAGCGGAGAGCGTCTTGAAACCGTCGTCGCCAAGGTTCAGCTCGATCAGCCGCCGCATCTTGGCTTCGTCTTCGATGATGAGAATGGTTGGCATAGAATTAATCTGGTTAGCCAGTGTGGGGACGATAGGTCTCGCCGGTCCAAGCCGAACGCAGCTCGGCGGTTGCCTGCGGCTCAACCGCTTCTTCGAGCGGAAAGAATATCGTAAATACCGCGCCGCCTCCTCTGGCGTTCTCGACATGGATCGACCCGTGATGACCGTCCACGATCTTCGAAACGATGGAGAGACCAAGCCCCACCCCGGTTTTCTTCGTAGTCACAAAGGGATTGAAAATTTCTTCGCGCAACTCTTCCGGGACACCGGGGCCATTGTCGGCCAGGCGTAGTTCCACTCCTTCCCGATCGTTCTTCATAGCGCGGTGAACCTCAACAAGCAACGTTCCGCTCTGGTTGTTATCCTGCATAGCCTCGTAAGCGTTTTGCACAAGATTGAGAAAGGCTTGCTCACACAGGCTCTCATCGAGTGGAACGAGCGGCAATCCGCTGGAATAGTGGCACTCAACGCGCACGGGCTTGCTCGTTTCTTGATTGCCCGCAAAGCGCGCGGCGACAACCTGCAAGACGCGATCAAGAAGACCGATCAGATCCGCCGGATGCGGCTGCGCATGCAGAGGACGAGCAAAGTCGAGAAACTCTGTGACTAGGGCGCTGAGTCGATTGACCTCGGTCGAAATATAACCAGCCAATTCACGAGCAAGTTCGTCAGAGGCCTGCAATTTCTGAGTCAGCATTTCAGCCGAGCCCTTGATGACGCCGAGCGGGTTGCGAATTTCATGAGCTAATCCTGCAGAGAGTTGTCCGAGAGCCGCGAGGCGTTCAGAGCGCCGCGCTTCGGCCTGCGCCTGTTCGAGGCGGCGATTGGTTTCGGCCAGGCGTTCGGCGAGTTCCCGGTATAACTGAGTTTGATGTTGACTCTGCTGCGCAAAGCGATTGACGACCATGGCCGCAAGGAAGAAAAACAGGATGCGCAGCGCGAGGAGGCCGAAAGCCTCAGGAGTCAAGTCGTATTCCTGCATTGCGGGATAGAGATACGAGCAGTAGGCTGCGGACGCAAGCAGCGTCCAGAGCAGCGTAAGCAGCGGACCACAGTAGAGTGCGGCGGTGACGACCGGAAGATAATAAATGGGATAGTAATTGCTGTTGATTCCGATTTCACCGGTGTGGTCGATAAGCAGGGTCGCCAGGACAATCTTGAGCAGAATGACATAGGCAACGCCCCGCTTGGGGAAGTGGGAGACTAACTTTGTCTCCAGTAGTTGGACAATTCCAATGGCGAGAAGAATTAATTGTTTGTGCCATTCGAACTGTGGCGGAAGCACGGCCAGCCCAACGAGGAAGATGAGCCAGATTGTGAGCCAAGCCGCATCGAGACGGTTAAAACGCCGAGACTCGGGATCGACAATGGAGAGCGAAGGTGCCACGCAGCTTCCATCCAACCGCACAAAGCCCTCCGGCGTCAATTGGACTGTGGCTTCTTCGGGTGGAGCGCCGGACGTGCTCGGCCGGCGTGACTCCTCGATTGCGCTCACGGAGCAATTGTGAAGCACCCGTTGATAGAGGTCATCACACTAGCCGCGCGCATAAGGATTTCCAATGACGAACATAAATAGTTTCGATACCGTAAATGACGACACAGCGACTATTGTTATGATGCGGTTGTCGAATCGAGATAAAAGATTCACTAGCTTGCAAACACCAGGGCGGACAATGCTCCCTGGGAACGGACGACAATGACGAAGGTCGAAGCGATTATTCAGGTCTCAAAGCTGGATGCCGTGAAAGATGCACTACACGAGGTAGGCGTCGAAGGTATGACCGTTTTTGAAGCCAGAGGACACGGCCGCCAAAAAGGACACACAGAATTTTACCGAGGACGCGAGTACACCGTGGACCTGATTCCGAAGGTGAAACTCGAGATCGTGCTGGCCGACGAAATGGTCGAGAAGGTGGTGCAAGCAATCACAACCGCCGCACGTACCGGCAAGATCGGCGACGGAAAAATTTTTCTTTCGCGTATCGATGAAGCGATTCGGATTCGCAATGACGAGCGCGGCGATAACGTACTATAGATCGACGAATTTCGAGACGGCAGATCGCGGAAGCTAAACGCTTCGGGAGACTGTGATCGGAATGACCACCGGTGCCGCCGTCCGCAGCGAGTTGAGAAACCTGTACATCAGCGAAACCACTGCAATCGCGCAGGAGTTTTCTGTTACAGGTGACGGGCGCGCGGCAGTCGCCAAACGCACCTCGCTGGTCGATTCGATCGTCCACCGTCTCTGGAACGAAATCATCGTTGGCTCTCAGCCTGCTACCGTCAATCCTGGGTCGAGTAATCCTGGATCCGTCCCCGATTCGGGTCCAAAAACTTTCGCGTTGGTGGCGACCGGTGGCTTCGGGCGCGGATGGCTTTTTCCCCACTCCGATATTGACCTGCTGTTTCTGCACGGCGGCGGTAGCTCCGAAAATGACTTCAAAGATTCCATACGGCACTTTTCGCAAGAGTTATGGGACCTTCGGTTGAAGCTCAGTCCAGCCACTCGCAATTTGGCGGAGTGCGAAAAGTTGGATCCAAACAACGTCGAGTTTGCTATCTCGCTGCTCGACTGCCGTTACCTGGCTGGAGATCGCGAACTCTTTTCGCGGCTGCGTGAAAAAGCTATTCCTCGCCTGGTCGGCCGCGAGTGCCACAACTTGATTCAGAACCTGGGCGAGATTACGCGCGCTCGTCATCATAAATTTGGCAACACTGTCTTTCACCTGGAACCAAACGTTAAAGATGGACCCGGCGGTTTGCGCGATTACAGCGTCGCCAACTGGCTCGCCTTAATTTCCGCAATGGAAAAATTGAAGCTGTGGCCGGATACGAATGCTCTCCTGCCCGCTTCTTCGCGGCGAGCGCTCGACGCAGCGCTTGATTTCCAAATGTCCGTACGTTGTTTTCTGCATTTCCGCCACGGTCGTCACGACAACACGCTCACCTGGGAAGCACAGGACGAAGCGGCGGCAAGAAAGATCGGCACAAGCGATGTGGAAATCACCAGCGCAGCCGATTGGATGCGCGTCTATTTCAGCCATGTGCGCGGCGTGCATCGCGTCTGCACCCAACTATTGGAGGAGATTCCCGCGGCCTGGTCGTCGTTGCACCGGCAGTTCCAAGGCTGGCGATCGCGAGTTGCGAGTGACGATTTTTCGGTAGTGGATGGCTTGATATTTCTGCAACAACCCGGTGGGCTGCGCGATCCGGAAATGCTTTTGCGGCTTTTTCACTTTATGGCCGAACATGGCCTAAAGCTGAGCACAACCACTGAATACAAAGTAGAGCAGGCGTTACCGGCGCTCGCAGCAACGCCTCCGCGGGGCGCCGAGTTGTGGCTTTACTTGCAGGAGACGCTGGTGCAGCCTCATGCCGCTGACGCTTTGCGAGCCATGAACGCGCTTCGTCTCCTGACGCTGTTGCTGCCGGAGCTGAAGGGAATAGAGGCGCTCGTGGTGCGCGATTTTTATCATCGCTACACCGTCGATGAGCATTCGTTTTTGGCGATCGACAATTTGCATCGCCTGAAGGAATCAAAATCAGAATGGGATAAGCGATTCGCTGAGTTGCAGAGTGAACTCGAACAACCAGAACTGCTTTACCTCGCTTTGCTGCTGCATGATTCGGGCAAGGCTACTCGGAGCGACAATCACGTTGAGCTTAGCCTGCAACTCACCAACAGTTGTGTGGAGCGCCTGGACCTCGATCCGGCAGATCGCGAGACGGTGCGCTACCTGGTGGCGAGCCATTTGGAGATGTCGGCGGCGATGCGGCGCGACGTATTCGATCCAGCGAACGTGAAATCGTTCGCGGAAAAAGTCGGAGTTCCAGAACGGCTGAAAATGCTGTGCCTGATGACTTACGCCGATATCAAAGCCGTGAACCCGGAGGCAATGACACCGTGGAAAGCGGATAACTTATGGCAACTATATATTGCGTGCGCAAATTATTTGAGCCGGAGTGCAGACGACCGCGTACACACCGGCGGTGACGTGGCGAATCTGGCGCACCTGCGTTCGCTGGCCCCGGTCGCGGGAAAAAAGATCAATATTTTTCTCGAAGGATTGCCGCAACGATATTTGCGCATTCACGGCGCGACCGACGTTCTGGCACACGCCGAAATGGCCGCCCGACTAGGGCAGGACGGAGTCCAACTAAGTTTGAAGCAAATTCGTCATTGGTATGAACTGACGTTGATCACCACCGACCGGCCTTTCCTGTTCGCGTCGGTTTCCGGAGCATTAGCCGCATGGGGAATGAACATCGTCAAAGCCAACGCGTTCTCGAATGCCGCGGGCATGGTGGTAGACACTTTCTATTTCACCGACCGCTTTCGAACATTGGAGATGAATTTGCAGGAATGGGAGCGATTGAAGAAAAGTATCGCGTCTGTGGTCAAAGGAGAAGCCGACGTGGCGCGCATGTTGCGCGACCGTTTGAAATCGGAGAAGTCCGATAGCACCAAGATCAAGATCGCCACACAAATTGAATTCGATGATGGCTGTTCGGCAAACAGCACCCTGGTACAGGTTTTGACTCAGGATCGCCCCGGCCTGCTCTACAAAATGTGCTCTCTGGTCTCAAAACACGAGTGCAACATTGAAATTGCGCTGATCGAAACCGAAGGGCAGATGGCGATTGACGTTCTGTATCTCACGTCGGGCGGAGCAAAGTTAAACGCAGAGCGACAATCAGTATTGGGGAAAGCGCTGCGTGACGAACTCGAGCCGAAATAATTGTTACTTCTTTTCAGCTATTTCGCGATCCGCGTAATATCCCTCTCTGGTTTGCACAGTCATGTCTTTTTTCTTCACCGCTAATGTGACGTGGTGATAACCAGTGGGAGTGCTCTCTTTGTCGGGCGTGTAGCCCATGATGTACTGAGTTCGCAGTTCCTCGACAATGCTCGAGTAGATCTGGTCCACGGGTTCTTTCTTGGTTGCTTCAAAAAAACGTCCACCCGTTTCTTTAGAAATCCGCTGAAGAATTTTCTTGCCGTCGGTCCGTGGGCTCTCAGAAGGGCGCTGGCCACCTCGACCTCCACCGCCGCCGCCCGGATACCCACCTCCGCCACCGGGCCAGCCTCCACCACCTCCGGGCCAACCACCTCCGCCGCCTCGGCCCATTCCTCGACCCGGCTGTTGGCCCTCATTGCGGCGAGGTTCCGCGAAATAAATGGAGTAGACAACAGTGTCAGCCCGTTGTGCGGCCTCAATCGCACCGTCCAGATAGGTTTTGCTGCCGCGATCGACGCCGTCTGAAAGAATGACCAATGCTTTCCGGCCCTGCTGCTTCTTCATTAATTCGTTCGACGCCAAGAACACAGCGTCGTAAAGCTGTGTGCCTCCGCCATGATGAGAGCCCGAGTCCCCTGAGTCATTAGGATCGTTCGATCTCTCGCGGTCCGACGGCGTCTTCAGCAGGTCGAGTGCCGCTTGCAGCTTTTGATGTGATGAAGTCAAGTCCTGCAGCAGTTCTACTTCATAATCAAAGTGAACAAGGAATGCTTTGTCTTTCTCTTGTGCCAACATCTGATCGAAAAAACTGCGGCTCGCATTCCGCTCCGCGTCGAGAACGGTCGTTTGACTCCGGCTGGTATCGACAAGCAGGCCAAGCGTGAGCGGGAGATTCGTATCTTGTGAAAAATATTTTATGTTCTGTGCACGGCCGTCTTCCTGCAGCGTGAAATCGTCCTTGGTGAGGTCGCGGACGATCTTGCCATGCTTGTCGCGAACCGTAACCGGCAGCGTAACTACCTTGACATCGACGGCGATAGTGGTCGCGGGATCCTCAGCCCGCAGCGACGGCACAAATCCGGGAAGAACTATCAACATGGAGGTTAGCAGATAGGCAATCGGCCTCCATAGACACAACGTCCATGAAGGTGCCAGTTTCACGGTAGCTTCTGCACCATGAATCTCTCCACGAGTTTTTCCATCAAGCCATGATCTACAAGGCCGAGACTCATTCACTGCACACCCTCCGTTTAGCGTGCTTCGTTATCGCTTATTTCATACCTATATGTCACGTCTAGCGATGAATCTTACCGGCGTTGAATCTGCATAAGAAAATTGAGTAGACCGTCAGACTCGCACCCGCCCAACTGGGGAAGGCGACCGTCAACCAGTATAAGAGACCGGCCGTCACCGACTGAGACGGATTTTCGACGCCGGATTCTTCGGCAGACATAAGCCATTCTCTGCGATCATCAGTATTCTCGCGACTTTCCCGGCAACTAGACTGTTATCGCAGTTACTGCCTGACGCATAACAAAACAATTCGCATTGAGATAGAGATACCGGGCTGACTAGTGGATGCGCGGTAGCCAAGTCGAAGTTGCCAATGTCATGTAAAAGCCAGGTCAATGCCGGGTAAAACTTCGTAAAGGCTAGATATGGTGCGTTTGGCGATGCTAAAGTTAAAGATGATGCGAACCCTCTGGCAAAGGAAGCGACACGTGTGTCTTCGTGAGGATCGCGTGCTCTCGGTAACGGCCGCTCTCATGTTATTTATGATCGCTCCAATGCTGATCGTTCCGATTTTGACGAGTCCCGGCTACCTGTTAGCGCAAGACAAGTCAGCCAGCGGTTCGGGCGGCGCACAAGTCGCCAAAGCCGTTGGGACGATCAAGAGCATTCAGCCGGATTCGATCACAATCGCATCCGAATCTGGTGGCGAGGTCACGGCAAAGCTCGCGGACTCAACGAAGATTCTCCGCGTTCCGCCGGGAGAAAAGGATCTAAAGAACGCAACCACCCTGCAAGCGCAAGACCTACAGACTGGAGATCGCGTGTTGATTCGCGGCCAGGCGTCGACTAGCGACGCACACACGATCGCCGCGCTCTCGGTGATCGTGATGAAGCAGGCCGATGTGACGGCCAAGCAGCAGCACGACCGCGACGACTGGCAGAAGCGAGGCGTGGGCGGCTTGGTTACAAACGTGGACGCCTCAACAGGCACCATCACAATTTCATCCGCTGGCGTGGGGACAACACGTAATATCGCTGTCCACGTGGCGAAAGGCACGATCCTCCGCCGCTACGCTCCTGACTCCGTGAACTTCGATGATGCGAAGCCGGCGCCAATCGATCAAATCAAAGCAGGAGATCAGTTGCGCGCCCGTGGTACTCGCAGCGCGGATGGAAGCGAACTAACCGCCGAGGAAGTGGTCACCGGATCGTTCCGTAATATTGCGGGAACCATCAAGGCGATCGATTCAGCCAGCAACACGATAACCGTGCAGGATGCGATCAGTAAGAGCGCGGTCGTGGTGAAGGTGACATCCGACTCACAAATGAAAAAGCTACCGCCGGAAATGGCGCAACGCATTGCCACGCGACTGAAAGGCACAGCGGGCGGCGGGAGCGGAGGTCAAGCGGGCGCTAACGATCAAGGACAGAGCCAGAATACGGGCAGCGGGCAAGGACCTGGAGTGACGCCAGGTGCTGGCGGAGCGCGCCCCGGTACAGATTCGCAAGTGCACGGTCCTTCCGGTGCACCCAGCGGAAATGGTCCTCCAGATTTGCAGCGTATGCTAAGCCGCCTGCCCAATAGCACGCTGGCGGATCTGCAAAAAGGCGATGCTGTGATGATCGTCTCGACGACGGGCGGAAACTCAGACGCTGTAACCGCGATTACGCTGCTGGCGGGGGTGGAACCCATCCTGACCGCGGCGCCAAATCGAAGCGCATCCTCGCTGCTCTCGCCCTGGTCGCTGGGCGCCACCGGCGGAGAAGGTGAAGCCGCCCAGTAGAAAACAAATCTCAATCAATGTTCTGAATCACGTTTCAATCAACCGATCTGCCTGGAAAGAATAGGGTGTGTGTTGAAGTATTTATTAGTCTTCATTCTGGCAATTCTAATTTTTGTGGTGCCGCAGGCGCCTGCGCAGTCATCAACCGCGCAATCACCGGCAACTACCGGAACCTTGCGCGGACAAGTGACAGATCCCTCAGGCGCAGTGGTTTCGAATGCAGCGATCGCTGTCCTCACATCCGGAGGAACAACGCATTCCGCCACAACCAACAAAACCGGTAACTACGAGATCGGAAATCTGCCGCCGGGCAAATATACCGTCACAGCGAACGCTCAGGGATTCGCTGTTTTTGTGCAGAACGATGTGGACGTGGCCGCCGGCCAGACCGCCCAATTCAATATTCCTCTCGACATCAACGTGGAGCAGCAAAAGGTCAACGTTCAGGCAGAAGGACCAACCCTCGACGTCAATCCCGCAAACAACGCAAGTGCCATTGTGCTGAGTGGAAAAGACCTCGAGGCCCTCCCAGACGATCCCGACGAGTTGCAAGCCGACCTCGAAGCATTGGCTGGACCTTCAGCTGGTCCCGACGGCGGCCAGCTCTACATCGATGGATTCACCGCCGGCCAGCTTCCTCCGAAATCGTCGATTCGCGAAATTCGCATCAATCAGAATCCCTTCTCCGCCGAATACGACAAGCTCGGTTACGGACGAATCGAAATCTTCACCAAACCGGGCACCGACAAGTTTCATGGACAGCTCTCGATCGTCGGAAATGATTCAGGACTGAACACGCAAAATCCGTTCCTCGGAGACACTCCGGAAGAACCCTATTATTCCGTAATCTACATGGGAAATGTCGGCGGCCCGATCAACAAAAAGGCATCGTTTTTCGTGGACGTACAGCACCGCGACATTAATGAAATTGCCGTCATCAATACCCAAGCGCTCAACTCCAGCCTGGAACCGTTTCAATTAATCGAAGACGTACCCAACCCGCGCACCCGCACCAATCTCAGTCCGCGCATCGACTATCAGCTCACAACCAGTAATTCGATCACTGGCCGCTATCAGTATTACCGTGACTCCGAGCAGAATGACGACGTCGGAAATACGGTGTTGCCTGAAGCTGGCGTTAATTCCCTTGAAACAGAGCACACCGTCCAAATCACCGATACGCAGATTCTGGGAACGAAGATGATCAACGAAACCCGCTTCCAGTATCTGCGCGACAATAGCCAACAGACTCCGGTGAATAGTCAGTTGCAGACTTTGCCGCCTGGATTTACTACCAACGCTTCCATCACGGTGATCGGAGCATTTACCGGTGGCCGCTCCAGTTCTGGAGCACAGACCGACTATCAGGATCATTACGAACTGCAAAATTACACGTCGATCGCGCAAGGCAAGCACTTCGTGAAATTCGGAGGGCGGTTGCGGGTGGTGCACGAAGTTAATACCTCGGCCGCAGGATTCAATGGCGGCTTCACATTCCCAAGCATTGACGCGTACGCAACCGCTGTGCAGGCACTAGCAGCAGGTGCCGCTCAGACTCAGGGAGCGAATCAGTTTACCCTCGACGCGACGACTAGCGGAGCTGTCCCGACCGTCCCAGTCACGGTAGCGGACGCCGGATTGTATGTACAAGACGACTGGAAGGTGCGTCCTAACGTCACGCTCAGTGGCGGGTTGCGCTTTGAAACACAGAACGCAATTCATGATCATGCTGACTGGGGCCCACGCCTCAGCTTCGCCTGGGGTCTGGGCGGAGGCGGAAAAACTGCTCCGAAGACAGTGCTGCGTGGCGGCTTTGGCTTGTTCTACACTCGCTTCAGTCAAAGTTTGGTATTGAATGCCGACCGTTTGAACGGCGTAACCCAGCAGCAGTATGCGGTGTCATGCCCCTCCTCGCAACCGCCGCCATGCAGCAACATAAGCTTTTTCCCGTTTGTTCCAACTGCGAGTAACTTGCCGGCGGAAACCCTCTCTCCCATCTATCAGATCTCTCCTGTGTTGCATGCTCCCTATATCATGCAAACCGCATTTAGCATGGAGCGCCAGATCACTAAAATTGCGAATCTTACACTTACTTATTTGAACGCTCGCGGCGTACATCAACTTATGTCGCTCGTTGGGAATGCCCCGCAACCAGACCCGCCTCTCTATCCATTCTCGGGACTCACAGATCCCATCTTTCAATACACGTCTGCTGGGGTCTTCCGCCAGAATCAACTGATCGCCAATTTCAATGTTCGCGCCGGATCCAAGGTCTCATTATTCGGTTATTATTCGCTGAATTACGCGAACAGCGACCCTATCGGTTCCACCAGCAACGGTACATTTTCAAATAACTTTCCGTCAGATCAGTACGACGTGAAACTGGACTACGGGCGAGCTTCATTTGCGATACGGGATCGTGTATTTTTCGGAGGAACGATTGGACTACCATATGCGTTTCGTCTAAGTCCGTTCATGATCTTCAATTCTGGCACACCCTACAACGTAACCGTCGGCCAGGACTTAGCCAATGACTTGCAGTTCAATGTCCGCCCGGCTTTCGCCACCGATGTTACAGGCTCGTGTCTTTCACCCACCCAAGCTTGCCATTATGTGGTCCCAACCACGCCAAGTTCGCAAATTCCCATCAACTACCTGACGGGCCCATCCAACTTCACACTGAATCTGCGGCTGGCAAAAAGTTTTGGCTTCGGGCCAGAACTTGGCAAAAATGCGGCGCAGAGCGGTGGGGGAGCAGGTGGTGGGGGCCCGCGTATGGGGAGCGGTCCAGGCGGTGGCAGTTTTGGACGTGGTGGACCTGGTGGAATGTTCGGCGGGGGCCCGGCAACTACGCGACGCTACAATCTGACCTTCAGCGTCAACGCACGTAACGTTCTGAATAGGGTGAACGCTGCAACTCCGGTCGGGGTCCTCAGTTCACCCAATTTCGGACAGTCCATTGCCCTGGCCGGTGGCCCGTTCTCAACCGGTGCGGCCAATCGCAAAATCGAATTGCAGGCAATGTTCAACTTCTAATGATTCGGCGCCGCCTCTAAGTGGAGTAGTCGGCGTTGATCCGCACATACTCAGCGGTAAGGTCGGTGGTGAGAAATCGCACCGCGTGCCGTCCGCGCCCAAGCTGCACACGAATATCGCAGACAGGCTGCGCAAGAGCACGGTGAGCTTTTTTCTCGTTGAACGCGTAGCCAACACCGTTGCGGCATACTCTCTGGCTGGCAATAAACATCTGGATGCGCCTTGGATCAATGGGCAAACCGCATCTGCCGACTGCCGCAAGAATGCGCCCCCAATTTGGATCTGCGCCAGCCCAGGCCGTCTTCACGAGCATGGAGTGGGCAATCGTCCGCGCCACCACTAGCGCTTCTTCCCTGCTCTGCGCCTGCTCGACGAACAAACGGATCACGTGCTGCACGCCTTCCCCATCGCTGATGATCTGCTCGGCCAGTGATTGGCACACCTCGCTCAGGGCGGCAGAAAAACTCTTTCGGATGTGAGCATCTTTCAATCGAGCGCCACTGGCGCCGCTAGCTAGCAACAAAACCGTGTCGTTAGTCGAAGTGTCGCCGTCAATGGACATGCAATTGAATGACTCATCGCAGGCCTCGTGTAAAAGCGGCTGCAGTTCACGCGAACTCGCACTAGCGTCGGTGAACAGATACACGAGCATGGTCGCAAGCTGCGGATGAATCATGCCCGCGCCTTTGGCAATCCCCAGAATGGTGATTTCTTTTGAGGCGCCTTTTAAGGACGTTCGAAAGCGTGCGGACGCAATCTTAGGCCGCGTGTCGGTGGTCATAATGGCGTGTGTAAACGCAAGCACGCCGCTCTGGCTGGCAGTGCGCGCAGTGATAAGCTCCGGCAATTTCACGAGGATTTTTTCTACCGGCAGGCGAACTCCAATGATGCCGGTGGAGGATGGGAAAATTTCGGTAGCGGGCACACCGAACAATTTTCCAGCTTCGCGACAAACTTGTTCGCAGGCCTGAATACCCGCCCGCCCGGTGGCGCAATTGGCGTTTCCAGAATTCACAACGACCGCTCGAACACGGCCGCCTGTCGCGGACAGCGACGCGCGCCCTACGTCAACGGGAGCAGCAACGACTCGGTTCTTCGTGAACATGGCCGCCGCGCTCGCGCCTTCCGCAGCTTCCACTAGCGCGAGGTCCGGCCGACCGCTGACTTTAATGCCAGCAGCCAGGGCGGCAAACGAAAACCCCAAAGGCAGCCGAATTTTCTCCGGAGAACTGCGTAACTTGGTCATGCCTGAATCTTCAACCAGTTTTTCGGCGGCGGCAAAATCGCGAAGGCAGGCGCCTTGCCACGAATCATAGCAATTTCATCGCAGCGATAAAGCCGTGGGCATTGATAACAGTCTTTGTGAATCTTGTCGGGAAGATCCTGATGCGCCGCGGTTGTAAATCCCATTCGCGAGAAAAATTCCGGGATGCGAGTGAATAAACACACGCAACTGACCTTATGTTTTTCCGCCTGCGCCAGAAGAGCCTTAACCAGACGCCTGCCCCCTCCATTACTTTGGCTCGACGGGTCGACAGTAATAGAACGAATCTCTGCCAGATGCACGCCATAGAGGTGGAGAGCGCCGCATCCAATAATTCGTCTGTCATGCTCCAGCACGATAAAATCGCGCACGTTCTCGCAGATCTCGGCCAGCGAGCGCGGCAGCAAAGTGCCGTCGCCGGAGTAAGCCGCGATGAGAGCGTGAATCTGCTCCGCATCGGGCAAGACCGCTTCACGCGTGCGCATGGATCTCCTCACCGTGCGCGGAAGCTAACCTCTTCTTTGTCGTGGATTTGTCCGTGTGCTTGTTTCCGGACTCGGAATGCTTATGCAACGCCGCATCCAGCGCCTTGACTAGCTGATCCACGTGCTTCTTCTGAATGATGTAAGGCGCCAGAAAACGCAGCACAGTTTCGTGTGTGCGATTGATGATAATGCCTTTCTGCAGCAGTTCCTTGGCCACCGCTTTCGCCAGTTCGGGCGAATCCAAATCCACGGCCTGCATCAGCCCAATGCCGCGAACATCCTGTATCGATTTGTGCTTTCTGTCCAACGCTTCGAGCGCCGCGTGAAAATATTCGCCGAGCGAGCGTACGTGTTTCAGCAACTTCTTTTCTTCGCGCAAGAACTCAATGGCAACTGCACAGGCCAATGGACCTCCGCCAAAAGTCGTGCCGTGCATACCAGGATGCATGCAACTCGCGACCCGTTCCGTAGTAAGAATGGCACCCAGCGGCAAGCCGCACGCCAAAGGTTTGGCAACCGTGACTACATCCGGCAACACGTCATAGTGCTGATAGGCAAAGTGGCGTCCAGTGCGACCCAGGCCCGATTGAATCTCGTCGAGCATCAGCAACGCGCCGCTTTGTTTCGTCAAGCGCGAAGCAAGTTCAAGAAACTCCCGATCGACTGGACAAATCCCGCCCTCACCCTGAATGGTCTCGATACACACCGCGCAGACACTGGAATCGAATTTTCGTTGCAGGTCATCCAAGTCATTGAACTTTACGAAAGTCACGCCCGGCAATAACGGAACAAACGGAGCACGATATTTCGGCTGACCAGTGGTAGCTAGCGCGCCAAAGGTGCGTCCATGAAATGAATTCTCCATGGCAAGAATGCGCGTTTTTGGCTTGCAGCCGTTCGTATTGTTCTTTTGCGCAAAGGCGCGGGCAAGCTTAAGCGCCCCCTCCCAAGCCTCAGTCCCGCTGTTGCAAAAAAACGCGCGGTCGAGTCCGGAGATTTGCGTCAGCATCTGCGCGAGTTCCGCTTGATACTCGTGGAAGAAGAGATTCGAAACGTGAATCAACCGCCCTGCCTGACGCTTGATCGCCGATTGGACTGCCGGGTGATTGTGGCCGAGCGCATTGACTCCAATTCCACTCAGGAAATCCAAGTATCGCTTGCCCTGGGAGTCCCAGAGATACACGCCGCGCCCGCGAACAAAAAGTATAGGCTGGCGCTCGTAGGTCGGAAGCAAAAGCTTCGCTTCCATGCGGGAGACAGAAGCGAGACTCATGCCCTCAGCACCTCGGTGCCACACTCCAGCTTGGTGAAATAAAACAAGGGCAGCATTTCCACTTGCGCCGCAGGAAGGATGCGCACGCGCCCCACGCCCGATTTCAGAGCCTGTGTGCAGGCTTCGAGCTTGGGCATCATGCCGCCGCTGACAACCAACTCGTCAATGAGCCCCGCTACCTGCTTGGTATCCAAACGAGCCATCACCGAACCATCGGCTTGTTTTACTCCAGGCACATCGGTGAGAAAAATCAGCGCATCGGCTTCGCACGCGATAGCGCAAGCAGCGGCCATCTGGTCGGCGTTCACGTTGTAATATTGGCCATCCCCCCCAAGGGCTAGCGATGAGAGCACGGGAATACCACCTTCGGCCCAGATAGCTTTAAGCCACCGCGGTTCAGAAAAGCAAATTTCTCCGACAAACCCTAAATCGTATTCCGCGTCCTGTTTCTTCCGGGCACGGAATACGCCGCCATCCCCGCCACAAAGACCGATGGCCGGTTGTCCCGCAGCCGCAATCGCCGCCACCAAGCTTTTGTTCACAATGCCCGCGAGCACCATCAACGCAACATCGCGCGTCTCGGCATCGGTCACGCGTAGACCGTGAACGAAGTCACTTTTCTTTCCGAGGAGTTCCAGAGTGCGCGTCAGTGCACTGCCTCCCCCGTGGACCACCGCGACTTGGTGGCCATCTTGCGAAAGTTGCACCACCGCTTGCGCGCATTTCTGAAGGCTGGATTTATCCTCCAGCGCCTTGCCACCGATCTTGACGACTATTTTCATTTTTATTGCAGTCCTTCCGCTTCGTGCCAACCATACATAAGGTTCATGTTCTGCACGGCTTGACCGGCTGCGCCTTTGAGTAAATTGTCGAGGCAAGAAACAACGATGAGTCTGCGGCCATCGCGTGCGAGGCAGAATCCCAGGTCACAGTAGTTGGTGTGCACTGAGAATTGAATTTCCGGAAGACTCGATGCGGGAAAAATGCGGACCCACCCTTTGCCTTTATAGAAATCGCTAAAACAATTTTGTACTTTGTCCGCCGTCATTTCGCTTTTCAGGTACACATAAATCGTCGACAGAATCCCGCGTGGAATGGGCAATAGATGCGGCGTGAAGGTCAGCTGGCCCGAATTAAGCGCCAGTTGTTCGAGTATCTCGCCGGTGTGTCGGTGTCCGAAGACCGAGTAAGCAGAAAAATTATCAGCCACCGACACAAAGTGAGTACGTGCCGTCGGTTCCTTACCGGCTCCCGATACGCCCGATTTCGAATCCGAGATGATGCCGCGATCGCAATCTACAGCACCGGCAGATAGCAAGGGCGCCAGCGCCAGAATGACTGAGGTCGCATAGCAGCCGGGATTCGCTACCAGAGCAGACGCTCGGATCTCGTCAGAATTCAATTCAGGTAGACCATACACGGCTCGCTCAGTCAGCTCCGCCGCTGTCTTTGCATCAACATCTTTGAAACCATAGATGGCACGATGCTGTTCTTGCTTCAGCCGCCAAGCTCCGCTCAGATCGACAATTCTTAACCCGCGCGCAATTGCCTCGGGAACAAGTTCACGAGAAACGGCATGTGGTGTCGCTAGAAACAATAGCTCCACCCCGTGCTGCTTTAGCACGGACCATGAAAACGGCTCGAAGGCGGCAACACGCGGCATTCCGGCGCCGTACCCGCTCGACTCCTCCGTCTCCGCGCGTCGCCGCAAAAGCAGCGGCGTATCAGTCCGCGGATGACGGCCGAGCAGGCGCGCGACTTCGAGTCCGGAATATCCGGTTGCGCCGAGCACCGCGGTTTTAAGTTTCGCCGTCATCGAAATTTATTCAAGATCCCTGTTTACCAAGTTTACTTATGCTGCCCCGATGCTTCGTTGCCCCAATTTTTGCTATTGAGGCATATTTATCCATCATTATGCATAAATATTCATCTATCTTAAATGCTCTGGCTGAACTGTCAAGCTTTTCTGATGACTGCAAGAAGAAATTTCTATTGGACTCCGCCGAGCATGGGCATTTAGTGTGAGGGCGATTGTGCGCGAACTGGAGACTTGCGAATACATTTCATGCTGCATTTCACGCCGTGCGTCCCGACACCGCAGTATTCGGTGAGGATCTTCTACCGTATAAAAACAGGAGCAACCCCATGAAGAAGCGAATGGAGAGGCGCGGGCTGCGCCGGTCGTTATTGTCATTTTCACCACCTTTATTAACGTCGCCTGTATCCTTATTACGTTTTATTCTCTCCCTTTTGCTCGCCGCCGTAATCATCGCGGCATTGGCCACGCCTTGTCTCGCCGACGATGCACCCAAGTCAGATCCATCAGGCATTGCGACCGGCGACCGGACTACAGTCGTGGACGGATCCGGCAATTCTTTTGTCGTTTCCGAGCCTACCGACAAATCTGCTCCCGACTACGCCGCTAACAAGAAGGCATATGACGACTATCAGGCGCAGGTGGCGAAAGAACCGCTTGCCGTGAAGCTCGCTGACAGCGTTGGGCACGTCCGCGTCGCCACCAACTTTGCCTGGACATTGAATACGGGATACCTCGTCCTCTTCATGCAGGCAGGTTTCGCCCTGCTGACATGTGGACTGGTGCGAAAGAAGAATGTAGCCCACTTGATGATGCTGAATTTCGCCGCCTACGTATTCGCGTTTCTTGCTTACTACGCCGTTGGATACGCATTTCAGTTTGGAGCGATCGCCATCAATGCCGCGCCAACCAACTTGGGCGGCATCCCGATGCTCAACAAATTTTTGATTGGCAGCGGCCAGTGGGGGTTCGTAGGTGGTAAAGGATTTTTTCTTACTGGCCCGGCTTACGACAGCGCCAGCAACTGCCTGACCCTATTCGAAGTTGTGTTCATGGAGACTGCTGGTTACATAATCGTGGGTGCCATCTGTGAGCGGATCACCTTCTGGGCATTTCTGCTCTGTGAACTATTCATCGGAGCGATTCTCTATCCGATCTCCGGCTGCTGGACGTGGGGAGGCGGCTGGCTCTCGCAAGTTGGATCGACATTGAATCTTGGTCACGGTTATGTCGATTTTGCGGGATCAACTGTAGTGCACGCGGTGGGCGGCTTTGCCGCAATGGCTCTCGCCATTATTCTCGGTCCACGTCTGGGCAAATACGGACCGGGAGGAAAGATCCGCGTCTTCCCTGCTCACAACATCGTGTACGTCGTGACAGGAACCTTTATTCTGCTCTTCGGCTGGATGGGATTCAATCCCGGATCGACTCTCGGCGCGACCGATCTCCGAATTTCAGTAGTTGCTGTGAATACGAACCTTGCCGCGGTTGCGGGCTCAGCCGCCGCGATGCTGTTGTGGTATTTCCTGTTCGGCAAGCCGGATATCACGATGGCGTGCAATGGCATGCTTGCAGGGTTGGTCGCCATCACGGCTCCGTGCGCTTTTGTATCGCCGACCTCGTCGGTCGTGATTGGCATACTGGCGGGACTACTGGTGTGCGGCGGAGTAATCTTCAACGACCGCGTGCTCAAAATCGATGACCCCTGCGGTGCTATTTCCGTCCACGGTTATTGTGGGTGGCTCGGTGCAGTCAGCGTGGGTATCTTCGCCGACGGCGCTTATGGCGCTGGCTGGAATGGCGTGGGTGCAACTTCCTACCTGGGCCACGCTGGCCAAGGCGTCACCGGCTTGCTCCACGGAGACATGCGCCAGTTCGCGTGCCAGCTTATGGGAGCAACTCTATATGCGCTGTGGGCGTTCGGCGCAACTTATGTTGTTTTCTGGTGTGTCAACAAAGTAAAAAGCATGCGCGTGTCGACCGAGGTGGAAGAAGAAGGGCTTGATGTTCCTGAGTTTGGGATGCCAGCATATCCCGAAGACGCGGTCGTTCCGGCCTCATACTGATTCAGGCCTGGTTCCCGCTCTCATCGAAGTATTCGGAGGGGTATCGGACTCGCGAACTCCGCGTCTTACAGTCGTGGCCTCAGGTCACTCGATGTGCCGCCCGCCGCTGGAACGTAGCAATTAAGCGTGTAGTCCATCACCATGCGATCGGCGTTAAAGCGCCAGCCGAGAGTGCGTATGGTGCGCTTCATGCGTTGAATCCAGCCGCGCGGAAGGCCGTCGTGATCGCGCTGATAGTAAAGAGGAATCACTTCTTCGCGAAGCACTCGCATTAGATCATCTCCATCGCGGGTGTCATGAACATTCATGTCAGAGTGAGTTCTGCCGTTTCCAATGGCGAAGCCGTTGAGTCCGTCATAGGCTTCCGCCCACCATCCGTCGAGCACCGAGAGGTTCAATCCACCGTTCAGAACGACTTTCTGGCCGCTCGTTCCCGAGGCTTCAAGCGGTCGCCGCGGATTGTTCAGCCAGACGTCGACACCTTGCGTTAGATGGCGGCCAACGTTGATGTCGTAGTCTTCCACAAAGACGAATTTGTCGGAAAACTGCGGGTCGCGCATCAACTGCGCAATTTGTTGCAAAACACGCTTACCCGGTTCGTCGAGAGGATGTGCCTTGCCGGCAAACACAAACTGCACCGGGCGTTTTGGATCATTGACCATGCTCGCGATTTTTTCGATATCGGCCAAGATCAGATTTGCGCGCTTATAAGTGGCAAAACGACGCGCAAAGCCGATGGTCAATGCATCGGGACTGAGAGTACGTTCCAGTTGTTGCAGCACTGAGCGCGGTTCGTCGCGGCGTGCAGCCTGTTTAACGGCGCGACGGCGCACAAATTCGATCATTCGCGACTTCAAGTTGAAATGCGTCTCCCAAAGCTCGCCGTCGTCGACGTTATCGATCCCTTCCCATATCTTGGCCTCGCTGCTGCGCAGATGCCAACCCGTACCGAGATGGCGATCATAAAGACGAAACATCTGCGGAGCTAGCCACGTAGGGACATGCACGCCATTCGTGATGTGTCCAATGGGAACCGCGTCTTCCTGTTTGCCCGGCGAAAGTCCAGTCCACATGGCGCGTGAGACTTCACCGTGTAAAGAGGAAACAGCATTGGCGCGACGCGAGAGCCTCAAGCCAAGCACGGTCATGCAGAAACGCTCGTCACTGTCGGGATTTTCCCGCCCCAGCGCCATAAAACCTTCACGCGACAAACCGAGAGCTTCGCGTATAGGACCGAGGTGCTCTTCGATCAGATCGGAATCAAAGCGATCGTGCCCGGCAGGCACCGGCGTATGCGTGGTAAAAACCACCTCACGCGCCACACGCGGCACAGCTTTGTCGAAGCTGATACCTTCTTCTTCCATGCGCTGGCGAATCGCTTCGAGAACCGCAAATCCGCTGTGCCCTTCATTGAGATGAAGAACTCCGGGCGTAATGCCGAGCGCTTTCAGAGCACGCAGTCCGCCGACGCCGAGAAGCAATTCCTGATGCACGCGAACTCGCCCGTCGCCTCCGTATAACCGCGAGGTCATCTCGCGATCTTCGGGAGTATTGCCTTCCACGTCGGAGTCCAGAAGAAACAACTCGCAACGGCCCACCTTCACGCGCCAAACTTTGGCGTAGATCGGACCATGGCGGGTATCGACCTGTACCTGAACCGGTCTGCCGTTTTTCCCAATGGCCGTCTCCATCGCCAGTTGATTGACATCGGTTTCGAGATACTCTTCATGTTGCCAACCATCGCGATCGAGGCGCTGGCGGAAATATCCCTGGCCATAAAACAGGCCCACTCCGACCAGAGGAATGCCGAGATCGGAGGCGCTCTTAATGTGATCGCCGGCCAGAACTCCAAGTCCGCCGGAATAAATCGGCAGAGATTCGTGCACACCAAATTCGGCGGAGAAATAAGCCACTGGACGGGGCCGCAAGATACCGGCTCGGCGGGCACCCCAGGTGCGCTCCGCATCCTGGTACTCGCGCAGGCGACGATAGGTATAGTTGATCCGGCTGTGCAGTATAAGTTCCGCGGCGCGCGCTTCGAGTTTGGCAAGAGGATACTCGTTCAGCAATGCGACAGGATTGTGATTGAGCTGCCTCCAGCGCAAAGGATCGAGATCGCGGAACAAAGAAGCTGAATCGTTATCCCAGCTCCACCACATATTGCGAGCCAGCGCCCAGAGACGCTCCTGAGCCGGAGCTATGAAACGATCGAGTGTGCGCGCTTCGCTCACCACGGGCGCAACCCGTTTCGCAGCCTCCGTGAGCTGACGTATTTCATTCTCCGGAAAGACTCGCGCCTCTAAAGTCTGAATCACCAGAACGCCTTGCAACACGCCGCGATCGATGATCGGAACTCCGAGAAACGATTGGTAATCATCCTCGCCAGCTTCAACGAAATACTTGAAGCGGGGATGATTCTTGACCTGTTCGACGGCTACCGGGCGAACTTGTTCCGCGACCAGACCAGCGAGCCCCTCACTGACTGCCATGCGCAACTTGCCAATGCAGTCACGCCGCAGCCCGAGCGTTGCAGCTAAGACAAGATTGGCGCGGTCAGGCTCCAGCAAATATGCCGAGCAGACGTCGGTGCCAAACCGTCTGGCAATCAATGCCACCACGTTCATCAAAGTCTCGGCAGGCTTACCCGGCTCCGCCGCCAAACTAGCAATTTCTTCCCAGGTCAACACGTAGCTGGCATCGAGAGAGCAGGCGGCGTGGTCTTGATCCTGAATGATTTCGTCCGGTCGATCCAATCTTGTCTCCATTTGCTCCAATTCTTTTAGGTCACGCAGCCGGTCAAGCAACAACCGGCAGCGACGCGAAGACGGTCGGAACCCACCATCCTCCTAGTCATTCTATCGGTTGAAAACCGAACCGCTCCACATTGCCAGCGGAGTTGTTGATTACCTCGGTGCGCACTGGATGGGCATATTTCGTCTTGCGTTCTCCCATTACCACACTACTCCCAAGATAAAACTTTAGTGTCCGGGTTGAGGCAAGTCCAATTCGATTTGTTTATGCGAAGGATTAGCTCGACGCCAATCACCGATCGTCACCGTCAGCATATATTCTCAATTTACGGTGTGAGAAATGAGAGCACTTCTACCTATAGAGGTTACTGAGCCAGTTCGGTCTGCGCTTAATCCTCATGTTCGACGCTGACGAAAAGATTGGTCGCCCGGCAGAACATCGCTGATAGTTGTTTCCGCCAGCGACTAGAGGAGCCTAAAAGCCGTTAGCTGTCCTTGCGGTAGAGGAGATTGCGCATCGCCTGTCGCCGTTCTTCATTCAAGGCCTTGCGTTCGCCGGCGTCCACGCCCGGCTTGTTTACAGCCTCGGCGGGTTCAGGTTCGCTGCACTCTGGGCAGCGGTTAGCAAAGCCAGGTTTATCTGGCTTCAGCTCAAACTCTTCTGAGCACACGGAGCAGACTCGGATAGGAAATGCCATCGCGCTAACATGATACAACTCACAAGCAATAATCGTTGAGTCTAAGGAGCGTTTGGTAGTGGTGCAGTTTGAATCGGTTTTGAAAGGGCACGGCTTCAGCCGTGCCGCAAGCATCGTATCTTCATTGCGGCTTTAGCCGCTGAGGGACGGCAATTTTCAAACTGCACCACTACCGAGCGTTTGCGCTCACAACCGTTGTTGGTG
>Ga0209169_10000114_pt1 | contig 46774 bp, 34 predicted proteins | sample HubBroMetageWRM4_FD_188346 | JGI IMG/M metagenome (GOLD analysis project Ga0209169, IMG submission 188346) | Warmed soil microbial communities from the Hubbard Brook experimental Forest, New Hampshire - Hubbard Brook CCASE Soil Metagenome WRM 4... | ecosystem: Environmental > Terrestrial > Soil...
GCTGAAGACGTCGAAGGCGAAGCTCTCGCCACTCTCGTCGTCAACAAGCTCCGCGGCACCTTGCAGTGCGCTGCCGTGAAGGCCCCTGGCTTCGGAGATCGCCGCAAGGCCATGCTCGAAGACATCGCCACTCTCACCGGCGGCAAGGCCATCACCGAAGATCTGGGCATCAAGCTGGAGAACGTGAAGCCCGAAGATCTCGGCCGCGCCAAGAAGATCACCATTGATAAGGACAACACCACCATCGTCGAAGGCGGCGGCAAGGCCTCGGAAATCGAAGGCCGCGTCCGTCAAATTCGCGCGCAGGTCGAAGACACCACCTCTGACTACGACAAGGAAAAGCTGCAGGAGCGTCTGGCGAAACTCGTCGGCGGCGTTGCCGTCATTAAAGTCGGCGCTGCTACCGAAACCGAGCTGAAGGAAAAGAAGGCTCGCGTCGAAGATGCCATGCACGCAACCCGCGCGGCTGTCGAGGAAGGTATCGTCCCCGGCGGCGGTGTGGCGTTGATCCGCTGCATCCCAGCTCTCGATAAGCTCAAGCTGCATGATGACGATGCCATTGGCGTCAACATCGTGAAGCGCGCGCTCGAAGAGCCTCTCCGTCAGATCGTTCACAATGCCGGCGACGAAGGTGCCGTCATTCTGGGCAAAATCCGCGAGTCCAAGGACGAGAACTTTGGCTACAACGCGGACACCGGCGAGTACGGCGATCTGGTCAAGGCAGGCGTGATTGACCCGGCGAAGGTTACTCGTCTCGCTCTGCAAAACGCCGCTTCCATCGCGGGCCTAATGCTCACTACCGAAGCTCTGGTGGCCGACATCAAGGAACCCAAGGAAGCCGGCGCAGCTCACGGCGGCGGCGCCCCAGGCGCCGGCGGCATGGGTGGCATGTACTAAAAGTAATCTCTGCAGTTGAATTTGCGGCCGCCTCGTTCAGGCGCCCGCATCAAACTAAAAGGGCGCCTCGGTCCAGAAACCGGAGCGCCCTTTTTCTTTTGCCTAAAACGTTCGCACATCTTTACCTATGGTCCGAATGGCTCCAGCGTCCGGCCTTCCGCTTGCACCTTGCAAACGGTCAAGCAACAAATCACCTGTCCGAAGGTGTCAGCGTGGCTCTGTCTAAGAGTGCAGGGTTGCTTCCACCCGGGCCTCCCCTCAGGCCGTGTAAGCCTATCTATATCACTAGCTTGGACTGGTATTTACCGAATCGGGGAGTACGTGCCCACATCGAAATTCCCAGCGCTTCCCTCCGCCATATGATTGTCAGCGAAAGGGTTAGCCCCCGCCCGAATCGCGGCGAAATCGGCGCGAAACCTTCGGCAGGCTCCTGTGTTAAACAAATCATGGAACTCACCCAGCTCGGTTTCTGAAGCGCTGCAAAAAATTGAAATTTTAGCAAACTACGAAGTCCATAAAGGGAGGATTTTGCAATGCGTAAGCTCACAATCATCCGAACACTTCTTCTCGCACTCTGCGTGCCCCTCGCGCTCGCGTCCATGCCGTCCCGGGCCTCTGCGCAGATCGCGGTGGGCATCTCCGTACATGTAGGCCCCCCAGCTATTCCGGTTTACGTGCAGCCTCCGTGCCCTACCGAGGGCTTTCTTTGGACTCCCGGCTACTGGGCCTACGGTGACGCAGGCTACTACTGGGTTCCCGGCGTTTGGGTCGCTCCTCCGCGCGTCGGACTGCTCTGGACTCCCGGCTATTGGGGCTTCGCGGGCGGCGTTTACGGTTGGCATGCCGGCTACTGGGGACCGCACGTCGGTTTCTACGGCGGCGTGAATTATGGTTTCGGTTACCACGGAGTGGGTTTCGTGGGCGGTGAATGGCGCGGCGGGCGTTTCGCATACAACACTGCAGTCGTCAACGTGAACACCACGGTCGTTCACAACACCTTCGTTGATCGCACCGTGGTCCACGAAGACGTCGGCGTGCGTGCCAGCTTCAATGGCGGTCCTGGCGGCACCAGAGCTGTAGCCACAGCCCAGGAGCGCGCCGCGGAACATGAAGAACACGTGAACGCCACCTCCGAGCAGATGGGCCACGAACACATGGCTAGCCAGGACCGTTCGAACTTCGCGTCTGAGAATCACGGGCGACCCGCGAACCCCGCGATGAGCCGCGTCGGCGAACGCGCCGAAAATCAGCAGAAGCGCATTGGCAACGGCGTCGAGAGCGGCAAGATGAATGCCGGCGAAACGGCCCACGTGGAAAAGCAGGAGCACAACATCAATCAGCAGACCAAAGCGGACCGCGAAGCCAACGGCGGCAAGCTGACTCCGCAGGAGAAGAAACAGGTAAACAAGGAACAAAACAAAACCAGCAAGGAAATCAAAAAGGACAAAGAAAAGAACAAAGAGAAAGACCCTAAATAACTCGCGGCAGAGCTTGGAATAGGTGCATCGCAAGGAAGCCGGGAGCTACACCTGCCTCCCGGTTTTTTTGTGTTCGCGCTGCTTAACAACCGCCGCGCGGATCGTTCATTTCGTCCTACTAATCCTCACGATTCGCAATCGCCACCCGGAATTGCGGCTTCGTTTTCTCGTTCGGCTCAATCTCATACGTCTGCGTGGTCTTCGCGGAATCATAATCCCGCCACAGCCAAATCATCTCCTCCGGAAACTCAGCTGCCCCTTGCCCGGTATTGTGCGTGCCCTTGCCAAAACTAAAATGAAAATCGTACTCCTTGAACTTCAGTGCATTCGCCAAGCGCAGATTCGCCAGTGGCCAGCTCCCGTACTTCCCCTCGATATCGTTCGACCCATCCTGCAGCCACACGCGAATATTTCGCCGCTCCTCGCGCAACACCTTGTCCGGATAATCCTGCCCGCCATCCGGCACTGCGGGATCTTCCTTCCACTGAATCCCGCTGAAACTCCCAATCCACGAAATCACCCGGCTAAATTGCTCCGGCATCTGCCACGCCGCATTGAAGGCGCAAATTCCGCCCGAAGAGAGCCCCGTGATCGCCCGGCTGTAAGCGTCCTTGCGAATATTGTATTTCGCCGCCACGTCCGCCAGCACCTCATCGCGCAAATACCGCGCGTAACGGTCGCTCACCGTATCGTACTCCGTGCTGCGCATCGAATCTTTCATCCCGCGCTGCCACTTCTCCCCATACGCTTTCACAAAACTATAAGTAGGCGTGCCCGGCGAACCTTCGATATCCCCCGGATTGATGAACACGCAAATCATCACCGGAATCCTTCGTTCAGCGATCAAATTATCAATCACGTTCAACGCCGGATTCCTGGCGTCCCGATCCGTGTACCCCTGGCCATCCTGAAAAACCATCAGCGCCGCCGCCGTCCGCGCGTCATATTGCACCGGTACGTAAATCCAATACTCGCTCTTCATGCCATCATAAATTTTGCTGGTGTGAACGATCTTCTCGGAAAGCTTCCCCGACGGAACTCCCGGCTGCAGATAAGATAAAGCGCCAAACGCCGGCAAGTCCAGCCGCCCGCCAAAATGTGCGCCGCCAACCACGTAGTAAAACGAGTGCAACCTGCCCACCGGCTCGATGTGGGCATTCGCGTACCAAATATCCGACCCCGAAATGTTCCGCATCACCGGGCCCGCGGCTTCATCGACAAAAATCATTGGTTTCGCCTCCGCCTCCGTCGCAAAGAAAAATTCCGGGCCGCTCGCGATCCACGCCGTTCCCTCCTTCAACTCCTTCGCATCCAGCGTCACAACTATCGCGTCCCGCAGACCAGGACTGTTCGCCTTCGCCATCTCAATCAACTGCTCAGCACTGGATTTTTCCGCAGCTGCAACAGCCGCCGCCGCAAATAAAGCGCCGCTCCACATCAGCGCCACAATCGCGACCAACCCAGCCCGCGTCCACTCGCGCATCACAACTCTCCTCATCCCCGAATCCGCGCGCATTTTACTCCCATCGAGCCGGTCATCCGCGCGCTTTCCCGCCCTTTCCCGCGTTCTTTGTCAAATGCCACGCCTCGCACCACGAACAAAGATAAGCCCGCAGCTCTTTCGGCGCATTAGCAGCCGCGATCTGATGCGCCGCCGTGGCCAGCGCGTCGCGCTCACTCGCATACTTTCGCTTTCCGCTCACCGGACATTTTTCTTCGTCATCCATCGCAAGCCATTCCGCACAATCGCGCGTCGCGTCCCCGTAACACGCCCGTAACACGATTGCTCAGGACTAAATCATTCGGCGAGGTCGTGCGGGGAAAATGTCGGTGACACTTCCGCGAAATCCTACACGCAGTTTATTGCGCCGCAGGAACCGCGCTGTCCGGCACCAACTCTAGCGTGCTAGCGTTCACGAAGTAGGCATTCGCATCAATCGACCCCGGCGGCCCGCTGTGCGCGAATCGCGCCGATTCCACGTCTTCTGCGGGAAAGTTCACGTCCTTCCCCGGCCCGACCACCTTGAACACGGTCCCGCCAGCCGGAATTTTGAACGTGATAGAGACTTCACGCAAAGTCCCGCCCGGAATCGGGTTCACCGTCAGCACTCCCAAAATCTCGTGATTCGAATTGTTCGTGAAGGCATACGATTCTTTCGGCGCGTGAACTTTCTGCTCCGTCCCTACCGTGAACACCTGGAAATTGCTGAAGGTATGCCGCCGATAGTAATGGCTCTTGCCTCTTTCCACGTAAAGTTCGGCGTGCTGCGGAAGCCACATCTGCTGTTCCTCGGTGCGGAATTGTACCGGTGCATAATCGATCGAAATGCGTTCCTGCGTCAGTTTGATTTTCTCGACCGGCTTGATTAATTCCGAGTCCAGCCGCAACACTTGCAGAGTGCCGGCGTCAATCATCACCCGGCCCTTCAGCGGAACCGAATAAGTATTCTGGTAGATTATGTAACTGCGTATCTGGTTCGGGCGGTCCGGCCTCTGTGCGAAATGAACTTCCCATGCTGGTCTTCCTTCCCACTCTCCCAGCCCATCGCACACAAAATTAAATTCCGGTGCGAAGTTCGGATGAAATATCAACGCCAGCGCGGGCAGGCCCGTCGTCGCAATCCCGGCTGGGAAACGGCTTGGATCGAGCCCGCCATCCCGGTATTCATCGATTCCGAACATTCCGTCGCCGCTGCGCGTGACCACCACCACGTAGTCAAACGAGCGATCGTCCCGCACCGCCAGTCCACCATCCGCGTGTACCGGGAAGTGCTCCACGCGCTCCGTCGCGCTGAACCGGTCCAGATTGCTCACTAGCTCTTTCACGCTCTGCTCCACTCCCTGCAACACTAAGGGCAGCGGACAAGCGATGTTTGGCTGCACAGCCAGAACCGAATCCGGTTGCTGCAGAGTGTGAATTGATTTCTCGGCTTCCTCATGCGTAGTGCGCTCAAGCTTCGTGTTTGAAGTCGCCTTCGCAGTCGCGTTCGAAATTGTCTTCGAAGCCGCGTCCGGCGCCGCAATCGCTTGCGACATTGCCGGCGTCACAGTCAGAAAAACGGCGGCAAACGGCTGCCCCGCTGAAATTTCCACCTCGCGGCGAACAGGCGCAAACCCCGCAGCCTTCACCTCCACGCCGTATCTGCCGACCGTAAGATCCGCGAAATGCATCCGTCCGCCGATCTCGTCCTTACGCTCCGCAACTTCAGCCCCTTCGATCGTGAGCAAACGCGCGCTCGCCACTCCGTTGAATTTCTCCCCGCCGGCAAGCTTCAGCCGCACGTCCACGGATCCGTGAACACTTGCAGCAGGCGTTGTGCCCTGCTGCGCACACGTCCACCGCGCGAAGATCGCCACCACAAATATCAGAATCGGAATAACGCAGTTGCGCCGCAAGTAGGCTCCACAGATTCTGTGTCGCGCACGTGTACGGGAAATTAGCACGGGTGCATCGCCGAAGCGAGGCGCGTCAGAAGTAGTTGTAGCGCTGCTATGTTACTCAATCCGCAAAAACTTGCAATAGCGCAGCCTCCGCGGTTACGCAGCGGCCAACTCTCGCAGTGTGCACACACACGTCCACCCGAAGGTGGACGCAAGTGTTGAAACGCGAAGGAAACGCTAGGACTGTACGGTACGGCGCCGCAGCAGCGCGATACCCGCGAGGCCCGAAGCGAGCAGCAGCAACCCGGCAGGTTCCGGCGCAGTGCCAGTGGCCGACACCGGCGCGATGCCCGTGAGGTTACCGTCAGTGGTCCAGAAATAAAACGTCGGAGGCGCGCCTGCTCCGCCAAGAAAAGTAATCGTGGACGTGTTCCCCACTTCGTTGAAGCTGACGAACTGCTCGTTGCTGCTGCCCGACACCACCGGCCCCTGCGTGCACGTGCTGCCGATGTTCTGGGGCGGCGTGTCCTCGGAGATTGCGAAGTTGTTCGCGCCGTTGTCGCAGTTGAAGATCCCGTATCCGTTGTTGATATTGGCAAACGTGAGCAAAAACGGCGTGCCCGACTCAAACGAGTTGGGAATTTGCACCACGTCGAGAATCGTGCCTTGATCGTCAAACGGCGTAACGGTGATTCCGTTTACCGGAGTGGGGGAATCAAAAAACGCGTCGGCCGCGAGACCCTGGCCAGAGGCGCCTTTCTCCGAATGCACTGCGGTTGCGTGGACTGGAACAGCGTTTACCAGAAACACGAATACAGCGGCGAAAATTGTTAAGCGCTTGAGCATGAGCAGAGTTCCTCCTACATGGGTGTGCGAACAGTTTTAGTCCGCGAGGAGCCTCCATGTCAAGCAAATCCCCAATGAATATCGTGTTCGTAGAGCATTCGAAAGCTCGCGGGTACTAGGACGGAACGATTCGCCCTCCTCCACGATTCGACTCATCTTCGCTGCGGCAACCGCAAGCGTAATCCCTCAATCGTTATGGCATAATGCGACCGCTCAGCCTGGGTACAGTCACGATGGAAGATCCCAAACCCGAGTCACCCAGCGGAGATCATACCGCCGACACGGGGTTCCCCGCCGGCGACGAATTGACGGCGCCGGAACTCGGCCCGCCATCGCCAACTCGTGCCGGCACTCCCGTCACCGCTGTATTTCAACCCTCGCAACTCCTCGCCGGACGTTTCAAAGTGATCCGCTACGTAGCGCGTGGTGGTATGGGCGAAGTGTACGAAGCGCAAGACGAAGAATTGAATGAGCGCGTGGCGGTGAAAACGGCGCGATTTGAAAACACGCAGACCGCGCATGAGATCGAGCGCTTCCGCCGCGAGATTCAGCTCGCACGCAAGGTCACGCACCCCAACGTCTGCCGCACCTTTGACGTCTTCCGGCACGGAGTTAGCCAGTCGGGCCGCTCCCACTCGCAAATTCTGATCGTCAGCATGGAGCTTCTTTGCGGAGAAACGCTTGCCCAGCGAATCCGTGACGGAGGGCGATTCCAGACCGCGGAAGCGCTGGCGCTGGTCGAGCAATTGTGCGCCGGACTGGCTGCCGCCCATCGCGTCGGGGTGATCCATCGTGATTTCAAAAGCAGCAATGTGATGCTCGTGAAGTCTGCGGCGAGCGCACCGGGCGGCGAACCTCCGCAGTCGGAAACGGTGCGCGCTGTTATCACCGATTTTGGACTCGCGCACGCCGAAGAAGTTGAGGGCGGCACGCTCACCAGGCTTGGCGACATCGTCGGCACGCCCGCGTACATGGCGCCGGAGCAGATCGACGGCGGGGCGATCACCCCAGCCACCGATATTTATGCGCTTGGCGTCGTCATTTACGAAATGTTGACGGGCCTGCTGCCGTTCTCCGCTGACACGCCGCTGGCCACAGCGATGAAACGCTTGAATCAAATCGCGCCGTCGCCGCGCCTGCACATTCCCGATCTCGACCCGCGCTGGGAGTCCGTAGTGGCGCGCTGCCTGGAGCGTACGCCCGAACGCCGTTTTGCAAGCACAGACGACGTCGCCAGGGTCTTGCGCGGAGAGTCTGTCGCGACCGCCACGCCGTCGCCGGGCGGCACCGGAGAAATTCCCACAGATAGCGCGGCAAGAGCAACTGTCGGAACGATCGCTGCCACGGCGCGATTCGAACGCTGGCGATTTCCAGTGGCGATCGCGGCCATCGTCCTCATCCTTGCAGCATTCGGAATTTTCGAACTCCGGCGGCGCGCAGCCGAACGCGACGCGGCAAAGATCGGGCAAACCACAGCGCAGCAAACCGCGACGAGTGCTCGCAAGTCCATCGCAGTTCTCGGTTTTCAAAATCTCTCCGGTCGCAAGGATGCCGATTCGCTTGGCGACATTCTTGCGGATAGTTTGTGGTCGCAACTCGACACCGGCCAGGTGCGATTCATTCCGTCTAGTCGAGTGGACGAGATGAAGCAAAACCTTGGCACCGGAAGTCTTGTCAACGCCTTGTCGAACGATCAGACTGCGGCAATTCGCAAATTTCTCGGCGCGGACATTTTGGTTACCGGCTCCTACACGGTAACCGGCGCGGCGGATCACCCCGGCATTCAATGGAACATTCATCTATTGAACGCGGAAGACGGCGAGAGTTTGGGTTCCGTAGCGCAATCGGGCAGCGAGGCGGACTTGAATGCGCTGGTTGTTCATTCTGGAAGGCTCCTGCGGCGACAACTCGGGATCACTCTCTCGGCGGCGGAAGAAGCGCGCATGGACGCCTCGCTTTCCAGCAACGCGGACGCCATGCGCGATTTCTCGCAGGCGCGCGAAAAGCTCCGCGCGTTCGATGTGCTCGCGGCGACAAAGCTCCTCGAGAAATCGATCGAAGCCGACCCGCAATTCGCCCAAGCTCACAGCGCGCTCGCGGAATCTTGGGACATGATGGGTTTTGAATCCAAGGCGGCCGAAGAAGCCAAGAAGGCGCTCGATGCCGCGACGGGCCTCTCCACCGAAGCCCGCACTCGCGCCAGCGGGCAATATTACGCCGCCACGCGCGAGTGGACGAAAGCGATCCAGCAGTACGCGCAACTCTGGGCGGAGTATCGCGACGAACCCGAATACGGGCTTCTGCTCGCGAACACCCAGATTCGTGCAGGCAAGGCCGCGGACGCGCTCACCACTATCGCGCAGGTGCGCAGTCAACCGCTCCCGGCTGGAATTCGCGCTCAAGCGGACCTGGCGGAGGCACGTGCGCATGGCGACCTTGCCGACTACAAACAGGAACTAACTGTGGCAACTTCCGCAGCCGACACCGCGCAAACGCTGGGAGCAAATCTCCTGCTGGCGCGCGCGCGAATCCTGCAGTGTTTTGCCCAAGTCAATCTAGGTGACGCAGAAAAAGCTCGGCCGTTGTGCGAAGAAGCAAAGAAAATCAATTTGTCCGCCGGCGACCAGCTCGGCGCCGCTCGCGCCACGAATGACATTGGGAACTCCTACTACTACGCGGGAAATTATGCCGCCGCCGAACCGCTCTATCGCGAGGCCTTGAGCATCGCTCAGTCCATCGGCGATGCCTACGATGAGGCAGGGGCGCTAAATAATCTCGCTAACAGCCAATCGTCCCGCGGCGAACATGCGGCGGCCCAGAAAACCTACGAACAAGCAATCGGTGTCGCGCGGGAGCGCAACGAGCTGGGCGATGTGGCGCTCGCTCAACAAAACCTCGCCACCGAATTGTATGCAACCGGAGCCAACCAGCGCGGAAAGGAAACCCTCGAGGCCGCCCTGAAGACGGCGCGAGATCTGCGTGATAAAAATCTGCAGGCTCGCATCCTCAACAACCAATGCGCCTGGGCACTGGATGCTGGCGCGCTCCTGGAGGCGCGCAACAACTGCGAGGATTCGCTGAAGATCCGCCGCGAGATTAACGATCGCGCGGACATCGGCAAGACCCTCGCCAATTTCGGCAACGTTCAACTCCAGCAAGCCGATTTGGATGGAGCGCGCGCCAGTCTGGAAGAATCCTTGTCTTCACTCGAATCAGTGGGTGCCAAAAACGACGCGGCGTACACGCGAATTTATTTAGCCCACTTTGCGCTCGAACGGCGCAAACCCGATGACGCCACAAAATATGCCAGTGACGCCGCGACAGAGTTCGCCGCCGACAAAGACGTCGGCGGCGAGGCCGGAGCCCGCGTTATGTGGGCGCATGCGCTGCTGGCCTCCGGCAATGTCGCGGCAGCACGCGAACAAAGCGACAAGGCGGCGCAACTCGCTCAACAATTGGGCGATCGCGAAACAAAACTGGACGCGGCGATCGTTGGCGCACTAGTGGACGCGAGGTCGGGAAAGGCCGAGGCAGCGCTGCACGCTCTGGCGTCCGCGCAGAAGGAAGCTCAGGCAGGCGGCATGATTCAAATCGAATACGACGCAGGCCTCGCGCTGGGCGAAACTCAGCTCGCCTCCGGCCACAAAAATGAAGGCCGCGCCACACTGCGCCAGCTAGCGCAGGACGCCAAAGCCCATGGATTTAAGCTAACCGCGCAAAAATCGCTCGCGGCGAGCGAGAGCTGAACCGGCTGGTGACCGCATTGCACCCGGCGCGCCACTCAAAGCGTCGGCGAATCATCCTCCAGCATCGCCCGCCGCACGATTTTGATCGGCGGAAATCCCTGGCGCATGAAACTATTGTGAAATTGCTCCAGCGAAAATGCCGCACCTTCCTTCTTCCTCACGTCCTCGCGCAATTTCAAAATCTCCAGCTTCCCCAGCGTGTAATAAAGGTAGGTTGGATCGGCCGTACCGCGTTTCGTCTCCACCAGCCCCGTTTCTTTCGACTGATACCCTTCCTTCACGAAAAATTCCGTCGCCTGCTCAAAACTCATCTTGCCTGTATGCATTTGAATCCCCACGATGAACCGCGCATCGCGCAACAACGCGTCCTGCAGCTGGCCCAGCCGGATCAATTTCGCCTCGCGCGCATCCTTCGCGCCCGTTCCCGGCTGCCCGAACCCTTCATCCAGCATCATCTGCTCGCAATAATGCGCCCAGCCCTCCGCGTTCGTCGTCGCGCCCAACAGCATGCGCGTCTTCGTCGGCGCTTCGTGCACCCAAAGAAATTGCACGTAGTGCCCCGGGTAAGCCTCGTGCGTCGCAGTGCTCACGATCGTCCCCACATTAAAAGCCGACATGCGCCCCGCGATTTCCTCCGCCGTGTCGTGCGCTTCCGGCAGCGTCACGTTGAAATACGCCTCCTTCGCAACATGCTCGAACGGCCCCGGAGTATCCATCGAAGCAAACGTAGTCGCCCGCATGAACGGCGGCGTCGCCTGCAGTATCGGCCGCACATCCGAAGGAATTGTAATGATGTGTTTCGCGCGAATAAAACCGATCAACCCGTCAAACGTATCGCGAAAGCTCTGCAGCAGATGATCCGCCGCCGGATGGTCCGCCATCAGCTCCGCCAGGACATCGCTCGCCGATTTATCGGGTTCGAGTTCGGCAGCCACGCGCTTGAATTCCGCCTGATTCTTGCGCAAATCCGCCCAGCCAATTTCCCCCAGCCTGTCCAGCGGCGTATCCACCATCTCGTCATACATCAATTTCTTCGAAAATGTTTCCGCGCCGATCCGGAAATCTCCGTTCGACCGCGGCAGCACGTCCGACTTCAGCCACTCCGCATAACTCCGCAAGCCCTCGATCACCGCGCCATTCGATTTCGCGAATGCCGCCTTCACCGTGGGATCGCTCGCGCCAGCAAAAGCCGCCGGCACATCGTTCTGAAAAAAACGGATGATGTCCGGCAGCTGCTCTAGCGCAATCTCCGTGTAAATCCGCGGCGGATTCTTCAGATTCGCGCGCGCCGCCGCAAACACCGCCGGCATTTTTTCCTCGCGCGCCACCACCGACCGCAGCCGCTCGTCCGCCGAAGCGAATTGCCGGATCATGATCACGTACACGCTGCCGCTGATTCCGCTTGAATAAGAATCCGGATTTTTCTCCCAGGGGCGGATCGTTTCCTGCGCCAGCAGCGTACCCTGGATATTCGTCAGCACCAGTCCGCGGTCAGCCGCGCGCGTTTCGTCCAAGCTCTGCGGGTCCACCGCCGCCACGCGTTTTTCAAACGCGTGCAACGCCGCGACCTCTGCGTCTATTCCCGCGCGCGAATAATCCTCCAGCTGCGCATCGTATTGATGAAACCCATCGCTCGTGCCATTGCTCGGCCCGAACCTGAAATACACCTGGTCGAAATATTCGTCGGCCAACCGGTCCCATGCCGCTTGCTTTTCTGTCGCGTAGGCCCGCGGCACGATTCGCGCGCTCATGGATTTTGAAGATAACATCATGGTTAACACAACGATCGCACACAGTAACGCTCCCAACCATTTGCGCACGTGATCCTCTTTACTGAAGTCGGATTTTACTCTCGTTGCGCCCGCGCTTCGTTCCGCCCCACTGCTCGCCGCGCAGAAGTTTACACCGAAGCGCAAAACTCCGAAACCGTTCCCCCTTTTGTCTCGCTTGGCCTCCTAACGTCTCGCTTGACCTCCGCGCGTGCGAATTCTTCATGCCGCATCCGTCTCCGCGCTTCCCCGCTTCGCTGACTCTGCGTCGCCAAAGCTATAATTTTCGCCGCGCCCGCCGCCAATGTTATTCTCTCGCGTGCACTTTTCTCACCCGGTCTTTCTCTTCTTCGCCGCGCTCATCGCGGGACTGCTCAACGCGGTCGCGGGCGGCGGCAGCTTCATCTCCTTTCCCGCGCTGCTTTTCAGCGGCATGGCGCCCATCGCAGCCAACGCTACCAACACCGCTGCACTTTTTCCCGGAACTGTCGCCAGCACCGTTGCGTACCGCAACGCTTTCACTCCCGAAGCGCGCCGCCTGCTGCCCCTGTTGCTCGGTACGGGCATCATCGGCGGGGTCATCGGCGCGCGCATCTTGCTCGGTACGCCGCAATCTACTTTCCTGCATTTGATTCCCTGGCTACTGCTCGCCGCGACTTTGCTGTTTCTCACTGGGCCGCGCATCAGCGCCTGGGTGCGCCGCCGCGCCGCTGCAGGAAAAACCTCCCGTCCGCTCACCATCGCCGGATTTTTCCTCGAACTCCTCATCGCCATTTACATCGGCTATTTCGGCGCAGGCGTGGGCATCCTGGTTCTCTCGCTGCTCGCTCTGCTGGGCATGGAAGATATTCACGCGATGAACGGAGTAAAAGTTTTGCTAGTCAGCGTGGTCAACGGCGTGGCCATGATCACGTTCATCTTCGCCAGGATGATTTTCTGGCCGCAGGCCGTGCTTATGATCCTCGGCAGCCTCACAGGCGGCTACGCCGGCGCGCACTACGCGCAAAAAATGAACCAGCAACACGTCCGCTGGATCGTGATCGCCGTCGGCTTGGGCATGTCCGCCTACTTCTTCACCCAATACTGAGCCGCCTCCTGCAGGTGGTCCGGAGTTCGATCGAGCCGCAGCGCGCAAAACTCGACAAAAACTAGCGAATGATTTGCGGTGGGAAGCAGACCCAGGGAGGGTGGAGGCCTGAGTTCGAGCCAGCTCGAACATGTCGCGTCCTCTGGGGGCTCGAATAGTGCCCCGACTATCGCTCACACATTCGGAATTTCGCCGCTATTCGTAGAAATACGGACATGGACAAGGACTGAGCGCGTAAAACGCACTTGTGCGGGTGCACAAAAGCATCGCAGAAGCAGCATTGATTGGCCGAAAAGGATCGGCGAGCCAACTTCGCCGTGGTGATTGGCTGAATGGCGTCTAACCCCGCGACGTTTCTTCACAGCTTCTTTTTGAAGGGTGCGGGTTGAGCCGCTCTACGACCGGCCAGCACAGCAAAGTACAAGCCATCTTTTCGATCGGCTAATCGTGGCGCGTCCAGGTGCTTTGAGGCGTGGGCGGATGGAGCAGGGTTTGCATTACCACGCAGTATTGCTCGGTCTTTTCGCGCAGAGCGGCGATTTGTTCCGCAGTGGCCTTGGGCGCGGTCAGGTCAAAATTCACGCGAATGTTTTCGAACCCTACCGGCACATCTTTCGAAATGCCGAGCGTCCCGCGCAGGTCGAGCTCTCCTTCCACCATGACCTCGATGCGGTCGGTGGGAATGCTCATGGCCGCGGCGACCATCTGGCACGTGATTTGCGCGCAAGCGGCGAGCGCGCCAAGCAGCAGGTCACCCGAACATGCACCGGCACCCGCGCCGCCGACGCCTTTGTGCGCTTCCGCCTGGTGGATGGCGCGACCGATGTCCACCGAGCAGGCAATCGGGGCGCCGGTCTGAGCGCCTTGTGCGCGAATGGTGATGCGCGAAGTGGTGGGGTCGGCGCGGTATTGCTCCTTCAGCGGTTTTTGCAACGATCGAAGATCCATGGCAGCCTCATTTACTTGCGCATTCTCGTGCGTAGTCCCGTACAAACTGTCGCACAAGGTTGCATTCAAAGTGTGGTACGTGGCCTCGTGCGCGTTGCGGAGCAGCTTCGGCCGAGCGTTCTTGAAGCGGCTCCATGTGCATGCTAGCATGCCAGCGCAGCAAAGGAATGCTCATGCCCAAATTCGTGATCGAACGCGATGTTCCAGGAGCTGGAGACCTCACCGACGCGCAATTGTGCGAATTGTCGAAGAAATCGGTCGCGGTCTTGAAGGAGATGGGTCCCCAGATCCAGTGGCTGCACAGCTACGTCACCGGCAACAAAGTGTATTGCGTGTATCTGGCTCCTGACGAAGCGACCGTCCAAGAGCACGCCAAGCGCACCGGCATCCCGTGCAATCGCGTCTCGGCGGTGCGCCGGCTGATCGATCCGTCAACCGCGGAGTAAACGGCGGCATAGCTCTCGCCAGGCACCCACGCGCTAGCTCGCTTGCGATGCGGTTTCGGGCGCCAGCACTTCCTCAATCGCGCGATCTAGCGGGGTGTTCCATCCTTCCAGCCACGCTGTCGCGCTCGCGGTGTTGGCCAGCGCCTGTCGCGCCGGCTCCAGGATAGCTTCCAGCTTGGCTTGCTCGGCGGACGTCAGCGGAGCGCCGATATTTTGGCGCAACGCGGCGGCGGCGCCTGCGAGGCGCAGCGAACGCTCCGGCTGGAATTGAACCACCGCCGAGCACGCGCAACACTCCAGCAGGCGCGCAATGCCGCGTTTGTGATCCAGCTGCTGAAAAGTTTTCAGGCTCTCACGATACAGAGAAAGTGCCGCGCCACAATTCTGCTGTTCACGCGCCAGGTTTCCCAGATCCGCGAGCGTGCCAGCAATCCCCCAGCGGTCGCCCAGCTCGCGGAAAATTGCCAGCGCCTGTTCGAACAACGCGCGGGCGGCCGCGGAGTCACCTTGATCGCGCGCGATATCTCCTTCGTTGTTCAGCGACCAGGCGGCGCCGGTGCGATCACCGTGTCCTTCAAAAATTGCGCGACACTCAGCGCAAAGCGAGCGCGCCAGCTCGTATTCGCCTTGCATCTTCAGCACGCTCGCGAGATTGCTGAGAGCGCGCGCGATAGCCTGGAGATCGCCGAGTTCCCTCCACAGCGTTAGGCTTTCCTGAAACAGAGAATGCGCCAGCGCGACGTTGCCCTGGTCGCGAGCGAGAACGGCGCGCGCATTCACGGTGACGGCGACGCCCTGCGTATCTCCCAACTGTCGCCCGATCTCCAGACTTTCCATCATCAAGGCATCGGCCGCGGCGTGATCTCCCTGCTCGGTGGCCAGCACGCCTGCCGCAAAAACAGCTCGCGCACGGGCTTTGGTGGGAGCAGCGGCTGCAGGAATCCGCAGGACCTTGGCCAAGCTGTCGCGGCCTTCGGCGAGATACTCGTGCGACTCCCAGAAACGAAACAGGGCGGTGCCGAGGCGCAAGCCCCAGTCCGCATCGCCGGAATCCGTCAGCCACTCGAGGGCCGCGCGAAAATTATCGTGTTCCAACGCGATGCGCTCCCGAACTTCCGCGCCATCCGCACCGGCTTCGGCCGTCGCGGCTTCTTCGGCCAGCACCAGGCAGTAAGCGGCGTGCGTGCGTTTCGTTGCGGCGTCTTCACCGCTGGCTTCCAGTTTTTCGCGCGCGTACTCGCGAATCGTTTCCAGCATGGTGAAGCGCGAATCACCGTTGGCTTGTTCGAGCTGTTGCAGCAGGCTTTTGTCCACCATGGACGACATGCCGTCGAGCAAATCCAATTCCAGATCGCCCTTGGTATCGCAGACGGCTTCGACGCCTTCCAGCGTGCATCCGCCGACGAACACCGATAACCTGCGGAAAAGTTTCTGCTCCGCGGGACTAAGTAAATCGTGGCTCCAATCGAACGCCGCGCGCAGAGTTTGCTGCCGCTGCGGAAGATCGCGCGCGCCGCCGGTCAATAATTGCAGGCTGCTGGCCAGACGCGTGCACATCGAAGCGGGAGAAAGGACTTTCACGCGTGCGGCTGCAAGTTCGATGGCGAGCGGCAGTCCGTCCAAGCGGGCGCAAATTTCGATCACTGCGGAGGCATTTTGCTGGTTCAGCTCAAAATCCGGCCTGGCAGCGACGGCACGTTGCACGAACAGCGCCACCGCCGGGAATTGTGACAGCGTAGACAATGACGGTTTGGAGTGCGATTCCGGCACACCCAGTGCCGGCACGGGAAATTCGTGCTCGCCGTAGACGTGAAGCGCCGCACGGCTGGTTACCAGAATTTTGAGATTGGGCGCGGTGGCCAGCACGTCCGCCACGACGGGCGCGGCTGGCATCAAGTGCTCGAAATTATCCAACAGGAACAGGACGGGCGTGTGCGAGGAATCCTGGAAATATTTCTTGAGCAATTCCAGCGGCGACTGCCCTCCGGCCTCACGGATGCCCAGCGTCTGTACAATTACGGAAGCGACGAGCGCAGGATCGCGCAGCGGCGAGAGCGGGACAAAATGAATTCCGCCGGGAAAATTTTCCAGCAGGCCGCCGGCTATTTCGACGCCAAGCCGCGTCTTGCCGATTCCACCGGGACCCGTGATTGTCAGCAGGCGTATATCTTTCGAGAGCAGCAGTTCCTTCGCGGCGGCGATTTCCTTTTCGCGCCCGACGAACGCGGTGCGCTGGACGGGAATGTTGCTGGCGCGAGGTTCCGCTTGCCGCCCGGGCTTCTCCGAGAAGCGGTCGCGTATCGCGGCAAGTTCGCGCGCCAGATCTCGCGTAGAGACGTAACGCTTATCAGGATCTTTCGCCAGGCAGCGCTCGATGGCCCAACACAAAGGAGCCGGTGCGTCAGGATTTTGCACCGCGATCGGCTCGGCTTGTTCGCGCATGATGGCTACCAGTGTTTCCGCTGCCGTGCTTCTGGGAAAAGCGCATTTTCCGGTGACCATTTCGTAAAGCACCAAGCCGAACGAGAATTGGTCAGAGCGAAAATCGAGTGCGGCGCCGGCAGCCTGCTCCGGCGACATGTATTGCACCGTTCCCACGATCGTGCCCGGCTGCGTCTGCCACGAAGAGAGGGTGCGCGTCTGTTGCCGCTCTTCGGCCGGAGTCGTCACCTTTGCCAGGCCGAAGTCGAGAATTTTGACGAAGCCATCGAGCGTGATCATCAGGTTGTCAGGCTTCAGGTCACGGTGCGCGATACCCGCTTCGTGGGCCTTCGCCAGCCCCTCGGCAATTTGCGCCGCGAGCTCGATTGTCTTTCGTATGGGTAAAGGGCCGGTCGCAAGCAACTGGCGCAACGACTGGCCTTCGATCAGTTCCATCGCGATAAAGTGGGCGGAGCCGTCTTGTGCCAGTTCGTAGATGGTAACGATGTTGGGATGATTCAGCGCCGAGGCGGAGCGTGCTTCGCGTTCGAAACGGCGCAGGTGATCAGCGTCCGCGGATAATTCGGCTGGCAAAATTTTGATTGCCACGGTGCGATCCAGGCGCGGATCGCGCGCGCGATAGACTTCGCCCATGCCGCCAGCACCGAGCAGCGTTCCGATTTCGTAAGGTCCTAGACGCGAGCCTGGGAGGAGGGGCATAGATTGACTCGGATTATACCCCGACCCAGGTGTCGCACGCCGCAAACGAAGAAAGACGAATCACGAATCCAGCACCACCGCTCAGCAATCACTCTTCTCAACCGGCTCGGTGGTATATTTAACGGGTACACGAGGGATTAACATGAGCGAACGACAGCCACCCTTTGCCAGCGTGGAAGAAGCGATGGAAGATATCCGCGCCGGACGCATGATCGTCCTGGTGGACGACGAAGACCGCGAGAACGAAGGCGACCTCACAATGGCCGCCGAAAAAGTGACGCCGGAAGCGATCAACTTCATGGCGAAATTCGGCCGCGGTCTGATTTGCCTGGCGATGACTGAACAACGTTGCGACGCGCTGGCGCTGGCGCCGATTACGCCGCGCAACACTTCGATGTTCGGCACGCCTTTCTGCGAGCCGATTGACGCGCGTCGCGGCACCACCACCGGCACCAGCGCAGCCGACCGCGCCACCACGATTCTCGCCGCCACCAGCCCGAACACTCATCCAGAAGATCTCGCGAGGCCGGGGCACGTTTACACGTTGCGCGCGCGGAATGGCGGCGTGTTGGTGCGCGCGGGACAGACGGAAGCCTCGGTGGACCTGGCGCGCTTGGCGGGACTCGATCATTCCGGCGTGATTTGCGAAATCATGAATGACGACGGAACGATGGCGCGCATCCCGCAGCTGGTGGAATTTTGCCGCCTGCATTCCATGAAATTGTTGACGGTTGCGGACCTGATCCGTTACCGCATGCAGCACGAACGCCACGTGCGTCGCATCGCCGAATCCGTGCTGCCCACGCGCCACGGAAATTTCCGCATGATCGCTTATTCGAACGACGCGGACCACGAACTGCACGTGGCGCTGGTGCGCGGAGAGTTGGGCGACGCCGCGAAATCTGGTCCGCCTCTGGTCCGCGTTCATTCCCATTGCCTCACCGGCGATGTTTTCGGCTCCACGGCGTGCGATTGCCACGCCATCATCGAGCGTTCACTGGCCGCGATTGCCAAAGAAGACCGCGGCGTGTTCGTCTATCTGCATCACACCGGGCGCGGGTTCCAGATTGACGCGCCGCGCGAAGCGGAAAACGGCGAGCTACCGCGCATCCGTTTTCACGCGCGCGAGGAAAAGGAGCAGGATTTAGGACGCCAGCGGCTGGTACAACGCGAAAGCGGAATCGGCGCGCAAATATTAATTGATTTGGGAATGCGCCGGATTCGGGTGCTCACCAATCACCCGAAGAAAGTTGTCGCGCTGGAAGGTTATGGCCTGGAGATTGCCGACCAGGTGCCGCTCGCAATTGATGCCACGAAATCCAGCCACCAGATTTTGTAGCGTGCAATACGGGTCTTCATCGGCGGTTTTCCGTCCGCCGTTCGCCGTCACTTAGAGTAAATGAGCACTACGAACGAGCCTGGCACTGCCATCATGCGTGGCTTGGGATTTTCGTTCGCCGATGGTGGCGCTGGCACGAAATCGGCCGTCACCAGATAGACTTCGTGCGATTTCGGATCCAGCGCCATTGTCCGCGCGCCGCGTTCCGTCGCTACATTTTCCACTACTGAAAATTTGTCCGGCGCGTCTTCGTGCACCACGGTAAGCGTCGCGCTCATCCCGTTCGATGCGAACGCGAAGCCCGTGCCGGGATCGAACGCGTTTGCGTCGACGCCGTCGCCGATCGCCGGCGTGGCGATCACTTTTCCGGAATCTGCGTCCACCACGGCCATCATTTCATTGTGGCAGCCGGCGAAAAGCCGGCGGTGCGCGATGTCCATCGCGAGACCTGACGGCTCCTGGCACGGCGCGAGCGGCCACTGCGCCGTCACTTTCAAATTCTGCGTATCAATCTGCAGCCCTCCGCTTTTGTCCTCGATGTTCACGTACACATGCCCTGCGCCGTCCGCCACTGCAAATTCAGGCTTCCCCGTCAGCGGAATCGTGCCCAGCACGTTACCGGTGGCGGCGTCTATCGCGGTGGCATCGTTGCTGTGGCCGTTCATCGTGAAGACGCGCTTCGACGCTGGATCGTAAACAATCGCGTCGGGATTCATTCCCGTTTTCGCGCCGCCGATTACTTGCAGTGTCTGCAGGTCAAAAATGGTGACGGTGCCGGAGTGGCCATTGGAAGTGAATCCGCGGTCGAATTCCGGCGCGAAGGCGATGCCGTGGACACCGTCGGTATTCGCGATTTCGCCGGCGACTGTGCCAGTGTCCACGTTGAGCACCGAAACTTTCGTGCTCCGGGAAATAAACAAACGGCGCGTAGGCGAATCAAATGCCAGATAGTCCCAGCCACCTTCGCCGCCCAGCGGGATTTTCTTCAGCAGGTGATAGCCGGATGGAGGCGCGCTGGCCGGAGCGGATGAGCCGCGCGCTGCGGATTTCGTCGCGCTGCTCGCGGCGAGTGTTACGAGGACCAGCGCCAGCGTCGCCGTGATTGAGAAGCAAAGCTTATTCGTTAACATGGCTAACTCCGAGTATTGATTCTCTTTTGTTGGCGACGTGGAAGGCAAGAAAAAAAGCTTTAACCAGAGTTCACACAGGAGAGGCGGCTAGTTTTTATGGTTGCGGCGATTTGTGCTGTGGCGGCGGTGGCGGCGCCGGAGTGACCTTCAAGTAAGGGCGCATCTTATCGAGTTTCCGCTGGCTGATTCCTTGGATCGCCAGCAGATCTTCGACGCGCCGGAATCGGCCGCTTTTATGCCGGAAATCCACAATGGCCTGCGCAGTTTTGGGCCCGATACCAGGAACTTGCTCAAGCTCTTTAACATTCGCGACGTTCGGGTCCAGCGGATGCGCCGGCGGCTGTTTTTGCTGTGCAGCGACCGCCAGCGCACAGTAAGCAAAAAGAATCGCCGCAATCGCGGTGTATTGCAGGGTTCTCGTTGCACGTGCGCATCTCAATCGCGGAACTTCCACAATTGGGGTGGCTCGGGAGGGTCCGGTTTGTTCAAAAACAAGCACTTTCGCCGCGCGCCCAGTACAATCCAAACATTCCGCCGCCATAAGAAATCATAAAAATCGCGACGAGGATTTTGCCGAGCACGTCCGAGTGCGGGAACTTTGGGAAAATCGCGGCGATAAGCAGACTCCAAGCAAGGAACATCGTCGAGATCTTCCATTTTCGCCGGTTGTCCCGCCAAAGATCGGCGTTCACTTCATCCGATGAGGATCGTCTCGCGTACATTCGTCGTTAAGCCCACTGGCGTCTAACTTTGCCGATTTCCTTGCGCATCGTATTCGGTGACTTCGCCGAAGAGCGCAGCTTGGTCGGCGATTTGTGCGCGGTCGCCTACCAGAACGATTTGCGCGTTGGCGGAATCGAAATGGCGGCGGGCGGCCACCAGAATGTCGTCGGCAGTAAGCGCGTGAACTTTCTGTCGGTAGGTTTCGAGATGGTCCTCGGACAAATGGTCCAGATAAATCGTGGAAAGCTGGCCGAGGAGCCCATCCTGCGTGGCGACGCCGAGCGAAAAAACGCCAGTGAGATAACTGCGCGCGCTTTCCAGCTCTTCGGCGGTGACGGGGAGCGAACGCATGCGGTCCATCTCATAAAATATTTCAGTCAGAGTTGCGGCGGCTACTTCGTTGCGCACTGCGGCGTGCACGCTGAAATAGCCATGCTGGCGCAACGACTGCACGCCGCTGCGCGGGCTGTAGGTGTAGCCCTTCTGTTCGCGGATATTGATGACCAACCGCGAATGAAACGCGCCGCCATAAATCGAATTCGCTAGCACCATCCGGAACCAATCCGGATCGCGGCGTGTGATCGCCAGATTGCCCAGCAGAACCTGGGTCTGCACGCTGCCCGGGAGATGGACGAGGTGAACTCTGCGACCGAGATTCCGCGGCGGCGCAGCGGATATCAGCGCCACAGGCTTCGGAGCCGTCCAGCTACCGAACACTTTTTCAATTTGCGCGAACATAGCATCGGCGGAAAAATCGCCCACGACGATGAGCAGCGCGTTGGCCGGAGAATAATTGTGGTGATAGAACTCTTCGAGTTGCGGATGCTCGATGGCCGCCACCTGCTCTTCGGTAGGCGAGACGATGGCGTAGGGATGCTCGCCGAAAATCACGCGCCGGAATCGTTCGCTCGCGAGAGAGCCTGGCGTGGTGCGTTCGATGCGCAGCCCTTCGATTTTGCGGCCGCGCTCCCGGTCGAATTCCTCGCTGGGGAACGAAGCATTGCGCGCGAGATCGCCGAGCAGATCGAAAAGGCCATCGGAAAATTCCGCGAGCCCGGAAATCGAAATCGCGCTGGAATCCGCACCGGCGTGCGAGCCCAGGTCCGCGCCCATGCGGCGCAGGTCTTCTTCGATCTGGCGGCTAGGGCGCGAGCCCGTGCCGGTGCGCACGACGGTGGCCGTCAATTCAGCGAGGCCGGGCGCACGATGAGCGACGCTGGCATTGCCGCTGTGGAAGAAAAGCTGCGCGGAAATTTTCGGAAACGTGCGCAGTTCCGCTAACACCACTTGCATTCCATTGGGAAGTGTCCGCACCACGCGCTTGGGCCAGGCGACCGGGCGTTCGGGTCCGAGCGCAGGCACGGGGTTCGAGGATGCTTGCGACGTGGTTGCTGCTTGCGTGGTCGTAGTCATGGGTTTGGTAGTGGTTCCGCTCATGCCGCCACGTCCTTCGCCACAGGACGGCGCACCAGAATCGCGCGATTGGACGGGACAAGATATTTCCGCGCGGCGGCCTGCACCTGCGCTGGCGTGACGGCCTGAAAACCATCGAGTACAGTATTGATCCTGCTGGGATCACCGTCAAACAAAGTGAAGCACGCGAGATAGTGCATCAAACCAAACCGTGGCATGTGTGCTCCCATTCCGCCTTCGAGATTTGAGTAATAATCGGCGCGAAGTTTCACTTTCACCGGCGCCAGCTCGTCTTCGCTGATTCCCTGCTCCTGGATTTCGCGAATAATTTCATCGAACGCGGCGATGGTTTCCTCCGCGGTGAATTCCGGCTTGTGAAAAATGCGCGTCACCATTTGCGTCGGGCCGTTAGTTTCGATAATGTCCGCGCCGCCGTCAGTTTCAACGGCAATTTCCTTTTCGAGGACCAGGCGGCGATAAATCCGTCCGACGCGCCCACCATGCAAAGCGTGGTCGAGAATAGAGGCAGCGTACCAATCGGGATTGCGGCGGTCCGGCACGGTGTAGCCGATGGCGATCGCGGGCAGCGGCCCAAATTTCTCCACCACCTCGCCGCGGCGTTCTTCAGTTTGCTTCGGCTCAGTCACATCCGCGCGCGGCGGCAGCGCATGCGTGGAGATATTCTCGAAATGCCGCTTGGCAAGCGCGAAACCTTCGGCGGGATCCAGGTCGCCCACCATCAGCAGCACGGCATTGTTCGGCGAATAGTACGTGTGAAAAAACGTCTGCACGTCCGCGAGCGTGGCGGCATCCAGATCGGCGAAATCGCCATAAAAATTGTGCGCGTTGGGCCAATTGCGGAACGCGACCGGCGGTAGATCGAGCCAGGGAAAGCCGCCGTACGGCTGATTCATCACGTTGACGCGCACTTCTTCTTTCACCACGTCGCGCTGATTACGCAGATTTTCGTCGTCCACTTTCAACGCGCGCATGCGATCGGCTTCGAGCCACAGCACGCGTTCCAGCGCGTTCGATGGCACGGACTCGAAATAATTTGTGATGTCGTAATTCGTGGTACCGTTGAGCATGCCGCCGGAAGAATTAATCAGGCGAATATGTTCCATCTTGCCGGCGTTTTCGGAGCCTTGGAACATCATGTGTTCAAAAAGATGCGCGAAGCCGCTGCGTCCGCGCGGCTCGAGGCGAAATCCGATCTGATAATAGACGCCGACGGTGACGACCGGCGCGGAGCGGTCCGGCGAAATGACTACGCGCAAGCCGTTCCCGAGCGTTGCGTGTTCCACTGGAATGTGCAGATTCTTCAATGCGAGTTCCTCCCGGACTTTTTCAAGGCGCGATCGAGCTCCTTCAGAGTTGCGTTCGGATTTTTCGCTAGCACGCGCGCGGAGAGCCGCACCAGCGTGGTATACGAATCGCCGAATTCGCGCGGATAGCGGCGCAGCGCTTCGCTGTGTTTTGCGACCGTGGCGTAATCGCCGCGCGAAGCAGGTCCGGTCCATGCGGCGCGCGGTCCGTGCTTTTCGAAATTGTCGAGCATCTGGCGCATCAGCGGTAGCAACGTCTGCAGGGCGTGCGGGCGCGTGAAGCCGAGCTTGATGAGCAGTTGTGCGGCGGCCTCGGTCAAAGCGAGCGCGTGGCCCGCTACCAACGTACCGGCGGCGTGATACGCGGGCTTGTTGCGGCTTGCCACCGGCACGGGAATGCCGCCGAGAGAGCGCGCGATCTCGGCAGCGGCACGACGGGCGCGCGCATCGCCTTCAACGGCGAAAATCACGCCCTGTAAATTTGGCTGCGAATTTTTCGTAAATGTTTGCATCGGGTGAATCGAGCCGGTAGCTGCACCGCGTCGCGCAAGTGCCCGCAGCACCGAATTGTCCAGCGCGCCGCTTCCATGCAGCACGATCTTGCCGCGACATTTATTTCCTGCAAGCTTGGCCAGCTTGCTCGCGACCGCCGCCAGACCATCGTCCGGCGTCGCTAACAGAATAACATCGGCATCCATGACTTCGCTCGTGAGCGTGGCGAACGGCGTTCCTGCCCCAATCGCGCGCACCGCAGCCCGGGAATGGACCGTAGAGCGCGTAACGACAGCGCCGATGCGCCAACCGAGCCGGCGCAGCAAGCGACCGAGCGCGCGGCCCAAGCGTCCTGCGCCGACGATGGAAACGGAGCGCGACATGCAAAGTGATAGCATAGCGTGTTCGCTGCAGTCGCGCTGGAGGAAATTCACACTTGCATTGGTTCTGGACCGGATTGCTGGGGTTCATCGCGTTCAGTTGGCTCCTGGCGGCGATCGATTTGGCGCGCGGAGCGCTGGCGATTCCTTCGCTGAATCAGACGCAATTGCGCGCGCCGGTATTCGCCGACAGCGGCGGCAATCCGCAGGCTGCGCCGCGCGTTTCAATTTTATTTTCAGCGCTGGACGAAGCCGAGAAATTGCCCGCAGCGCTCACGACTTTTCTGGCACAGGATTATCCGGACTATGAAGTGATCGCCGTGGACGATCGCTCCGAAGACGAGACGGGAAAGATTCTGGAGGCGACCGCGCGCGGAAATCCTCGCCTGAAAGTAGTCCACGTCACTTCTCTGCCAGCGGGCTGGCTGGGCAAACCGCACGGACTGCAAAAAGCTTTCGAACATTCGACAGGCGAGTGGCTGGTGCTGACGGATGCAGACGTGCGTTTCGCACCGAACGTTTTGCGCACGACGATCGCGCTCGCGGAAGAAAAACATTGGGACCATCTGACGCTGCTCTGCCACGCCGAAATGTTCACACTGGGCGAAAAAATCGCGATGACGTTTTTTGCGATGTCCTTCATGTTGGGCCTGCGTCCGTGGCGGGCAAGTGACCCAAAATCGCGCGCTTACATCGGTGTTGGGGCGTTCCAACTGCTCCGGCGCAGCGCCTACGAAAAAATGGGAACGCACCGGCGCCTGGCGATGGAAGTGGTGGACGATGTGAAAGTGGGGAAACTGGTGAAGGAAGCGGGCCTACGCTCGGGCGTCGCAAGAGCCGGCCGCGCGGTGACCGTGCACTGGCATGCCGGCTTGGGGAATATTATCCGCGGCACGACGAAAAATTTCTATGCGACGACGGGTTTTCGGCTGTGGGTCGCTGTCGGACAGGTCGCTGGCAATTTGCTGATGTTCGTGCTGCCGTGGGTGGCTTTGCCGTTGGTGCACGGATGGGCGCGGATATTTGCGGTGATGGCGATTGTGCTGCCGGTGACGGCGCAGGCAGGCGCCGCGCGGGAATTTGACGAGTCGCCGTTCTACGCGGTGACGCAACCGCTGGGGGCTTTAATTGTTTGTTGGATGATCGTACGGTCCACGTTTGTGACTTTGCGGCAGGGCGGAATTCGCTGGCGTGGAACGTTTTATGCGATTGAGGAGCTGAAGCGCGGCGTGGTGTAAGCGAGACGAAAGATTTAACGCAGAAGAACTGCATCGTGGGCACAGCGACAGACGATTTTCATTTGAAGAAGGAGTAGCTTAAGAAGATGAAGTGGAAATCCACGCCGGGATTAAAGTCGTGCCGATAGGCGTTGGAGATGTGCTGATATTTGTAGCCGAATCGCCAAGCGCGGTTGCGCGATGAATTGAACAGATCCACTCCCGTTTGAAAATCAAATGTAAAATTAAATTGCGTGCCGCCGGGAATATCCACGGGCACCGGCCTCAGCGACGCGACGAATCCCGCCGTAGACGCAATGAACGGCTGCAAGCGATGCTCGCGGCGAAAATTCAGCTTCAGGCCAATCGGATTCACACCGCCACCGTACACCGTCTCGCGCCCATTCTGGCAGAAAGCGGTTGTGGTCGGCGTGGGCATGCACACCGCGAAGGTGTACTGCCGCACGGTTTCCACTGGTATGACGTCGAGCGTGTATTGCAGCGAAGTGAACGGCTTGTCGTAGAGGGTTCGCGCGTAGCGCAACGCAAATTCCCCGAGTTGGCGGTTGGTCTCGACTCCAAACACCTGCGAATTGCCGAGCGAGTAGCCGCCCCACACGGCGAATTCATTGCCGGGAGGATATAGCGGCGGCGGTGGCGGTGGCGGCGTCTGTGCGCACGCGACGATTGGCACGGCAAGAATCGCAAGCAACGCGAGCAGATACGGGAGCAGGCGGGTGCAAGCTATGGATGACATGGATGTGCGCACTGGTCTTTTTCCTATTCGGCAATATGAACAGAAGATATTAGACGATATCGTGAAACTTTTCAGCGCGAGGCACGGGCTGGTGCCGGACCCAGCAATGTTGGGAAGGTTTGTATCGCAGCGACGCCCCGACTGAGCCGGGGTAGACGCCGGACACCGGAAAACCACGGGATGCGTTGGCTCCGGGATTGGCAGCGCTGCAGCGCGCACGGCATGCCCCGCACCTACGATTTGGCGGAGCGTTTGCGAGCCTTGGCGGAGGTCTTTGGCTTGGAAGACGACGGCGGCTCGGCGATCGCAACCTCCACGCCGGCATTCTCGCCGGTGACATTTTCACCAGCGGCAGTCGCAGTCGGCGCATCAATCGCAAGCGGAGAAAATATGGCACCAAAGTCACGTTGCTTCAGGGCGCGAACGCGATCGCGAATGCTCGCAGCGCGCTCGAACTCGAAATTCTTCGCCGCGTCGCGCATTTGGGTTTCCAGCTGCGCAATAGCCTGCACCATTTGCGCTTCACTGGTGATTTCGCCGATCACCGGTTCATCGGCCGGCACCGTCAGGTAATCGGCTTCAATGATGCGCGCCAGCTGCATATCCACGGACTTGATGATGGATTGCGGCGTGATGTTGTGGTCGCGATTGTACGTTTCCTGAATGGCGCGGCGGCGGCTGGTTTCGCCGATGGCCTGCCGCATCGAATCCGTCATGCGATCCGCGTACAAAATCGCGCGGCCTTCCACGTGCCGCGCGCAACGGCCCATCGTCTGAATTAGTGACGTAGCGCTGCGCAAATATCCTTCCTTATCCGCGTCCAGAATCGCGACCAGCGAAACTTCCGGCAGGTCGAGACCTTCGCGCAGCAGATTGATGCCGATCAGCACATCGAATTCGCCGCGCCGCAGATCGCGCAGGATGCGCACGCGCTCCAGCGTGTCAATTTCAGAATGCAGATAGCGCACGCGTATGCCGACTTCCGCGAAATATTCGGCCAGGTCTTCAGCCATGCGCTTGGTGAGCGTCGTGACCAGAATGCGTTCGTTGCGCGCCGTGCGTTGGCGGATTTGCTCGAGCAGATCGTCCACCTGGCCCTTCACCGGGCGAACTTCCACTTCCGGATCCACCAGGCCGGTGGGACGAATCACCTGCTCGACCACCACGCCGCCGGTTTTCGTCAGCTCGTAAGGGCCGGGCGTGGCGGAAACGTACACGACTTGATTGGTGCGATGCTCGAATTCCTCAAAAGTCAGCGGACGGTTATCGAGAGCCGACGGCATGCGAAAACCGTAATTCACCAAAGTTTGCTTGCGCGAACGGTCGCCGTGATACATCGCGTGCAGTTGCGGCACGGTCTGGTGCGATTCGTCCACCACCAGCAAGTAATCGGACGGAACGTAATCCAGCAGCGTCGGTGGCGCTTCTCCCGGCAGGCGCCCGGAAAGATGGCGCGAATAATTTTCGATGCCGTGGCAATAGCCAATCGTGCGCATCATTTCGATATCGAAATTAGTCCGCTGCACGATACGCTGCGATTCCACGATTTTTCCCTGCCGGCTCAGTTCCCCCTTCCACCACTCCATTTCTTCGTAGATGCTCTGAATAGCGCGCTCGCGCTGCTCGGCTGGCAGCACGTAGTGCGTTTTCGGATAGATGGGCTGGCGCGTTATATCGCCTTCGCGCGTCAGGCGAATTTCCCCGGTGAGCGGGTCAATCTTGCGGATGGCCTCGATCTGCGTGCCCCACAATTCGATGCGGACGGCGAGATCGTCGTAGGGCGGATAAATTTCGATGATGTCGCCGCGCACGCGGAAAGTGCCGCGCCGCAAATCTTCGCTGCGCTCGTACTGAATTTCCACTAGCTTGCGCAGAATGGTCTCGCGGTTGATGGACATGCCCTTTTCAAGCAGCAGCATCATGCCGTAATACGCTTCCGGCGAGCCGAGGCCGTAGATGCAAGAGACCGAAGCGACGATGATCACGTCGCGGCGCTCAAAGAGCGAGCGCGTGGCGCTCATGCGCAGCTTGTCCAATTCATCATTAATCGTGGATTCCTTTTCGATGTAGGTGTCGCTGGCCGGCACGTACGCTTCCGGCTGGTAATAATCGTAATAGCTCACGAAATATTCGACGGCGTTGTCAGGGAAGAATGACTTGAACTCATGAAACAGTTGCGCGGCCAGGGTTTTGTTGTGCGCCAGGACGATCGTCGGGCGATTGATTTCCTCGATGACCTTGGCCATCGTGAAAGTCTTGCCCGAGCCGGTGACGCCGAGCAGCACCTGGTGGCGGTCTCCCGCAGAGAGCCCGGAAAGGAGCTGGGAGATGGCTTGCGGCTGGTCGCCGCGCGGTTCGTAGTCGCTGGCTAGCTTGAAATTCATGCAGAAGTCCTCGGCGCGCAAAACGCGCTACGCGGAAAACTTTGATTATAACTCATTTCAGCGCGGCGTGCCGAGGGGACTCGCGGTTTGCAAATGGAGGCGACGGGCCGGTCGCGAGGTTCGCATCTTGGCAAGCTGAGACGCAGCAAGCAACGCCCCTACCCTTCAACATCTGTCGTGGATAGCGCGGTCAGCGGCGCGCCGTCTTGTAACTGAAGAGTTTCTGGCATTCCTTGCGCAGAAAGCCGCCCATCACAGGAATGCGGTGATTCCCCTTGCGAAAAACGAACTCGCACGAGATAAGGCACGCTCGCCACTTGTAATCTTCCGTGCCGCATTTGCGCCCGTATGCAGCGATATCTTCCTGCGAAACACCGTAAACCACCGCGCCAATCCTGGACCACACGCAGGCGCCGGCGCACATTGCGCAGGGTTCGTGCGTTGAGTAGAGCACGAAGTCGGGCAGATAGCGTCCATATCCGCTGCACACGTACTTGAGCGTTTCAAGCTCCACGTGTTTGATACTGGAGCCGGAAGTTTTCACGCGGTTGCCGGCGCTACTGATGACCACTTCGCGCTGGCCCACCAAGCGGGTGATGACCGCGCCAATGGGATAGTCGCCGCGGTCGCCCGCAAGTTTGGCCTCCGAAACTGCCAGCTCCATGAACTTCTTTTTCGGTTTGTAGGACGCGGGGATCATATGAATTGATTATATCCGTTTGTCGCGAGAGTTTGTCGGGAGGCGCCGCATTTCGAGTTGGCGCGCGGAAGAGCGATCCTTCGCTGCGCTCAGAATGACGAATTAGAGAAAGAATGCGACCAAGAGTGGTCGTGCCACGAAACTCGCAGGCGCGCCTTGCGCTGAGCGTTAAGGAGCGACGGATGCGTTCGGGATCAGCGTGATTTCAGATTGCGTTTCCACTTGGCCGGCGTAGTGCATCTTCGAGCCGGAAAGCGCGCTGACGATTTCGATGTCCATTTTTTGCGTGCTGGATTGTGTGGAGCGCAGCAGCATGCCGGTCTGCAGCGAAATGGTGTCGAGGCTTTGGCCCTTGCCGGTCCAAGTGCCGAAGGTGCGCAGGCCATTGTGGCGATAATCTTCCGGCGTGGCGTCAGCATTCGCGGAGCCGTGGCGCAGGATGTCGAAGCTGGTAAGGATTACGGCGCAGCGCGGCTCAGGCGAATTCGCGCGCTCGGCGGAACTGGCGGCTGTGGAGTTCGCGGCGCTGACGGGAGTCGAGCCAGGCGCAGCCGCGTTCTGCACCGACGCTATCGCGGGGGCCGGCAGCTGGCAAGCCTCATCGCGCAGATAACTGGACGAAGTGCGCCACAGCAAATTCGCAAGCGGCGTATTTTCCAGCGGACGCTCGGCTGACCACTTCTGGCCGATGGCGATTCCTTCCGGCGGCAAATTCGCGCTGGGAGAAAATCCGTTGATCCAGGCGCGCACTGCGGCGGCCGCGGCAGGATTGGAGACGGCCTCGTCAATTCCAGTGATGTGCGATATTTTTCCGTCAGCTTCGATCGTGAATTCCACTGAGCGGCCTTGCAGATTTTTGTATTGCGTGTCGAGAGCAGCAGCCGCGGGATCGTATGCGTCGGTTTCCGTCGCGGCGTTGGCTTTATCGTAGGTGGCGCGCAGGCGTGCGGCGCCAGGCGTACCGTTCGCCACAGGTTGCACGCCGACGACATCGAGACGAACCTCGAGGTCGGCGGTCTGTTTCAGTTGCGACACCGCTTCGGGATTCGCGATTGGCGTCGTCGTGGTTCCAGTGGTAATCGTTCGCGATTCGATGTGATAGCGATACGATTCGCCCATCGTGAAATTTGGAGTCAAGTGGATGCGCTGCGAGCCTGCGTCGCCGAACACCGGCAGAAGCAGCATCAGAGTTGCGATGCATGCGACAAAATACGCACGCGTGGTAAGCCGGCGGCCGATCAATTCCGCTGCTCCGTGGTTTCTTGCTCGCCAGCACTGGGAGCGGATGGATTAAGTGCGTGAATATCCGGCGAGCGAATCGGACCGGTGAGGTTGAAAAGCTGCGTCGCATTGGAGGCGGGGCGTGGCGCGCCGATCGCACCGGCGAGAGGAAGTGCGCGTAGCTGCAGACTAACGTTGCGCGAGAAATCCACGGAGCCGCTCGCGGCCACATCCTGCGCCGCACCAGTGAAACGCAATCGTTGCACGACGATTTTTCCATCGCCGCAGGAAAATTCGGCGGAAGCCGCTGGGAAGGAACTCACGCCCGGGCGCCGCTCCGCTTCGCGCATGGATTCCAGCAGGCCGATATTTTGCAGCCTAGCATCGGTGATGCGCGCAGTGCCCCGGCATTCCAGCGTACTCATGAGATCAGCGCGCGTGGCACCGCTGGAATCGAGTGCGAATTCCCCCGACGCCGAGCCGGCAAACAGATCGGCCAGCGTGGGAAAGGCCGCGGTAAGTGCGGCGAGATCTACGCGCGAATAATCGAGATTGAGGCGGTAGGCGGGCGTCGCGGTAAGTTGCGCATCGAGCGAGCCGGCCAGCGCGCCGCCAAAGAACTGCGCTGTGGCGCGCGACACTTCGATGTGACGCCCGCCGATCTTTACGTCGCTCTCCAAACGATGCAGAGCCAAAGGCGCAAGCGCGAGATCTTCCACAGTGATGCGGCCTGCGGCGCGCAGATTTTCCGGCACGGCATTCGCGGGCGAACTGGAATTCAGGAACGGCAACATGCGGTCCAGAAAACTTTGCCTCCAACGTGGATTCAGCCAGCGGTCCAGGTCCGCCAGAGAAAGCGCGTCTGTGGATAGCGCGAACTGCCATTCCGCGGCCTGCGCATCTGCGTGTCGATCGTCATAGCGGTCGAATGTGCCGGTCCACCGCGCGCCGAAAGCATCGGCGGAAGAAAGCGCGATGTGGCGCACGCCGGGCGTCAATTCCGCGCGCGCTCTGATCTGCTTCACTGGCTGATTCAAGAATGGCGTGAGCAGCGACGCGCCGCCCGCTTCCCCTCCCCACTCAATGGTGCCGATGGGCTGCGTCTGCCAGGGAAAGCGCGCGCCCTGCCAATGCAAATCGCACCGCACCGGACCGGCAAGATCCCAGCCGCGCGAAATATTCCATCCGAGCGCGCCGGCCGTGGCCACCAGATCGCGCACTTGCGCCAGATAGCCGGACAACCGATAGACGGCAAATTCGCGCTGGCCCGCGCCAGCGACAGCCTCGACGTGAAATGAGCCATCTGTAGCGCCGTACGAAACCGTTGCGGGTAGCAGCGAAAACAGTTCGCGCTCGTAACGAAATTGCGCCTGGCTCACGCGCGCGGGCACGCGCAAAGCAGAAGCTGAGAGATTTGCGTTTGCGATTGCGCCGGCTGCGGACGTCAAATGCAGCGGCCACGCCGAAAATCCCGCATGCACGCTGGCGGAGCCGCTCAGCGAGGCGTCGGCGGCGACATTGGAGTGAAAAGCACGGATCCACGCGAGCACATCGCTCAAATCCAACCGCGATTGCGTGATTTCAAATTGCGCTGGCGTCGGGAGCAAGTTCCTTGGCACAAACGCTGTTTCCGCCGCCGACGGCCACACGAAGTGCGCATCCGCGCGCGCCCAGGAATGCGGCGCCTCGATCGTGGCCTCCGTGATATCGAGCCCGGAAGCGAGCGGATATAGAATCATTTTCGCGTTGATGTTGACCGCGGGATTGTCCGGGCGAGCGGCGAAATCCCAGCGATGCAAGCGGCGCAGTTCGGCGCGGCTTTGCAGCACCCAATTATCGCCTTCCGTTTCCGCGTGAACGACGAGGCCCAAATCGCCGCGAACGCCAAAATCATAACCGTGCGCGAGATGCAGCAAGTCGGAAAGCGAGGCGTCATCCCATGCCAGATCAAGGACAGCCGGACGCAGCCGCGATGAAGTCCCTCCCACGTGGCCGGAAACGCGAATTGTGCCGGCCTGCTGCAGCAGCACGGCAGCGCGCCTCGGAACAGCTTCCAGGTTCAGCGTCCAGCGGCCGGAACGGTCCGGTTCGATGTATCCATTTACATCGGTAAGCGCGAAAGGAAGTTTTTCGTCGCCGCGTTTGAAATTGATGCGCCCGGAAGTCACGTCAATGCGGCCGAAGCGCACCGAGGGAGCTGGGAATGACGATGACGACGGAGTAGCGGCTGCGACGGATTTGGGCAGCCATTCGGCGACGTTCCAATCGCCATCACCATTGCGTACCAGATTCAAGCTGGGATGCTGCAGCGCGATCGCGCCCAGTTCCATGTGGCCGCGGAAAAAACTTCGCCAGCGCAGACGCACGGTGAGCGAATCGGCGCGCAGAAAATATTCGTGGCCGAAACGCGGGTCCTCGCCGAACCGGACGGATTGCGCTTCGAGCGTAGGCCCGCCCCACAACGAAAAACCGTAGCGGCCAACTTCGACGCTGCGCCCGAAAACAGACTCCAGCCGGGCGGTCAGTCTTCGTTGCAGGCGAGTGTGGCGGATCAGCAGCGAGACGCCGAAATCCGCAAGCCACAAAAAAACTAAAACGAAAACGATCCAGCGCAGCCAACGGGTCCAGGAACGACGCCGCGGCCCTTCCGCCTTCAGCGGCGGCGCGGGCAGAACGGGTTCTGAAAGTGTTTGCGGCATGACTAACGTTGGCACGCGGCCATTGTGTTAATGAACCTCGCGCAGCATGCGATTCCAGCGCGTGCGGGCGCGCAGATGGAGCATCGTCTGGCCGATCCCGCTGAGAGCGCTGGGAACGCCGCGGTCGCGGTAATCCTCAGAGGTAGCGCGCACCGACCAGTAGATCAGCATCGGCTTGCCCATGATGGAATCTCGATCCACGAATCCCCAGTAGCGGCTGTCCGCGCTGTGGTCGCGATTATCTCCCATCGCGAAATAGTGATTCGGAGGAACGACCAGCTCGCCATTGTGCACATAATCGAATAGCTGATCGCCCCATTCGTGGCGCGCGATGTATTGGACAACTCGTCGATCGGTAGGCGGAAAATTGTCACCGTAAGGATCTTCGGCGATCGGGTCGCGCACCACGTACGGTTCCTGCAGCAATTCCCCATTCACATAAACGCCGCCGTTCACGATGCGCAGCCGATCGCCCGGCAGCCCGATCACGCGCTTCACGTAATGGGGATGATCATCGAAGGGAAATTTGAACACAATGATGTCGCCGCGGCGGATATCGCGATACGGCAGAAATTTCTCGTACCACGCGCCCGTGCCTTCGAAGATGAATTTGTTCACGAAGACGTGGTCGCCGATCAGTAGTGTCGGTTCCATCGAGCCTGAAGGAATTTTGAAGGCTTGCACGATGAAAGTGGTGCCGAAGAGCGCGAGCAGCATCGTCACCAGCAGCATTTCCAGAAATTCGGCCAGGCCACTGCGCCGCCGCGCGATCCTCTGCGGCGTGGCGGGCGGGCCCGACTCGGCTACCGACGACACTTCGGGCGTCGGCAGCGCGGTGGTTTCAGATGCCATGCGTTCACTTTAGCAGCTTGGGGAAAAAATCAGCAAGGGTGGATCGGGGGCGGCGGTGGTGCCGAGAAATCGAGGCCCGATCCTTCGCTTCGCTCAGATGACGGCGCGGAGGGAGCGGAGGCGTAGGCATAAAATCACGAAACAAGAGCGAAAAAGCAAAATCAAGTACGCCCAGCGAAAGCTGACCGCGACAAATGAAAATCAACGGCGTGGGCGGGTCCAGGTGCCGCGCCTATGAAAGACTTGGCGTGTCGCGGGACAGGAGAATTTCCAGAGCGGCGCTGGCGGCTTGCTGCTCGGCTTCTTTCTTGCTACGACCAGTGGACGCCGAGAGGCGTTCCCCGCCGTGCCACACTTCCACTTCAAAAATTTTCTGGTGCTCGGGCCCGGACTCGCTGCGAATGCGATACTCGACCGGAGAACGCGCGCGTTGCTGCAGCCATTCCTGCAGCGCCGACTTGTGGTCCGCGCGTTCGAGGCCTTCACCGTGGCCAGAAAGCGCAGAGTCAAGCACCGTGCGCCGCAAAAACGACGCCGCCGCGGCAAGCCCGGCATCCAGATAAATCGCAGCCAGCACAGCTTCGTAAGCGTCCGCAAGCAACCGCTTCTTATCCCGCCCGCCGGTTTTTTCTTCGCCCGGACCCAAACGAAGATAGTGACCGAGTTTTAACTTTTTCGCGGCGGCGTGCAAAGAAGTTGCGCTGACCACACGCGCCAACCCCTTGGAAAGCTGCCCGGAATCCCAATCAGGAAACGAACGGCAGAGGTGTTCGCTCGCAATCAATCCAAGCACGCGGTCGCCGAGGAACTCCAGCCGCTCGTTGTCCGTACCATTCGAAGACTGGCGATGCGAGCGGTGCGTGAGCGCGCGATCGAGTTCCTCGGGGCGCTGGAAATGGTGGCCGAGGATCGCTTCGAGTTCGGCGCGCTCCTCTGGTGTCATGACGCAATCACCGTAAAACCTATTTAGGCGGAGCGGGCGCGGCGGCAGCCTGCTTCTTGGCATCGGTGCCCATTTGTTTGCAACGATCTGCCAGGCCGCCGGGCATCGCCGCGCATTTCTGGAATGCGTCAGCGGATTCGGAGAAGCGCTTCAGACGAGTGAGCTCCACGCCCATCACGTAATAATCGGTGGCGTCCTGGTTCGCTGGGTCAGCGGTGGATTTTTTCAACTCGGCGATGGATTGATCGTAGTCCTGGCGGCGGAAATAAATCAGGCCCAGTCCACTGTGCGCCTGCGATTCGCCCTGCGCCTTCACCTTGGCGAATTGCTCGTCGGTCATATTCGCGGGTTTGGGAAGAGTCGCGAGAACTTCCAAAGCGTGCTTTTCGTATTTCTCGCCCTTCTCCAGTCTGCTCTCCGCTGCCAGATCGTTGGGATCGAAGTTGTGCGGGATCACCCAGCCAACCAGCACCAGCACGGTGACGTCGTCGGGATTCAGAGCCAGCGCCTTATCGGCGTCTGCGTACATCTTCGGCAAATCCTGCTTGGAATACTCCGCGGTGGTCAGCCCTTGATACACCAGCGCGTCGTATTTGCCGCTAGGATATTTCTCGACGTACTTCTCGCCGAGCTGAATGCGCTTATCCGCATCTTCCGGTTTCGTATCGCTGAACGCTTTGTAAGCGGCCTCTTCTTCCGGATCGGCCTTCGCCGCGGCAGGCGCGGGTGTCGTTTGCGTTTCCTTCTGCGTTGGTTGCTGCGCCTGAGATGCCGCTCCGGCCTGAGACTGCGAACTCGCCGGCGGCTGTTGATACTGCGCGAAAGAATTTGGGGTCAAAAGAAACGCGGCGAGGAGCACGACAAGAGCTGTCAGACCATATCGGGTTGAACGTACCGTCATTTTTGTAGCCTTCCTTTTTAGAATTGCTACGAACCAGCGGCCGGCTGATAGCCCAGGTTGCAGCTTATTGCTTTGGCGGCTCACTCACGCCACTTGCACCAGTCGAACCACTTGCGCCGCTCGCGCCGCGAGGATTGTACGGCGCGTCAATTCCCCTCTGCGCGGCCACGCGAGCCGCTTCCGGCGCGCCGTCAATCGCCAGCGCGGCGCGATATTCCAGCAGAGCCTGGTCGCGCTCTTCGGCGAAATCGTGCAGGCGTCCCAGATACACATGCGACCAGGAGACGATGCTCGGATCCGGAGCCGCACTTCCCTCCGCCGGGGCTTGGCCTGCGGCGGCGGCCGCGGGTGGTGCGGCTACCAACTTTTCGAAGAGTTCCTGCGCGCGGTCCGCATCGTGATTCAACAGCGAAGCGACGGCCAGACCGAAATTTGCCCGGGCGTTGTCCGGATATTTCGCCAGAATCTTCTCAAAAGTTTTTCCGGCGGCCGCGGCATCTTGCAGCGCGATCTCATGATCTCCCTGCGCTAAGGCGCTCTCCAGCTCCGATTGCGGAGTTGCTGCTTGCCCAGGCTGCAATCCGCCGCGCGCGCCGCCCGCAGCCGCATTTTTCGGCTCCGCTTCGGACAATGCCGCGAACTGGAAATTCTGCAGCCGCTTCTGTTCGGCCTCCAGGTTAATCCCGTCAATCAAATCGGGGAAATAATACGACATCGCAGGCTCTGCTTTCTCAAACTTTTGCAATTGCGCGACGAACGCGCGGACCATGATGAATCCGGCCTGGTCATCTTCCACCAGCACGGCTTCCTCTTTATCCGGCTTTAAATGGCGAATGCGCAATTCGACGGCCTTGATCAGGCACTCGTCCGCGTAGGCCATGAAATCGTTCTTATATTCGGCGGAAAGGCGGGGTGCGCGTGCCGCAATATTCAGCAGCCCGCGCTTTTTCATCACCGACTCGCGGTATTTCAGCGGCAGCGGATCGAGCAGGAAATGCAGATAGGCGTGGCGAACGTCCGCCTCCGGAAATTCCGGCCCGCCGTCTACGACGATTGCGTAATGATTACCGTTGTTGCGGAAATTGGTGCGATTGCCCACCAGCGGCTCGATGTATACCGTAAACGAATGCGAGTAGCGCGGCGTGTAAATCTCGCGCAAATAAGCGTTGGACACGGTGACGACGCGCCGCACCGGAGATTGGTAGCGCTCAACGGCACGATTGTATTCCGGTTCCACCGCGGCCCAGCGCAGATCCAGATGCGCCTCGTGATAAAAATTGGCGAGCACTTCCTGAAAACCTTCGATGGCCAGCGCGTCGGGCGGCAGCACGTCATGGTCCAGCAGAAAGGTAAAATGCGGCGGCGGGCCAATCACCAGGGAGAAGGTGATGTAGCGCGAAAGCGTCTCACCCGGATCGGACAGCGCGTAATCGCGATAGAACTGGCGCAGCGCGTCGGTGGCGGGGCCTTGCAGCTTCAGCAATTCGCCGCGCAGCGCCAGGCGCGAAGGCATTTCGCTCAGTGTGCTTTCGTCGGCGGCGAATCCGGCGGCATCCAGCGCGCACATCACGGAAAAAATCTGCTGGCTGGCCTCCACGCTCACGCCGGTCTGGGCGCCTTCGGGGCCGGCTTGGCCGTGCGTCTGCGGCGTGACGGCGGTGCCGAGCAAAATGATGATGGCAGCGAGAAAAACTTGCGCTGAAAATTTCTGGGAACGCTTTGAGATGATGAAACTCCTCACCAATTTCGCCTGATTGGCTGCATGTGATTCGGAAACTCGCACGCCGCCCGTGCAGTGCGCGTGTTCTTGTATAAAAGACGCAGAGAGACTCTAAATGGCAGCCTCAGCAGAGTCAAGCAGGCATGAGGCGGGCTGCGCGCTCGATCACGGCAAGAGATTTGGCGTAGAGGCAGCAGAAAAAAGCGAGGTCAAAATCGCCCGTCCCGCAGAGCGGACGGCCCTTACAACTTCAAATGCAGGAACCTGCTGGGCGACGCGCGGGATCAGCCGCGCACGCGCACTTCGCTGAAGCTCACCAGCACGCGCCCGCCCGCTTGCGGACGCCCGAAACTGAATTGCGGGCGGAAGCGCGAGAACAGCATCACCTGATCGAGTTGGTGTTGCACGGCCTGATCATTGGGACCAGAGAGAATCTTGTAATAAACCACTTCGCCGGAAGCATTCAGCGTGGCCTCCAGCAGCAGTTCGCCGGATTCCGAATGCGCGGCGGAGCCGACCACGCCAGGGACCGGGAACGGCGCGAGACTCTCCAGTCGCGCGGGCTGCACCAGATTCAGCGGAAGATCGTTGGGCACAATGCCGCCCATCGGAACGCCAACCAAAATGTTCTGTACGATCAGCACGAACGCAACCAGCGCCGTCAAAATCCCGCCGGTAGCCGGCACGGCCAGAGGCTTCAGAATATTTTCAAACGTCACGGCTGCGCGCGACCACATGCGGCGAAAATCGGCCCACGGAGCGCCAGACTGCACCGCACGCATACGGATGCGCACAGCGAGATCGGCAGGCGGAGGAGCTGGCGCCACGGTTGCAAGGCAAACCGCCAAACGACGGAAGCGCTCCAGCTGCACGTTGCAATCTTCGCAGCCGACCAAATGTTCACGGACCACGCTATGTTGCTGTGGCGAAATCGCACCGTCGAGATATCCCGGAAGGTAACGTTCAGCCTGGCGGCAATTCATCGGAGACCTCTCAACGACCGTGCGGAAACGTGAGCGGCCACGGAAGATAGTGGCGGCGCGGATGGGGTGGCGGTTGGCAATGGATGCTGATGTGAATGCATTTCGGAAGACGCTGGATACGACAGGCTCGCATGCTCTGGAGTAACGGCAGGCGTCCGTTCAGGAGCGCGCACCAGCGGATCGAGAATTTCTTTCAGCAGCCGGCGGCCGCGCAGTATGCGGGATTTCACGGTGCCGACGGAAACTTCAAGCACTTCAGCCACCTCTTCGTAGGACAAGCCTTCCAGATCTCTTAAAATCACGGCGCTGCGGAACGCATCCGGCACTTGCGAGAGTGCGCGGCGAACCGTCGCTTGCATTTCGCGCGTCTCGCATTGCTCCAAAGGCGACGCTTCCGAATCCTTCAGATCCAGCGCGGGATTCCTGCCTTCTTCTTCCGCGTCAATCGAAACTTGCTGCCGGTGATGGCGCCAACACCAGCGGCGATGATTCAGGGCCTGTCGCACCGAGATGCGATAAAGCCAAGTCTTCAGCGAACTGCCTTGCCGGAATCCGCGGATCCCGCGAAAGGCACGCAAAAAAACTTCCTGCGTCACGTCGGCGGCGTCGGCTGAATCCGCAAGAATGCCGTAAACCAAGTTGTACACCCCTGCGTGATAATAGGTGACCAGCCAGTCGAATGCCGCGTCCGAGCCCGCTTGCAGCTCGGTGACTAATTCTGATTCGTCGCGGCCCCACGGCAGTGATTGCGCAAAGTCGGACATGCCGTTCTGTTTACCCTCCCGAAGCGCCGAGCTTCAGGGCGTGTCCTTCTGAATAGTTAGACACCACGTGCCCCGATTCGTTTCAAGCATAGCAGAAAATGCGGGGCCCGGCATGTGACGAAGGTACTGGCAGAACCGGTTTCGGTTTAGACGCGCAAATGGCTTAGATTCAGGATGGTAGGGGCGATCTGGCAATCGGTGATGCCAGCACGTTTGACGGGCGCGTGGCCGGATGTTATAAGTGAGTTACGTCGTGCGACAGTGGGGCCGTAGCGCAGTTGGGAGCGCGCATCGATGGCATCGATGAGGTCACGGGTTCGAACCCCGTCGGCTCCACCACTAAACCCCTTCTGAACGCGGGTCACTGATCCGCTAGAGGCCGTAGAATCGGACCAGCTCGGCTCGCGCTCCAGCCATGTTCAAGGAAAAACTTATCACTCGAAAATTAACGCGCGAAAAGTCACACCCTGTTCGCCCGCTCGGGATGGACCGAGGTTCCCTAATAGTCTCGGTTGATTTCGATGCGCCGCTGCCGCCCGAGATCATGGCGCATTTCCTCGAAGGGTTCGCAACTCCACAAGCCAAGTCGTCCAAGAAACCAACCGTATCCAAGCGTCAGCGAGGCAGCTCGCGAAAATGAAGCGGAAAGTAGTTCATCTTTCTCCGCCTTTTCTCCGCCATTCCTCTGTGTTAAATCCTTTGACTCTGATTTTCCGCGCGGGGTTTTCAGCGGCCGCCTTTGTACCAACTGTAGCCGACGGTGAATATGAATGTGGCGTTGTATCCGGGGTTGTGACGGCCAATGCTTGCGTTGGACAAATGTCCGAAGGTGGCTTCAGCGGAAAACGCGCGGCGTGGCTTCACAAACATGTAGCTGCCGAAGGCCAGCCCCTCCGTGAAATTTACAGCTGCTGTGTTGCCCGGAGGAACATTGCTCGTAGTAAAGACCGTGCCGCCAACGATCGCAACGTACGGCGCATATTTATTCCAACTGGTGAAATTCCACTGCCAGATCGCCGGCCTGACGCTCGCGCCGTAAACTCCGCTGGCAGGCGGAAGCACGGCGTAGAGTGGCAGCACGTCCACCGCCCATTCGAAATTGCCGCGCAGGATCCCGGGCAGGTGGTTGCCGGTAAGAATCAAGCCAGCGCGCCCACCGCCGAACGCAAACTGGGTCCCATCGGATTTTCCAAGACCGGTACCCCCGCCCGCGACTACGCCCAATTCCCAAGTGTACTTTTTGAAGGACTGAGCAACCCAATCCTGCGCCACCGGAGCAGCGGCAGGCCCCACCGGCGCATCTTGGGCGGCCACAGCTGCCGCGAGAATCAAACTGCAAAGTAATGCGGCTATCCATTTCATATCAATTCCTACCTACTATAAATTTGTCCCGGCGACTTGGGTGCCTGACGAATGGGTGAGACTACGTGCGGACGGCGAGCGGGTCAAGCTGAAATCGCGGCATCACAATTCAAGAAATCCGAGCACACAAAGCACATGGCGTCGCGGCAGCGATGCGTCTAGAATGCTCGGGCCATGGCCAAAATTACATTTCTAGGTGCAGCCGGAACGGTAACGGGATCGAAGTATCTAATCGAAGCGACCGGCAAGCGTTTGCTGGTGGATTGCGGTCTCTTCCAAGGCTCGAAAGAACTCCAGCAAAGAAATTGGAATCAGCTCACGGTGGATCCCGCAACAATCGACTGGGTGCTGCTCACGCACGCGCACATCGATCACACGGGCTACCTGCCGCGTCTGGTGGCTGCTGGTTATCGCGGCCCAGTGTACGCCGATGCCGCGACGCGCGAGCTGTGCAACTTGCTGCTGCCGGATTCCGCGCACCTGCAGGAAGAAGACGCGCAATTCGCGGCGCGCAAAGCCTATAGCAGCCATAAACAGCCGCTGCCGCTTTACACCGTGGCGCTAGCGCAGCAGGCCCTGGCGCGATTCCAGGAAATTCCGCGCGAAGGCGATTTCACGATCAGCCCGGAATTTTCGGTGCGCACACACGATGCCGGGCACATCCTGGGCTCCACCTGGATGGAATTGACGATCACCGAGAACGGCAAGAAAACGCTAGTGGTTTTTTCCGGCGACATCGGGCGCTACGATCAACCGATTCTGAACGACCCGGAACCACCGACGCGCGCGGATTTTCTGCTGTGCGAATCCACCTACGGCGATCGCGAGCACGGCACTGGTTCTGTGCCGGACGAACTGGCAGACGTGATCAATCGCGTGGCCAAGCGCGGCGGTGTGGCGGTGATTCCCGCTTTCGCCGTGGGACGCACGCAAGAGCTGATGTATTACTTGCGCGAACTGGACGACGCGCAACGCATTCCGAAGCTGCCGGTGTACGTGGACAGTCCCATGGCCATCAGCGTGACCGATATCTACGCGCGGCATCACGAGGACCACGATCTGGATTTTACGAACCTCGAGCAGCAAGGCGATCGCGACCCGCTGAATCTTCACGGTGTGCACATGACGCGCGCCGTGGAAGATTCCAAGGCAATCAACAACGTGACTTCGCCCTGCATCATTATTTCCGCGAGTGGCATGGCCACCGGCGGCCGAGTGCTGCATCATCTGGCGAAAAGGCTGCCGGATTCGCGCAGCGCCGTGCTGCTGGTGGGCTACGAAGCGGAGGGAACGCTGGGGCGCGCGCTGCAGGATGGCGCGCAGTACGTGCGCATCCACGGGCAGGAGGTGCCGGTGCGTGCTGAGGTCGTGACGCTGGATCAACTTTCCGCGCACGCCGGAAGAAGCGAGCTGTTGCGCTGGCTTTCCGGATTCGCCACGCCGCCGCGCCAGACATTCTTAGTGCACGGCGAACCAAGCGGCCTGGAAGGATTGCGCGCCGGGATCGCCAGCCGCTTTCACTGGCCCGTGGTTGTGCCGGAGTATTTGCAGAGCTTTGCTTTGAATACCTAAGAGGTTGCGGCGCCCGACCAGCGTTCGCAGATGCGATTCAGCGCGCGGCGGTTTGCGCCGTAAATGCGGGGATTTCGCTCACTTGAAATCCCAGAACGAACATGGGATGCGGCGCGACTCGGCCCCAGCGGGCTAAATCATATTTTGCGCGGATGAAACGAATTTCCGGCTTCAGCGAAAGATCCAGAACCTGGCGCGTCTCGCCCCGATAAAAGCGCTGCGGCATTTTCAGCAGCGGCATTTTTCCGAAGTCCTGGCCATCGGCGGATCCCCACACGGAAATATCCACAGATTCCTGTTCCATCTGATCGGTGATTTCCATGGAGCAGATGAACGTGCGCGTCTGGCTGGCGGAGATATCGAACGGCTGGCCTTCGCCGTTCGATGTGAGGCGCGTGCCCGGCGGTATCAAGACGAATTCCACGGCCATGCATGGGCCTCCTGAAGGAACTGGCGGATTCTAGCACAGGTTTCGCTGAGTGATTTCTAGCATCATCGAGAAAACAAAATCGGCTACAGCGATGATTAGGCGATTTTTTTGAGTTTGGCCAGGCGTTCGGCGGCGGCTTGGAATGTTTTTTCGGTTTTGCAGAATGTGAAGCGCAGGTGCGTGCGGCCATCGGCGGGGTCGCGATAGAAACTGGAGCCGGGGACGGCGGCGACTCCAATTTCGGTAACGAGATACTTCGCGAATGCCACGTCGTCCGGGAAACCAAACGTGGAAATGTCGGTCATGATGTAATACGCACCGCGCGGTTTGAAGCACTTAAAACCTGCGCCGGCGAGAATTCCGAGCAGCCTCTCGCGTCGTTGCGCGTATTCGCTGGCGAGCGCTGCGTAATATTCCGCCGGAAATTGCAGCGCGACGGCTCCGGCTTCCTGCAACGGGGCCGCAGCTCCCACTGTAAGAAAATCGTGAACCTTGCGTATGGCGGCAGTGACGTCCGCCGACGCAATCGCCCAGCCCACGCGCCAACCGGTGACGCTGTAGGTTTTCGAAAGCGCGTTGATGGTGATGGTGCGGTCGCGCATGCCCCCGAGCGTCGCCATGGAGATGTGCTGCGCGCCGTCGTAGAGCATGTGCTCGTAAATCTCGTCGGTGATGGCGTAAGCATTCCAGCGCACGCAAAGATCGCGAATTAGTTCCAACTCGGCACGCTCAAAAACCTTCCCGGTGGGATTATTCGGAGTATTCAGAATGATGGCGCGCGTCTTTGGTCCAAACGCAGCAGCCAGTTCCGCCGGATCAAAAGTCCAATCGGGCGCGTACAGCCTGACGAATCGCGGCGAGGCGCCGGAAAGAATTGCGTCCGGCCCATAATTTTCATAAAACGGCTCGAACACCACCACTTCATCGCCAGGATTGATCACCGCCAGCATGGAGGAAATCATGGCTTCGGTGGAACCACAGCAAACAGTGATTTCGCGCTCCGGATCAATGGCCATGCCATTAGCGCGCGAAAACTTGTCGGCGATGGCATTGCGCAGGGATTTCGCGCCCCAAGTGATCGCGTATTGATTGATGTCCGCGGCAATCGCGTCCTGCGCAGCACTTTTAATCAGAGCAGGCGCGGGAAAATCGGGAAAACCCTGCGAGAGATTCACGGCCTTGTGTTGCAATGCCAAGCGGGTCATTTCGCGAATGACGGATTCGGTGAACTGCGCGGCCTTCCAGGAAAGTTGCGGACTAGTGGCCGGGGCTGCTTGCGGCTTTACGGGATTCATTTTGCGCGCCTCGCACGGGTTGCGTCCCGTATAACTTACGATAAATATCGGCGTTGCGCGTAACGATTTCCACGTACTCGCGCGTTTCGGTGAACGGAATGGAATCCACAAACTCGGCCGGCTCGCGATAGCTCTGACCGCTGGTCCAGAACGCCACGCGATCTTCGCCAGCGTTGTAAGCAGCCAGCGCCGATTCCACACTACCAAAACTGCGTTGCAACCCGGCAAAATAAATCGTGCCGATATGAATATTGTAATCCGGCTCGAAGAGCATCGGCGTCGAGTAGCGCACCTTAGCCTGCTTGGCGAAGCGCTTCGCGGTCTTCGGCAGCAGCTGCATCAACCCGAACGCATTGGCATGCGAATGGGCTTCCGGATCGTAAGCCGACTCCTGGCGAATCAGCCCAGCGGTAAGCATGGGATCCACGCCTGCAGTAGTGGACCACGCCACGATGGAAGATTCAAAAGGCATCGCGTACGCCGTGAGCCACACTTCGCGCGGCACCTGCGCGAACGGCCGCCATTCCAGCTGCGGATAGATCTGGCGCACAGTGGCGATCGCCGCGCCGACGTGCCCAGCGTTCACCGCTTCCTGCGCGGCCTCGAGCAACAGCCGAGGTTCGCCGGTGGAAGCGAACGCCGCGCGCAATTCCAGTTCCGCCGAAGCGTCGAAACCAAGAGAACGAAGCGCATCGGCGCGCGTCTGGCGGCTCGCAGCAGCTGCGGGAATGGAAGCGCCCAGCGGCAACGCGGGCGGCACGGCCGGAATCGTCGCAAGAATATCCGCATCGGCTCCCGCGCCGGGACCGAGCGCGCGCAGGCGCTTCGTTGCCGTGACCGCGAAATAATTCTGCGGGAAACGCTCCAGCAATTTCGCGTAGTAAGTGCGCGCCAGCGCGGAGTTCCCTGCTTCTTCCGACAAGCGGCCCAGCCAATACAGCGCGTCCGGCGAAAATTGCGAGCCGGGAAAGCGGCGCAGATGATCGGCAAGGTCCGCGGACGCGTCGGGCTGGCGCTTCAGAATCGCTGCCCAGGTGAGGCGCCACTGCGCGGGAAGCGCGTCGCCAGCAGTCGGGAAATTGTCGGAGAGGCGTTTGTAATACGAAGCGGCGCGATCGCGATCCAGCTGCACCCAATAATAATTTCCCGCCAAGAAAAGTGCGAATTCGGACCAGCGGCTGTCTGGAGCGCGCGCCACGGCTGATTCCACCGCTGCGATCATCTGCGATTCCGACGGCCGGTCGCGATAATAATTTGCAATGGCGTAAAAACGCTCGGCGTCCACGTCGGGGTCGGCGACCGCTAGCGTAGAGATTCCCGATATGGCAGCGCCCAGCGCGACGCCACATTCCATAACGCGCAGCTGCGCGCGTTCGCGGTCCGCGCCGCTCAGTTGCGGCAGCAGATGCGAATATTCGTTGCGCGCATCACCCCACTCGTGCGCCGTGAAAATCGTGGAGGCGTGCTCGATCTGCTGCTCGATGGGAATCGCGGCGAGCTTGTCGCCGAGCGAGCTGCGCAGAAAGGAAAGCTTCTCGCCGGCTTCGCGGGCCTGATCGCTCAAGGGATAATGCAAATAAATCGTTTGATAATCGGCGGCCGCCAGCACGGGTTGCGCGGATTGTTCCCGCGCTTCGGCGCGCAGGAAAAGCAGCGCGGGCTTCTGCGCGGCTTGCGGGTAGGAATCCAGAGCCGCCAGAATTTCCGCGGGCTGATTGAGTGCGAGCGCGGCAGCACCTAAAGACTGCAGCACTTGATCGGCGATGACGGAGTCGGGATAATCCTTGCGAAATTCCTGCAGTTGGGCCAGCGCTTCCGCATCGTGATTGAGCGCCAGCTCGGCCTGCGAACTCCAGTAAAGAGCGTAGTCGCGCAGCAGCAAATCGCTTCGCGCGGTCTGCAGCCATTTCGCTGCCTGCGCAAAATGCGCTTTGCCGTAATCGTAATATCCCAACGCCAGCGCGGCGCGATAGGCCAGCACGCCCGAGGATTTCTGCAGCGCGAAAGCGCTCAGTTTCGCGTAGGGCGCGGCGGAATTTTTCTGTTTCAGGGCGCGCGTCAATTGTTCGAGCTGTTTCGTCGCGGCTGCGGACGGTGCAGGTGCGGAACCGGAGCCTGCGGCGGATGCGGCTGCAGGTTTCTTCGCGTGATTGGAAGCCGGCGGATGAACCTGACTCTGCGAGGCATGCTGCGGGAACGCAACCGGCGCTAAACATACCGCCATCGAAAAGACGAATAGAGCTGCGACTGCGCGCATTGCAGGCCCGGAGAATTTCATTCTGACTATCTTAATGCCGCAGAACAGGCGAGGGATACGGATATTCGCCGAGGGCATTGGCATCGCCATCGGCGAGAATTTCCACCATCCAATCGTAAAAATAATCCACCGGATGATCCTGAATCGCGCGAAAGCGGCGGTCGTATTCCTTGCGT
>Ga0209169_10000115_pt1 | contig 46113 bp, 45 predicted proteins | sample HubBroMetageWRM4_FD_188346 | JGI IMG/M metagenome (GOLD analysis project Ga0209169, IMG submission 188346) | Warmed soil microbial communities from the Hubbard Brook experimental Forest, New Hampshire - Hubbard Brook CCASE Soil Metagenome WRM 4... | ecosystem: Environmental > Terrestrial > Soil...
AAGGGCGCCACTTTGGCATATTCGAAATGTTCAAATTTCGAGACGATGTAATAGCTTTCTTTTCCGGCCTTCACCCAATCCACAAAGCCTTCGACACGCTGGCGACGCAATCGATAGTGATTGATGCTCTCCGGAAACATGCCGGCATAGAAGAGTGTGTAGTCGCCAATGTGTTTGCGCACCTGGCGTTCACGATCAAACGAAGGCGCGGGGCCGTAGATGGGATCCGACTCGATCAGCATCTCGCCCACATCGTTTAACGGCGTTCCAGACATATTGCGAATCTTGAGTAACTGCTCGGCATCGCAAAACTCCGAGAGCAGTTGCGCGACATAGCTCACAACTTGCGGATCGCGGATTCCAATCTCCTCGGCATAGTGCCGCCCCACAAGTTCAAGAAATAATTGCTGTAACGGGTGCGTCTCCGGAATCATTTCCATGGCCCACTTCCTCCCCCGAATCGTGGTCCTTATTTGTTCCTATCGGAACAAAACGCTGTTGGGATTAGATACCGCGAATCCGTATCCCGCACAAGTGACCATTCGTGCCACACTATAGTTAGAAGCCCTTGCTGGACGCGTGGTTTGCACAATTTATTAGCAGCCGAATACGGCGACTGCTAATTTCGTGCACGCCTTGGACTATGCATTGAAAAAAGCGTTTCATCGAATCTGTTTCAACCATAAAGCACCACAAAAAGGAGGCGAAGTGGACCGAATCAACATTTCATCCGGAACACCTTGGGAGCCAATCGTCGGTTACTCTCGTGCGGTTCGTGTCGGGGCATATGTCCATGTCGCGGGCACAACTGCCACCGGACTCGACGGCAAACTCATTGCTGGCGATGCGTATACCCAGGCGATTCAGATCCTCAAAAACATTGAAAGCGCGCTCACGAGAGCCGGAGCTTCCATGAAAGACGTAGTTCGCACACGAGTGTTTCTAACGAACATTGCGGATTGGGAAAAGGTTGGGAAAGCGCACGGAGAATTTTTCCGCGAGATTCGTCCCGTGTGCTCCATGGTGGCAGTCACGGCCCTCGTTTCTCCGGAGATGTTGCTGGAGATTGAAGCGGACGCGATCATGTCGGACGCAAAGTAATGGAGGCAAAATGAAATGGCGGAAACCGGAACGGCTTCCGCCATCAATCTAAGTGAGCTACGTGCAGTGAGCCTGCGTGAAATGAGCCGCGAATCTAACGAATATTAACGGCGGCCTTTTTTGCGGGCTGCTTTTTTCTTAGCCGCTTTCTTCGCGGGCTTCTTGGCTGCCTTCTTCTTCGTTTTTGCTTTTGCCGGTTTAGCTTTCTTCTTGGCAGCCGGTTTCTTTGCGGCTTTCTTAGCCGGTTTTTTAGCCGCTTTCTTCACGGCCTTTTTCTTGGCAGGCGCTTTCTTCTTCGGAGGCGCGCTTCGACTTCCCCCACCGCCCGATGAAGTTACGGGCGCAGGTGCTGCCACAGGTTCCCGTGCCGGAGGTAAAGGAGCCTCGTCATCTTCATCTACGAGAGCGGGTTCCTCTTCCTCTTCTTCCTCTTCTTCCAAATCCTCTTCCAGCGATTCGCCATAGGCGCCGCTGTCGCTGTATTCATCCGTCTCATCGTCCCGACCGTAGAGAGTCGGATCATCGAAGCGCATATCTCCTCCTGCGTGTTTTCGGTCTCCGCGCGCCTTCGCGCACAGGGGAATTAAGACAACTGGCTGCGAAACTGCACTGCTTCTGCGTAACGGCGGGTGATTATAGCACGGCAGTTTCACGGGCAGTATCGTGCATTCTCACGAGATTTGCGAGGAAAATTATAAAAAATTATGAGCGGAGAGAAATTCCGCAAAATGCTGGCGAATTAAAGGCGAAGCGCGGACGAAGGTCAATCCCTATTCGTATGCCAAAGCGTCGATGGGATCTTTCTGCGCGGCCTTGAACGCCGGATACAGTGCACCAAGCACGGCACCGACGATCGCAATCAGGGTTGCACGCACGATCCAACCGCCATCCACTACTACCTGTACCAGAGGAAGCTTTTGGGCCAAGACCACCCGAGCCAGCAGGCTCAGCGCAACGCCCAACACAATTCCGCCAAGCGCCAGCAACACCGTCTCACGGAGTACTACATTCACGATGTATAACTTGGACGCGCCCATCGCTTTCAGGATGCCGATTTCGCGCGTCCGCTCCATAACCGCCGTATACATAGCCTGGAAAATCACGATAAATCCAATGACCATCGAAATACCGACGACGACATCGATGAACGTCGCAAGCATAGGAATATTGCCGGTGCTCATGGCGGCCAGGTAGGATGCCATCGAGTTCACCACGTGCCTCTCCATACCTGGCACGTGTTTAATTTCGTCGACCACCGTATCGGCGTTGGCCGGATTGTCGAGCTTTAAGTAGAAGATAGTGGCCTTGTCCTTCGCGCCGATCAGATCTTGCAGGGTCGTAATCGGGACAAATTTGCGAGCGCCTTTGCCCCGCTCCACAATCCCGCAGATGCGAAACCTGTTGTTCAGCATCTCGAGCGTGTCTCCTACCTTGGCGCCTTTGGACTTGGCAAACAGGTCGTCCACGAGTATGTCGTAGGGAGCTTGAAAGGGACCGCCCTCCAGGTAGTGGAAGCCGGTCGACAGGCTCTCATAACTCTGCAAATCGATTCCTGCGATGATTTCAAGCGTGCCCGTTGAACCGATGGTCGTGACAACCGGAGCGACCTTGGTCACGTGGGGCAACTTGCCGAGTACTTCTCCAATCTTGATCGGCATGGGGGCCCCGGTCAGCCCAGCGATGAAAGAAGAACCCGGCGGCAGCACGATCACATCCGCCCCGATGCCCCCATTTCGAGTACGTTGATCCCGCAGCATTCCGAGGGACAATCCAACAATCAGGAGAATCAGCGTGACTTCGAGCGCTACCGCTACAACGCTAATGAGCGAGCGCAGCGGCCGATGCACCAGGTTCCCGACGATCATGCGATTCATCATTTATTTATGTATTTATGTTCGCCTCGGTTTTTTGGCTATTTATGTTGATCGCTCGACAATTTAGCTGCGCTGGGACCCGGTTGATCGATGTGGACGACATCCGCTCCGGCTGGTTGTTCCAACACAAATTGATCGTCGGTCAGCGGCTTGTTGATCTCCAGTTTGACCATGTTCAGCGTGATGTCGTAATTCTCACGGGGTCGCTCGATCTCGATTGTATTTGGGAACGTCGTCCCTTCGAAATCTTTGTAATCCTGGTAGTGGGCGTTAGTCGCGACGTTCCCTTGCAGATCATAGATAGTTTGCCGGTACGGCAGCAGATCGATTCTGCTGAACTCAATCCGGCGCGATAGATAAGGGCCCTGCGGACCCTTGCGGATTACCAGCAGGCTGTAATTCGGTTGCTCAACCCGATGTTTCTTCGCATCCAGAACGGTCTCATAACCGTTATCAAGCACGGCAATCTCGTCCGGCGCGATTTCGGGCAGCAATAGAGCGTCATATATATACTGCGGACGCATATTCTCCAAGCGCTTATCCGGCTGGTAGTTATCGACCGTAGCATCGTCGGAGCCCATCACAAATTTGTTCTGCGGAGGGATCCAAAGCTTGAAGCGCTGGCCATCGCTGACCATATCGAAAGCCGTATTGCGCACCAGCGGCAACAGACCCTTCATGCGGAGCATGGACGGTTTGCGCACCAGCACGTAGCCGCGAATCTCTTTGTAATCGGTGATTCGTCCGTTCTTAACGTCTCCAGCGGAAGCGTCGATATCCACAGTGGCCTGCATCGACTGAACCTTGGCGGCCTGTGTGTTGACGTACTCAATCAGATCCTGCTGGGTTGCAGTCTTCAACGGACGATTGGAAAATTGACGGTCCAGGGGACGCGTCCGAAAGAGGCATCCGCTCAGCGAAAAAGTGGCCGCCGTCAGAAGTAACAGCAAAAATACACGCAAATGAGGACGATACATTCCTATGCCACGACCCCGAAAGACTCATGCCACATAAATATCTGATTAGTATAAGGCAGCGAAGGGTTCAACGCTTTACCGTTGGCTGAGCGAGTGACTCAGGGATCTACGATATGAGGCCACGTTCCGATTATGCTCTTCGAGGCTCCGGGCGAAACGGTGGTGCCCATTGCCATCACTAACGAAATAAAGGAAATCTGTGCTGTCAGGGTGAAGGGCCGCTTCCAAAGAGCTTTTTCCGGGATTAGCGATTGGCCCCGGTGGCAATCCTGGGAAACGATATGTATTGTAGGGCGAATTTACCGCCAAGTCGGCGTGATGAAGACTTCCCTGATAGGTCCCATCAAGTAATTCCGCGTAGATCACGCTGGGATCGGCGTCGAGCGCCATCTTTTGCGCCAGGCGGTTGTAGTAGACGCCGGCCACCCGCGGGCGCTCTTCGGGAGCAGCAGTTTCCTTCTCCACGATCGACGCCATGGTCACGATCCTGGGTACATCCGCGTTCGGACCGGCGGTCAGCCCGATCTGGTCTGCCACCTGCCGGAATTGATGGACCATCATTGCCGCCATCTCGGGCATACTCTGCGTCCGTGTGAACTGGTAGGTATTGGGAAAAAGATATCCTTCGAGCGATGTGGCTTGTGGTGCCAGATCGGAGATCAGCTGCGTCTGGGTTTGGGCAACATGCAGAAAGTCGACGGCCGATCCAAGCCCCGCGTCTTCCATAGCCTTGGCGACGTCGAACATCGTGTAGCCTTCGGGAATGGTGACCACGTGGAAGTAAATATCGCCGCGCGCGATGCGTTCATAAACCTGGGGAAAGCTAGCCGCGTTTTCGAATCGATACTCACCCGCCTTCAGCGAGGGTTTCGGATGCAGCCAATGCCAGACCCGGAAAGCGACTTCGCTGCGGATCACGCCTGCCTTTTTCAATTCTGCCGCGATCCTGCGCGTCGAATATCCCGGGCGCAGCAACAAAGAGGTGTTGGCCGGAGGTGTAAGCGGGGCGTGGACTAGCCAAGCCACCCAGCCTCCGACGGCCAGAACAACAATCAGGAACAGCGTGATCAGCGTCCGCAAGATTCCAGTGTAGAGGCCTTTTTAAATTGCATAAAGTCGCCTTGGTACAGGGCCTGGAGAACCGATTTCTTGTTTCCAAATGAATTCTAGAAAACGAATTTTGCCCCTAGCTGCAGAATTCGTGCCGGCTGTGCGCTAACCACTTGACCGAACGTTGAACCGAGGTCGGCGATATTACCATCAACCGATTGCGGTCCGAAAAATTGCGCATGGTTGAAAACGTTGAACCCCTCGAGCCGAAACTGTAAGGATTTCGATTCGTTCAGGCGCACGTTCTTCAGCAGCGCCATATCGAAGTTCGACAGTCCGGGTCCAGAGAAAAACCGCCGCCGTGCTGTGCCCGGCGTACCCAGGGCGTTTTCGCTGAATTGAGAACTGTAGAAATAAGGGCCATTCCGTGGATTGTGATTCAGATGGAGAGGACCGCCGCTATAGTCGGGCTCATCGACGCCAAAGTTGTTGATGCCATTCGGTTCGGAGCCAAGCAGAGAATTGTCGCCGTAGTTAATGAGAGTGACCGGCAGGCCCGAACTGAAATGAGTAATGCCGGAGAGTTCCCAACCTTCCGTCCAGCGGTTCGAAGCGTGAAGCAGGCTCTCAAACGGAATCTGGTAGCTGTAGCTGACGACAAAATTATGCTTCACATCGAAGGAAGACAAAGCTTTGCTGAGCGAAGGATCAAGAGGATTGACCGCCTCCCCGAGATTGGATGACTGGTCTTGCGACTTCGAGTAAGTGTATCCGGCGAGAATGTTGAAACGTTTGCTGCTGTGCCGGAACGTCACCTGCAAAGCGTTGTAGTTGGAATTGCCGATCGTCGTCTGATAGGCGTTGCTTCCGAAGTTAGAGCCCAGCGGCCCACGGGTGCCTTGAAATGTTTGTCCTCCGAAAGGCGACGTAGGAGAGGTGATGTAGGTCGAATCTTCGCCAAAAGGACCGCATGGCGTTTGGTTTAGCGCGAGGTTCGCAGGATTGCTCAGGGCTAAGCACAGAGCCGGGTCGCCGGGATTCGCCTCCTCAAGCACCAGGAGCCGATGTCCCTGATTGCCGATGTAGTTCACACTGAGCACAGTGTGGGCTCCAAATCCGCGCTCCAGCGAGAACATGTATTCCTCGGTGTAGGGGACGCGGTTGTTCATGGAATAGTTGGGCAGGCCAGTAATGGGTTCGAACTGCGCAAAGTCGATGGGGTCGGGATGGCTTGCGCTCGAATTCAGCGGAGCCAGAGTCACAGGGAAATATTGGCCGAGGTCCTGGCCGTTCGATGCCGAGACAAATGGCGTGGCGAACAGCGGCGGAGCTGGACTGGTATACGTGGTTCCGTAAGGTGCATTAGCGGACATCACGCCGATGGTGAGAGCTTCGATCGCGGTATAAAACACTCCATAGCTCGCTCGTATGCTGGTGTTGCCAGGACCACCGAATATTTTTGCGAACAGGCCATCGCCGGAAGCGCTTGGCGAATAAGCCAAGCCGATGCGCGGTGCGAAGTCACGATTTCCCGGAGGCGCCAGCGTGCGAGAAACTCCCGGATCTGTGGGATAAAGAATGCCTGGAGGCGCATTTGGAAACACGACCGACTGCTTTCCCGGATCAAAAGTGGCAATCTGGTTGTACTTCTCATACCAGGGCTCGATGCGGTCCCAGCGCAGGCCATAGTTCAGCGTTAGGCTGTGAGCCAGACGCCAGCTGTCCTGTCCGTAGATGCCGACATACTTATTCCGTCCGTAAAAAGGTTGAAGCTGACTCTGGTTGTATTGGCTCGGAGCTCCCAAGAGAAAATCTGCGAAATCGGAGCCGGTTTTGCTTCCAAAGAACAAAAAGCTGCCATTGAACTGCGCGATGGCATCGACATTAACCTGGTCGTAGTGGAATTCTCCACCCACTTTAATGGTGTGGGTTCCGAGTACTTTCGAGAAATTGTCGAGCCACTGGAAGGTGTTGCCAATCTGCTTCAGCTCGTTTGTATTTGTTCCCATGGTGAAGGCGTTAAACCCAATGCTCTCCACTCCTTCAGTGCTGGGAGACAGCGCCACGATCCCCGGAGTACCCTGCGCGACCTGGAATCCTTGAGATTCCAGGCTGACGCCAACTCCTCCGACCGGCTTGCCGAGGTCGTTCCCATCCCGCAGGTAGCTGAAGCGAAATTCATTTACCGCGGTCGCGCTCACCGTCTTCGTGAGACCAAGTCCAAGCAGTTGTGCGCGGCCAGTGTAGAGCGCGTTGAAACCCGGGACGTTCGCGCCGCCTTGAGCCACCGGGTAAGGATTGTTCTGCGACCAGTCATCAAGAAAATAATAGCCGGAGAGCAATCCCCACCGCGTGTTGGCGTCAACGCGGTAAGCGCCTTTATCGTCACGCAGGGTTTGGTTGTAAGCAGAGGTCGCGAAGAGATTAGTTCCGACGGTTGGTTGTGGAATGTACTGCAGTAAGTTCCGTCCGGGCGCAGAGAAAGCGACTTGAGGGATGATCGCACCGACTCCGCCCATGGTGTTCGGGAAAACACATTGGGTATTGTTGGTGCAGTTATAACCAAAAGGCGTGCCTACGCCTGTAGTGGGATTAATCGTTGCCGGATTGATAGTTGAAGAGGTGAAATAAAACGGCTCGGCACTATTGACTGAGTACCCCAGCGAATTCTGAAGAACAGCAGCAAAGCATTGATTGTTTGTGCATGAACTCTGCACCGTCGAGGCAATCGGATTCCCGTTGGCATCATTGCTCGTGCTAAATAGATTCGGAGAATCCGAGAAATTGCCCGCCCGCTCCTGCGCCGAGGGAACCGGAATCTCTCCCGTGTCCACTCCCTGGGTCGATCGCGTGCCCTGATAATCGCCGAAGAAGAACAGCTTTGTCTTTCGGATCGGGCCGCCGAATGTCCCGCCAAACTGGTTTTGATTGAATGCTCCACGCGCCGGAGAAAAATAATTACGGGCATCGAAATTCGTGTTGCGCAGGAACTCGAAAACGTCGCCGTGAAATGCATTGGTGCCGGATTTTGTGATGACGTTGATCTGGCCACCACTGAACTCGCCATATTCCGCGTCGAAACTATCGGTGAGGATCCGGAATTCGGCAATGGAATCGAGGTTGGGAATAATCGCTGCTCCCATGTTTACGTCTTCTTCCACATCGCTTCCATTCACAATAAAGTTGTTGGCAAATTCCCTTTGGCCATTGATGGAGACAGTGCCCGGATTCAAATCTCCAGAGGGAGAAAGCACGCTGGCGCCCACATCCTGCACCGTGTCGGATGTGATGGAAGTGACCGGCGCAACGCCCGGTTGAAGCGAAAGCAAATCCGTGAAGCTTCGTCCATTGAGCGGGACCGCTGTCATGCGCGCGGCGGTGATGACTTCTCCGATCTGCGTGCTCATCGTTTCAACCTGAGTCTGGTTCTCCACGACGGTAATCGCGTCCGACGTCTCGCCAACATTGAGGACCGCATCCACGGTCAATGCACTGTTTGCATCAATGGTGATGCCGGTTCGCTGGTAGGGCTTGAACCCATTCTTTTCAATCGCAATGCTGTAGCGCCCGACGTTCAGTTGAGGAAAGGAATAAAAACCACTTCCGTTCGTCGTGAGCGTTGCATGAACTCCGGTATCGATATTGATTGCATTTACGGTCGCATTAGGAACTACTGCGCCGGTGGAGTCTTTCACTGTTCCAGATACAGTTCCCCCGACGCCCGCCCACGAACAGACGGAGACGAGCATGAGGATTGCAAAAGACAGACCTGGGACAAGATGCTTCATAATGTGAGAGAAAAAAGCAAAATCCCGGTTTTGTTTGATTCCAGCCAAGCTGCCGTTCTCCTTTGTGAAAGCTATGGCTGTCTTCCGTATAATGAGTACGGTCGTCAGCCCTCGGGTTGTCGATTTCGGTCCCCGCGGCCCTTCGCGAAAAGGCTTGTCGTGGGGACCGACTTAGAATTGTTCCGTGGAAACTGGTCTCGCGTTTCCTCTTCCTTAGATTTTCACTCGCGGTATTTCAACTATCCGCGCTAGTTGCGAATCCGTCGCAACTAATCCCCAAAAAAAAGAGCCGTTAACTGGCTGCCCTTTGACATCGTTTGCAAAATCCGCCAACTTCCAGCCGGACGACCCGAATCTGAAAGCCGCTTTGTTTGATCATCTCTTCTTTTAACTTCTCGAAAGAGGAGCTCGCGTATTCCATGATGGCGCCACATCGAAAACAGGCCATGTGGCAGTGATCACGGCTCGTCTTGGCCTCATAATAGTGCTTCTCACCCTGTATGTGCATGAGATCCAACTCATCGATCAAACCGCGATCCTTGAGCAAGGCGAGCGTTCGATAGACGGTAGCGCGATCGATCTCCGGGTCTTGTTTACGGGCAAGCTCCAGCAGCGTTGCCGCGTCCAGGTGCCGAGGCGAATCTTGAATAATGCCAACGAGCAGGCGTCTTTGCGAGGTCATCCGCACGCCCCGCGCCGCCAACTCTTTCATCAGAGACGGGCGGGTAATCGCAGTATCGTTTTTCGCCCTTCCTAAATGCGACTCGGTCGCAACTAAAACCCCATCGCCCACCGCCATAAGAACATCCCCACTCTCTAGGAAATTATTCCTGATTTTCTAGTTGCGACTGGGTAGCAACTAACTATTGGACTTGATCCGTCATTTTCTGTCAAGACGAGCATTATGAATTTTTCAAGAATTTCGCTACTCGCCTAGCCAATCCGCACACGGCTTCATCGACTTTCACGGGAAGACAATTCTTGGATCGCGCCTCGCTGCCTTATTCGCGGGATGTCGGCTGCACTAGAACTCACGCCTACAGCAAACGCTGTAGGTGAAAAATAAATTTTTACAAAAAAAACGCGCTTCTGCTCAGGCTCGACGTTCTATCAGCAGAGAATACTTTCCCCTAGGGGGACAACCTTAACCAGCAACTCTGTTAGGAGACTGAGGAGGTCCCCATGAAATTGAACGATAGCATCACGACGTACGACATTGCCGAGGCTTTACAGGGCGAGCAAGGCAAGTTCGAAGTAACCAGCCCGACTGGAGAACGCTATTTCGTCACCTGCCAACCCGGACACTCAATCAGCAGCATCGAGTGGGTTGGCAATGAAGCGAATCTTCAGCCCTTTCTGGTGCGCAAGGTAGCGCAACCTGTGACTTCCTCGGAGGGACGCACCAAGAGATCCGTGGCCGCCTAGACGTAGGCGACCCCAAAAACAGAAGCCCGGCCAGTACGGCCGGGCTTTTGATTTTTCAGTGGCGGATTTTCCAGCCGACCAGCCCTGAGATTCTTGTTCGAGGAACCCCAACAGTTTTTTCCCTCGGCGCTCTCTACGTCTCGGCGGTGAAAGTGGTTCTATTCGCCCAGCCAATCCGCATAAGGCTTCATCGATTCGACATGATCAAACACGATCTTGATCGCGCCAGTGATCGGAATGGCAAGCACCAGTCCGACCGCACCCCATACCGCTCCCCAGAACATCAGTGCGATCGTCACCGCTAGTGGATTGATCCTCAGCCGGCTCCCCAGCAGCTTCGGATAGAGAACATTCAGCGCCAGGAGATGCAGTCCGATCACGCAAATGACGACTATCGCCAGCTCGTGGGGCTCCAGTTGACCGATGCCAACCAGGAACGGCGGGACCATTGCCAGCACAATTCCCAGGTATGGGACTAAGCTCAGAAAGCCGCTTAGAAAGCCAACGAAATAGAAAAATGGGACGTGGAGTAACCCGAAAATCGCCACGCTTACGGCCGAAATCAGCAGTCCAATAAGTAAGTTTCCGACGATAAAACTCTGCAACATTTTTCCGATCAACCCCAGCGTCACGAATGCCGTGTGCCGGTGATGCAGTGGAAACAGCATCACCGTGGCCGAACGCGCGTGGCTGTGCCAGGTCAGTAGAAAGTAGGCTAGGAAGGGGACGAACGACGCTGCTAACACGATGTCGGTCAGAGTGCCGGCTCCGTGCGTGAGCACCTCGGACCAGCTCTGCACCTGCCGTACCGGCACAACATTCGTGTCCTCTGGTTGGCTGACGGCCTCGCCCGTCTTCTCCAGTTTCTCCGCGTCCTGCTGGAACGGCTGCACAATAGAGCGGATCTTCTGCGAATATTTTGGAACGTTGTCGGCGAAAATGATGGCTTGGTTGTAGGAAGCGATGGTGATGCCATAAAGCACCGCCAGCAGCCCAACCATACTGATCAGCGCCGCAGTGGCTCGCGGAACATGCAGATACTCAATAGCCTGCACCACCGGAGACAGCATAAAGCTCAGCAGAATGGCAAAGAACAGCACCGCCAGCACCGACTCGCCGTAGTAGGCGAACATAATGACCAGGGCCATGCCCAACAGCGTCAGTGACCAGTGATTCTGGCGAAGTGTTTCAGAAGTTTCCATCGAAAGGGTGATCGGCGGCTCTCATCAGAGCCGGCTTGATCCCATACCGCCCGCCAAGTATATCGGAGAATACGATCTCCACGACGGACTAGGGTGATGACGTATTAGGGTTGTCATCCTGAGCGCAGCGAAGGACCTCATCCATTCGAAATTTCAAAGGATAGTTGCTCATAAGCCCTTCGACCGATGCCCCGCGTTGTTTTGCGCAAGCGCCGTTTATTCGATCCGCCTTCCACTCCAAGCAAGAAATGAAACGGAATGAGGGGAAGAATCACCATTCATAGAAGTGATGGCCAGCGATGGCCAATTCTAGATTTTCCCCACTAGCTCGATTGGTATTCCCGCGGCCTCGCGTCCTGAGACAGAAATCCGCTTTACATCAAAGCGACCCCAGAAACCGTTATCGCGACCGGCTAGCCGGCCAGAGGAGAATTCACCATGGCGTCAACCACAATCAGCATTACAGGTGAAGTTACAAACGTCGCCGAGTCGGATGCACAACGTCTCGCCGCTTTTGTGCTGCGCTGCAATCATGTCATTATCAGCGCCCCGGTCCTGGCGGACGGAACCTTCCGCTTGAACCTGTCGCGTGCGATCGTCACGGCAGAGAGTCCTTATGGGCTGACGCTTGCAATAGCACCCGCGACCGCAGGTGCGCATCTGGATCATCTGCCGAACGTTCCCAAGGTAGCTCTTAAACGCAAGGATCTGGACAAAGCAGAACAAGAATATCAAGCCCCGGCTATTGCCGTTTCCGCGGACGTCCTGAAGTTATGGTGGACCTGGTGCCGTTGGTTCTGCGTGAGTGGCACGGTCGTCGGTCCCAACGGCTGTCCGGTTCCCGGCGCCGACGTCACAGTGTACAGCGTGAACTACACAGGTTCAGGCTACTCCAGGGTTCCAAGGGCTACGGTGGTCACAGGAGCCAATGGTAGTTTCACCGCCTGCTTTGAGTGGTGTTCCTGCATCTTCTGTTTCCCCTGCTGGCCTTGCTACCCGTTGTGGTGGTTCTGTTGGCCCTGGTGGTGGGAGTGGGACATGCTCCACGTCATCGAGGCTTTGGAAAAAGTTCCCGTCTCAGGGTCCGCTCAGGTCGCAACCCTCTCGAACAAGGCGACGCTTCTGCGGCCGGATGCGCAAGCGTTGGTCCGCGGCCAGGGTTTCGGTCTCAATCGGGGCAACTTCGCACCCGACGCCAGCCGCACCGCATTCATCAAGAGCAAGCTCGCCATTCCGCGCATTCGCGAGTTGTTCCCATGGTGGTGGTGGTGCTGTGACGATCCCAATATTGTTTTCAGTGTGGTTCAAGATGGTAGCGTCATTCTCAACGAGAATCCCGCCATCGACACCCGTTGGTGCTTTGCGGATGGTGGCAATGTAACCCTGGTGGGCAACTCTCAAAGCTTGACCCTGTGTCCACCGCCTTGCCAGCCCGAATCTGGCTTCGTCTGGACGAATGTCGGCACTCAGATTGATGTCAACTACATCAACCAGGGCTATGCGACGGTCCCGAGTTTGGATGCCGTCAACGCCGACTTCCAGGATCTAGTCTTCGCCGATTATGGAGGTGGAATGGATTTGTTCGGGCAGTTTGCCCCGGGATCCAACGTCTCCTTCTATCAGGTACTGGCTGGACAGTGGACGGGGAATCCCGCCCGCGGAGGCACAGCGCCAGCCCCAGGATCGAGTTCACCTTTGTTCGCCGACCTTTATGCCGAAGCTTTTGTCGAGGATGCCACTCACACGATCGTTAGCACCCCGACGGTAAAGATGGGCCCCTTCACGATGAACGGCGTAGTTGGCCTATATGCTACACAGCAGGCGAGAGCGGCAGGTCCCATTGCCGGATTGCCTAACATTGCCATCCCTCCCGGCGGGCAAGTGGGCGGGTGGGCCCTGCAAGGGTTGATGGTATCGACGGCTTCCGAAAACCTGATCGAAGGCAACGTCAGCGGCGCGGTCGATCTAACCGTAGCCGGCTATGACAATGCCGCCAACCCAGTGTCGCTGACACCTGACAGTCCGCTTACCCTGATGATCGATAACACTCCGATCACAAACGATGCCATCAGTCTGGCGGCCTTCAAAGCCGACGGCACGCCAGCAGTCTTGACTGGCGGCAGTGACCAACAATGCCCGGCCTATGACGTGGGTCCAGGCGGATACGTTCAAATCACGACCAACATTTCGGACGCCATGGGCCATCTCTTCGAATACTACGTGGATGCCGAGTACGGCTCGGGGAGCGCGGTTGCGGTGACGCCCCCAGGCGTGCGCGGCTACATTTCAAACCCACTGGTCTTCGCAGCACCCGCGGGCGTTTGTCATGCCGGTGATCCCGATACAGCCTGCAAGTCCTGGGTTGGTGGAACGGAAGTCATGTACTTCCCGAACACCCCGGGTGGCTTGAATTGGACTCCGCCATTCGGGCCAAACAACGAACCGCCGGACTGCTGCTACGAGTTCCGCATACGGCTCGGGAAGCGTACGACCAATGGCGACAGCCTGCCCACCCTCGCGGATGGACAGTTCCAGACGGTGGCACTGAAGTTCTCCAGCTAGCGCGAGAATTTCAACGTTGAACATGGGAGACACGAGGAAATCGAACTCGCGTCTCTCATCACCCATTAGCGTCGTCGAGAACAAACCGTTCAGCCGAGGATGAACAAGTCGTGCAATTTTACTGGCTCATACTCGGCATTCTCGCGGTCTGGAGAATCAGCTATCTGCTCACCTCCGAATCAGGTCCATGGAATCTACTGACGCGCATGCGGCAACGGCGGGAGCGAGGATTGCCGAGCGAGCTTTTAAGTTGCCTCTATTGTCTGAGTGTCTGGATCGCCGCGCCGTTCGCCTTCATCCTGGGCGAATCCTGGAAGCAGCGGCTCATGCTATGGCCGGCACTTTCCGCGGGGGCCATCGTCCTTGAACGCTGCGTGCATCGAGAATCTCCCACGCCGCTGTACTACGAAGATCAGGAAAATCTAGAAGATCAAGAAAATCCGGAAAATCTGGGGGACCAACATGTGTTGCGGCAGGAACCAAAAACAAATCCAGTACAACGCTCCTAACGGCGTCACAACCACCCCAATCCCGGGAAATTCCGGATTTCAATCCGGTTCCACGCTCCAGTATCTCGGCAGAACGGCTCTAACCGTCGTCGGCCCAATCACTGGCGCGCGCTACCGTTTCGATCGTCCGGGTTCACAGCTCCGCGTCGATCCCCGCGACTGGCCGGCCCTCTTGCGGGTCCCTGTACTCAAGCCTGTCGGCTGAATTCGCGCGACCCCCCTCTGTCGCCGATGTTGACGAACAATGTTGACGAGTGAGCGCCTGTCAGTGAATCATCGGTAGGTGTCGTCGCCAGAAAGAGACTGCGAAAAGGACCGCGAGGAAGATTACGAAGATCAGTCGCAGCCGTCCGTCCCGTCCCTGGCGAACCGTGCCCGCATTCTTGCCCTCGATGTCGGCTCGAAAAGAATCGGAGTGGCCGTCACCGACCCGCTCGGTATTACTGCGCAGGGATTAGATACAATCCAGCGCCAGAACAAGCGTCGCGATCTAGAAGCCCTGGGCCAAGTGCTGGTGAAATACGAGGTCCGGGAGATTGTCGTCGGCCTGCCGTTGCGTCTAAGCGGCGCGGAAGGAACGCAGTCAGAAAAGATGCGCCGTTTCGCCGACGATCTGCACGCTCATTTCGGATTGACCGTCCATCTCTGGGACGAGCGCTGGACCTCCACCGAAGCCAACCGCCTGCTGCGCGAGACCGATTTATCGATCAAAAAACGAGGACAAGCCGTCGACCGCATGGCTGCGATCCTGATTCTTCAATCCTGGATGGAAGCCCACCCTGATCGCTAACACACCCGTTGGCAGAGATGGGGCTTGCCCCGTCTTTTTGGACGGCGAGATGCCGCTGAAAGAGACACAGGCCAGCCGCGTCTCTAAAAGAAAGCGGACGGGCGCTGACTGATTCAGGAGGCCAGTTCGGAAATTTCAGGGAAGCGCAGATTGCACTTAGTCAGCGCCTTAGTGAGTGCCTCTTCGATCAGACTCTCGGTGCAGTTCCGCGAGATCGCGATCTCACTGACCAGCAGATAGCGTGCGCGCTCCAGCATCTTCTTTTCGCGGAAAGAAAGCGACTTGGCCTGTCCGAGGATCAGCAGGCTTTTCAGCACTGCGGCAACGTCCGTGAGCGACCCGGTGCGCATGCGATCAGAATTCTCTTTGAATCGATCTTTCCAGTCAGCCGCGTTAATGCATTCGCCGGATGACAGATAATCCACGATCTTCTCCACCTCGCCATTGCGGACCACGGGACGCATCCCGACGCTGTCCACATTATTGAAGGGCACCCTGACCTTTAAATTGCTAGCTGCGATGCTGAGCACGTAAAACTTCTGGATTTGGGTTCCAATCGTCAGGCTGGCAATCTGTTCTACAGTTCCGACGCCATGGTTGGGGTAGACGACCTTATCGCCGATGTGGAAAACGCCATTTCCATTCATGGAGGGGGCCCTCGCCCGAGGGTGCTGGAAGAACTGCACTTAGTCTAGCCTAGGCCCGCTGCTAAGGCAATCGAGAAGCACGGCCGTGGCGGGGTTTAACCCGCCGAACCGGGCAAGACCCGAGACCACACCCGCAAGTCATTGCGGGTTAGTAGGTTGGAGATCGGAATAGTTCGGCAGAGTTATGCCGCGTTATTCCTCCTCAAGCGACGGGAGGTCCCCTGTTTCTCGTCTCCGAGGGTTATAATGCCCAAAGTGCCGATGGAAGAGCCACAAAGCAGACCGCTCAAGCGATGACGGAAGAGATTAAAAAGAAGCTCCGCGACGAACTGAACACGCTCGAGCATGAGCTGGCATTCGACATCCCCAGAGAACTCAAGAAGGCCGTGGCCCTGGGCGACCTCAGCGAAAACGCCGAATATCACACCGCCAAGCAGCGTCAGGAGTACCTGAAGGCACGCGTTCGCCAACTGGGGCAGCGCCTGGCCGATCTGTCCCTCGTCAACATGAACAATATCCCCAAGGATAAAGTTGGCCTGGGCTCGACGGTCACCATTTTCGACAGCACCAAGAATGAAGAGATGCATTACGAACTGGTAGCCAGCGAGCAATCCGATGTTGCAGCCGGCAGAATCTCGACTACTTCTCCGATCGGTCGCGCCCTGCTGAATAAAAAAGTTGGCGACACCGCGACGGTGGTCACGCCCGGCGGTAGCCGCGAGATGGAGATTCTGAAGCTCTCCACCATGCACGATCTAGCCGAAGCCAAACTCGAAGAGGAAGCTGAGCGAAAAGCGAAATGAGGGCCGCATGAGTTGGACCAGCGGAGTCGGGCGTGCCTGTGGAGTTCTACTCGATGCCATCGTCCGCCTGCTCGCACTCTCTCGCATTAATCCCAATGTTCTGACTCTGATGGGATTGGTAGTCAACTCTTACGCCGCTTTCTTATTCGGATACGCCAACGGCGACAATCAGCGCCGCATGTTCTTCTACGCCGGACTAGTCATCATCGGCTCGGGATTCTTCGATCTGGTTGATGGCCGCGTAGCTCGCGCCTCGAATCGTGTAACCCGCTTCGGAGGATTCTTCGATTCGATCGTAGATCGCTATAGCGACGCATCGCTTTTCCTTGGATTGCTAGTCTTTTACGGTCGCGGCAATCGCTTCTTCTACGTAGTACTGGCCGCGCTGGCCATGATCAGCGCCATCATGGTGAGTTATGCCCGCGCCCGCGCCGAGTCGCTCATCGGCACCTGTCGCGTTGGCTTCATGGAACGCCCCGAACGCTTGGTCCTGCTGATCATCGGTGCACTTTTCAATGTTATGGCTCCTGCACTCTGGGTAATCGCCGTCCTTTCGACCATCACCGTAATTCACCGCATCATCTACACCTGGCAACGCACGACTGAGATGGATACGTCTGCTCGCGCCGCATAAACAAGCGTGAAAGCGAATTCCTGCGAAACGACTGATGCCGAAGCCATCGCCAGAGGTGTATTTGCTGAGATCGCAGAGCGATTTCCAGCCTTGAAGTTGGTTGAGAACGCCAACGAACACGTGGAAATCAGCATTACGATTCCGGTTCAGCCCGGACTTTCATGCGACGTCGGGCTCGGGTTGCAGAATCAGGACGAACTACATCTATACATCGGCCATTTGTGGATGGAGTGGTTTCCATGTACGAATCGCGATCGCGTGGAGGAGTACTTAGACGCCGTTACAGGCTTCTTGTCTGGTAGATACCGGGTTCTTGAGCACTACCGAAGAACGAAGTGCTACAAGGCATAGTTGCAGAAACCTGAAAATGGAAAGTGGCGCACAATTGCAACGTGGACCACAATTTGGATGCCATGCTCTTGGAAAAAGACGTTCAGAGAAATACGCAACCTGTAACTCGTGCATTCATTCTCTTCACCGCTAGCCCAGTGCTTTGACCTGATATCCTAACCTTCTTGCGATCCTCGCTGTGGGGAGAACTTTTGCCAACCAATCCTGTTCTAGTCGTACACGGCGGAGCCTGGGCCATCCCCGACGATATGGTCGAAGCGCACCTCAATGGTGTGCGCAACGCCTCTGCTGCTGGATGGCGCGTGCTCGAACGCGGCGGCTCGGCTCTTGACGCGGTCGAAGAGGCAGTCGTCGTCCTCGAAGATGACGAAACCTTCGACGCAGGCCGTGGCGCCTTCCTGAATCGCGATGGCAAAGTTCAACTCGACGCCTTCATCATGGACGGTTCGACCCTCCGCGGCGGCGGCGTCGGTTGCGTCGAACGTCTGCGTAACCCGGTTCGCGCCGCGCGCAAGATTCTCAGCGACAGTCCACATGTTTATTTTGTAGCCGAAGGCGCCGAGCGTTTCGCCGCTGAGCACGGCATCACTCTCTGTCGCAACGAAGATCTAATTATTCCAAGGGAGGTCGAACGCCTCCGCGCTTATCAGGCACAAGCCTCCAACTCCAGCTCTAACGACGGCAACGATCTCTTCGCGCCCGCCATCGCGAACGACATGCTCTCGCACGACACCGTCGGAGCCGTCGCTCTCGACCGCGATGGCAATATCGCCGCTTCAACTTCAACAGGAGGCACACTCAACAAAGCTCCGGGCCGCCTCGGTGATTCTTCGCTCATCGGCTGCGGTTGCTATGCTGATAATCTAACCGCGGCCGCTTCCACCACCGGATGGGGCGAGCCCATCATGAAGCTCGTACTCGCGAAGTGGGCAGCGGATCGCGTCGAATCCGGCAGCTTGCCCGAGTGGGTCGCTAAGGAAGCGATGAATTATTTGCGGCAACGCCTCAACGGCCACGGCGGAATTATTCTCCTCGACGCAGAAGGCCGCTTCGGAATCGCCCACAATACTCCACGCATGGCCTGGGCGACACATACCACACAAAAACAAGAGGCCGGAATCACTCGCAACGCATAGCGAAAAACACATTATCTTGAAGAAGCAGGAGTACCTGTGGAAACCGTCCAATGGCGCGATTATCTCGGTAATGCGATTCGGTACTGGGAGCCGAGGCGCATTCTCTACAACCTGATACTCGCGGCCATCGTAGTCATCCATTTTGTGAAAGATCTACCGTTTTCCAAGGCCCTTCTCCAGTTTAATTCAGTACTGCTTTTGTTCTTGCTGGCCGTACTCGCGAACGTGGCATACTGTGCAGCCTATCTGCCTGATGTCTTTGCACAGATGTCGAGCGTGCGCAATTCCTGGCTGCGTTACCGCTGGGTGCTATTCGTTGTTGGCTTGGCCTTCGCGGCTATACTGGCGCATTTCTGGTCGCTAGCGATGTTCGGCCGCAACGTACCATAGACATTGTCGCTACCCTCTTCCCAAGCCCCAACAAACCTTCCTCGATTCCCTGCAGTTTCCCGCCAGATTCACCTTCTAAATTTAAGCGACTCAAATTGAGATTTATTGCCAGGAAGCGAGCCACTCATGGCACTGAGAAACCGGGAACTGCTTCTAGAATTCCACATGAGCCCGAAGGGTGGGCACAACGACCGGCCCCCGGTCCCGGTTGTAGCCGGGATTCTTGATGTGTTGCACTCCAGGAGCGATATAGATTCCCCGCCAAACATGGGCCGTATAGTACGTTTCAACAATATTTTCCCGCCCATAATTCAGTCCGCCATCGCCCAGCAGGAAGCCCTGCCCACCATCGGCCAGATACACCTGATGATCTTTCTTAATCCCGTTAGAAACAAAGGCAATACCGGCCCGATCTTGCTTGCGATGCCAGAGCGCGCCATTCACGCCAACCCCTTGGTTGAAAGTGGAATCGATTTCGGTGTATGCAAAGGACTCAGTCTTTCCGTTGTCCCACCCCCACCGGGCATAGGCCGTCACATAGCGAGCAAGATTTTGCTCCAAGTTGATGCCAAATCCATATTTGCGCGTGATGTGCCACGGATGATTCGTGATTTCCGGAGCCGGTACCAACCCCCCTTCAAACTGAGTGTTAGCCTCGCGGTAGATGCCCATATTCGCGTAGTTCGTGTAGGCCAACAGCCGCACCACGCCAGCCTTCTTCGGGATGGCACCGTGGCGCAGCTCATATTCCCAATTCTCTGCGTGAACCTGCCAAGGACGCCAAACGAGATCGATCCCGTTCGCGACCTTCGGCATAAGCGCTTCGGCGAAGCGGAAACCCCAGTTGCGATCCTCATAATCCGCCGTCAGGCCCACAGTGTAGCCGCGCGTATCGGCGGCGTAGTCCCAGGCGCCGTTGTTATCGACCGACCAGTTGTTGAATTGAAAATGCGTATCGGAGCCGACTGAGTTCTGATCAAAGAAATCCGGCATACTGAATTTGCCAAAGCGAATTTCCAGACGTCGTCGGGGCAATTCATCGAACAGCGAGAGAAAATTGCGGTCGTTCTCCACCTTATCTTTGCCCAGCGCGAACACCTTGTGGATCATGGCGCGCCCCAGATAAGGCGCTTTGCTCAACAGCGGATTGCGCACGATGTCCAAATCTGTATTTCCAGCTAAGCCAAAACCCAAGCTGAGCGCTGCGCCGCCAGCTTCTTCAATGTCCACCAGAAGCTCGGTAGAATCGTTGATTCGCATGCCGGTGTAAAGAGTCAGCACACGCGAGGTGGCTTTTTCATAATCGGGACTGAGGCTGTGCGGTCCGCTATAGTCGGCATGAAAGTCAGGATGAGCCTGGAAGATGAAGTTCGCCTGCCCAGAAAGCCAGAATCGGGTGCTCTTGAAATGTGGGAGCATGGATTCAGGATCGGCAGCGGCATCGTCTGGTGCGCTGGCTTGACTGTCGGCAATTGCCGTTGAGGTGCCTCCCTGGGAAGGAGGCGCATCAGGTTGCTGCGCGTATACCGGAAATGCACACGCTGCAGCAAGCATCAACAACACGACCGGGAGCATTTCTGCAGTCCAGCGTATCGATTTGCGATTTTGCTTCCACATTTTGCCCGCAGCCCAATCGAACAGTATCAACTCACTCGGTTAACAGAACGTTACAGTCGCGTCCCGAGTCGTCGGCAGCCCTTAATGTCGAAACCCTTCGCGTCCGTTTCCTCGGCCTCACTTGTCAGCACTTGTTTGATTAACGTGAGCATACCACAAAAGGTTAACTATGGTTAATAACAACGACTGGCCCATATATTTCTTGCTGTGGACAAATAACTGGGAGTGTCACCCGCGGAAGTGCGCTTGGCGGCGGAGTAAAATTCCAGACAGAGCAAAAGTTGTTTCACGTCGCGCGGCCGGCGAGTCTTACGCCCTTTCACGTCGACTCCTTTTCATATACCATAGGGGGGTATACTACCGTCAAGGAAAAGATGCATACCGTCGAAGAAAAACCCAAACTCATCCTCCGGATTAAACGAATCAAAGGTCAAATCGCCGCTATCGAGCGCGCTCTGGAAGCGGACGAAGATTGCTCCGATGTGCTGCTGCTCATTACGGCTGCGCGGGGCGCCATGAACGGGTTGATGGCCGAATTACTCGAAGGTCACATTCGCTTCCACGTAATCGACCAGAAACAGAAGATCAGTTCCGAGCAAGCTCTGGCCGCCGACGAACTCATCGACATTGTGCGCTCGTACCTAAAGTGAGTTTGTGCCCGTGGCGGCCGGCGTGTGAGAGGCTGCGTCTTATCGGGACGGCGCCTAGGGATTAGCTCGGGAGAGCTCACCAAAACTAAAAAGGACAGCCCGGAGCCCCCCAAGGCCGTCCTAAAAACCCTCCCGGTTAGAAGGGCAACTGAAGCTAAGATAGCCGGGAGAGATTGCAGGAATATTGCAGTTTTGTGAAAGTCCGATGAATTCGCGGGCGCGACTACTTGCGATACTGTAGTGTGAAACCTCTCAACGGCGTGAAACTCACGGCTCCATTGCTCGACCTCCAAAACATCTGCGTGATGCGCGGTGATGCGACTCGCGGAGGAAAGAGCGTCCTTAACGACTTTAGTCTCCGCATAAACGCAGACGAACACGTGGCCGTGCTGGGGCCGAACGGCTGCGGTAAATCCACCCTGATCAAAACCATTACCCGCGAGTGCTATCCGATGGTCCGCGAAGAGTCGAGTATGACCATTCTTGGCCAAAAGAGTTGGAACGTCTTTGAACTGCGCTCGCTGCTCGGCATCGTATCGAACGACATGATGTCTTTGTGCACTGGCGAGGCCAGCGGCATGGACGTGGTGCTGTCGGGATTTTTCAGTAGCACGCGTATATTCCCCAATCACATGGTAGATCCTGACTATCGAGAACGTGCCGAGGCTGCGCTGGCTCAACTCGGAGTCGCGCATCTGGCGGAGCGTGCGGTGCAGGAAATGTCGTCTGGGGAAGCCAAACGCATTTTGATTGCGCGGGCGCTGGTCCACAAACCACGCGCACTCTTGTTCGACGAACCCAGCAACTCTCTGGATATTTTGGCGCAACACGATTTGCGAGAAACCATGCGCTCTCTGGCTAAATCGGGGATTGGAATTATTCTGGTCACTCACGAACTTCCAGACATCGTTCCCGAGATCGAGCGCGTGGTGCTCATGTCGAATGGCCGGATCGTAGCTGACGGACGTAAAGAAGAAGTGCTGCAAGCCGGACGTCTGAGCCAGTTGTTCGGACTCAAAGTAGAACTCGGTTGCCGCGATGGCTACTATCATATTTGGTGAAGCGAACTCGCCGTCCAATCGCTAAAATTCTGTGGAGGAACGATGGCCCGCAAGACCGAACAATCCCGCAAACTGCAGAGACGCGCTGAACAATTCATTCCCGGCGGCGTCAATTCACCGGTGCGTGCGTTTGGCAGCGTAGGAGGCGATCCGCTGTACATCGTGCGCGGCCAAGGCTCGCACATTTCGGATGCGGACGGCAACGAGTATGTGGATTACATCGGCTCTTGGGGTCCGCTGATTCTCGGACACGCTGCGCCGACAGTCGTTGAGGCGGTGATCGCGGCAGCTCGAAATGGCACAAGCTTCGGAGCCTCTACTCCTGTGGAAGCGGATCTTGCGGAGGTGATCATTTCTGCATTTCCGCACATGCAGAAAATTCGCTTTGTCAGTTCGGGGACTGAAGCGACCATGTCGGCGATCCGTTTGGCGCGCGCATACACCAAGCGCAAATACATTGTGAAGTTTGAGGGCTGTTATCACGGACACGCCGACGCATTGCTGGTGAAAGCAGGATCGGGCGTGGCTACACTCGGCATTCCCGGCTCGGCGGGCGTTCCCGAAGAATTCACGCAGTTCACGCTGGCGCTGCCTTACAACGACATTGGCGCTCTCGCACAGGCATTCGAAAAATTCAAGAACCAGATCGCTTGCGTCATCGTGGAGCCGGTTGTGGGCAATATGGGATGCATTCCTCCAGCGCGCGGCTATCTCGAGGCTCTGCGAGCGCTTACCTCGAACGACAAAGCGCTGCTGATTTTCGACGAGGTCATGACTGGATTTCGCTTGGCATTCGGTGGAGCGCAGGAGCTTTATGGGATCGAGCCCGATCTGACGACGATGGGAAAAATAATTGGCGGAGGTTTGCCAGTGGGCGCTTATGGCGGTCCAAGCGAGATCATGGATCTGATTGCGCCGCTGGGACCGGTTTATCAGGCAGGAACGCTCTCTGGAAATCCTCTGGCGATGGCTGCTGGTTTCGCCACTGTGAGTTACTTGCGCGATCACAAAGATATTTATTCCAAGATCGATAAGTTGGCTGGTGACGTCGTCGGTGGCGTCGCATCCGCAGCCAAAGATGCGGGTATCACGATGTGCCACAATCGCGTTGGCTCGATGTTCACCTGGTTCTTTACGCATGGTCCTGTCATCGATTGGACTACCGCTGACAAATCCGATACGGAAGCCTTTGGGCGTTTCTTTCGCGCGATGCTGGAGAACGGGATTTACTTACCTCCTTCGCAATTTGAGGCTGCCTTTCTAAGTGCCGCGCACACCGAGAGCGATGTGCAGCAAACTATCACGGCGGCGAAGCAGGCGTTTGCGATGGCGACCGTGTAAGGCAGTCTTCAAGCAACGTCTGTTCTTGGCAACATTTCTGGCACAGTAACGAATTCATACCCTTCATGTTTGTAACGCCGAATTAGATTCTCCGTCGCGATCACTGTTTGCGATCTATCTGCACCTATTGCGCCATGTCCGCCATCGTGCAGTAGGATTACATCTCCACCGCGTATTTTGCCTGTTACTTTTTTCTCGATCGTCGCGGCTGGAGGAGCGTTCCAGTCATATCCAGTCACGTTCCACATTACTGTTTTCAATCCGAGTTCGCGCGCAATTCTGAGCGTTGCTGGCCGTCTTCCTCCGAACGGCGGACGAAATAAATTCGAATGCTTGCCGATCGCGTCCTCCAAGGCCTTATGGCAGTCGGACAGTTCCGTGCGCGTCTGCGCTTCGGATTTGAAGACTAGCAATGGATGCGTGAAGGTGTGATTGCCGATTACGTGTCCCGCTTGCGCTACTGTTTGCGCAATGTCAGGGCGCTGCTGCACGTAACGTCCGATCATGAAAAATGTTGCTCGCACATTGTGCTTCGCGAGCACTTCGAGCAGCTTCAACGTGTGTGAATCGTTCGGCCCGTCGTCGTATGTCAAAGCGATTTGCTTGCTTCCCCGGACTCCGCCAGTAAATGTACGCCCATACCACTGTCCGGTCGGCGCCATGGACTGATAGCCTGCGGCAGATGCGGCGGCTGTTAGTCCGACCAGAGCGGGGAGCATCAGGAGATTTTAGCTGGTGCGCCGTTAACTTTTCCTACATTGCGTTGGGAGGCGAAGCGATATATTCTGCTTTCCAGTTCTCCGCTACAATCGATAATCGATAACTCATGGCCAAGCTTTTTGAGCTTCCCCGTTACATAGCGGTCGAAGGTCCCATACGCGTGGGAAAGAGCACGCTGGCGCGGGTTCTCGGAGAACGTCTGGCCGCGCAGCGGGTTATCGAACCGGAAGACAATCCCTTTCTCAAAGCGTTCTACGATGGCGAGCCTGGCGCTGCGTTTCAAGCGCAGTTGGCATTTCTCATCCGGCGCTTTGAGCAATTGCGCTCGCTCGATCTGGGTGCGAGTTCCAATAAGACGGTTGTCTCTGATTACATTTTTGAAAAAGACAAACTTTTTGCCTGCCTCAATCTTAACGATCAGGAGCTTGATACCTACAATCGCTACTTCAATTATTTTCGTGAGCAAATTCCTACGCCTGATCTGGTGATCTATCTGCAGGCCACTCCGGAAGTGCTGAAGAAGCGGCTGAAGAAAAAGAACGCCGTCAGCGAAAAGGCCATCAGCGAGGACTATCTGATGGAAGTGGTGAAGGCGTACGAACATTTTTTCTTTCACTACACGCAGTCCGATTTGCTGATCGTGAATACTTCGGAGATCGATTTTGTCGACCGCAATGAAGATTTGCAGGAGCTGCTAAAAAAAGTTTCCGCACCGATCAAGGGCACGCAATACTTTTTGCCTCTGGGCAGCGAGGAAGCGGCCAGCGCTTGAGAGCAGGTCTTGGGTGTCAAGACTCAAGGTTTGGCCCCCCCAATTCGCGCTAAATTATTACAGAATAAGGACGTAACTCCAACATATTCATAACTAAAGACTTGCAGTCGAGGGGCCGGTTTCTGAGACGGACGCTCGATATTGCCTCATCAGGCGATCAGTATCGCATGGTCCGAGATGGAGTGTCCGTGATGCTGATCACCAAGCGTTTGCGGCGACCTTCTTTTGGGGAGCGTGCTATGCTGGGCCACCTCCCTTGCTCCTCCTGGAGAAGCCGCTTGGACCAAGCGAGAAACCAACTAGCCAGACTCCGTTTTGGGCAGTTCGAAGTTGATCGTGCCGAAGGGAGGCTCTATAAGCGCGGCGTCCTACTGCGGATTGAAAACCATCCCTTTCAGGTGTTGGTCGCGTTGCTGGAACGCCCCGATGATGTTGTGACGCGAGAAGAACTCCAGCAACGGATATGGGGTGATGGCACGAATGTTGGTTTTGAGGATGGACTGAATACGGCCGTACGCAAACTGCGTTTTGCTTTGGGAGATTCCGCCGATGCGCCATTGTTTATTGAGACGATACCCAAGAAGGGATATCGGTTTGTTGCGCCACTGAGTGGCGGATCGAGCGACGCGGACGCTGACTTCGCGGGGCGGCTGGATGGCTTGGATCCCGTTGCGCCCGATGAAGAGATCCATCTGGTCCAAGAATCGAATCGAGATTCGATCCATGCGTCAATCGAAGATCCGAATCGGAATCCGAGCCCGATACCTGCGCGGCATTTTCCTGAGATTGCAAATTCCGAACAGCCTCGATCCACCGGTATGGGATTGTTTCTCGTCTTCGTCGTTCTGGTTGCAGCAGCCGCCGCAATTGCAGGGTTAACTTTTTGGCGGGACAGTCGATCGCAACAACCGGCGGCTAGTTTCTCCACAATACAAGCGCGAAAACTGGATGGGGTTCATACGCGCGAATCGGTGGCGATCTCGCCAGACGGGCGTTATGTGGCGTATGCGCGAATGGATGGACAGATGAGTTCGCTGCATTTGCGTCAGGTGGCGAATGCGGGCGACGTGGAAATTCTGGCTCCTCGCAAGACGAATTATGTCGGGCTGACGTTTTCGCCCGACGGCAACGACCTGTACTTCGTAAATAACAACGAGGGCAATCCTCATTACAGAAGTCTTTACCGGATGCCCACGCTGGGAGGGCCGACGCAAAAACTGATTGAAGATATTGATTCGCCCGTGAGTTTCTCACCGGATGGACGACGATTCATATTCGCGCGTTTTCGCGCGGCCACTTCTACTTTGGAGTTGCGAACGGCCAATGCGGATGGATCGGGCGAGGAATTGTTCACCCAGTTCTCCGGATATGCGTGGGGGTGCTTTTTACCTCGAGCTGCCTGGGCGTCGGACGGACAGACCATCGCTATACCGTTCCGCAGCGCGCTCACTCCGGGGCGCTCTTCGCTCTATGCCGTCGATGTCGCTACTCGCAGAGTTGAAGAGGTTTATTCGGGTGACGGATGTATTGGGCATCCGGCGTGGACCCCCGATAAGACGCTGATTTTTGCTCACGAGGGCGAATTGTGGATGGTGCCCGAGACGAAAGCACGCGAGACGAAGGTAGGCGAGAAACACCAGATCGGTGGAGTTCGCCGCCTGGTCGGCTATGGCGGCAGCCTCGGCGAGCAGATCGATCTATCGCGCGATGGAAAGATCGCGGTCGCGACCGGAGATCAATCGAGCAAGGGGCTTTGGATAGTGCCGGGAGTCGCGCCGGGCGTCGTTCCGAAAGTTGTTCCGGGCCGGCCCGCGTCTCCGGCGAAGCAACTCATTTCCGGAGATGCATCGCTGTCTTCCGTCGACGAACTGATCGACGGCAGGATTCTGGTTACGAAGAGCGAAGGTAGTATTTGGACGACCAAGGCGGACAGCAGCGATTGGCAGCGCCTGGCGAACGTTCATGGATTAGCGATGAGTTGCGGGCAATTCGTTGTCGTTTGGACGGATGACGACTCGTTAGTCCGATTTAAGGCTGACGGGACTGGTGGCAATACGCTTGCCCGAGGCCCAGTGAAGACGCCCACGTGCTCGCTGAAGGGCGATGCCGTATTTTATGCCACGGAGGATCAACCTCAGCAGGTTATGCGAGTTTCGCTGGACGGAGGAAATCCTGTAAGCATCGCGAAGATTCCGGAAGGCGTACTGGAGACTTTGAGGATTTCTCCGGATGGAAACTTACTGGCTTATACATCTTACAACGGAAGCAAGCCAAACACTCGTTTTTCAGTGTCGGTACTGCGTACGAGCGATGGGGGGCTGGTTAATACCATTGCCGACGCAAAGATAGGAGCATGGGATTTTTGCTGGTCACCCAATGGCAAAGCTCTCGACTATGTTTCCGCGGAAGATGGCTGGACAGATGTGTGGGAAAAGCCGTTGGCAGGCGGAGAGCCGAGACGGCTGACGAATTTCGGATCGGGCGAAACCAGCGACTTCCATTGGTCGCGGGATGGCAAGAGATTGCTAGTAGTGTGGGGACCGACTAGCGACGATGTCGTGCTGCTTAGTGGTTTGCAGTGAACGATCGCTGGTTAGTCGCGAACAGCGTGCAGATATTTTATTACTCTCAAGAATGTCGATTTTGATCGAAGCTATGTTCACTATCGGACGCGCGTTCCGAAAACAGGTGGTCAACCTGGGCATCTTTTGAAACTAGTGGTCACTGAAGTCGAAAAAGGAAGGCAAGCCATATCGGAACTAGAGAGGCTCAGGAATTTCCAACAGCTTGTGAATGAGGAGGATGGGATCCAGCCGAAGACCGGGTCCAGCCCTTACGGCTGGAGCCTGAGGTACTTACCAACGGCTATCGACCAGCGACTCGTTTGCAGCTATAATCCACGGAGCGTCATCCATATTGAGCATAGGATTTAAGGATGACGCGCAGGCTCTATCCGCCCAGTTTGCGGAGGGGCACTGGAGGACATTGTGAGTCTCACACCGATCGGCCAACCTCATCTGGTTGGATCTCGCCGCAAAATCACCACCGCTACGGTCCGCGAAAAAAAGTTTCGCCGCGAACCCATCACCTGTTTAACCGCTTACGATTACGCTACCGCGCGTCTGGTTGATGAGGCGGGCATCGACATTGCCCTGGTCGGCGATTCGCTGGCCATGACCATGCTTGGATACGAGAACACGCTCTCGGTCACGGTCGACGAGATGCTGCATCATGTGAAGGCAGTGCGCAGAGGAGTGAAAGATGCGCTGCTCATCGCCGACATGCCTTACGGGTCTTATCAGGCTGACCACAATGAGGCGGTTCACAACGCTGCGCGGTTTGTGAAAGAGGGCGGAGCGGAGGCGGTGAAGATGGAAGGCGGCGAGAAGCGTGCGGACGTGATCCGGCGCGTGATCGATGCCGAGATTCCCGTGGCCGGGCACATCGGGCTGACGCCGCAATCGGTCAACATGATGGGCGGCTACAAAGTTCAGGGCAAGACTCTGAACGCCATCGAGCAGCTGATGCGCGATGCGGTTGCGCTTGATCGCGCGGGCGTGGCGTGCATTTATCTGGAGGGGATTCCTCGCGAAGTCGCGGCTATGATAACGGCTGAAGTTGAGACGCCGACCATTGGCATCGGCGCCGGTCCGGATTGCGATGGGCAGGTGCTGGTTTTTCACGACCTCGTCAACCTGACGTTTGGCCATCCCGCGAAATTCGTTCGCCGTTATGGAGACGCGGCTGCTTTGATTACAGAATCTGTTCTGGCCTTCAAGGCCGATGTGGTTTCGCACCAGTTTCCGAACGACTCCGAGTCGTATCACTTGCCGAAAGAAACGCAGGCAGCACTCGAAACGGTACTCCACCGCAAGCACGCGCTGCGGCGATAATGGCGGACGGAGAGAATCGATTGCGCAAGTCTTTATGTAACTCGGTGCAAAGTTCTGGATTAAATATCATCGCCCTGACTCTGCTGATGGCTCTGGCGTCTTGCTCCAAGCCGCCGCAGAGTGCGCCTGCGGAACAGACTGTGGAAATGCCGCAGCCTACTACTGGCCTGGAACGCATTCCGGCGCCAGATCCCACGAAGTATCCGCGATTTAGCAATATGACCGATTGGAAGAATCCTTACTTGGTGGTTCGCGAGGATGGGATTGGCTTTGTCGATCTTTCCAATCGCGAGGTGCATATTTTGAAGCCGGAAGAAATTCCAGCCGAGTTGGTCGCTCTCCCATCCGATGCATGGCCTTACGGCCGCGTCGTGCTCGTCGCTCAAGCCGTTTCCAAGAATCCATCCGATCAGACGAAAGTGGAGCTGCGCAAGAATCGCGCATTGCTCCTGGGAACGCTCAAAGAATTGGATGTGCAATATCGCGAGGCGCCGTAAGCGTCCGAATGCATCGAATTCAAGGTCGATTTCAAGCTGAAGATATGCGCTACCATTCCGGAAGCTCGCGCAGCCTGCCGCGATGCGCGCGCGGATAGCAAACGCCTCGGCCTGGTTCCGACCATGGGCGCTTTGCATGAAGGCCACTTGTCGCTCGTGCGAGCGGCCAAGGCCCATTGCGATGCGGTTGCCGTTTCTATCTTTGTGAACCCCACGCAATTCGGCCCGACAGAAGACCTGTCAAAGTATCCCCGGCAGTTTGAGCGCGATTGCCACCTGCTGGAAAAAGAGGGTGTCGATCTTCTCTTCGCGCCACGGGTGGAAGAGATTTATCCCTCGTTCACAACCGGTGGTTCGGTCACGTGGGTGACTGTCGAGGGACTGAGCGACAAGCTAGATGGGCGCTCGCGCCCTGGACACTTTCGCGGCGTCGCCACGATCGTCGCCAAATTATTCAACGTCATCGAACCCGACATCGCATTCTTTGGACAAAAAGATGCTGCGCAACTGGCTGTGATCCGGCGCATGGTGCTTGACCTTAACTTCCCTATCGAAATTGTCGCTGGCCCGATTGTGCGCGAATCCGATGGCTTGGCCATGAGCTCGCGCAATGCTTATCTGAATCGAGAAGAGCGTGGTCGCGCGCTAGTGCTGCATAAATCTTTGTCAGTCGTGCAGCAGGAATTTCTGGCCGGAGAACGAAGCGCCGCAAAGCTCATCTCCACTGGCAAAGAAGTGTTTGTTGGCAAACCGGGTGTTGTGCTCGATTATTTCGAAGTGGTCGATCCGGATACGCTCAATCCCGTCGAGCGCATCTCGAAAAAAACTTTGGTCGCCGTCGCCGCTCATATTGGATCCACGCGGCTGATTGACAACGTGATCTTGGAGCCTTAAGACCGATCGGAGAATTATGATGAGATTAACATGCGGATTTTCGCACTGCTCGGCTGCTTTCTCCTGATAGTCACTCTTGCATTTGGCCAGGGCTACCGGCCAAAGGAAGGTTATGTGCCGGATGCAGCTACAGCCGTAAGAATCGCTGACGCGGTCCTTGCCCCTGTCTACGGCGAGAAACAGATCGAATCAGAAGGACCCTTCACAGCAAAACTAAAAGATGATGTGTGGACTATTTCGGGCACCCCCCGCTGTCCGGATGGCAAAGGCGATATCACCACAAGATGTGCAGGAGGGGTCGCCGTAGTCGAGATTTCGAAGACTGATGCTCGCGTAATTACCATGATCCACTCCAAATAACCTCACGCTGAAAGCTGCTCTAATGAACGGCTTGTTGTTTTCTGCATCCATCCCCACGCACTTGAGACCATGTCGGCGAGGTCGCGTTTTGCGGTCCATCCCAGCACGCTCTGTGCCTTCGCCGGATCGGCCACCAGCACCGGAGGATCGCCTCGACGCCGCGGACCCATGGTTCGCTGAACCCGGCATCCGGTGGCGTTCTCCACTGCCTGGATCACTTCGAGCACGGAGTGTCCGCGACCGGTTCCGAGGTTGACGGCGAGTGAGTCACCATTTTTGCCGCGTTCTCTTTTATCGTCATCTCTTTCGAGATATCGCAACGCCCGCACGTGCGCGTCCGCGAGATCGCTTACGTGAATGTAGTCGCGGACGCAGGTACCATCCGGCGTGGAATAGTCGGAGCCGTGGATCTGCAATGCAGGCCCATTGCTGCATGCGGCTAGCGCGAGAGGAATCAGATGCGTCTCGGGGTGGTGCAGCTCGCCCATCTCGCCGTTTTCGTCAGCCCCCGCAACATTGAAATAGCGCAGGGCCACCGAGCATAGTCCATAGGCGCGGCCGTAAGCTTCGAGCGCGTTTTCGAAAAAGAGCTTCGACGCGCCATAGGGATTCACCGGTTCGCGCGGTATCTGCTCGGTAATTGGGATCTTCTCGGCGATGCCGTACACAGCACAAGATGAGGAAAAAACGAAACTGCGGATGCCAGCGTCCAGCGCCGAGTTCAGCAGGTTGAGCGAAGCAAGAACGTTATTGTGGAAATATTTGCGCGGATTCTCGGCCGACTCTCCCACGTAAGCATGGGCAGCAAAATGGAGCACCGCATCTATATCTCTGCGGGCGAGTACGGGCCGCAGTTTGGAATTGTCGGCAATGTCTCCTTCGATGAGTTCGAAGCCTTGCGCCAGACGACGAACGCCGGTGGAGAGATTGTCGTAGAGCACGACCTCATATCCGGCATGCCGGAGGGCGCGTGCGGTATGACTGCCGATGTAGCCTGCTCCGCCGGTGACCAGGATCGCCATTCAGGCCATGTTGCAGCGAGATGCGCTTGCTGCGGTGTGATGGTTGTCACACTCCGTTTGTGACAATTGTTGTGTGACTGGTGACCGTGGAAGGGTCGCATGGTCCAGCATAATCAGGGCAGGTTCTCGCCGGAGACTGCCAACTGGTGTAGAATTTGAAAGTCAAACCCCTACGTTGCCATCCGCGGCAGCGAATTCCATCGGGACGTAGCGCAGCCTGGTAGCGCACTTGCTTGGGGTGCAAGGGGTCGCGAGTTCAAATCTCGCCGTCCCGACCAATCTCTAATTCATTAACAGACTGACTTTCTCCTTTTGTTCTTCTGCTACGAACGCGCGATGCGCCGCGCCGGTGTGTGGCAAGAAGTGCAAACCAAACTTAAGACACACACTTTCGGAATCTATCTGGGCTATGTCTCTGGATGTAAAGCTGGGGCTATGCCAACACCTTTGGTAGGCGCTAAGAACCTGGGCGCAATGAAATGCACGGCCTTGATTGTTGCGGTCTTATGCTCAGCTTTCTGCACGGTGGCGCTGGCGAAAGATCGTCCGTGGAAAAGCGCCAAGCTCATCGATATTACGACCGAAAAGGGTGGGGCGGTTGTTGTTCCCGTTGCTGCGCTGTTTGGATCATCACCGGTGACCAGGACTTTTTATTGGATACAAACAGAGAACACGATCTACGTTCTTGGTCCGGTTCTCACCAGGAGCCGCTTGTTGAACTTGACGCTGCATGGACCGACTAAAGTTGCCATCGACGGCAATAGTGCGCACATTCTGGACGACGACGGAAAAGACAGGAAGATTGCGATTGCCGAAAAAATCGCACGTCCGAAATCCGATCCGAAACTCAAAGACCCGCAGTAGCGGATTTACGAGTTGAAAGTCGAGCGTAACTTCCTTGCGAACTTCTCTCCGAACTTTTTCCCGAACTACAGCACCGTGAGAGTGACGGTGCCCTTGGACGTGGCGCCCCCTGAGGTGCCCGTAACCGTGACCGTATAGGTTCCGGGCGTTGTGCCAGAACCGCTTACAGCGCTGCTGCCGCTGCCGCCGCATGCGAACAAGCCTCCGATCAGGACTACCAGCGGAACGAGTATCCCAGCTCTGGTGCGCCAGTTTCGACGTGGCGCCGGGATGCCTATCCCAAAAAGGAGAGCGAAAACTAGCAAGCCAGTGCGGGCGCTATACCAGCGGGTGGCAGGTCCGACAGGATTACTGCCAAAAGGTTGACCCAGACGAGCCTCCGTGGGAGCGATGGTGGAGATCGTGAGGGTGGCTGTTCCGTCCGAGGTGCCGGTGATATCGACAGGGCTCGTGGAACCAAAGCTGAACGTCGGCAGATCTTGAGCGCCAGACGGACTGGAGGCGATGGTAGCCGTCAGGCTTACCTCCCCCGTAAAACCTCCTGAGGGTCTCACGGTAATGGTAGAAGTATTTCCGCTGGTTGCGCCGGGGTTCAGAGACACGGCAGAGCCGGTGATTGCGAAGCTGGGAGTCAGTGTGCTTTCATTCTGCGGTCCAACGTCTTGCCAGACGATTTGATTGTCGCGAACCTGTGATCCTTGCTGATATACGAGGCAGGAAATGCCACCGATGGTAGCGCAATCGCCGCTGCCAAGTCCGGTGGCGGCGAAAGAAAAGGTGAAAGGTGCTGTGGTCGTGCTCGCCGTGACCGTCCAGGTTCCGTTATAGGCGGAATTGGAATAACTCTGGATGGCGATGGTCGCGCCGACGTCAGGGCCAACATAGGGTTCGCCAAAATTCACGGGCGCTGCCGCGCCTGTGGCGTCGACCGTGGTGCATGTGGCGGTCGTTCCCGAATCGGAGCAAGTGCTGATCCAAGCCGCTACCGGCGACGGTTCGAAAAGCGCCCCGGAGAATCCGGCGGGTTGCGTGGCTGCGCTCATGCAAAGCCCGATGCAGCTAATCGCTTGCAGGACGGTTCCATCCGACAACTCGATCAGATTGCCAACCGCGTAGGCGTAATTCGGCTGCCAGGCAGGACCACAGAAGGCTAAGGGACTTGCAGGCATTCCAGGCAGAGCTACGTACGGTTGCGGGATGTATCCAAGAAGCTCATCAAATGCGCCGGGAGTATGGACGGGAACGCCGGTTCCGGTTTTGCTGTAGGGCTGAGGTCCGGTTGCCGGCGACTGGCAGATCGTTTGTCCAAAGGCAGAGATAGAAAATGCAAGGGCGACAAGAATAATAACGAAGAGTTTCATTGCGATAAGGCGATTCCTTTCGCTGGCTCAGAATCCGACCAAGTTTTAGATGCCACTTCGACAACCGGGCTCAGAAGAAAACTAACAAGCCGGGAAATGGGTGACAACACGCAAAAAAGGGTAGGGTGGCAGGAAATTACCGGGCAACTCACAATCTCCGAAATGCCCCAGTGCGTCTCAGCGGGCGGCGCGCTGGATCCAGGCGGCGAAGTTTTGCCAAGCCTGGCTGTGTCCAATCGGGACGCGGATCTGCTGGAGAAAAATGAGCAAGAGGCTGCCCCAAAGCGTAGCGCGATGGATTTTGTGAGTCGAGAAAAGATCATAGGCGAATAGTGGTATGAGGAAAGCGGCCGTCGTCCAGACGGCGGTGTGCAGGCCCCACCAGTAGGCGTGAACGGGCCAGCGCGCCACGGCTGCATCGAGGATGGCGATGGTGGCGATAAGGATCAGGCGCTTGTGGGCAGCCGCATTGGTGCGGTACTTCCAGGCGAAAAAAATCAGCGGAATGAAAGCCAAAATGTCGAAAGTGGGAACGGCAAAGAACGCCCGGGCGCCGGGCCGATCGGCGTGACGGGCCAAGGCATCGATGGCTGTGAGAATCGCGAGAACGGGCATGGCGCAGGCCAGGCCGAAGCCAAAGAGGCCAAGACGGCGGTGAATATCCACCCGGCGCGCGGAGACCAGCAACGTTTGCGTGATGAGAAGAAGAATCCAACAGGTGAAGACTGCGCCGTGAATATGGACAAGTCTATTGGGAAGCCGCGCCTGGAAAACACCGGCAAGATAATAAGATTGGGCAAAGCCAATAAAGACGGCGATAAGAATCAGCAACACCATGGCAGAGAAGAAGAGATGGTCGTAGCGGCGTCCGGGCGGTGAGGGCGCATGAATAGATTGAATGACAGTGGTTGCCAAGGCTTCTCCAGAAAAATGAGAGCTATTTTGGACGGCGGGGGAAGACGCAGAGAATTGTATATCGAAATGAGAGGCTTACACCGTTATTCGAATTGGTCGGGCGCGGGGATAGAATCGTCCTAATTTGAAGCGACAATCCGCGCTGAGTAGAATTTCCGCTTAGGAAACCCGGAACCCATTTCCCGTGGTTGGCATCGAATAGGCTGATTGGCAAACAGGACCGGAAGCTGATGTCTCCGTTCTGGTAATTTTCCTCCTCTTCTGGCTTGCCCGAGGATCCGTGGTTCCAAAATCTGTGGTCTAAATTCGTAGTCTAAAATTCGCAACCTCAGGAGAATTTTGATGGCTAAGAAACCCAGCTCCAGCAATTCGCACAAAGCTTCAGCGCAACCCCGATTCCATCAGTCCGCTCGCGAGCTCCAGGCTTTTGGCACGGTGACCAGCATGGCGCCGTTGCAGCTGATCGAGCCCGTACGGCTGGAAATGACCGAGCAACTCAATCAACTTTTGGCCGACACCATCACTCTGAGGGATCTTTACAAGAAGTCACATTGGCAGGTTTCGGGAGCGACTTTCTACCAGCTCCACCTTCTATTCGACAAGCATTATGGAGAACAGAACGAGATTGTCGACACGATCGCGGAACGAATCCAGCTGCTGGGCGGAGTCAGTATCGCGATGGCTCACGACGTTGCCGAGTTGACTCGGATTCAGCGCCCACCCAAGGGTCGCGAAGAAGTTCCGGTGCAGCTTTCGCGCCTGTTGGACGCGCATCAGGTCATCATCACCCACTGTCGCGAGCTTGCGGAACGCGCCGACAAACTAGGCGACGACGGCACCAACGATCTGGTGGTTAGCGATGTGCTTCGTCCGGGCGAACTCCAGGTCTGGTTTCTGAGCGAGCATCTGGTCGAGGCTCCGCTGGTGGAAGCAGAGCCGATGCGAGAAACTGCATAAGAAAGTTTGATTTGTTATGAGAATGGACGCGGGCTTAAAGGCCCGCGTTTTTGTTTGTGGAGAGCCGGGCGTCCTCGCCCGGCCTGGGCGCGATCGAGTTCGTCTCAGCCGCGGACGCCCGTCGCACCACGTGCTAGTGGCGTGCGGATAGTATTTGTAGGATCTGCTGTAGTTCGTGTCGCATGTGCACTACATTCACAGCAGGATTTGTCGGAAACGGAAGCGCGGTCTGGTTCCGCTCTGATTTGACTTCTTCGCGCAACTGCAACCGTGCCCCGGCGATGGTGAAGCCGTCCTCGTAAAGTAACTTCTTGATGCGCACCACGGATTCCACGTCGCGCTTGCGGTACATGCGCTGGCCGGTGCTGCTCTTTACGGGTTTGAGCTGGGGAAATTCGGTCTCCCAAAATCGAAGCACATAGGCAGGCAGACGGCATAAGCTCGCAACCTCGCCGATGCGGAAATAGAGCTTGTCGGGAATGACGATTTCGTCGTTGCGGGTTTTCTTCGAGACTTTCTTGCGGAGGGTCATGGAGGCCGCTTCCGTACTCCTGTATACGCGTTTCTAGCACGAGCCGCGCCGCACGACAACCCCCAAAAGTACGCAGGACAGGCAAACAGGCTGACGTAAAGGCGTTTTCACATCTGTTGCGCATTCAAGAAAATGAGTTGGGCGTAACGAAAAATAAGTCGCATCTGAAAATGGAAAAGCCTCTCAAGAGGTGCTTCTCCTGAGAGGCTTTGGGGAATTCCTGAACGAGCATCCGCCCGCTTAGTGTTTCTTTTTCTTGGCGGCTTTCTTCTTGGTTGCCATGAAGTATTTCCTCCGTTGAACGATTTGTTCTCCCAAGGTTCTCGACAGGGCACCTTGATGCCCGAGCCACTCAAGTACTTGTATGAGTAGCTGTCCTACCACAAGATATTGCCATTAGTATGTAATTTGTCAATGAAAATATTACTGTAGCGATCGATTTTGGTGAGGAACGTGCTCCCGTCGGTCCGGCAGTGCCCGTCAAGATTTCATGATTGCGACAGGATGTCGGCTTCGGCGGACAAGTGAATCCGTAATGCCTGTGCGATAATTTCAGAATAAATTTATGGCTGATCACAAAGTTTTCTGCGCAAAACTGAAACAGGAATTGCCCGGACTGCCCGAGCCTCCATTCGACAGCGAGTTGGGGAAAAAAATCTACGAGAACGTCTCACAACAGGCGTGGGGCCAGTGGATGGAACACTGCAAGATGTTGCTGAACGAATATCGACTGAACCCGGCGCGCAGGCAGGATCAGGATGTGATCGTGCAGCATATGGAGCAGTTTTTCTTCGGCGAGGGATCCGCGCGACCAGCGGAATACGTTCCTCCAACGCGCTGAGTGTAATGCTACGCGAGATGTGCGGACATCGGCCTATAACCCCCTGGGACAAGTTTCTAGCTATATTTGCTTGCGCTACGGCCAGTTACTGACAAGTTACCTCCAGCCTCTGGTTGATTCCCAATTCATCACCTCGTAACACTGCGCGGGGGATAATGGAAGCCGTGGCGCCGCAGGTCATAGCACCGGCGAGTCTTTCTCCGTCCAACTTTGCTTCGGAGGGCACTGCTTCGGAGATCAGTGCTCCGAAGATGTATGACACCCTGATCCTTTCTGATCTGCATCTCGGCGCCGACATGAGCCGCGCTCGCGAGGCATTGAGGGTCCTCTGGTCCAATCAATATCGTCGTCTCATTCTGCTGGGCGACATTTTTGCCGATCTCAATTTCGGACGCCTGAAAAAAGAACATTGGAAGTTTCTCGGCTTCATTCGCAAGCTCTCCAATCCCAAGCGCAACGTCGAAGTCGTGTGGGTGGAAGGCAATCACGATCACGGGTTGACGGAAATTATGTCGCACCTGGTGGGCGTCCGCGTGTACCAGGAATATCAATGGGAATATCAGGGCATACGTCACGTCGCAACGCATGGTCACCAGTTCGACGGCTTTGTCGTGAGCAATGTCTATGTCAGCTACTGGATCGGGACGCTGCTCTATATGCAACTCCAGAAATGGGATTCGAAAAACAAAACCCTGACCCGTTACCTCGACCGGCTCAACACGCGTTGGCTGCGCTTGTCGCCAAAAGTGGCCGAGGGCGCCCTGGCGCATGCCCGCCACCACCAAGCGGAGCGCATCTTCTGCGGCCACACCCATGCCGCCATGCACAAGCGCGACAGCGAGCATGGCATCGATTATTACAATTGCGGAGCCTGGATTGACGCACGTCCCACCTACATTACGGTTAGTGAAGAGGGAGTTCAGATCCACGAATACGTGGAAGGCCCTGACGATCTTCATGCCAGCGAAGGAGCGATCGATTCTGAGCACGCTGGAAATGCTGGCGAGACTGAACTACTCGACGATGGCGAACACGACGTTCGCGAACACGACGATGGCGAACACGAAGATCACGTGTACAAGCGTGGTGGGCGCTGAACCCGGTTGTGGCGTGGGCTTGTTCTTACGGAAAGAGCCGTTCAATGCGACGCAAGTCAGGTGACTCTTGCGCAAACTGACGATCGTTTACCACCATGCTGGCGGCGGGCATCGCAGCGCAGCCGACGCCCTGAAGGCCACACTCTCTGCGCAGGAGAATCCCTGGGACGTTACGCTTCTCGACATTCAGGAATTGCTCGATCCCCTGGATGTAGTTCGTCGTGCGACGGGTCTGCGTATTCAAGACACCTACAACCTGATCCTGCGAAAAGGTTGGACTCGCATCACACCGCAGTTGCTGGTTATTCTGCAGGGAACTATTCGTGCCTATCATTCTCCGATCGTGAAGGCGCTTCGCGCTTACTGGACGCAACATCCCGCCGATCTGGTGCTGTCAGTGATCCCACACTTCAATCGCGCGATTGCTGAGAGTCTTTGTCCCGCTGATGCAAAAATACTCGGAACAAGTAAGCCTTTTGTCACTCTCATCACCGATTTGGCAGACTATCCGCCGCACTTCTGGATTGAGAAGGAATCGGAGTACATCATTGCCGGCAGCGAACGCGCCCGGCAACAGGCTCTAAGCATGGGCCACGCCGCCGATCATGTCTTCCTTACATCGGGGATGATCCTGAAACCAAAGTTTTATGAGAAGAGCGCGGTTGACCGCATCAGCGAAAGAAATAGGCTTGGCTTGGAAGCAGATTGTCCAACGGGCATCGTTTTATTTGGAGGTCATGGCTCTCAGGTGATGGTCGACATCACCAAAAAACTTAGCGAAGCTGGCAGCGGTGTTCAGCTAATACTGATCTGCGGACACAACGAAAAGCTTGCTGCGCAACTCAAAAAGCTAGAGACGGGCAAGCCGATTCTTGTGATCGGATTTACTCAGAGTGTCGAATACTACATGGCCTTGGCCGATTTTTTTATTGGGAAGCCAGGCCCAGGCTCGATCAGCGAGGCGCTGCAATTCCATTTGCCGGTTATTGTCGAATGCAATTCCCGAACGCTGCCGCAAGAACGCTATAACGCGGAATGGGTGACGGAGAATGGCTACGGGATTGTCGTCCCCAGCTTCAGAAAAATTGCACCGGCCGTTCAACAGTTGTTGGAAAGTGCGACTTTTAACAAATTCCGGCTGAAGGTCAGTGAATATTCCAATCGCGTGCTGTTTGAAGTGCCCATTATTCTGGAACAGTGCTCGGAGCGCCCGGCAGCTCTAACGGAATCGCAGGCTGCTGTTTAACTCGGCGCGCGATCCGCACTCGCTTCTCTTTTATCAATTGTCATCCTTCGCGAAGCGAAGGACCTCATGCACAGAGGCTCGAGTACATGAGGTCTCTCGCTTCGCTCAAGATGACAACTCGATTTGAGCCGGGATACGTATGCTAGAAGTGCACCGCGACGCCGGTTGAGAAGCGCACGCCATTCTGGCCCTCGCCGTAAAAGCGTGTATTGATCCAATCCAGCTGTGCGCGCACGGTTACGGGGCCGAAGACTCGGTAATCCAGTCCTCCACCGGCGCCATTGGCAAACGAAGTATCTGAGTCGGAGATTCCATTGCTCCGGCTGATGTGTGCTACGCCAATCAGAAACTCTCCAAAGGGGCGGAAGCGCTTGATCGTCACTGACACTCGTGGGCCAAAGAGAGCGTTGTGGGCGGCGATATCGGCGTTTACGTTTGGGCACGGCAAACTGCAGACCGATCCGTAGGTATGACTGCCATAATGCCCGTCGACGTCGGCAACCAGGCCAATCCACGGCAGAAATTTCCCTTCGAGCGTTGCTTCCCATCCATTCAGATTGCTGGTGTCACCCGAGCTAATAGAAGTGCGGTCATAGGAATAGCCGAAAAATACGTTCCCTCTGGTCGGAATCTGCGCCCACGCGGCGCTCGCCATCATTGATGGCAAGAAAGATAACAAAAAAACAATTCCAAGTTTTCGCGTGACTTTTTGCATTTTCTTTCTCCTAGCATGTCGCTTCATCTTGCAGTTTATTTTTTGCAGCCTAACTTTGCGGCGTAACCCTACCGTTTAAACGATAAGTTATAGATGCTTGTGAGGCAGAAAACTTTGCCTGCTAGCGCGGCACATTAGGGCAATTGAAGGCAGGCGGATGGGTCAACAGATTAGTGGAAGAGTGTTAATGAAAGAGCGCGGCAAAAAATCCGCCGATTTTTCTGAAGAATCCGCGCGCTGGAGCATGATTCTCTGACGCTGTCTCGGTTCCGGCATTCGGTGTTGCGGCAGACGGAGGAAGCGGAGCGGCCAATGCGGGCTCTGCTCGCGGTCGCGAATCAACGGGCAAAGCATGTTCATCTGCAATCGGCGGAGGCGGAGGGCCCGTCGCGTGAAAGACGAACGGTTCCGTCACCTGCACATGAAGATCGTTTGGAGCAAGAGACGCTTCAAGCGGACTAGCTGGAACATTCGACGGCGCCGCGTTTGCGCGAGCTGCACCCGGAACCGACGCTGGGGCGGCACTTGCGGGCGGCAAATCCTTGGCTTGCGCCTGATTCTGGCTCTGCATCGGCGGAGCGGTGGCAGCTTGCAGTTGAGCCGCTCTTGGAGGCGGACATCCGCATTCCAATGGCACAGCCATATCCACGCGATCGAGTTGTCCGGAATGAAACACGAGCTGGTCGGTTGACTTGACCTGATAGGTGCGATCGCCGATCAGTTCACTGACAATCGCAGAAGCCGTGTTTCCCGGCAGAGCGCGCACGCAAGTGTTGCCTTGATTATCGGCGCTGATGGCGTAATCAAATTCTCCTGGGCCAACAAGAAGGATGCGGAAATCGGGGGTCATCACGGAGTCTGAAGAAGCGTCGAGATCGAAGTGCGCTTCGAGCGCGCCCGTGTTCATACTGAACATCACGTTGTGGCGGTTCTGTGACGGAGTGACCGAAACAGTCGTGCCCGGACAAACATGGACCTCACCACCCCGCGACAGATTCAGAATCGTGGTATCGGCCCCGGCAGCTATCGTGGAACCGACTCCCTTTTCAATTTCAGCCAGCGCCGTCGGGCCGGCCGAGCGCACCGCCGCCACGACCGGTTGTGGAGCAGGCGTCAGAGTGGGATTTGGCGGCTGAAATGGCGAACTGCTTGCCTGCCCCGGATTCTTTCCGAGATGCACGACCAGGCGATTTCCGGCGGCATCCCAGGTATACGTGCGGGGCGCTAGCAGATCCACGACCACGCGCGCTATCGGCGGATTCTGCTGAAACTGATCGGCACGGATCGCGCCGATCTGATCGGCTTGTACGCTGATCTTCTTCTGCTGTGTATCCAGCCGCGCATTCGGCAGATCGATTACTAGCCGATCGGGGTCGCTGACTGCCTGAATCGAAGGGACCAGCGGTTTGGTCGAGAGAATCTCAACCGCCTGGCCATCTTTTTCTTGCACAATCCGAAAGCTCTTGATCGCGGCTATCTTGGAAGAAGCGGCAGGCTTGGCCGCGGGCTTGGCGGCTGGCGAGGTCGATGTCTGAGAACGGAGCGGTGTAACTGCAAGTACAAGGATTGCCAGCGTAAACATTCCCAACCAAATCATGGAGCGTGTCTGCTTACGCAGAAATGCGTGCAAACTGCAACGAAACTGCGATCGCGGCAATGCCAGAATCGGCTGGAAATCTTTCACAGAAACACTCGAGTGTTAGAGCAAACATACCACTCGTGGGTTATGCGTAGAAAGATGACTGAAGGAAGGCGCGGGAAACGCCGGGAAAATAAACGCCACAAATGCAAAATATTACGCGTCAGCCAGGAACTCGTACTCATCAATGACCGCTGCCACCGCCATCTTGCTGGCTGGAGCGCCGCCCTCGACCCGTAACACGCGTCCCTTGCAATGCACGCGTATGCTTTCCGTCAGCGTGATCTCCGGCGGCAACGTCAGGGTGAAATCAATGGCGGAGCCAGCCTGGATGGCGGAATCGAGATAGAAGCAGATTCCGCGTGCGCTCACGTCGCGAGTCTGTGCCGCGTGCTCCTCAGCATTCTCGCCGTAACGGACGCTCACGGGCAGCCGGAGCGCGAAGCGCCGCGTGGCCCGTTTGTTATTGTCAGCCTTATCCTTATCCAGGTCCTGCGTCTCGGCCATTGAACCTCCGGAAATTGCCTGTAAGCATGGCAATTAGCGGCAAGCCTGTCAAGGTGATACACGCCGGCCGATCACGCCGGCCGATCAATGCCGGCTTCTTAGTAGCTATCGGAAGCGGCTACAATGAAGGCGTGGTCTTCGTCCTCGATAACTACGATTCGTTCACTTACAACCTCGTCCAGTACATTGGCGAACTGGGCGCGAAGGTTGAAGTTCGCCGCAACAACGAAGTGACCATCGGAGAGATCGAGGCCATGCATCCCGAGCGCATCGTGGTTTCTCCCGGACCCTGCACTCCGCAGGAAGCTGGCATCAGCATCGAACTGATCCGTCATTTTGCGGGCCGATCTCAATACCGATCTCAATACGAAGTGCCGCTGCTAGGCGTCTGCCTTGGACACCAGGCAATCGGCGCGGCCTTCGGCGGCGAAGTGGTTCGCGCCAAAAATTTGATGCATGGCAAGACCAGTCAAGTCGAACACGATGGCAAGACCATTTTTCGCGGCTTATCTTCTCCGATGACCGCAACTCGTTATCACTCACTGATCGTCGCCGAGAATGGCCTGCCCAAAGATCTCGAAGTCAGCGCCTGGACCTCCGATAAAGACGGAACCCGCGTCATCATGGGCCTGCGCCACCGGAAGTTCGCCGTCGAGGGAGTGCAGTTTCATCCTGAGAGCGTGCTGACGGATGAGGGGAAGAAGCTGGTGGCTAATTTTCTGCGGAGTTAGGTTGGTTCATTAAAGGTGAATGAGGTGGCAATTGTTCGACAGCTATACGATCTATGGGTTGCTTGACATAGACTTCTGATCTGGTTGGAGTTCCAAATAAACGAACATTCCACTCGGCAGGTGTATGTTGGTAAAAGTATGAAACTTGAGCATGGCCGAAGCCAAGATTGTAACCGCGAATTATCACGATTTTGAACAAGTCGTGTTCTTGAACTGTTGAATCATGCTCGACAACTACCTTTGCTACCTGATCGGCGACCGCTTCGCCACCATCCCATTGATGCCCAAAGCTCGCGGCCCACGTCTTGTTGTCTGCTTCGCTTTTAATTGATTTTCCTATCCAATACACATTTACGACCAGAATTTTGTTCTTCCCGTCATTGGAATTGTTCAGGGTCATGTCCTGCACGGATGCAGATTGAACACCTTCCATGCCCTCCACGAGCCGCATATCTTCAAACATCTCCGGGTAAAGAGCGCCCTGCCGCGCCACGTTGTCACGGCCACTCCATATTGAGAGGGAAAATAGTAGAAACAGTAAACCCAAGATTACCCAATGTCCCTCCCAAATCGACTGTACCTTCAGAGAGCCGTTGTCGTTTGCTTCGGCTACATAACTTCCCGCAGCGAGGTCGTGAAGCCCTTGACGAGTTCGCCGATTAAAGAGCACGAGGTAAAGCGTCGTTCCGCCAAGTCCGAAAACTATTACTGAAATTAGAGTAGAGATGGCCCACGGTGTTCGGGTGTTTGGAAGCAACATCGCGTCAACAAGAATTGGAATGGCGAACACCGTATAGCGAATAACAGAACGCCAAAAAGATACCGGAGCCCCGTCTCTGCCGATCACTTGGATACGCATGAGTCGCTTGCCGACGGTCTGGCCTTTTCCAAGGCCGCTATCCATGACAGCAAAATAGGGGAAGACTAGCCAGAAGCCGACGAGAGGTCCCCACAGACCCAGGCGAGATAATCTTTCAAAGAAGGGAACAGTAATTGCGAATTCAGCACAGGCTATGATGATCCCATCAATAGCTACGGCGAGCACCCTCCTCCAGAGTGCACCAATAGCACGACTCCGCGGTAATACATCAGACGCCGAAATCGAGTTAGCAGTGACGAGCGGAGGAAAAGTGCTCAAGACGGAACGCTCCCGGTGGATAGAGCGGGTTAAGAATAGCCTGAATTGTCGCAGAAGGTTCGGAGTGCTGCAAGCAAAACGAAGGCGCGACCGCCGTGAGTGATCCGCGCAGACGACCTAACGGTGACCCATTCTTAGTGTTTCAGAACGAGCCTGATCTCAAAAATGTTCGGCCACAATTTGCCGGTGACAAATAACCGTTTCCGATCGGGATCGTAAGCGATCCCATTCAGCACAGCGCCAGGCTGGAGACGATAGATCGGGCTCAACAGACCGGTCAGGTCGATCCAGCCGACTACCGCGCCATTTCTTGGAGAAATTCGAGCGATACGATTGGTCTGCCATACATTGGCAAAAATCTCTCCATCCACGAACTCTAGTTCGTTCAACTGATCGATGGGAGTGTCTCCATCGCGGACTGTAAAACGCCGCTTTTCTGCGAGCGTATCGCCGTCCAGCACGCGGATCTCGGACGTACCGTCACTCATGAAGAGCTCATTACTGCTCTTGCCGCTATTCTTGCCGTTGGTGGTCAGACCCCAGCCTTCTCCCGGATACGAAAAACGGCGCAGCAGGTGAAAGTCGCTGAGGTTGTAGACGAATCCGATTTGCGACTGCCAGGTGAGTTGTACGACTTCGTCCTTGACCAGAGCAATGCCTTCGCCAAAAAATTCTGGAGCCAGGTCGATTTGCTGGATCACTTCTCCAGTTTCGAGTCGAACCTTTCGCAGTGACGAGTGGCCTTTGAGCCCTGTGCCTTCATACAAAAATCCGTCGTGATAGACGAGACCTTGCGTAAAGGCATTTGGATCGTGCGGGAACGATTTAACAATCTTGTAGGTGTATTCGGGCGGTCGCACAGCATGAGTCTGCTGGGCAGACTGGGCGTAGAGTAATTGTCCGAATGCAGTGAGAAGAAATGCGAACGCAAGCCGCCGACCGGAGAACCTAATTGTCATATGTGTGCGGTCATTGTCGCATTTGCGGATTACTCGCTGCCCCGAGCCATTTGCACCGCCCGCAGCACCGCACGCGATTTGTTTTCCGACTCCTCGAATTCGCGCTGAGGATCGGAATCTGCGACGATGCCAGCTCCGGCTTGCAGATACGCTTTTTTCCCTTTCATCAGCAGAGTTCGAATCACGATGCAGGAATCGAGATTGCCCGCGAAATCGGCATAGAGAACCGCGCCGCCATACACGCCTCGGCGCGTAGGTTCCAACTCTTCGATGATCTGCATCGCTCGGACTTTGGGTGCGCCGCTCAGCGTTCCTGCCGGGAAGCACGCCGCTAATGCGTCCACGGCATCCAGCTCCGGACGCAGGCGTCCCTCGAGAGCAGAGACCAGATGCATCACATGCGAGTAGCGCTCGACGTACATTAGATCGCGAACCTTTACCGATCCATATTCGCTGACGCGGCCGAGATCGTTGCGGCCCAGGTCGACGAGCATTACGTGCTCGGCGCGCTCTTTCTCGTCTTCCCTCATTTTCTTCTCTAACGC
>Ga0209169_10000116_pt1 | contig 45747 bp, 44 predicted proteins | sample HubBroMetageWRM4_FD_188346 | JGI IMG/M metagenome (GOLD analysis project Ga0209169, IMG submission 188346) | Warmed soil microbial communities from the Hubbard Brook experimental Forest, New Hampshire - Hubbard Brook CCASE Soil Metagenome WRM 4... | ecosystem: Environmental > Terrestrial > Soil...
ACAAACGTGACGTAATCGCCGTATCTCGGATGCACACTGGTCACGTGCGAGAGCCGGTGCCAGCGCGCACAATGTTCCGCCGCCATCTGGCGATACACGCCTCTGATCTCCGGCGAATAGGGAAGTATCCCGCCGGTGTCGTTACCCCAAACCCATTCGCTGCCGAACCACGGACCTGGACCTTGCAAGCCGGCGACTGCAAGGTCGCCTGCGCAGGTGCTCAAAACCATGACGAGCACCAAGGTGATTAAGCCGTTCCTCAGCATGGCATGCGGTCTCCGCTAAAAGCAGCGTGATCTTAGAAGCAAGGCGCAGCAATGAAAAGCGCGAGAGTTGTGCGTCAGAGGATCGAATAGGCGCTGGCCACCATGCCGACCGGCCGGTTCTCAGCGGCATCCAGCATCATGACCCGCCCGAAGTTCGTATTGTGCCCAATGCGCACCACACGTGCATCGGCGATGACGTCGAACGTCGCCGGCCGCAGGAAATGCGTGGTCTGGTCGATGGTGCTCATCGCGCGGTAGCCGTTCCACGCCGCCGAACAGGCGATGACCATGGCGCTGTCGGCAAGTGCCATCAACGCTTGGCTGCAGACGGCCTCGCCATTGGCGCAGATGCTTCTAGAGAACGGTAGTCGCACCACCGCACCCGGTTGCCAGTCGGGCAAGGCATCGGCCGGGCGGACGGCTTCGACGCTTTCCACCAAAAGCGCCAAGTCATGCACCCACGACGGAAAAACCGTGGTTATCAAGCGTCCCGCGGCCTGGACGCCAAAGGCCGATTCGTTCGTTACGAGGTGATGCACCTCGCCCATGACCAATTCCCCGGCAGAGCCAGACGTTTTAATCGCCGGAAAACGCCCGGCGTCCGCACTCGCGACGAATCAGTGCGTCGGCAAAGTACCATGATGACAGCAGTTTGACGCGTCTTCTGGAACGGAAAATTCTTCGTCGAATTGACTGTCACCCGTCTGCATCGACCGCGGCCGTTGTTTGCCGGAGCGCTTAGGCGCCCTTGACCGGCCAATGCCGGCACGGCACGCTAGTTACTTGCGTGAAGGGGGCCGCGTGGTCGGAGGGGCAATGGTGGGCCGTTTCATCTCTGTGGCGTTCGCGCTGGCATTGAGCGCCGCGTTTGTTTCGCCGTCACTTGCCGCCAATCCGTTGGAAAAGAATTTTTGGCTGCCCGGGCCGGACTATGACCGGCAGATGCCGGCGTGTGACACTCCGGCGGCGCTGAACCGCATCATCGGTAATTTCCGCACCAAAGAAATCCGGTTCTGGAATTCAAACCTGCAAATCGTCGGGATTGAACATATTCGCGAGACCACGGTGATGCCGTGGGCGGCGCAATCGATTCCCCAACGCTTCTGCAGCGGTGTTGCGCTCATCAACGACGGTGTCCGCCACCCCATCTATTATTCGATCGGCGAAGATACCGGCATGATCGGAGTGGATTTCGGGGTCAATTTTTGCGTCGTCGGCCTCGACCGCAACTGGGCTTACGGTCCCGCTTGCCGCGCGGCCAAGCCCTGAGAGTTTTAGCCTTTAACGCACGCCGTGCCAGGGGTCGTATTGCTTATCAGGCAGATTGTGCAGCGCTGCGTTATAGGCCTTATCGTTGGCCTTGGCCTCCGCGGCTTTCTCGGCGCCGCCAGCCTTCCCCGCATGCTGACCGAGTTGAGAATTGGCATTAGCATTCATTTGCTGCGGAGATACTTGTGCTTGGGCCCCAGAGGCCACCAGCCCCAACGCTAGGGCTGCCAAAAGCCATTTCATGATTCACTCCCTTCCCGATTATTGGCGGCGACGAACGCAGCTTGAATCGATCAATCCAGTATAAGTCAGCTTGGCGCAAAAATCAGGCAACCTTTAGCCCGCCTAAGCCTTCTGCGAGCTGATGCCATTTGTTCTTTATTTGTTCCGTGCGGGGCGTATAGTTTTGCGGCCAGCCGCCGCTGAGGAAGGTCTCATGGTCAAGTTAATAAGGTCGGCTCTGGCTATATTCGTTCTGCTCGTCGCCGGTTCCTGCGGTGCGCTTGCCCAAGACTCTTCCCGGAACGAACCCGGCAAATTTGATTTCTACATTTTGTCGCTATCCTGGTCGCCGTCGTATTGCGCGGCCGCGCACGAACGGTATGCGCGCAACGAAGGAATTCAGTGCGGCGCGCGGCCTTTCGCGTTCGTCGTCCACGGGCTGTGGCCGCAATACGAGCATGGTTTCCCGGAAAATTGCCAAGTTCCCGCGCCGCGACTGTATCGCGGCATCGTCTCCAGCATGCTCGACGTGATGCCGGCGCCGCGCCTCATCTACAACGAGTGGGATCGTCACGGCACCTGTTCCGGGCTTTCGCCGCGGGCTTATTTCGATACCGTGCGCAAGGCCCGTTCTAACGTGAAAATCCCCGATAAGTTTGTCGAACTGCAAGCGCCGCTCGACGTCACGCCTGCGGCGGTAGAGGAAGCGTTCACAAAAGCCAATCCCGGTCTTCGCAGCGAAGGCATGGCCATCGAGTGCGATCACCGGCGCCTGACCGAAGTCAGGATCTGCCTGTCTAAGGAGCTACAGTTTCGCGACTGTCCGGAAATTGCGCGGCGTAGCTGCAAACGCGATCAAGTGGTGATGCCGCCTGTGCGCAATTCCGCAAATTGACTTCGACTTGAGTTTGCGAGGGTCCACGGCGTGCCAGCTCGGGCGAACCTTCGCGCGCAAAATTCTGCAAGCGGACAAAGCGGATGAATTACCGCCACGCGTTTCACGCCGGTAATTTCGCCGACGTTCATAAACACGCCGTTCTGGCCTGGATACTTACTTATCTGCGCGCAAAGCCGGCGCCCTTCCGCGTCATTGATACTCATGCAGGCGCGGGCCGATACGATCTTTTTTCCCGCGACGCGTCCCGCGGCGGTGAGTGGCACCATGGCATCGCGCGTATCTGGAATCGGCGCACGCCGAACAAGGCGCTGGATGAGTTTCTGGCGCCCTATCTTGGGGCCGTTGCTGAACTCAATCCGGGCGGCGAACTGCGAAACTATCCGGGCTCGCCGTTGATCTGCGCCGCTTTGTTGCGGCCGCAAGACCGCCTGATCGCGTGCGAACTCGAGCCGCGTTCCGCGGCCTTGCTCTCCGCCGCTCTTCGCGGTGAGCGCCGCGCCAAGGTCATCGCCATCGACGGCTGGACTGCGCTCGGCGCTTATGTGCCGCCGAAGGAAAAGCGCGGGCTCGTCCTCCTCGACCCGTCCTATGAAGAGACGAACGAATTCCTTCGTGTCTCTGACAGGCTTGCGGCGGCCTATCGCAAGTGGCCCGCCGGGATTTATTTGGTCTGGTATCCGATCAAGGATCGCAAACAGCCCGACGCGCTGGCCCGCGAGATACGCCGGTTTGCGGGCGCGAAAATGCTGCGGAGTGAACTGATTTTGCCGGAGGCGCGCCGCCCGGGCGGTTTGCTCGGCTCCGGATTGGTCTTGATCAATCCGCCATTCACGCTCGATCGGCAATTGCGTGTTGTCACCCCGGCGCTCGAAGAATTGCTGTCGGCAACCACCGCCAACACCGATTTGATTGCGGGAACGGCAGCTCGTAGCGACCGATAAAACGCCGCAAACCGCAATTTGCAGGTAGTTGCCCACTTTTCCACACGTTAAAATTGGTCTAATTTTCCACAGCTGGCTTAGACGTTCCGCCTCCTGTGGGGGGCCGGCGGAGTGACTGAGGCCGTCTTGGGCTGAAGCCTTACCCGTGTGGATGTCCGGCCAAGCCGTCGTGCCGTGGGGGCCGGCGGCGAAGCAATCGCGGGGGAAGGAGTTGCTCGATGGCAATGACCGGTACGGTCAAATTTTTCAATGGCGAGCGCGGCTACGGCTTCATTAAACCGGATGACGGAGGACGGGATGTGTTCGTGCACATCACAGCCGTGGAGCGCGCCGGACTGAAAGCGCTGCTTGAAGGACAGCGCCTTACTTTCGAGGTCGAGCCCGACAAGAAGGGCAAGGGCCCTAAAGCCGTCAACCTCGTTATCACCGGCTAACGATATCGGTGCGAAGCTAAGTTGCGAATGCGGGCTGTTCGCGCGCGGTCCTTCGCTGTTGTAAAGAAGGTCTCGGTCCAGGAACGGCAGCGCTGCGCCGAGAGCGTAAGGTTATGCGGGCGGTTTGAGTTGTTCGCCGGTTGATTTTGTCCTTCAATTCCTTTTCGTCCCGATCACTCTAAGATGGTTACGTCATGATGATTCTGCGTTCCGCAGTACCCTCGCCATTTGGGCGCAAGGTGCAAATCGCGCTCTCGTTGCTCGGCATGGACGATGTGAAATTCGAACCGGCCGACACCATGGATCCCCGGGATAGCGTGCGCGCGCAAAATCCGCTTGGAAAAATCCCCGTACTCGTCGTCGAAGACGGCACGAACTTCTATGACTCGCGCGTCATCCTCGAATATCTCGATCATCGCGCCGGCGGTGGCAAAATAATTCCGCTGGAGCCAGATCAGCGTTTTGCCGCTTTGCGGCTGCAAGCGCTGTGCGACGGCATTCTCGATGCCTCGATCCTCGGAGTTTACGAAGGCCGTTGGCGTTCTCCGGAAAAACACGAACCCAAATGGATAGAGCACCAGGCCGGCAAGGTGGAACGCGCGCTGGGTGCGCTGGAGAGTGCGCCGCCCGCGCTCGCGGCAAGCCCGCGGCTGCCGCATGTCGGTCAGATCGCGCTTGCCTGCGCGCTCGGCTATCGCGATTTCCGCTTTGGCGGCACTTGGCGCGGCCAGCATCCGCGCCTTGTCGCTTGGCTTGATAGCTTCGCGGCGAGGGTGCCCGCATTCGCCGCGACGACGCCGAAAGCCTAGAGCATGATCCCGAAAAGTGGACGCACGACGTCTGAGTTGTGGCGACAAAAAAACCCCGGGCGGTGAGGCCCGGGGTTTGTTCGCTTTCAGCGCGATGAAAGATCAGAAGCGGTAATTAAATCCGCCGCGGATCAGATTCGTCGAGAACGCGACATTGTCGCCTGCCGCGCCGCAACCGACGCCGCAATTGAATTTGCCGAGGTCGACATAAAGGTATTCCGCCTTGAGGGTCCAATGCGGAGCGACGGCGAATTCGAGGCCGGCACCGGCGGTCCAGCCGGCATTGGTCGCGCTTCCGCCGGCAAGGCCGGGAGTAGAGGCTTGGATATTGCCGAAAGCGCCACCGGCGGTGACGTAGGGCATGAACCGCCCGGCCGCGTAGCCAAGCCGTCCGCGTATTGTCGAAAGCCAGGAATCACTGGTCCTACATCCGGCCGGGCAGCCTCCGGTGGTGGAACCACTCAATCCCGCCCAATCGATATCGCCTTCGACGCCAAGCACCGCGGCGCCGATCTGGTAATTATAGCCAAGCGTGCCGCCGGCGACCCCGCCGCTCGGATTGAACGAATTGGTCGTGTCCCACTTCGAATAGCCGAAGCCGCCGCCGCCATTGGCGCCGATATAGAAACCCGTCCAATTGTAGACGGGCAGATAGGCCGGAGCCTTGTAGTAAGGCGCGGGGGGCAGGTCGGCCGCCCAGGCCGCCCCTGAGAGCGCAAGCAAAGCAAGCGCCGCGCAAGCCAAACGTTTCATCTTATTGACCTCCGTTTTTATGTAGGTGGTCAATAGTATTCGAAGTTACTTACCGTCTAGTGCGTGAAGGACACAGCTCTCAAGTCTTTCTCGACAATATTATGGCGAGATTAATCTCGGCGGGGCCACGATTGTACCTAATTATGTTTTAACGCCGTCAAAAAGATGGTTAAACAACTGTAAAACTGCGTAAAATAACTTGAATTCGGAGAATTCCAGGCCGGCGCCTACTCATCGCGATCTTGCGCGCGCCGACAAGCTTCTCACGATCTCGCACTGGCCGTCGTTCTCTGCCGATCCTACGTTCCGGGCAACGCCGGACCCTAAGAGCGCAGCGGTTTGGGTGGGGAATTCGCCAAAGGCATGACCGTTCCGAAAAAAAATCCCGATCGCGATATCGAAGGCGTGGACGACGACGAAGACGAGGCGCCGCTTCCACAACCCGAAGACGATGAGCCGGTCGCTGAAGATCTAAGCGGGGAAGGGGGATCGCTCGCGCTGGGACGGGCCGCCGTTCTGCACTACGCCAAGCTCGCTCCCGCCCAGCCCGGCGTCTACCGGATGATCGACGCTCGTGGCGACGTTCTCTATGTCGGCAAAGCCAAGAATGTCAGGAACCGGGTGCGCGCCTACGCGCGCCCGGCCGGCCTCGACACGCGCATTGAGCGCATGATCGCAGCGACCCGCGCGCTTGAATTCGTCGTCACGCGCACCGAGACCGAAGCGCTGCTCCTCGAAGCCAACCTGATCAAGCGGCTACGCCCGCGCTTCAACGTTCTGTTGCGTGACGACAAATCGTTTCCCTACATCATGATCACATCGGATCACTGGGCCCCGCAAATCCTCAAGCATCGCGGTGCCCGTTCCCGCCAGGGGCAATATTACGGGCCGTTCGCCTCGGTATGGGCCGTCAATCGCACGATCAATGCGCTTCAACGGGCGTTTCTGCTGCGCTCGTGCAGCGATCCGTTTTTCGAGAGCCGCACCAGGCCGTGCCTGCTGCATCAAATCAAGCGCTGCTCGGCGCCATGCACCAACGAGATCGACTTCGCGGAATACGCGGCGCTCGTGCGCGAAGCCAACGCGTTCTTGTCTGGCCGCAGCAAGGCGGTGAAGGACGAGCTCGCTGGGGAAATGGAAAACGCTTCGCTTGCGCTCGACTATGAGCGCGCCGCGGTTTACCGCGACCGTCTGGCGGCTTTATCGGCCATTCAGGCACACCAAGGCGTCAATCCGCGCGGCGTCGAAGAAGCCGACGTCTTCGCTTTGCATCAACAAGGCGGCTTCACTTGCGTCGAGGTGTTTTTCTTCCGTACCGGACAGAATTGGGGCAACCGGGCTTATTTCCCCAAGGCCGACCGCGGCGTACCGCCCGACGAAATCTTCGCCGCGTTTCTCGCTCAATTTTATGACGACAAGCCGTGCCCGCGTTTGATTCTCATTTCGCAAGACATTGAAGATCGCGCACTGCTTGCCGAAGCGCTGACCACCAAGAGCGGCCACAAGATCGAGGTGATGGTACCGCAACGCGGCGAGAGGAAGGATTTGATCGCGCATGCGCTCGCCAATGCCCGTGAGGCGCTCGGGCGCAAGCTTGCCGAAACCTCGTCCCAGCAGCGCCTGTTGCGCCAGCTCACCGAGACATTCGGGCTGCCGCGGGTGCCGCGGCGTATCGAGGTTTACGACAACAGCCACATCCAGGGCTCGAACGCTGTCGGCGCGATGATTGTGGCGGGTGCCGAAGGCTTCCGCAAAAGCGACTATCGCAAATTCAATATCCGTTCGGCCGATCTTACTCCGGGCGACGATTTTGCCATGATGCGCGAAGTCCTGATGCGCCGGTTCAAACGGTTGCTAGCCGAGGCACCCCCCGGCTCGTCCACCGACGTGATCCCAGACGGCCAAGCTTCGCTTGCCGACCTTCCCCTTTCAGAGGGAGGTGACAATACCGCTGCCTTGCCGCCTGGAGAGACCGACATCTTGCGCGCCCAGTCCGATCAGCCGGACGATTCCCCATGGCCCGACCTCGTATTGGTCGATGGCGGGCAGGGGCAGCTCTCCGCCGCGCAGGAGATATTCGGCGAGCTCGGCATCGACGTGCCGCTGGTCGCTATCGCCAAGGGACCGGACCGGGATGCCGGGCGCGAGACGTTCTTTATTCCCGGCCGCGACTCATTCAAACTGCCGCCCAGGGATCCAGTGCTTTACTTCGTCGAGCGGCTTCGTGACGAAGCGCACCGTTTCGCCATCGGTTCGCACCGAATCCGGCGCCGGCGGCAGTTGCGCGAAGCCGGCTTGCAGGAGATTGCGGGCATCGGCCCAACGCGCAAGCGCGCTTTGCTTCACCATTTCGGCACGCTTAAGGCGATTGAGCGCGCCTCCGTTACCGATCTGTTGCAGGTCGATGGTATCAGCGCTGAAACGGCCCGTCGGATCTACGAGTTCTTCCATGAGGGCGCGGCGTGAGCGGACGTCGATTTAGGCACGCTGTAAATGTGGCGGGAGCGGTAAGGCCCGCCGGGCGCCGCACCTGTCAGGATCGCAACCGCAGCGTTATGTTAGAGCCATGAATTCGACCACCACGACTACGCCCGGCGGCCGCATGCGTGCTCACCCTTTGGCGTTGCCCAACATTCTGACCTACGGCCGCATCGTCGCGATCCCGATCGTGATCGGCTGTATGTTTGGGCAGAGCATCCTTGATGGCGGATTGTGGCTTCGCTGGGTGGCGGTCGCCGTTTTTATCGTTGCCGGCATCAGCGACTTCCTTGACGGTTACCTCGCCCGGGCCTGGGCTCAGCAATCCTCGCTTGGGCGCATGCTCGATCCGATTGCCGACAAGCTTCTGGTGTCGTCCTGCCTGTTGATGCTCGCAGCTGAGGACACCATTCACGGCTGGTCACTGTTTGCGGCGATCGTCATCCTCTGTCGTGAGATTCTTGTTTCGGGCTTGCGCGAATATCTCGCCGAACTGCGCGTCAGTGTACCGGTCACGCGGCTCGCCAAGTGGAAGACCACGTTACAACTCGTCGCCGTGGGTTTCCTCATCGCCGGTGATGCCGGCGACGCAGTGGTGCCGGTCGTGACCAAGATCGGCATCATGCTTTTGTGGCTGTCGGCGTTCCTGACCATCTATACGGGGTGGGATTATCTGCAGGCCGGATTGCATCACCTGACCCGGGAGGATGCGTGAAGCTTCTCTATTTTGCCTGGGTGCGCGAGCGGCTGGGCAAGGCGGAAGAGCGGCTCGATCCGCCTGCCAGTGTTGCTACGGTCGATGAGTTGATGACTTGGCTGGCCGGGCGCGACGAACAATATGCCCACGCATTCGAGAATGCGAAAGTCATCCGCGCGGCCATAGATCATCGACACGTGCGGCCGGATGCGCCAATTGCCGGGGCCCGTGAGATCGCGTTCTTTCCCCCCATGACTGGCGGTTAGCGCGTCAATGAGCGCGACCATCCGCTTGCAACGCGAAGCCTTCGACGTCGCTGCCGAAACCGCCGCCATGACGCGAGACCGGACCGATATCGGTGCCGTCGTGACCTTCACCGGCATTTGCCGTGCCGACGAAAACGGCGCGGAGATCGCGGCGCTGACACTCGAGCATTATCCCGGCATGGCCGAAGCCGAGATCGCCCGGCATGTCGAGGAAGCTTCCGCTCGCTGGCGGCTTCTCGGCGTCAGGGTGATTCATCGCTACGGCCGGATCGAGCCAGGCGAGGTCATTGTGCTCGTCGCCACCGCGTCGAGCCATCGCGAGGCGGCATTTGCCGCCGCGTCGTTCATCATGGATTACCTGAAAACGCGGGCGCCGTTCTGGAAACTGGTAGAGACGAGCGCCGGCACCGATTGGGTCGAGGCCAAGGCCGAAGATGAGGCCGCCGCCAAGCGCTGGTCCGGGGCACCGCCGGAGAAGGAGCGGCCGTGATCAGCCGGCCGCTTTGCGCAGCCAGACCTTGTTGTCATGAAAGGCGGATCCGCCGAACGGCGCCACCGGATCGGCGCCGGTGAGTGTGTTGATGCCGCGGCCGTCCGCGTAGGCGGAATTCGGCCAAAGCGATTCCGCGATCAGTACGCCGCGGCGAACGCCGTCGAACAGTCGCGCGTGCAGATGCACGACGCCTCGCCGATTGCCGAGCTTGATCTCGTCACCGTCAATGACCCCGAGCGGATTCGCGTCGTCGGGATGAATCATCACCTCCGGGCGGCCTTCCCTCGTGCGTGAAGTTCGCGTTTCGGTGAAACTCGAATTGAGAAAGCCACGCGCCGGCGATGTGGCAAGCCGGAACGGATGCTCGGTATCGGCCTCTTCAATCACCTCCCAGTGATCGGGAAGCTGGGGAATTGACGGTGCCTCGTGCGTTCGATGCCAGCGCCGAAACGGTACCGCCGGCCAGTCCGGCTTGAAGCGGAATTTGCCGTCCGGATAAGCAAAGCCATCGACATAGTGGGCGGTGGCAAAATCCGGCTGGCAATCGATCCAGCGCTTGGCCTCGAGTTCCGCGAGCGTGCCCCAACCGGATTTTTGCAACGTGGCGTCGATCAGCTCGCGCGGCGTCATGCCAAAGCCCGGATGTTCCGCGCCCAGCCGTTTCGCCAAACCACAAATGACCTCGTGATTGGATCGGCATTCGCCGGGCGGATCGATCAGCTTCGGCCCGAGCAGGAGGTATTGACTGCCGCCCGCGGTGTAAAAATCGTCGTGTTCGACAAACATGGTCGCGGGCAACACGACGTCGGCCATTTTCGCGGTGTCGGTCATGAATTGCTCGTGCACGCAAACGAACAAATCATCGCGAGCAAAACCGCGCTTGACCACTTCCTGGTCGGGTGCCACCGCGACCGGATTGGTGTTTTGGATCAGCATGGCGTTGACCGGCGGCCCGCCGCGCAGCGCGTCTTCGTCGCCGGTGAGGATTTGGCCGATGCGCGATTGATCGAGCATGCGGATCGCGGCATCGCGCAAGTCGCTGCCCTCGATCAGGCTGGTGTTGAGGTGAAAGATCGCTCCGTTATTGTGGAACGCGCCGCCGCCTTCATAGCGCCAGGCGCCGGTGACCGCGGCGATGCAGCTTGCCGCGTGCATGTTGATGGCGCCGTTGCGCGAACGGGAAAAGCCGTAGCCCAGCCGCAAATAGGTCCGCTTAGTTTCGCCGATGGCGCGCGCGAGTGCCTCGATGGTCTCGACCGGACAGCCGGTGATGCGCGACGCCCAATGTGGGTCGCGGCTGCGTACATGCGCGGCGAGTTCATGCGGCGCGTCGGTGTAGCGCTCGAGATAATCCCAATCGGCTTTGCCGTCGCGAAACAGGCAATGCATAACGGCACAAGCGAGCGCACCGTCGGTACCCGGACGGATCAATACCGGAAGATCCGCCTGGCGCATCGTGCCGTTCATGTAGACGTCGACGACGGCGAGCTTGGCGCCGCGCTCTTTGCGCGCGCGGGTAGCATGCGTCATGACGTTGACCTGGGTGTTGACCGCGTTGGTGCCCCAGATCACCACCAGATCGGATTTCGCCATTTCCCGCGGATCGGGTCCGGCAAGCTTTCCGGTGCCGGCGATAAAGCCGGTCCATGCCGGATTGACGCAAATGGTGGAGAAGAAGCCGGAATATTTCTTGGCGTGGCGCAGGCGGTGAATGCCGTCGCGCATCACGTAGCCCATAGTGCCGGCATAGAGGTATGGCCACACCGCTTCCGAGCCGTGCGCTTGTTCGGTGCGAAGAAAGCGCTCGGCGACCAGATCGAGCGCGTCGTCCCAGGAAATCGGCGCGAATTCGCCGCCGCCTTTCGCGCCGGTACGCCGGAGCGGGTGGGTCAGGCGATCGGGGTGATGCACGCGCTCGGCGTAACGCGCGACCTTGGCGCAGATCACGCCGGCGGTATAGGCGTTGTCCTCGGCGCCGCGAACGCGGCCGATCACGTTGTTAGCGAAAACCTCCACCTCAAGCGCACACGTCGAGGGACAGTCGTGCGGGCAGGCAGAGGCGACGACGCGCGGGCGGACGGCCTGATTCATTGCCTTGCAGCTTAACGCGATCCGGCTGCCGTGAACAATCGCCGGGCGCGCGGTGCAACAGCCTCTTTTTGCGGCAGTTACGCCGCCGCGGCTTTACCTTTGGGCTGAACTTCGGCGGTGTAATCGCTCATCAATTGCTGGGTGATGCGGCCTGGAGTGAACGTAAAGTCGGCGATCTGCGACACCGCGGTCACCTCAGCGGCCGTTCCGGTGATAAAGCACTCGGAAAAGCTCGCGAGCTCCTCCGGCAGGATGCGGCGCTCGATCACCTCAATGTTGTGCCGTCGCGCCAGCGTCATGGCCGTGGCGCGGGTGATGCCGGCCAGGAAGCAATCGGCGATCGGCGTGTGGATTTTGCCGTCTTTGATAAAGAAAATGTTCGCGCCGGTGCATTCGGCGACGCGGCCCTGCCAGTCGAGCATCATGGCGTCGGCGAAACCGCGCCGCTCGGCGCGATGCTTCGAAATAGTGCAGATGGCGTAGAGGCACGATGCCTTGGCAAGCGCCGGTATCGTCTTCGGATCCGGCCGTCGATACTCGGCGATATCGAGCTTGATGCCTTTCAACCGCTGAGCGGGATCGAAATAGCTCGGCCATTCCCAGGTCGCGACCGCGAGATGGATGGTGTTGTTCTGCGCCGAAACGCCGAGCTGCTCGGAACCGCGCCAGGCTATCGCCCGCACGTAAGCTTCCTTTTGATTGTTCCGGTCGAGCACAAGCTGTTTTGCCGCCTCGATCTCGGCGACGGTGAACGGAATCTCGAAGTCCATCAGCTGCGCGGACCGCTTAAGCCGTTCGGAGTGCTCGACGCTCCTGAAAATCTCGCCGCCATAGGCCCGTTCGCCCTCGAACACGGTGCTGGCGTAATGCAAACCGTGCGTGAGCACGCTGATTTTGCAATCGGCGGTCGGAATAAGTTTGCCGTCGAGCCAGATCAAATCTGGCCGTTGATCAAAGGGCACCGGCATAATCGCCTCCCTGAGGCATGGACGGCCCGTTCCGTGCCGGAATTGTAACGCGCTTTGGGGCCTTGCGCGCTTGGCCGTCCGCGGTTTTTGCCTCGGGAGACGACTCCCGATATGGTCGCGTTTGGCCTATGAGAGCGCCATTTGGCGCCCTAGTGGTCCGATTCTAACATTCGCATCCCGGTTCGACAGGCTACTTATGCGACTGTTAGATCCGCTCCACTTTGCGGCAATATCCGCGGCACTAACTAACTGAGCACAGTGCTGTCATGACATTGCGCTTTTGGGGTACCAACCAGCCCGAAATATGTCAATATAGCTGACCTAATGGCAGATATCAGTCTGAGCTCGCCCGGGAAAGCCCGCTCCGCCGCCAACGTCGCTGCGTCGGCTGGTGAAGCACGCGAACCTTACTGGGATCTCATTGAGCTTTTGTTCTTCGCATATCGCGATTTTGTCGGCGATCCGGACCAGGTGCTGGAAAGGCTTAGCTTCGGGCGCGCCCATCATCGGGTCCTTCACTTCGTCAATCGCAATCCCGGAATGAAGGTCGCGGAGCTTCTCGACGTCCTCAAGATTACAAAGCAATCGCTTGGCCGCGTACTCAAGCAGCTGATCGACGAGGGATACATTGTGCAGAAGGCCGGCCCAGACGATCGCCGGCAGCGGTTGCTCTACGTCAGCCCGGACGGCGCCGCCTTGGCGATGAAGCTTGCCGGTCTGCAGACCGAGCGCATCAGCCGGGTCCTTGATGAACTTGGACCGGGTTCACGAGAAAGCGCGCGACGTTTTCTTGCCGGCATGATTGATGCCGAGGATCGCGATCGGGTGTTGCGCTTGATCGCCGCGGCCGACCACGGGCGGGCAAACGGAAAAGACGAAGCGTCATGACGTCGCCGGCCGCGAACCCCGCCGACGACGCGCCGCATCTGCTTGTCGTTGATGACGATCGGCGAATTCGCGCGTTGCTGTTGCGGTTTTTGATCGGCGAAGGCTACCGCGTCACCACGGCAGCGAGCGCCCGCGAGGCGCGCGCCAAGCTCGAGAGTCTCCATTTCGATCTTTTTATTCTCGACGTCATGATGCCAGGGGAAAATGGCTTCGATTTCGCCCGCGCCATTCGCGCCGACTCGACGGTGCCGATCCTCATGCTGACCGCTCGCGATGCCGCGGAAAGCCGTATCAGAGGCCTCGAGCTTGGCGCCGACGATTATCTCATCAAGCCGTTTGAGCCGCGCGAGCTGTCGCTGCGCGTCGCCAGCATCCTGCGCCGCGCGCGGCCGCCGAGCGCGCCGCCTGCGGAATCCGCGCGCTTCGGCCCATTTGTTTTTCACTTCACGCGCGGCGAGCTGCGGCGTGGCGAGGAGACGATCCGCCTGACCGACCGTGAACGCGACATGTTGCGCGTGCTCGCCAACAACATCGGTGAGACCGTTCCGCGACAGGCGCTGGCCGGCAACGGCGACAGTGTCAGCGAGCGCACGGTCGACGTGCAGGTCAATCGTCTGCGCCGCAAGATCGAGAGCGATCCCGCCAATCCGCTGATTGTCCAGACCGTCCGCGGGCTCGGCTATCGCCTGGTGGCCGCGTCATGAGCGGCGCCATGACCAGTCTCGACGATGGCGTCGGCCGGTTGCGCAGCGCCGCGGCGCATCTTTTGAGCGCCGCAAACAGCGCGGCCACGACCGCGGGAACCATTGCCGCACCGATCACCGGACGAATCGATCGCTTCGGGCAATGGCTCAAAACGGTCCTGCCGAAAGGTCTTTACGCACGTGCGCTGCTCATCATCATCCTGCCAATGGTGGTGTTGCAGTCGGTCGTCGCCTTTATGTTCGTGGAGCGGCAGTGGAGCCTGGTGAACTACGATCTGTCTTCCGCCGTGACCCGGGAAATCGCGACCCTGATCGATGTCTATAAAACCTACCCGCAGGGCGCCGACCGGGCGCAATTGCGCCGCATCGCCCAAGACCGGCTCGGTTTAGTGGTTGATTTTCTACCCGAGACGCAGTTGCCGCCGCCGGGCCCGAAGCCGTTTTTCTCGCAGCTTGACGGCGTGCTGTCGGACGAGATTCGCCGCCAGATTGGCCTGCCGTTTTGGATCGATACCGTCGGCCGTTCCTCGATCCTCGAAGTGCGCATCAAGCTCGACGATACTATCATGCGGGTTTTCGTCCCGCGCGCCGATGCTTACGATGTCGATTCCTGGATATTCCTGCTGTGGATGGTGGCGACGTCGCTGGTCGTGCTGACGATCGCCATTCTATTCCTGCGCAACCAAATCCGCCCGATCGTGCGGCTTGCCGATGCCGCGGAAGCCTTCGGCAAGGGCCGCGAAGTGGCGAATTTCCGGCCGCGCGGCGCGCGCGAAGTCCGTCGCGCCGCCGCCGCGTTTCTCGAAATGAAGAGCCGTATTGAGCGCGCGATCGAGCAGCGCACCACCATGCTGGCCGGCGTGTCGCATGACCTGCGCACCATTCTCACGCGCTTTAAGCTTGAACTTGCCTTCCTTGGCGACAGTGCCGAGGTCGAGGCGATGACGAGAGACGTCGATGAGATGGCGGGCATGCTCGAGGCCTATCTCGCCTTCGCGCGCGGCGACATGGGTGAGCAGCCGGCGCCGACCGACATGGCCGCGATGCTCGAAGAGCTTAAAGCCGACAGCGAGCGCCATGGTCATCGCACCACAATCGCATTTCAGGGACGGCCGGAAGTCACCGTGCGTCCGGCGGCGTTCAAGCGCTGCCTCGCCAATCTCGTCTCCAATGCGGCGCGATTTGCGTCGTCGGTGGCGATAGCCGGTCATCGCGATCACCGCTGGTTGACGGTGACCGTCGATGACGATGGCCCGGGCATCCCCGTGGCGTTGCGCGAGGACGTGTTCAAGCCATTCCTGCGCCTTGACGATGCGCGCAATCAGGACGAGGGCAGTTCGGGTCTCGGCTTGGCGATCGCCCGCGACATCGCGCGCTCACACGGCGGTGACATCACGCTTGGCGATTCACCGCTTGGCGGATTGCGCGCGACCGTCCGCGTGCCGATCTGAGGTACCGCTTTACTTGCGCTGCATGTCGGCGGCGGCGCGAGCAAGAATCTCCACCAAATGCGCTTCGGCTTCGGCGTCGCCTTTAAGCCGCTTGCCGATCGTCTCGCGCAAATGATCGAGTGCCGCCTGAGTAAGCGGCGGCAGATCCCGACGGTCGCTTCGCTCGCCGCGCGTGTCGCGCTGCCAGCGGCTGACGCGTTCGCCGACCGCCGCAAGGCGGGCCAGCACGACGTCGACCAGTTCGCGGTTGGCCGCTAGATAAGCGCGGCCTTCGTCGGTGATGGTGTAGAGCTTCTTCGACCCTTCGGCCGAAGCGGTGACGTAACCGGCTTCTTCCAAATAGGTGAGCGTCGGATAGACGATGCCGGGGCTCGGCGAATACCACTCGGCGGTCTTTTCCTCGACCAGCTTGATGATCTCATAGCCGTGGCGCGGCTCCTGTTCGATCAGTGCGAGCGCGATCAATCGTAAGTCGCCCTGCGCCAGCATCCGGCCGGCGCGCAGGTCGTCCGGGTCCATATCTCGCCCGCGGCCGTGGCGCCCGAAGAATCCATGTTTGCCAAACCGGCCGTGCCGATGCCGGCCGGCTGCCCAGCGCTCATCGTGACGTTCGTGAGGGCCGCAATGTCCACGCATTTTGTTTCTCCTTGGTGCGTTAGATATATCTAAAGATAGGTCATATTCAGATATAACGCAAGATATATCTTTTCCCCCGAAGGCCGTTTGCGGGGAGCGGCTAAGCCCCTAAGTTGCGGGTTGGCATCCAGGCCAGGACTGCGCGGAAATGTTTGCGACCTTCTTTCACGAGCTGAAAGCCGCCGGCCTCCCGGTAACGCTGCGCGAATATCTCACCTTGATGGAGGCGATGGAAAAAGACCTCGCCGGCCGGCGGGTAGAGGACTTCTACTATCTGTCTCGCTCGGCGCTGGTGAAGGACGAACGCAATCTCGACAAGTTCGACCGCGTCTTCGGCCACGTCTTCAAGGGCCTCGATTTGATCGAACAGGCCTTGACCGCCGACATTCCGGTCGAATGGCTCAAGAAGCTCGCGGAGAAATACCTCACCGAGGAAGAGAAAAAGCAGATCGAGGCGTTGGGCGGTCTCGACAAACTGCTGGAGACGCTGCGGCAGCGGATCGCCGAACAAAAGCGCCGCCACCAGGGCGGCAACAAATGGATCGGCACGGCGGGAACCTCGCCGTTCGGCGCTTACGGCTATAACCCGGAAGGCGTCCGCATCGGCCAGGACGGCAACCGTAATTTCCGCGCGGTTAAGGTTTGGGACAAGCGCGAGTTCAAGGATCTCGACGGCGACGTCGAGATCGGCACCCGCAATATCAAGCTTGCGCTACGCCGCTTGCGCAAATTCGCCCGCACTGGCGCCGACGACGAACTCGATCTCGACGGCACCATCAAAGGCACCGCCCACAAAGGCTATCTCGACATCCTGATGCGGCCCGAGCGGCACAACACCATCAAGGTCCTCCTGCTCTTCGACATCGGCGGCTCGATGGATTGGCACATCAAGGCGACGGAAGAACTTTTCTCCGCGGCGCGGGCCGAGTTCAAGCACATGGTGCATCTCTACTTCCACAATTGCCTCTACGAAAAAGTGTGGAAGGAAAACCGCCGTCGCTGGAACGAGACGACGCCGACCTGGGACGTGCTGCATACCTATCCACACGATTACAAGGTGATTTTTGTCGGCGACGCCTCGATGTCGCCCTATGAGATCGCCGCCCCCGGCGGCTCGGTGGAGCATTTCAACGAAGAAGCCGGCAGCGTGTGGATGCAGCGCCTTCTCGACACCTATTCGTCTTGCGTCTGGCTCAATCCGGTGCCCGAGCGCGATTGGGACTTTACCGAGTCCATACGCATGATGCGGCAAATGCTCGGCGGGCGGATGTATCCGCTCACGCTCGAAGGCCTCGACGAGGCTATGCGCGAGCTAGGGCGGTGACTAGGCTGCTTTGCTTCTCGGCCTGATCGCCTTGAGCTTCTCGCCGATCCGACGCCTTCGTGCCATCAGGTCGTGGTCGATTTGCAGCTGTAGGAAAAATCCATCGCTGAGGCCGAAATAGCGCGCCAGCCGCAGATCGGTGTCGGCGGTGATGGCGCGCTTGCCGAGCACGATTTCGTTGATGCGACGCGGGGGCACGCCGATGGCGCGCGCCAGCGCGGTTTGCGATAGCGTCATCGGCCGCAGGAATTCCTCAAGAAGAATTTCGCCCGGATGCGGGTTGGGCAAAAGTTCAGCCATGGTAATCGACGATCTCGACATCATCCGCGCCTCCTTCGATCCAGCGGAAGCAGATGCGCCACTGGTCATTGATACGAATACTCCATTGTCCGGCCCGGTCGCCCCGCAACGCCTCAAGACGGTTGCCGCGCGGCACCCGCAAATCGTCGACCCGCCTCGCGGCGCTGATCAGACGGAGCTTGCGCAACGCGCCGGCCTGAATCGCGGGCGGAAGCTTTCGGCTGCGCAAGCCGTTCCAGATTTTTTCGGTCTCGGCATTGCGGAAACCGATAATCATGGAAGCGTATAACGCATAACGTTATCCGTATCAAGCGCGCGGTTCCAAGCACTTATTGGCCGGACCTTCCGAATCGCCGCGGTGAGGTTATATTGGGCCCATCGTTAACAACTGAAAGGAGGTGATCCAGTGTCTCATTGTCTATCGCCGCGGTCGCCGGCATTCGTGAACTGGATCCTCGCCTCAACCGAGGTCCTCGCCTGGGTGGTCTAATCCGCCACCGGGCTCACGTGCGTAAGGCGCACTTTTCGCCTACGTAACCGGGCCACGGCCTGACAATGGAAGGGCTGCCTGAGAGGGCGGCCCTTCTTTGTTTTGCACGGATGCGGAACGGCGTATGTGGAGAAGGCGGTAAAGAGGAGAAGCTCATGGCGGCAGAAACTGCATCTTCCGGCGACCCGCCGCGCAACGTCGTCATCGTTCGCGAGACCGGCAAGGGAAAATTCCAGCAGGAGGTCCGCTCGGGGCGGCATCATCTGACGGCCGACGAGCCGACCAATGTCGGCGGTCTGGACAGCGGGCCGGGCCCCTATGACCTTCTGCTCGCGGCGCTCGGCGCCTGCACATCAATGACGCTGCGGCTTTATGCCGATCAGAAGAAGCTGCCGCTCAAGCGCGTCGAAGTTCGGCTTCGCCACGACCGTATCTACGCCGCCGATTGCGCCGAGTGCGAGACCAAGCAAGGCTTGCTCGATCACATCGAGCGAGTGATCTCGCTCGAAGGCGACCTCGACGCCAAGCAGCGCGCGCGGTTGATGGAAATTGCCGACATGTGTCCCGTGCACAAGACACTGACGTCCGAGGTGCGCATCCACACCGTCGAGTGGCCGGCAGGGTAACGCAGCGCGCTTTCCAACCGGCGAGATTTAGACCGCGGCCTGTTGCACGCGGCCACGCGCTTCGGCAATGACTTGCGGAATGGCCGCGTCATTGCCCGGCGCCATGATGTGCACGCCGGCGACGCCGGGTATCGTCGCCAATTCGGCAATCAAATCGACGCAAATGCGGATGCCTTCGCGTGCCGGGTCGCCGGCCTTTTCCATCCGCGCGATCAAGCTATCGGGAATGATGGTGCCGAACAGGTGGCTCCGCATCCATTGCGCGGATTTGGCCGAACGCAGCGGATTGATGCCGATGAGAATGGCGAGGTCTTTGGTCAACCCGGCTTTCGCCAGCGCTCCGATCCAGCGACGCACAATGTCTACGTCCATGCAGAATTGGGTTTGCACGAATTGGGCGCCGGCGGCGAGCTTGCCGCGAAGCGAATTCGGTTGCCAGTCCGCCGGTGGGTCGATCGGCATGTCGGCGGCGCCGAGAAAAAACGCGGCCTTGCCGATCACCTCGCGCCCGGTCGGCAGCTTGCCTTCGTCGCGCAGGCGGCGTGCGGTTTCCAACAAAGTCTTTGAGTCGACGTCAAAGACCGGCTTGGTGTCGGGCTGGTCGCCGGCCTTGGGGTCGTCGCCGGTGAGCACCAATATGTTGTGAATGTCGAGCGCGGCCGCGCCCATCAGGTCGCTCTGCAGCGCGATGCGGTTACGGTCGCGGCAGGTCATTTGCAAAATGGGCTCGATACCAGCGTCGAGCAGGAGGACCGCCGCCGCGACGGCGCTCATATGGGCGCGCGCGCCAGCGCCGTCAGTGACGTTGACGGCGTCGGCAAGACCCCGAAGCGGAGTTGCCTTTCGCAACAGTTCCTGCGCATCGCAGGCGACGGGCGGGGCGACCTCCGCTGTCATGACAAAGCGGCGGGCGCGCACACGCTCGGCAAAGCTGCGGGGCAGGGGGGTAGTGGCTCGGTCGTTCATGTCGTACTCGCTGCAAGCACTTCAGAGCTGGAGCGCTTATATGTTTTGCGGCGGTTCGGCAATCACGCCTATTTCAAGCCGCTTTTCTGGACACAAAAGACCCGTCCCGCTAGAGAGTTCGTTGCATGAGCGGCGTCAACGACATTAGGTCGAATTTTCTCGGATTCTTCGCGCGCGAAGGTCACGAGGTTGTGCCGTCGTCGCCGCTGGTGCCGCGCAACGACCCGACGTTGATGTTCACCAATGCCGGGATGGTGCAATTTAAGAACCTTTTTACCGGCCTGGAGAAGCGGCCGTACACGCGCGCGACGACGGCGCAGAAATGCGTGCGCGCCGGCGGCAAGCACAACGACCTCGATAATGTCGGTTACACGGCGCGCCATCACACCTTCTTCGAGATGCTCGGCAATTTCTCGTTCGGCGACTATTTCAAGGAGCGCGCCATCGAGCTCGCCTGGCGGCTCATCACCAAAGAATTCGGCGTGCCGACGGACAAGCTGTTGGCGACCGTCTATATCGACGACGACGAGGCGTTCGATCTCTGGAAGAAAATCTCCGGCCTGCCGGAAAAGAAAATTCTGCGCATCGCCGGCAGCGATAATTTCTGGGCAATGGGCGACACCGGACCGTGCGGCCCATGCTCGGAAATCTTTTACGACCACGGTCCGCACATTCCAGGCGGGCCGCCCGGCAGCCCGGACGCCGAGGGCGACCGTTTCGTCGAAATCTGGAATCTCGTGTTCATGCAGTACGAGCAGCTAGCCGAGGGCAAGCGGACCAATCTGCCGCGGCCCTCCATCGACACCGGCATGGGGCTCGAACGCATCGCCGCCGTGCTGCAAGGCACGCACGACAATTACAAGATCGATTTATTTGGCGCGCTGATCGAGTCGATCGCCGACTTCACGCATGTCGATTCGCAAGGCGCCCACAAGGCCTCGCATCGGGTCATCGCCGATCATCTGCGCGCCAGTGCGTTCTTGATCGCCGACGGCGTGCTGCCCTCGAACGAGGGGCGCGGCTATGTGCTGCGCCGGATCATGCGCCGCGCCATGCGTCACGCCCAGCTCCTCGGTGCCAAAGATCCGCTGATGTGGCGGCTGGTTCCGGTCCTGGTTCGTGAAATGGGGCAGGCTTATCCGGAATTGCATCGTGCCGAGGGATTGATCACGGAAACGCTCAAGCTCGAGGAGATCCGTTTCCGCAAGACGTTGGAGCGCGGGCTCGCGATCCTCGATGAGGAAAGCAAGACGCTGAAACACGGCGACATGTTCGATGGCGTGACCGCGTTCACGCTCTACGACACCTACGGCTTCCCGCTCGATCTCACGCAAGACGCGCTTCGGCCGCGCGGCATCGGCGTCGATACCGCAGCTTTCACGGACTCGATGGAGCGCCAGCGCGAGCAGGCGCGCGCGTCGTGGGTGGGCTCGGGCGAAGCCGCCGACGAAGCAGTTTGGTTTTCTTTACGCGAGAAAGTGGGCCCCACCGATTTTCTCGGCTACGAAGCCGAAAATGCCGCCGGCGTGGTGCTGGCGCTGTCGCGCGACGGTAAGGAAGTCGCGGCGCTTAATCGCGGCGAAAGCGGCGCGGTTATTCTCAATCAAACGCCGTTCTATGCCGAATCCGGCGGCCAAATCGGCGATACCGGAGTGCTAACAGGTGACGGCGTTAAGTTTGCCGTGAGCGACACGCAAAAACGCGCGGGCGATCTCTATGTGCATTTCGGCACGCTCGAGACCGGAACATTGAAAGTCGGCGCGGCGCTCGAACTTGCGGTGGATCACGGCCGGCGCGGCGCCATTCGGCAGAATCATTCCGCCACGCACCTCTTACACGAGGCTTTGCGCCAGGTGCTCGGCGATCATGTGGCGCAGAAGGGCTCGCTGGTCGCGCCCGATCGGCTGCGCTTTGATTTCTCGCACCCCAAGCCGGTGAGCGCCGAAGAACTCGAGCGCGTCGAGGACATCGCTAACAATATCGTGCTGGAGAACTCGCCAGTCACCACGCGAGTCATGGCGGTTGACGACGCCATTGCGTCCGGCGCCCGTGCGCTGTTCGGCGAAAAATACGGCGATGAGGTCCGCGTCGTTGCCATGGGCGAGGGTGGTGGCAATAGCTTGGGGTGGTCGGTCGAATTGTGCGGCGGTACCCACGTCAAACGCACCGGCGATATCGGTGTCATTTCCATCGCCGGCGAAAGCGGCGTGGCCGCGGGCGTGCGCCGGCTCGAAGCGCTCACCGGGAACGCGGCACGCAAGCACGCCAATCACGTGGCGCAGCTCGCCAAGGACGCTGCGGCGGAATTACGCGTGCCGCTCGACGAAATGCCGTCGCGGATTGCCGCGTTGCTTGACGAACGCAAGCGCCTTGAGCGCGACTTGTCAGAGGCGAAGAAGAAGCTCGCCATGGGCGGCGGCAAGAGCGCAGGCGAAGACGGCGTACGCGTCGTCAAGGATATCAAGCTCATTGCCCGCGCGGTCGAAGGCATCGATTTGAAAGATCTGCGCAGTCTGGCCGATGAAGGCAAGAAGAAGCTCGGCTCTGGAATCGTAGCGATTGTCGGGGTGACGGGCGAAGGCAAAGCCGGAATTGTGGTCGGCGTGACCGAAGACCTGGTCGCCCGCTTCAGCGCCGTCGATCTTGTTCGTAAGGGTGCCGAGGCGCTTGGCGGCAAAGGCGGCGGCGGCCGGCCTGACATGGCGCAAGCCGGCGGCCCAGACGGCGCGAAAGCCGCCGATGCGTTGGAGGCAATCGCCGCCGCGCTGGGCGGCTAGTGTGGCGGTTCAGAAGCCCGCATCATTCTTGCCGCGAACGCTTCATGCGGACTTCTGAACCAAAAGCCACACTAGAAGGGTAATTTGCTAGTGTCCTTTCGATTCCGAAGTTCGCAAACCAGAGTTCCGGCTAATGATACGAACTTCGGAATCCGGACACTAGAGCGGCGGCTTTCAAATCTCGACGATCATGCCGTCTTCGGCGGTCTCGTACGGTACCTCGGCGCGGTGCGACAGCATGTCTTCGCTCATGTGCGTGAGAATAAGACGCTTCGGCCGAATTTGCGGGAGATGACGTTCCAACACTGACAGCGCCATGTGGGTCTCGACCGGCTTGTCGCGGGTGTAAGCCTCGCAGATAAACAAGTCGGCTTCGCGGCCAATATCGATCAATGCGTCGGTCCATTCGGTGTCGCCGGAAAAGGCGATGACCTTGCCTTCGACCTCGAAGCGCAGCCCAAGGCATGGGCCGGCACGGTCGTCGTGCACCACGTGAAACGGCGTGACCTTCACGCCCGCCGCTTCGCAGCTTTTTCCGATATCGAATTCGGTTAGGCGCAGCGAAAATTTGTACTCAAGGTCTTTGGTGCCGGCGAAGCCGACCTCCATAATTCCAGCAAAGCGGGTCTTGAGGCTCGGCGGCCCGATGATGGTGAGCGGGCGCTTGCGCTTGCGGACGTAATTGGCCTCCAACAAAAAGAACGGAATTCCCCCGACATGGTCGGCGTGAAAGTGGGTGAGGAAGATCGCGTCGATGTCGTTGCGAGGGATCGCAAGTTTGTTCATCGCGGTGAGCGAGCTTGCCCCGCAATCGATGAGAATATTGGTGTCACGGCCGGTGAGGTGGAGGCAGGTATTGAATCGTCCGCCGGAGCCGAAGGCGTCGCCGCAACCGACGAATTGTAGTCGCATAGAAGATCTCCGAAACACTCCGAAAGGTTGTGGTGCGGCTCGCCTTCTTTTGAACTTCGCAGGCCGCTGATATTCAAGCCGTGACGAGCATCACAATTGGCAGGCCTTTCGGCAGCGCCAGGCGCTAGGTTCAACCCGCTGGCGTCTCATCGTTTTTTTACCTTTGTCCGTTTCCATGGGGCGGCGGCGGATGCGACCACAAGGGCGGGCTGACGCCACGATCGCAACACAAACCCACGCATTTCTCTGCCTGTAGTACACTACCGCCAGGACGAGGTAATATTCTTAAGTGCCGGCTTCATTCAATCGCTTCGTTACCCTTCCCGCGACAATCGGCGCCCTGATCGCGCTGTGCGGGTGCTCGTCGATTGAAACAAGTGGCACGTGGTTTTCGCGCCCGGCCGACTTCTTCGGATCGAAAGGCGGTTACACCTACTCCGATCTCAGCGATACCAGGCGCGACCGTCCGATTACCGCGAACGATCTTATCGACGCTAGCGGAAGCTGCCCAACGCCCGTTGCGGCTGCGTCGGCGCAGCCCGGCGCGGCGGCAGACGACGCCGCAACCCTGCTGGGCCAAGGCGTTGCGATCGGCATGAGCGAATGCGAGGTGGTGCAGCGCTTGGGTCAACCCAATAACGTCAACCTCGGCCAGAATCCCAACGGCTTACGCGGCGCGGTCCTGACCTACACTGCCGGTCCGCGTCCGGGCGCTTATCGTTTTCAGGGCGGCAAACTGACGGAAATGGATCGCGTGGAGCAACCGCCACAAGCCGAGCAAAAAGCTCCGCCGAAGAAAGTGGCGAAGAAAAAACCGGCGGTACCGGCGCAGCCGGCAAAGACCGGCGGCAACAGCTAAGTAGCTTGCCGACTGTCCGAGCGACCGCTATAAGCCGCGCACTTTGCAAGCGATCCACGCCAAATTCCAAAGGAAGATTTGATGGCGATCGAGCGTACATTTTCGATCATCAAACCCGACGCCACCGCCCGTAACATCACGGGCGCGATTAACGCCATGATCGAGAAGGCGGGACTGCGCATCATCGCTCAGAAGCGCGTCAAGATGAGCCGGGCGCAGGCCGAGACGTTTTACGCCGTGCATCGCCAGCGGCCATTCTTTGGCGAACTGGTCGACTTTATGATTTCAGGCCCCGTGGTGGTTCAGGTTCTCGAAGGCGAAAATGCAATTGCCGCCTACCGTGATTTGATGGGGGCGACCGATCCGGCCAAGGCATCGCCCGGCACCATCCGCAAGGAGCTCGCCAAGTCGATCAGCGAGAACTCGGTGCACGGGTCCGATGCCGCGGATACGGCGCAGAAAGAGATTTCCCAGTTCTTTCCCGGCAACGAAATCGTCGGCTGAGCCAGTCGATAAAAAATGCGGCACAGCCAGGTGCGCGGCGGGAATAGGCGGCGTAACGCCGACAGATTAGCGTAGAAGTGATCTGCGTTTGAAGGCCGCCCGCGGGCCGGGCTTGGCCCCGGTGCAGTCAGGCAAATGGGCGCTATATATCCCGCGCTTCTTGTTTTCGTACCCTTGGCGATCGGCGCCTCTTTCGCCGGCGTGTCGCCGGTAATTGTCTTTTTTCTCGCCGCCTTGTCCGTTCTTCCGCTGGCCAAATACATCGGGGAATCAACCGAGGAATTGGCGAGCCGGACGTCGCCTGTCATCGGCGGGCTTCTGAACGCGAGTTTCGGCAATGCCACCGAACTCATCATCGGCATATTTGCGGTAAAGGCGGGCTTGATCGAGGTGGTGAAGGCCTCGATCGCGGGCTCGGTGATCGGCACATTGCTGTTGGTCCTGGGTCTGGCGATGTTCTTGGGCGGATGCGGGCGCGAGAAGCAAACGTTCAACAAGACGGGCATTCTGGCCCAGAGCTCTGCTCTGTTTCTCGCCACCATCGCTCTTATCGTGCCGGCGATCTTTTTCGAGACGGGTGCCGATGCGGCTTCCAGCACAGTGCAAAACCTGAGCTTGCTGGTCTCGCTGGTGCTCATCTGCATGTACGGCGCGAGCCTGTTCTTCTCGCTGTACACGCACAAGCATCTTTATCGGGAAGAGGTCGGCAAATACCTGCCGCGCTGGAGCACCGGGCGGGCGGCGGCGACCCTTGTTGTCGCGACGGTGGGCGTCGCATGGGTCAGCGATATTCTTGTCAATTCAATCGAGCCCCTGGTCGTGCGGCTTGGCTGGTCGCAGCTCTTCATCGGCGTCATTTTTGTCGCGGTGATTGGCAATGCCGCCGAACACATCAGCGCGGTATCGGTGGCGCGCAAGAACAGAATGGATCTTGCGATCCAGATTTCCATCGGATCGGCGACGCAGATGGTGCTGATCGTCGCCCCGGTCCTGGTGCTGCTCGGCATAGTCACGGGGCAGCCGATGAATCTGATTTTCAATTCGTTCGAGCTCGTCGCGATGGTGCTCGCGGTAATTATCGTCAATTTCATTGTCCAAGACGGCGAGAGCAATTGGTTCGAAGGCCTGCAGCTGTTGGCGGCCTACGCCATCATGGCCATCGCGTTCTTTTTGCATCGCTAGTTGCTTACTTAAATTTGGCGGCGCGGACGGTTTTTCGGCGAACCCTTCGCCACGATCGCCGTCGCCGTAAACTTTTCCCTTACCATGGCAATTGTCAGTGCAGCTTCGGCGCAAACTTGCAGCTTGGGGTGCACGGTTACAGCCATGGTTGCGCCGCATTTTTCCGCTTGCCTGACGGTGCAATCGGATTTTGGCCATCCGGCCGGTGCTATCTTGGCGATGCGATCGTTTCGGACTTTTCCCCAAAATCTGGCTTGTGATGTGAAGCGCGGGCGCACGCGTGGCGGCTGCCATTTCGCGTCGATGCGGAATCTGAACTGACCAGGAGACAGACGATGCAAAAGGGCACCGTCAAATGGTTTAATCCGACCAAGGGCTATGGCTTCATCAAGCCGACCACTGGCGACAAAGATGTGTTCGTGCACATTTCGGCGGTGGAGCGCGCGGGGCTGCGTAGCCTCAACGAAGGCCAAGAGGTCGAGTACGAGCTCGTCACCAATCGCGGCAAGACGTCCGCGGAAAATCTTAAGGTAGCCTGAGCTAGCGGTGAGAGTTGCTTCGCCGCGCCCGTTTCGGGCTGGCGAGCGTTTTCATCGCTTTTGCCTAGCCGTTGTCGGCTCGGGATGCGGTTAGCTTTGTCCGGCCTGCGGCGACTTCGCGCAAGGCGCGCGGGTAGAGCCGGTGCTCGACTTCGAGGACGCGTTCGGCTAGCGCGGCTTCAGTATCGTCATCGCGCACGTCGATCGCCTCCTGCGCGATGATGGGGCCGGCGTCGATCTCAGCAACAACAAAATGCACCGTGGCACCGTGGCGCTTGGCGCCGGACGCGATCGCCCTGCGATGGGTATCAAGCCCTTTGAAATGCGGCAGCAGCGCGGGATGGATGTTGAGCAAGCGCCCGCTCCAGCGCCCGACAAACCAGGGTGTCAAAACCCGCATAAAGCCGGCGAGGCACACAATCTCGATTCGGTTGGCGTGCAGGATTTCGTCGAGCGCTCGTTCAAAGGCTTCGCGGTCTTCGCCGAAATTGCGGTGATCGACCAGCGCGGTTGCAACACCTTGGTCGCGTGCGCGGCTTAGGCCGGCGGCGTCGGCGCGATTCGAAACGACAAGCGCGATCTCGGCCGGATAGTCATCGACCTTTGCGGCCTCGATCAGCGCCGCCATGTTCGAGCCGCGGCCGGAAATGAGAATCGCGACGCGCTTCTTGACCATTGCTCACCGGGCTAGTGGTCCGATTCTAACATTCGCAATCCGGTACGGCACGCTATCATGCGAATGTTAGAATCAAAGGACCACTAGTAAATATAAATGCTAGTGGAGCTTTGGATTTGACATTCGCTTCCCGAGTTCGCGGCGCGGTGGGTAGCGAATGTCAAATCCGCTCCACTAGATCGAGGCGGCCGCGAAAATCGACGCGCGCCTCTCCGGCGGCCTTAATCACCTCGCCCAGGCGCACGACGCTCTCGCCATGCGCTTGGAATACTTCGCTCACCGCCGCTGCCTTGTTCGCATTGACGACCGCGATCATGCCGATGCCGCAGTTAAACGTTCGCAGCATCTCCTGTTCGCCGACTTCGCCGTCGGCTGCGAGCCACTTGAACACCGGAGGGACGGGTACGTGGTCAAGCTCCAGCAACGCACATAGTCCGCGCGGGATCACTCTTGGGATGTTGTCGACGAAACCGCCGCCAGTAATGTGCGCGAGCGCTTTTACCGCCTTGGTTTCGCGGATCGCGGCGAGGCATGAGTTCACGTAAAGGCGCGTCGGCGTCAGTAGCGCTTCGCCTAGTGTTCGTGAGCCGTCAAAAGGCGCGAGTGCGGCGAGAGACTGCCCAGATTCGGCGACGATGCGGCGTATCAAGGAGAAGCCGTTTGCGTGCGGGCCGGACGAGGCGAGGCCGAGGACTTGGTCGCCCGGGGCGAGGTCGGCGCGCGGCAGCAAAGCGTCGCGGTTCGCGGCGCCGACGGCGAAGCCCGCGAGGTCGTAATCATCGGCCTGGTAGAGACCGGGCATTTCCGCGGTCTCACCGCCGATCAGCGCGCAGCGCACTTCGCGGCAGGCAGCGGCAATCCCGCCGACCACTTTCGCCGCCACGTCGGAATTGAGCTTGCCGCACGCAAAGTAATCGAGAAAGAACAGCGGCTCGGCGCCTTGCACCACGAGATCGTTCACCGACATGGCGACCAGGTCGATGCCGATCGTTTCGTGACGATTGGTTTCGATCGCGATCTTGACTTTGGTCCCGACCCCATCCGTTGCGGCGACCAATATGGGATCGGAAAACCCCGCGGATTTCAGATCAAACAGGCCGCCAAATCCGCCGATTTCGGCGTCGGCGCCCGGCCGCGCGGTCCGGCGCAGCATGGGTTTGATCATTTCCACCAGGCGGTTGCCGGCATCGATGTCGACGCCTGAGGCTGCGTAGCGTCCCTTTTCCACGGGCCTTACCTTTGACGCCTAATCGCGTGCTTACGGGGGAACGAAGCTTCGCGCCTCCTACGTTGGAATCCATGGGTGCGCAAGCCGGAGCCCGGCTGTATATTGTTGGAAAGGGCGGTGCGCCGACTAGTGGTCCGATTCTCACATTCGCATCCCGGTTCGGCAGGCTATCGTGCGAATGTTAGAATCAAAGGACCACTAGCAAGATAAAAGCGCTAGTGGAGCTTTGGATTTGACATTCGCTTCACGAAATTGCGGTTTGGTGGGTAGCGAATGTCAAATCCGCTCCACTAGAATCTCGCTGCTGGCGATCTCGCAAGTACCGGATCCAGGGGGCGTGCGCGTCGGGGGCAGAGCGCAGAGCCGGGGCGCGGTTTGAGTATTCCAAATCTCATCACGCTGGGGCGCATCATTCTGGTGCCAATTGTCGTCTGGGCCATCACGTCCGGGCAGATGCTGGCCGCGTTTGGGTTGTTTGTCGCGGCCGGAATAAGCGACGCCGTCGACGGTTTTCTGGCCAAGCGCTTTCACATGGCGAGCGAATTGGGCGCTTATCTCGATCCGCTCGCCGACAAAGCGCTTATCGTTTCCATATACGTCGCGCTCGGCATCTCCGGAGCGTTGCCGATTTCCTTGGTCATTCTGGTCGTTTCCCGCGACATCATGATCATCTCGGGCTTCATGCTGGCGTGGCTGGTGGACAGGCCAATGCCGGTCAAACCGCTGCCGGTATCGAAAGCCAACACGGTGGCGCAAATCGTGCTCGCCGCTTTCGTCCTTGCCGAACATGGATTTGGCTTCGGCGCCGATTCGCTTTCTGTGGCCTTGGTCGCGGTGGTTGCAATCTTGACGTTGCTGTCGATCGCCTTTTATCTCGCCGAGTGGCTCAACCACATGAATTCATTCGGAACCGGTCGTCATCATTGATGCACATGCCGGTATCCGCGCCGAACAAGCCGATTTAAAAGGCCGCATGTCTATTCGCCCGCGCCAGCTTGCGCTTGTGCTCGATCACGGCGAAAGCTACGCGCGTGACGATTTCCTGTCCGGACCTTGTAATGAAGCCGCGTTTGCCCTGATCGAGTCGTGGCCGGACTGGCCGGCCAATGCGGTCGCTTTGACTGGGCCCCCTGGCTCCGGAAAAACGCATTTGGCCATGATCTGGGCGGCGGCAGCCGGTGCCCGCGTTGTCTCCGGCCGCAACCTCGCCGAGGCCGAACTGCCGGCGGCGCTCACAACCGGAGCGCTGTTGGTCGAGGATGCCGCCGCGGCGGAGGGCCGCCCGCTGTTCCATTTGATCAATCTCGCGCGCGAGGAAAAAGCCGGGCTCGTGCTCACCGCGCGCACGCCGCCTTCAACGTGGCCGGTTGCGATCCCCGATCTCGCCTCGCGCTTGCGGGCGATGCCGCTTGCGACATTGACGGCGCCGGACGATGCGATGTTGCGCGCCGTGATTGTCAAGCTCGCCGCCGATCGCCAGCTTCCGCTCGATGAGAGCGCGGTCGGTTATCTATCGACGCATATCGAACGTTCTTTCGCCGCCGCCCGCGCCGCAATCAGCGCCCTCGATATGGAGGCGCTGCGGCAGAAGCGTGCGCCTACGCGCGCGCTTGCCGCCGAGTTGTTTCGCGAATAGCGCCTTTGATCTTCGGCAGTTTGAGAGCTTCGGTGACGATCTCGCCAAGTGCGGCAAAATCGCGCTTGCGCGGCGAGGTGCGGCGCCAAGCAAGCCCGACGGTGCGGGCGGGCTGCGGTTCGACGAAACGCAACAGCTCGACGCGGCTGTCGCTCGCCTCTACCCCGGCGGCGATTTCAGGCAGCAACGTCACGCCGTAGCCGTTGGCCACCATTTGCATCACGGTCGCGAGCGAGGTGGCGCCGAGGCTCGCCGGCGCGTCGCCGCGAGGCGGCCGGCAAAACGCCAGCGCTTGATCGCGCAGGCAATGACCTTCCTCCAGAAGAATGAGGCGGTGCTGCTCGACTTCGGCCGCCGCGACGCGCCGATGGGCCGGCGGTGGATCGGTGGCGGGCACCGCAAGCAAGAACCGGTCATCGAACAGTGGTAGCGTCTCGACGTCGGCGCCCTCGGCCGGCAGCGCCAGCATGACGGTGTCAAGTTCTCCGCCGGCAAGTTCTTCCAGCAACGCTTTGGTCTGTGTCTCGCGCACTTCGATCCGCAGCAGCGGATAGCGGGTTTGCAGCCGCGGCAGCACGCGCGGCAAGACATACGGCGCTACCGTCGGAATGATGCCGAGCCGCAAGTGTCCGGCCAGGACGTCGCGATGACGGGCGTAATCGACGAGATCGCGGGTGGCGGCGAGAATATGCTCGGCCCGCCGCGCCACTTCGAGCCCGGTGTCGGTGAGCGCGATATCGCCGGGCCGTCGCTCTACCAGCTGCGTTCCGATCTCGCGCTCGAGCTCGCGCACTTGCATGGAGAGGGCAGGCTGGGTCACCGCGCATTCGTCAGCCGCCCGCCCGAAATGGCGGTGCCGGGCGAGCGACGCCAAATAACGAAGCTGCCGCAAGGTGATCATCGCAATAAGCTAATCTTATCGGCCGCCCCAATCAATACGATTAGACCTGATGGCACGGATCGGCCAGAAAGGCGTGCGTATTGCGTAGGTGCGCGAAGACCGAGGAGAAGAAGCTCGCGCGATCAGCGGACTTCCAGTCCCGCCGCAGGGCCGCCGCAACCTCGGAAGTCTCAACCCGGCGGTGGCAACAAGATTTCAAACTGAGCGGAGAGAAACATGGATGCGAAGACGGACGAGAAGAGCGCCGGCAAGTGCCCGGTTGTGCACACAAGCTTTAAGAACCGCGACTGGTGGCCGGATGCGCTCGACATCGAGATGCTGCATCGCAATTCGTCGCTGTCCGATCCGATGGGCAAGGAATTCGATTACGTCAAAGAGTTCAAATCTCTCGACCTCAACGCGGTCGTCAAGGACCTGCACGGCCTGATGACGAATTCGCAGGAATGGTGGCCAGCGGATTTCGGCCATTACGGCGGATTGTTCATTCGCATGGCATGGCACAGCGCCGGCACATACCGCATCACCGATGGGCGTGGCGGTGCCGGCGCCGGACAACAGCGTTTCGCGCCGCTTAACAGCTGGCCCGACAACGCGAGCCTCGACAAGGCGCGCCGGCTGTTGTGGCCGATCAAGCAGAAATACGGCCGCAAGCTTTCTTGGGCCGACCTTATTGTCTTGACGGGCAACGTCGCGCTCGAGTCGATGGGCTTCAAGACATTCGGATTCGCCGGAGGTCGCGTCGACGTATGGGAGCCGGAGGAGCTGTTCTGGGGTCCCGAGGGAACCTGGCTTGGCGACGGACGCTACAGCGGCGAACGCCAGCTCGCGGAGCCGCTCGGCGCCGTGCAGATGGGCTTGATTTACGTCAATCCGGAAGGTCCGAACGGCAAGCCGGATCCGGTCGCCGCGGCGAAGGACATCCGCGAAACTTTCTTCCGCATGGCGATGAACGATGAAGAGACCGTCGCGTTGATCGCAGGCGGCCACACCTTCGGTAAGACTCACGGCGCCGGCGATCCGTCGCTCGTCGGACCGGCGCCGGAGAGCGGTGCGCTCGAGGACCAGGGCCTCGGCTGGAAAAGCAAATACGGCACTGGCGTAGGCGCCGACGCCATCACCGGCGGGCCGGAAGTCATCTGGTCGCAAACCCCGACCAAGTGGAGCAACCACTTCTTCGACAACCTTTTCAAATTCGAATGGGAGCTGACCAAGAGCCCCGCTGGCGCTTTCCAGTGGACGGCGAAGGATGCCGAGGCGTCGATCCCCGATCCCTTCGATCCGTCGAAGAAACGAAAGCCGACCATGCTGACCACGGATCTGTCGCTGCGGATGGATCCGGCCTATGAGAAGATCTCGCGGCGCTTCTTTGAGCATCCGGACGAGTTCGCGGACAAGTTTGCCCGGGCGTGGTTCAAGCTCACGCACCGCGATATGGGACCGCGCGTGCGCTATCTCGGCTCGCTGGTGCCGAAAGAAGAGTTGATCTGGCAGGATCCAATCCCGGCCGCTAATCATCCGCTGGTCGACGAGAAGGATGTTGCCGCGCTCAAGGCGAAAATTCTCGCCGCGGGCCTGTCGGCCTCGCAGCTCGTGTCGACGGCTTGGGCGTCGGCCTCGACGTTCCGCCGCTCCGACAAGCGCGGCGGCGCCAACGGCGCGCGTATTCGTCTCAGCCCGCAAAAGGACTGGGAGGTCAACCAACCGAAGCAACTCGCGGCGGTGCTGCAGAAACTCGAAGCGATCCAGAAGGAGTTCAACGGCTCCGCGGGCGGCGGTAAGAAGGTCTCATTGGCCGATTTGATTGTTCTCGGCGGCAACACCGGGGTCGAAAAGGCGGCGAAGGACGCCGGCACTGACGTGAAGGTTCCTTTCACGCCGGGCCGTGCGGATGCGACGCAGGAGCAGACCGATGTTGAATCGTTTGCTCCGCTCGAGCCGCGTGCTGACGGCTTCCGCAATTACACGAGCGGCAAGCACCAGTATCTGATGCCCGAGGAGGCCTTAGTCGACCGGGCGCAATTACTGGGGCTGACGGGACCTGAGATGACGGTCCTGGTCGGCGGATTGCGCGTGCTCGGTGCGAATGCCGGCGGCGCTAACCACGGCGTCCTCACCAAACAGCCGGAGAAGTTGACGAACGATTTCTTCCTCAACCTCCTGGACATGAGCACGGAGTGGCAGCCGGCCGGCGACAATGCCTACGAGGGTCGCGATCGGAAAACGAAAGCGCCAAAGTGGACCGCGACACGCGTCGACTTGATCTTCGGCTCGCACGCGCAGCTCCGCGCCTTTGCGGAGGTTTATGGGAGCGCCGATGCGAAAGAGAAGTTCGTGAAAGACTTCGTGGCGGCGTGGAACAAGGTGATGAACGCCGACCGCTTCGATGTGGTGTATCGGGCGGCGGCATAACGCGTCCCTTAAAAGCAAGGAGCGGCCGGAGTTGTCTCCGGCCGCTTTTGTTTTGACGAAACTCGGGCGTGCGAGTTTAAGGCCGCGCCTTCGGCAATTTTTCCGCGATGCCCATCGACTCGGCGCGGCGGCGCATCTCGGCCCAGATCACGGCGGAATCGATGCCGGCCCGCCGCCACAGCACGGCCAGATGATAGAGCAAGTCGGCGCTCTCGCGGACGATGCCCTTGTTGTTATGTTTGACCGCCGCCAGAGCAACCTCGCCGGCTTCTTCAATCACCTTTTGGGCGATTTTGCGCTTGCTCGAAGCAAGTAGTCTGGCGGTCCGAGGATGCTCGCTCGGCGCAACCGCCGATAACGCCGCATACAGCCGGTCGACCTCGTTGTCGGCCGCGGCGGCCATTTCGGCGTCGTCGGGTGCGATGAGAACGGTCTGCGCTTCGGCCTCAGCCAAGCGGTCGAGTTCGAGTGCCGCGTTGCCTCTCGCGGCAACGCGGCGGCGGGCGCCTTTCGTTTGTGTCAGTCTTGCTTCCATTGCTGCCTCCTCACCGAGGTGATTGGAGAGCTAAGCGGTGGTAAAAGATCGTCAAAGGGCGATCCCTTGCCGTCGCGCAGCCCGTAAAGCGCGCACGTTGCGACGTGCTTTCCAGTTCGATCGATACTGGTCTCCCCAGACAATCGCGCCGCTGCGACCAAAGCTGTAGTTAGCTGCTTTCGTTCACAGCCGCGTCTTGTGGGGTGATCGGCCGCAAATAGGCGTCCTTGTTCAGTCCGTCAAGCATTAACTTGCGGTAAGTCGTTGATCTTACAGGGGCCAGACGGGGTGGAGCGTGGCGCCAACCGCCGACTGGCGAGGAAGGCTTGACGGGCAGATGCGCCGCCGCGTTATCTGCCTGGGACAAGTCATCGAATCGTAACCGGGGACCGCCAGGGTGAGGCCTGAAGAGCAAAGGACAGCCATGGCCGACCGAGGCCAAGCGACCGCCGTCGTACTCGACACAGGCCCGATTCATCGCCTGACTGCGCCCGTGCGTCTGGCCGAACGCGCAGCGCAGCACGCCGCGTCAGCTGTTGCCGAGAGCCCGGAGCGGTTCATCAACCGCGAATTGTCGTGGCTGAATTTCAATCGCCGCGTTCTCGAAGAATCCGCCAATCGCGGGCATCCGCTGCTCGAGCGCCTGCGATTTTTGTCGATCTCGGCGAACAACCTCGACGAATTCTTTATGGTCCGCGTGGCCGGACTTCGCGCGCAAGCGCTCGCCGGCATTACCACCAAAAGTCCGGAGGGTCTCACTCCAACCGAGCAGCTCGTGCGCATCGCCGAAGGCGTGGTGGTGCTGGTCGAGGATCAGCAAACGCAGTGGCGCGAACTACGCGGCGCGCTCGCCAAAGCCGGCATTGTGCTCATCGATGGCCCGGACGTTGCCAAGTCGGAGAAAGCGTGGCTCGAGGATTATTTCCTTTCCCACATCTTCCCGCTGCTGACGCCGCTCGCCGTCGACCCGGCGCATCCATTCCCGTTCATTCCCAACCTCGGCTTTTCCATGGCTTTGCAGCTTGCGCGCAGCAAGGACGGCAAGGCGATGAATGCGCTGATCCGCATGCCGAACCGGATCGAGCGTTTCGTGCGCCTGCCGCAGGCCGGCGAGGGCGGGGAAGTCCGGTTGATTTCGGTCGAAGGCGCCACCAGCTTGTTCATCGGCAAGCTGTTTCCGGGCTACTCGGTCAAAGGTGTTGGCGCGTTCCGCGTTATTCGCGACTCCGAATTGGAAATCCTCGAAGAAGCCGAAGATTTGGTGCGACTGTTCGAGACCGCGCTCAAACGCCGGCGCCGCGGTTCGGTAATTCGCCTCGACATCGAAGCCGACATGCCAGCCGAGCTGCAGCGCTTCGTGCAGCGCGCGCTGGGCGCCGCCGACGACGCCGTTTTCAAAGTCGATGGTGTGCTGGCGCTAAATGAGATGTCGCAGCTGACGAATCTCAACCGGCCGGATCTGGAGTTTGTGCCGTATACGCCGCGTTATCCGGATCGCATCCGCGATCACGGCGGCGATTGTTTCGCGGCGATCCGGCAGAAGGACCTCATCGTTCATCACCCCTACGAGTCGTTTGATGTGGTGGTCGATTTCCTCCATCAGGCGACGCGCGATCCGGACGTCGTTGCCATCAAACAGACGCTGTATCGCACCTCGGCGGATTCGCCGATCGTCAGGACGCTTGCGGAAGCCGCCGAAGCCGGCAAGTCGGTCACTGCCGTGGTCGAGCTTAAAGCGCGGTTCGACGAAGAGGCCAACATACGCTGGGCGCGCGACCTCGAACGCGCCGGCGTGCAGGTGGTCTACGGCTTCATTGAGCTAAAGACCCACGCCAAGCTTTCGCTGGTGGTCCGCCGCGAGGGCGCCGCGCTCGCCTCGTATGTCCATGTCGGCACCGGCAACTACCATCCGGTCACGGCGCGCATCTACACCGATCTGTCGTTTTTCACCGCCGATCCGTTGATCGCGCGCGACGTCGCCCGCGTGTTCAATTACGTGACGGGCTATGCCGAGCCCGCGGGTCTCGAACGCATGGCCGTCTCGCCGCTCACGTTGCGCGCCCGAATTGTCGAGCATATCGAGCAGGAAATCGCGCACGCGAAAGCCGGCCGTCCCGCCGGAATTTGGCTGAAGATGAACGCGCTGGTCGATGCCGACATCATCGACGCGCTCTACCGGGCTTCGAGCGCGGGAGTGAAGGTCGAACTGGTGGTGCGCGGCATCTGCTGCCTGCGGCCGGGTGTGCCGGGACTGTCGGAAAATATTCGCGCCAAGTCGATCATCGGCCGCTTCCTCGAACATGGCCGCATCTATTGCTTTGGCGCCGGTCATGGTCTGCCGCATCCAAAAGCGGCCGTGTATATTTCGTCGGCCGATTTGATGCCGCGCAACCTCGACCGCCGGGTCGAAGTGCTCTGCCCAATCCTCAATCCCACGGTGCACGAGCAGGTGCTCGACCAGATCATGGTCGCCAATTTCAAGGATAACGAGCAGAGCTACCAATTTCTGCCCGACGGCTCGTCGGCGCGCATCAAACTCGCCCCCGGCGAAGAAGGCTTCAACGCACATACCTATTTCATGACCAATCCAAGCCTCTCCGGCCGCGGAAAATCGCCAAAGGGTTCGGTTCCGCGCTTGCCCCGCGCCGAGCGGAGCTGAACAAAGGTGCCGGCTGAATATTCGCGCCGCACCGATTTCAACAAATGAGCCGCGCTAAAACCGACTCACCCGGACGGCTCTACAACGGGCCGCCACTCGCCGTGGTCGATATCGGATCGAACTCGGTTCGCCTCGTGGTGTATGAGCGGCTCTCGCGCAGCCCGACCGCACTGTTCAACGAGAAGGCGTTGTGCGGTTTGGGCCGCGAAGTGCAAACCACGGGCTTGCTGCCGGCCGACGCGGTCGAGCAAGCCCTGGCCGCGCTCAAACGTTACCGGGCGTTGTGCACGACCATGGGCGCCAAACAGGTGTTGGCGATTGCGACGGCCGCCTGCCGCGACGCCAAGAACGGCCGCGCTTTCATCAAGCTTGCCGAGCGAACCATCAGAGCGGATATCGATGTTTTGTCAGGCGCGCGTGAAGCGGAGCTGACCGCGCTCGGCGTCATATCAGGCGTTCATCAGCCGGACGGCGTGGTCGGTGATCTCGGCGGCGGCTCGCTCGAACTCATCGATATTCACGGCACCCGCGCGCGGCGCGGGTTGACGCGGCCGCTTGGCGGTCTCGCCTTGGCCGACATTTCGGCGAAATCGCTGAAGAAGGCCGACAAGTTCGTCAAAAAGACGCTGGGCACACTGCCGGTCTTGCGCGACTGCGAGGATCGCACCTTCTACGCGGTTGGCGGCACTTGGCGAGCGCTCGCCCGGCTGCACATGTGGCAAACCGGATATCCGCTGCACGTGATGCACGGCTACGCCATTCCCGCCGACGAAGCGCTCGAATTCGCCCGGCTGGTGCATCGCGTTAATGTCGACACGTTGTCGAATATCGACGTGGTCAACAGGGAGCGGCGTCCGTTGCTCGCCTACGCGGCGCTGGTTCTTGAGCACATTTTGCGCATCGGCAAGCCGGACCGGGTGATGTTTTCCGCGCTCGGCGTGCGCGAGGGTTTGCTCTATTCGCTGCTCAAGCAGAAAGACAAGGAAAAGGACGCCCTGATCGAAGCGGCGCGTGAACTCAACCGCCTGCGGTCGCGTTCGCCTCGGCACGGCGAGGAGCTGATCGAATGGACTGATCGGTTCATAGCGTCTTCGGGGCTCGATGAGGTCGCCGAAGAACGTCGGCTTCGCCACGCCGCTTGTCTGCTCGCCGATATCGGCTGGCGCGCCCACCCCGATTATCGCGGCGAGCAATCGCTCAACATCATCGCGCATGGCGGCTTTACCGCCATCGACCATCCGGGCCGTGCTTATCTGGCGCTGGCGGTGTTTTACCGCCATTCCGGATTGGTGATGGACGATGAATTGTCGCCGCGTCTCCGCGAACTCGCGTCCACGCGCACCATCGATCGCGCCCGCGTGCTGGGCGCGGCGATGCGTCTGGCCTATGTCGTCTCGGCGGCGATGCCCGGCGTGCTGCCGAAGACCAAGCTCGCCGTGGAACGCCACCGGCTGGCGCTGCATCTTCCGGGCGAATACGCCGCGCTCAACGGCGAGCGGGTGTCGGCGCGGTTGCGTTCATTGGCGCGGTTGATCGGGCGGGAGCCGGTGACGCTGCTTGGGTAATCCGAGCCGACGGCACGTTGCCAACGCCGCAGCGGTGCGGTTCAATGCCGCCCGGCTAGTGGGGGCTGAAGGCGAACCGTGCTGACGGTGGCGCTTATCGGGGGGAAATAATGGAAAATCTGAAGCGCTTCTTCGTTGTCATTGCCGTGATTTCCGTTCTCAACGGCATACTGCTGCTGTTGGCGCCGGGAGCCGTGCTGGCGTCTTACGGGGTTGAGGTTACGGCCGGCTCGATGCTGGGTTTCCGATTGTTGGGCCTGACCTTGATCGAGTTCGGGCTCATCAACTGGTTTGTCCGGGCCTCGCACGATTGGATCGCGCTTCGCGGCCTGTTGATCGGCGGCACGGTCGGCTACGCCTTGGGCCTCATCGTTTCAATCTGGGCGACGGTCACTCACGTCATGAATCCGGGAGGCTGGGTCCTGGTAGGGACCTACGCGATCCTGCTTTTTTTCTACGTCTTGTCGCTTTATTCGGGCACCAAGAAATTCGGCAGCAAATAACACGGGCGCGAGCGGCGCTCGGATACCGGCAGCGGGTTTAGCGACACGGCGAGGATTGATCGTCCGTCGGCGCCGCGGCCGATTCTACTCGCTGCTCACCTGGCGCTCATATGCCGTTTCACTTCGGGATTTCGCCAGACAATCATTTGCTCCCGGCGTTTCGTTGTCGCTCTTTCCGGTTTCTGTTCCGGGTATCTGACAACATTAACCTGGCTGATTGTTGTTGATTTCCGCTGCCTGCGGCCGGCCCGGATCGCTCTTTGATCGACAATGCTCGTAATGAATAAAGCGATGATTCCCAGCGGCAATCCCAGGAAAACCAACGCCAGGACCACACCGGCAATCACCGCGAACATGACGACTCCAAACTCGGCTCGACTCGTAGGCTGGCGGCAAACAAAAATCGGCCCGCAGCCGTCGTTTAGGTCTCCGTTTTTAGCCGAAAACGCGCGACAATAAATAGCATAATGCCGCCACCAGCGCCGTTGCCGGCAGCGTAATGACCCAGGCGATGACGATATTGCCGGCGATATTCCAGCGCACCGCGGAGACTTTCCTTGCCGCGCCGACGCCGATAATCGCGCCGGTCACGGTGTGCGTGGTCGACACCGGTATGCCGAGATAGGTCGCGGCAAACAGCATGATGGCGCCGCCGGCGGAAGCGCAGCAGCCCTGGGCCGGGGTCATGCGGGTAATCTTTGAGCCGACGGTATGCACAATGCGCCAGCCGCCGACCAGCGTTCCGAGACCGATGGCGGCCTGGCAGGTGATCACCACCCAGAACGGCACATAAAAATCGCCGCCGAGATGGCCTTGCGAGAACAACAGAACGGCGATGATGCCCATGGTCTTTTGCGCATCGTTGCCGCCATGGCCGAGTGAAATCAGCGACGCCGCGCCGAATTGCAGCCATTGGAATGTCGGCTCCACCGTGCGCGGATTGGCGCGCTTGAATGCCCACGACACCGTGAGCACCAGGAGCAACGCCAGAAAAAAACCAAACAGCGGAGAAAGCACGATGAAGGCGCCGGTCGTTAAAAGTCCTGGCCATACGATCGAGCTCAGCCCGGCCTTGGCCACGCCGGCTCCGACCAGTCCACCGATCAGCGCGTGTGAGCTGCTTGAGGGGATGCCGTACCACCAGGTGACGAGATTCCAGGAAATGGCGCCGACCAGGGCGCCGAAAATAACTTGCGCGTCGATCACTTCGGCCGACACAATGCCGACCCCGACGGTCCGTGCGACGTGGACGCCGAAAACCAGAAACGCGATGAAGTTGAAAAAAGCCGCCCAAATCACCGCGTAGCGCGGCCGCAACATGCGGGTCGAAACCAGCGTGGCGATTGAGTTGGCGGTGTCGTGCAGGCCGTTGAGGAAGTCGAACGCCAGCGCGACGACAATAAGCGCAATCAAAGCCGGCAGGCCCAGCTGTGCGATCATAGCGAAGCTGTCCTACAGCTGGTCGACGACAATCGAACTTATTTCCTTGGCGACATCTTCGAAGCGATCGACGACCTTTTCCAGGTGATCATACAGTTCGGAGCCGATAACAAACTTCATCGCGTCGCCGGCATTGCCTTCGGAGCGGCTCGCCAGAAACAGCGCCTTCAGTCCGCGATTGTAAAGATCGTCGGCTTCTTCTTCGACCGCAATGATTTTCGTCGTCAGCGCACCGAGACGGCCGGCATTGCTGCCGATCGAGCTTAGCAACGGCACAGCTTCGAGCACGAACCTGGCCGATTGCAGAATGATGTCGCCGATTTGCTGCATTTGCGGCTCGAAGCTGCGGACTTCGAACAACACGATGGTCTTGGCGGTCTTGTTCATTTGATCGATGGCGTCGTCCATCGAGCTAATCAAAGACTGGATATCGGTTCGGTCAAACGGGGTGATGAAGGTTCGCCGCACCGCGATCAGAACCTCGCGGGTGACTTCATCAGCCTCGGCTTCGCGCTGGAAAATCTGCTTGCAGTAAGTCTCAATGGTATCGCCGCCTTGCAGCAGTCCGCGCAGCGCCTCGGCGCCGGCGACGACAATCGTCGCGTGTTTCTCGAAGAGCGGAAAAAACCGCTCCTCCTTGGGCATCAGTGCTTGAAACCAACCCAGCATTCTTCAGGCCTCGACGGGCGGGGGTAAAACAGATGCCGCTCGTTGGGTTAGCATTTTGGCTGTGTGGCCGCACCAAGCGGTCAAGATTTGACCAAGGTTACCCACCGCCGAATCTTGAGATTTCGCGCTTTATCGGCCCGGCTTATTCCCGCTCGACGGCGGCCACCCGGCCGCGTTCGATGGCGAGCGAGAGCTTGCCATGCTTGAGCGCCAATGCGCGTTCGCCGAACAGCTCCCGGCGCCAACCGGTAAGCGCGGGCACCGCGGCATCGTCATCCGCGGCGATGCGTTCCAGGTCGTCGACGGTGGCGATGACTTTGGCGGCGACGTGATGACGCTCCGAAATCATGCGCAGCAACACCTTGAGCAATTCGACAACGGCGGTGCCGTTGACCGGCGGCGGCAGGCGCGCAAGCTGCGGCAGCGTCTTGGCGTCGCGCTCAAGTCCGCGCATTACCGCGGCGACAATCCCTTCGGCCGTGCGCGAGCGTTCGAAACCCTTCGGCAGCGAGCGCAGGTGCTTGAGCTTTTCCAGGGTGTTCGGGGCCTGAACGGCGATGTCGCCGACCACTTCGTCCTTGAGCACGCGCGACCGCGGCACGTCGCGCGCTTGCGCCTCGCGCTCGCGCCAGGCCGCAACTTCGATGAGCACGCCGAGCTCTTTCGGCTTGCGCACGCGCGTCTTCAGCCGCCGCCACGCGTTTTCCGGATCCATGCGGTAGGTATCGGCGGAGGTCAGGACCTGCATCTCTTCCAGCACCCAGTCGACCCGGCCGCGCCGGCCGAGGTCGTCCACCAGCGCGGTATAGACCTGCCGCAAATGCGTGACGTCGGAAACGGCATAAGATAATTGCGCCTCCGAGAGCGGCCGTCGCGTCCAATCGGTAAAGCGGTACGATTTGTCGAGCACATCGCCGGTGATGCGCTGCACCAGTTGATCGTAAGAGATGGAATCGCCGTAGCCGAGCACCATGGCGGCGACCTGAGTATCGAAAATCGGCTGCGGGATCAGCTTGGCCCGATGCCACACAATCTCGATGTCCTGGCGTGCGGCATGAAAGACCTTCATCACTTTTTCGTCGGCCATCAGCTCGAAGAACGGCGCGAGATCGATCTCGGCCGCCAAAGCATCGATGACCACGGCCTCGTCAGCCGAGGCCATCTGCGCCACGCACAGAAGCGGATAATAGGTGGTCTCGCGGAGGAACTCGGTATCGACGGTGACGAAGGGCAGCGCAGCCATGCGCCGGCAGACGGCGGCGAGCTCGGACGTTGTCGTGATCGGTTGCATCGGGATTGTGATAGCGGAATCGCGCGCGCTTGTCGTCGGCGGCACTTACGCTTGCACCCGCCCCAAATGGATAAACTCCCAGGGGCTAGGAAATTCCCCGACCGGCACCTCGATAAGGGTTGGGCCGTCGCGATGGGCGAAGGCGCGGCGTAATGCGCGGCGCAATTCCTCAGGGGTGTGGACCCGCTCGGCCTCGGCGCCGAAGCTTTTGCCGAAAGCGACAAAATCCGGATTGGCCAGATCGGAAGCGATGAGGCGGTTGCCATAGCGCTCCTTTTGGATGCGCCGCACGTTGCCAAACGCGCCGTCGTTGAACAGCACGGTGACCAGCGGGATGCGATGCCGCATCGCCGTCGCCAATTCGGTTGCGGTGTACAAAAAGCCGCCATCGCCTGTGATCGAGACTACCGGGACATCGCGGCGTGCGTCTTGCGCGCCGAGCGCGGTGGCAAAGCCCCAGCCCAACGGGTCTTGGTAACCGGGCGATAGAAAGGTGCGCGGTTTGTAGACCGGGAAGGCTAGCCGTGCGGCAAAGCCGAGCTGCGTGACTTCGTCGACAAGAATGCCGTCCTCGGGCAATTCGGCGCGGATGGCTTCCAGGAAAGCGATCTGCGGGCCGATCTTGGCCAAGCGTTGCCGCCACTTCGCCTGCCGCGCTTCCATGTCGGGCCGCCGCGAGGCGCGCTTCCCGTTGTGCGCGGGCAATTCCGCCAACAGGCTTTGCAAAATCGGTTTGGCATCGCCGGTGAGCGCCACTTTGGGCTGCCGCCAGCGGTGATGTTCTTCGGCATTGGCGTCGATCCGCACAATCGGAATGTTGCGCTCGCCCCACTCGCGGAACGGGATCAGTAGCCGCGTACCCACCGCAAGCACCGCGTCCGCCTCGCCCCACAATTCGTGCCCGAGCGGCAGCGTGACGCTGAACGGATCGCGGCTGTCGAGCACGCCGCGGCCGCGCCGATAGGCCAGCACCGGCGCCTGCAACAACGCTGAAAGCGCGGTCACTTCCGCGGACGCATCCTGCGCGCCGCCGCCGCAGACGATCATCGGCCGTTTGGCGGCGCCAAGTATTTTTGCCGCACGGCGTACCGCGCCGGCGTCGATTTTTGTCGGCGGCAGCGGCAGCGGCGCTTGCAAAGTCACCGGCCCGCTCTTGCCCCAGATATCCATCGGGCATTCGAGCACCGCCGGTCCGGGCCGGCCGGTGCGCATGGCGCGCAGCGCCAGCGCCGTCTGGCGCGAAGCTTTTTCAGGCGCGCGCACTAGCGCCGTGTGATCGACCAGACTTGCTAGAATGCCGGCCTGGTCGCGCATCTCATGGAGGTGGCCGAGCCCGCGGCCGATATCGGCGTGGGGAATTTGCCCGACCAGGCCGAGTACCGGCGCGTTCATGGCGTAGGCCGTGAGCAGGCCGGTTGCGGCGTTGAGCAAACCCGGCCCCGGCACGACGGCGCAAGCTTGCGGGCGGCCGGTGGCGAGTGCTGCGCCAAGCGCCATCAGCGCCGCGCCTTGTTCGTGGCGCGGGTGAACGGTGCGCAGCTTATCCGCGGCCCGAAACAGCGCGTCGAACAGGTGGTCGTTCTGCACGCCCGGCAGCGCATAAATGGTGTCGATGCCGTGGGCAATGAGGGTGCCGACAACCGCGTCCGCGGTGGTCATTTGTTGCGCGGGCTTTTCTTGCGCGGGCTTTTTCGCCGATTTTTTTCGCGTGGCCATGGGCATCCGATGTGAGGGCGAGAGAATGCGTCGCCGCCGCGCGGCCTGCAATCGGGAATTAGCCATGCCTGCCTTGACAAAACCGGCCGTGCATGTGCTCTCCGCCTTCCGGCCGTAGGGCCTTTTGGAAGCAAATACGCCGTAAACCATGCATCGTTATCGCACCCATACCTGCGGGGCACTGCGCGAGGCCGACATCGGCCGCGACGTGCGCCTGTCCGGTTGGTGCCATCGCATCCGCGACCACGGCGGCGTGCTATTCATCGACTTGCGCGATCATTATGGCCTGACCCAGGTGGTTGCCGATCCGGACAGCCCCGCCTTCAAGGTGGCGGAGACGCTGCGCGCCGAATGGGTGGTGCGCGTCGACGGCAAGGTGCGGCGGCGGCCCGGCGATACCGAGAATGCCGAGCTGCCGACCGGTGCGGTCGAGGTTTACTTAAACGAGATCGAAGTGCTGGGGCGCGCCGCCGAGCTGCCGATGCCGGTATTTGGTGACGTCGAATATCCGGAAGACATCAGGCTCCGTTATCGCTTCCTCGATCTGCGCCGCGAGCATCTGCACAACAACATCATGAAGCGCGGCGCCGTCATTGATTCGTTGCGGCGGCGCATGAAGGAACAGGGTTTCTTCGAATTTCAGACGCCGATTTTGACCGCCTCTTCGCCAGAAGGCGCCCGCGATTATCTGGTGCCATCGCGGCTGCATCCCGGAAAGTTCTACGCGCTGCCGCAGGCGCCGCAGCAGTTCAAGCAACTGATCATGATTTCCGGCTTCGACCGCTATTTCCAGATCGCGCCGTGCTTTCGCGACGAGGACGCGCGCGCCGACCGCTCGCCCGGCGAGTTCTATCAGCTCGACCTGGAAATGAGCTTCGTCACCCAGCAGGACGTGTTCGACGCCGTCGAGCCGGTGATCCGCGGCGTGTTCGAGGAATTTTCTAGCGGCAAGCCGGTGACAAAGAAATTCCCGCTCATTCCTTACGCCGAGGCGCTGAGCAAATACGGCTCCGACAAGCCGGATTTGCGCAACCCGATCGTTATGCAAGACGTGTCGGAGATTTTCCGCGGCTCGGGCTTCAAGATTTTCGCGCGCATTTTGGAAAACGCAAAAGGCGCCGTGTGGGCCATTCCGGCCCCGACTGGCGGCTCGCGCGCATTCTGCGACCGCATGAATTCGTGGGCGCAGGGCGAGGGCCAGCCGGGACTTGGCTATATCTTTTTCGCGCTCGACAACGGCGCGGTGGTCGGCCGCGGTCCGGTCGCCAACAATCTCGGCGCGGAAAAGACCGAAGCGTTGCGCGCGCAGCTGGGCCTGAAGGACGGCGACGCGGTGTTCTTCGTCGCCGGTGAGCCTGCGACCTTCGTCAAATTTGCAGGTCCCGCACGAACCAAGGTCGGCGAAGACCTCGGCCTCGTGCAGAAGGACCGCTTCGAGCTGTGCTGGATCGTCGATTTTCCGATGTACGAGTGGAGCGAGGAAGAGAAGAAGATCGACTTCTCGCATAATCCGTTCTCGATGCCGAACGCGCCGGTCGACGAATTTTTGGCGCTCGATCCGGCAAACCACGAGAAGATTCTTTCGCTCAAAGCCATCCAATACGACATCGTCTGCAACGGCGTGGAGCTGTCGTCGGGCGCCATCCGCAATCATCGCCCCGACGTGATGAAGAAGGCGTTTGCCATCGCCGGCTATGATGAAAGCGTGCTGGAACAGAAATTCGGCGGCATGCTGCGCGCGCTCTCGCTTGGCGCGCCGCCGCATGGCGGCATCGC
>Ga0209169_10000117_pt1 | contig 45700 bp, 45 predicted proteins | sample HubBroMetageWRM4_FD_188346 | JGI IMG/M metagenome (GOLD analysis project Ga0209169, IMG submission 188346) | Warmed soil microbial communities from the Hubbard Brook experimental Forest, New Hampshire - Hubbard Brook CCASE Soil Metagenome WRM 4... | ecosystem: Environmental > Terrestrial > Soil...
AATTTTCCCACGCACTTCGGCGGGGAAATCAGGCAGCTGAATTTGGAGCCCTACATGTCGCCGAAGGATGCGCGCCGCATGGACGCCTTCATGCAGTACGGCGTGGTGGCGGGCATTCAGGCCATGCGCGACTCCGGGTTTCAAGTAACCGAGGCCAATACGCAGCGAGTCGGGATCATGATGGGATCGGGCATGGGAGGCCTTGAGTCCATCGAAGAGGCCTACGATCGTTATATGGAGACGCACTCTCCTAAGAAAGTATCGCCATTCTTCATTCCCGCCAGCATCATCAATTTGGTCGGCGGACATTTATCGATCATTTTCAAGATCACCGGCCCCAATCTCGCGGTGGCCACCGCCTGCACCACCTCGACGCACGCAATCGGACTGGCGATGCGCATGATCCAGTGGGGCGAGGTGGATGCCATGCTGGCGGGCGGCTCGGAGATGGCGACTTGCGTCACCGGCATGAGCGGCTTCGCCCAGGCCAAAGCGCTCTCGCAGCGCAATGACGATCCGCAGGCCGCCAGCCGTCCCTGGGATAAGGATCGCGACGGCTTCGTGATGGGCGACGGCGCCGGCGCCATGATGCTCGAGGACTACGAACACGCCAAGGCGCGCGGCGCCAGGATCTACGCCGAGGTGGTTGGATTCGGGATGAGCGGCGATGCCTTCCACGTGACCGCGCCGCCGGAAGACGGCGAGGGCGCGCGCAAGGCCATGGCAGGCGCTTTGACCGATGCGCAGCTGAACCCTGAGCAAGTGCAATACGTCAATGCGCACGCCACTTCGACCGAACTCGGCGATCGCGCCGAAACCCTGGCGATCCGGCGTGCGTTTGGCAACGCCGCCGATCAGCTCGCGGTCAGTTCGACGAAGTCGATGACCGGACACTTGCTGGGCGCGGCGGGTGCGGTCGAGGCGATTTTCTCGGTGCTGGCACTGTGCGACCAAGTGGCGCCGCCCACCATTAATCTCCACCAGCCGGGCGAGGGCTGCGACCTTGATTACGTGCCGAACACGGCGCGGCCAATGTCGCTCAATTACACCCTCTCCAATTCATTTGGGTTCGGTGGCACCAACGGTTCGCTCATTTTCCGCCGGCTTTGAGCCGAATAGCTGTTTCGCTGGTGGTGTTGCTGCTGGCCGCAGCCGCGGCCACGACGCTGGTCTTGAATATCCGCACTCTCGACGCGCCGTTACGGCTCACAGCGCCGCTGCGCTTCAAGGTGCCGCCGGGCGCGAGCTTCGCGCGCGTCGCAAGCGACCTAGGCAAGCAGGGAGTGGTCGCTAACCCGAGAATTTGGACGCTGTATGCGCGCTTGAAGGGATTGGCGCCGGCTGTCAAGGCGGGTGAATACGAAATCCAGCCCGGTACGACACCGCGCGAGCTGTTGACGAAAATGGTGAACGGCCAAGTGCTGCTGCATTCGTTCACGATAGTGGACGGTTGGCGCGTGCAGGATCTGCTCGAAGCGTTGCGGCACAATCCGGACATCGCCACCACCTTGCCGGAGCCGGCGAATTTCCCCGCGCAAGCCGCGGCGCTCATGACGAAACTCGGCAGTCCGGGGATCGATGTCGAAGGGCAGTTTTTGCCCGAGACGTATCGCTTCATCGGCGGCACCAGCGACATCGAATTGCTGCGTCAAGCCCATACGGCGCTGCTGCACGAGCTCGACGCGGCCTGGGCGAATCGCGACCCGGATGTGCCGCTGCATAATTCCTACGAGCTGTTGATCATGGCGTCCATTGTCGAGAAGGAAAGCGGCTTGCCGCAAGAATTACCCAAGATTGCCGGCTTGTATCTGCATCGCCTGAGCATCGGCATGCGGCTGCAAGCCGATCCCACCGTCATCTACGGGCTGGGCCAGCACTACGACGGGAATATTCACACGGTGGATTTGCAAACCGACGGCCCTTACAACACCTATACCCGTGTCGGGCTGCCGCCGACACCGATTGCCCTGGCCGGTGCGGCGGTGATCCGCGCCACCGCGCGTCCGGAAAAGACCGATGCCATTTATTTTGTCGCCTCGACCAAGGGCGACGGCAGTCACGTATTCTCAGCGACGCTCGAGCAGCACAACGCCGCCGTGGCGGCGTATGTCGCGCACCAGCGCAAAGCCGCACAGGACTCGCCGCGATGAGCGCCGCGGGTCGGTTCGTGACGTTCGAGGGAATCGAGGGCGTGGGCAAGACCACGCAGGTGGCGCGGCTGGCGAGTGTCTTGAATGCGCGCGGCATCGCACACGTCGTGACGCGCGAACCCGGCGGCACGCCTTTGGCGGAGAGCATCCGCCAGCTCGTGTTGACGGCGCGCGAGGAAGCCTTGCCGCCGACCGCGGAGCTGTTGCTCATGTTCGCGGCGCGCGCCGTACATCTCGCAAATCATATCGAGCCCAATCTGCAGGCGGGCCGCTGGGTGATTTGCGACCGATTCACCGATGCAACTTACGCGTATCAAGGTGGCGGCCGGCAGCTGAGCGCGGAGCCGATCCGGGAATTGGAGCGCATGATTCAAGGAACCCGGCGTCCGGACCTGACGATCTTATTGGACGCGCCGGTTGCGGGCGCCTTGGCGCGCGCCACAGCGCGCAATGCGGGATCCGCCGCTGACCGTTTTGAACGCGAGCGGAGTGAATTTTTCGAGCGGGTCAGGAATGCGTATCTGGCGCGCGCGGCGGCGGAGCCCGAGCGCATCGCGCTGGTCGATGCGACCCTGAGCGTCGATGAAGTCGGCGCGCGCATTCTCGAACAGCTCAAGGCGCGCTCATGGATTTCTTGAGCGCCGATGCGCTGCCCTGGCTCAAAGACTCGCAGCAGCGAATGCGCGCCGCATTCGCTGCCGGCCGCTTGCCGCATTCGCTGTTGATTTTGAGCGCGCCGGGCTTGGGAGCGGAGCGGCTGGCGAATTGGATGACGGCGTTGGCGTTGTGCGAGTCGCCGGGCGAGCGGCCATGCGATGCCTGCGCCTCGTGCCGACTGCTCCGCTCCGACAGTCATCCCGACGTGCACGCGGTTCGCCTCGAAGAAGATGCGCAGCAGATCAAGATCGATCAGGTGCGCGAGCTGATCGATTCTTTGACGCTCAAGAGCTATCGCGGCGGCTACAAGGTTGGCGTCATCGAGGGCGCCGAGGCGCTGAATGCCAACGGTGCCAACGCCTTCTTGAAGACCTTGGAGGAACCGGCCTCGCGCACGATGCTCATATTGATTGCGCGCCCCAACCACCGCCTGCCGGCAACCATCGCCAGCCGCTGTTTGCGGCTCACGCTGCGCCCGCCATCGACCGAGACCGCCATCGCGTGGCTCAAAGCGAATTCGCCGGCGAATTCGCCCTGGGACGCGGCGTTGACGCTGGCCGGCGGAGCACCGCTCCGGGCCATGCAACTGGATGCCGAGGGCTTGTCCGCACTCGATGCCGACATGCGCCAGAGCATGGCCGAATTGGCGCAGGGTGCGGTGGATATCACGCTGCTTGCCGATCGTTGGGTGCGATCCAATCCGGGCGTGCGTATCACTTGGCTTGAGAACTGGATCACACAGCGCGTACATGCGGCACTGGGAAACGCGACTTCGCATCAAACTGCGGAACCGGTCCGCTTGCCTGCCGCTTTACTTAAGCCCAAGATAAGAGCCTTATTCGAGCTGCTGGACGCTGCGCGCGACGTCAGGCGTCTCGCATCGACCGGTATGAATCAGCAATTGGCCCTCGAGGCTTTGCTGGTTGGCGGTCGAGTCGCGTTGGGGAAGTGAGAGTCATTGGGAATCTAGGAATTGAGAAGTCCAAGTAATAAACCGGGTCTCCTGACGCTCACCATCAAGGACAAGAGTGCGCTGTATCTCGCCTACATGCCCTTCGTCAAGAACGGCGGGCTGTTCATTCCCACCAACAGCAATTATCGTTTGGGCGATGAAGTGTTCATGCTGCTGAATCTGATGGGTGAGGAAGAAAAGCTGCCGGTTGCGGGGCGCGTGATCTGGATGACTCCGAAAGGGGCGCAAGGCAAACGAACCGCCGGTATCGGCGTTCAGTTCAGCGACCAGGATCGCGGCAACACCCAGAAGAAAATCGAAAACTATCTGGCCGGCGCGCTCGGCGGCGACAAGCCCACGCACACGATGTGAGGCGGCGGAAGCCGCCGCGCGGATTGCGCCCGGCTCTTACTGAGCGCTCGAAGCGGGGCGATCCGGAATGACGTAGATAGGCTGGGGCGGCGCCGGCTCCAACCCGCGGTACTGCTTGTGCGGCACGCGGAACAGCAGCACCGTCGCGACGATGATCGCGAGCACAAAGGCAATCAAGAGGTAGCGGTGTTCCCAGAGGAATGAGGGCGCGCGGTATTCGAAGCGCGGCTTGAGCGGGTAGCTGTTTGGCCCTCTCTCGTCGCCGGGGCCGGGCGCCGCGTCAGCCACTACGCGAGCGCGCGGCTTCACTCGCCGCGAGTCCGCCTTTCAACACATACGCCTCGAATCCGCGCTCGCTCAAGATATACGCCGCCGCGGAGCTGCGCCGCCCGGTGTCGCAGCACACGACGTACTGGGTGTTCTTGTCGAGCGCATTGATCTTCAAACGGATGAAATACAGCGGGATATTGACCGCGTCGTCGATGCGGAAATTTTGAAATTCGCTCGGCAGCCGCACGTCCAGCCACTTGCCGCCGCCGGCCACGATTTCCCGCGCTTTTTGCTGGTCGACCCACTGCAGCAGGGGCTCATTGAGCAGCGTCTGAAAGTCATTCTTGCCAAGCCGCATCAGGGTGCCGTCGGTGGACATGGTGACCGTGGCGTTGCGCTTGGCCTCGGCGATCAAGGCCTCCTCGCCGAAGCTGTCGCCGGGGCCCAATTCCGCGAGCTTGATGCCTTCCTTGTTGAGCGGCGTCTCACGCGTCACGATGCATTTGCCGGCGACGACCACGTAGAAGAAGTCGCCCTCGGTGCCTTGTTTGATGACGATGTCGCCGGCGCGATAGTTGATGCGCTGCATGCGCATGAAGATCGCTTGGATGTTCGCGGGCGGGATGCGATGAAACGCCTTGGTTTGCAGCAGCGTCGTCATCCAATCGCCGGTGACGTCCATGCCATCGCCGCGCAGCTCCGCCACTTCGTATTGACCGGTTTGGTCCCAGGTCAAGAGCACGTCCAACAGATCGCTGTCGATCATGATGTATTCGATATCCATCGCGGCACGGGCCGTAAACTTTCGCGGCAAGCCGGGCGCCAGGGCCGCGCGTGCTTCGGCGGTGCCGGACTTGATCACGCCCATGACGCGATCGTCGGCGCGCAGTTCGACCTGGCCATTGACCAAGTAATAGGTGCGCTTATCGGTGTCGCCTTCCTTGAACAGCAGGCGCCCGGCGTCTAATTCGCGAATCACCGTTTTGCGGGCGAGCGCGTGCAGGTTTTCCGCCTTCAGGCCATCGAGTGGCGAGAAGGTCTTCAATACAGCAAGGTCGACTGGTCGCTCGTCCATCGAAAAATTCTTTTGCCCCTAGGCTTTCAACCCTATGATTTTGCCTGCGAATGCTACCATACGCGGCGTTGGAGCACGCCAGCAGTGGTTCACATCGGATGAGTCTCAATTCACCGCAAACGGGTATCAGGCGGAAATGAGACCCCAGCCGGCATCCGGGCGGAAGCGCTCGCCGTAACGATCCGCAAGCTCGTTCAGACGATTTGTCACCTCGGTGATGCCGCGCTGCTTGGCGTAATGCAGCGGGCCGCCGCGGAAAGGTGCGAATCCGGTCGCAAATACCGCGCCCGCGTCGAGCAAATCGCCGTCCTGCACCGTCGCTTCGCGAATGACGGCAACCGATTCATTGAGCAGCGGCAAAATCAGCCGATCCTCCAAGTCCGCCGGGATGGCGATGTGCTTCGCCTCATTCTTTTGCGCCTTGCCGTCCTGCCAGCGATAAAAGCCTTCGCCGCTCTTGCGGCCGAGTTTTTTCTGCTCCACCAGCTTGATCAAGATCTGCGGAATTTCGCGGTGAAAGGCCTCGCTCAAGACTCGGCCGACATGCAGCGAAACATCCAGCCCGACCACGTCGGTCAATTCGATCGGCCCCATCGGCATACCGAACAACACGGCGGCACGGTCAATGACTTCCGGCGGGATCCCGGCCTCGAGTGCAAACAGCGCCTCGTTGACGTACGGCGTGAGAATGCGATTCACCACGAATCCGGGCGCGCTCTTGCAGGGCAGCGGCAGCTTATCGAGCTTGCGGGTAAATTTCAGGGCGTCGGTCACCACTTGCGCCCGGGTGCCGCCCCCTTGCACCACTTCCACGAGCTGCAGCTGCGCGACGGGATTGAAAAAGTGAATACCGACCAAGCGGCTGGGATCGGCCAGATTTTGGCACAGGGTCTCGATTTTGATGCTCGACGTGTTGGTGGCCAGGATGGCCGAAACTTTGAGCTTGGGCTCGAGTTCCGCATACAGCGCCTGCTTCGCGGCAACATTTTCGAATATGGCCTCGATGACGACGTCGGCATCGGCGACGCCATCGCCTTTGACGTCCGTCCTGAGGCGCGAAAACGCCGCGGCTGCGGCCGCCGGATCCTTCAGGCGCTTTTCAAAGAAAGTCTTGGCGCGCCTCATGGCAGGCTCAATCAACTCTTCACTTCGATCTTGCAACGTTACCGTCATGCCGCGAAAGGCCGACCAGGCCGCAATGTCGCCGCCCATCACGCCGGCGCCAATGACATGGACATGCTTGAAAACGGCGTTCGAATCGCCCCCCAATCCTTTGAGCCGATCTTGCAGCAGAAAAACGCGCACCAAGTTGCGCGATGCCGGCGAACACATCAGCTCGCTGATCGAGCGCGCCTCTGCCTCGTAAGCGGCCATGCCCGTTGCGCCATAGCGCTGCCAGAGATCCACGATGGCGTAGGGCGCCGGATAGTGTTCGCGCCGCACGCTGCGCCTCAAGGTCGCGTTGGTCTGCTTGGCGACCCAGGGGCGCGCCACGCTTGAATTCATGAGCCGGTCCATGAGGGGCGGTGCCTTCTTCGGCGGGCGCCGCAGCAGCAGCGCCTTGGCGCGCGCCGCGAGTTCCGCGGGCGGCACGAGTTCATCCAGCAGGCCGACGGAGAGCGCGCGCGCACCGCGGAATGGCCGGCCTTTGAGCATGAGTTCCAGAGACGGCCGCACCCCGACCAGCCGCACGCTTCGCACCGTGCCGCCAAATCCGGGGTGAATGCCGAGCAGGACTTCCGGCAGCCCCAGCGACAAGGCAGCGTCGTCGGCGCCGACCCGATAGGTGCACGCCAAAGCCAGTTCCAATCCACCGCCCAGGGCGAAGCCGCGGATCGCGGCCACGGTCGGGCAGGGCAGATCCTCGAGCTGTTGCATGACCGACTGGCCGGCGCGAACCAGTGCATAGCCTTCCGCGGGTGAGCGGATCTGCACGAATTCCTTGATATCGGCACCGGCGATGAATCCGCTGGCTTTGCCCGATTGCACCACCAATCCAATCGGTCGCAGCGCGGCGATTTCCGTGAGCTTGGCAGCCAGTTCCCGCACCATGTCGCCCGACAGCACATTGGCGGAACTCCCTGCGAGGTCGGCGCTGAGCCAGGCTACCCGGTCGGCGTCGACTTGCAGAGTCCAGTTGCTCATGCGGCTTGTCGGGCGTTGCCCAAAATCGTGAAGTCGCAGACCAGGGGCAGATGATCCGAGAACTGCACATCCGGAATGGCGAAGCGATTTACCTGAATTTGTGCGCTATGCAAAATGAAATCCAATTCCTTGCGGGGACTGCGGCTCGGATAGGAAAACAGCCCCTCGGTGTTGGCGCTGCGCAGGCCCGCGGCCTGCGTGAACAGATAGATTTCGTGATCGCCCCAGTAGGTATTGAAGTCCCCGGCGACGATCACCGGCTTGGCGGCCTTGCGTACCAGATCATAGAGGTAGCGCAGCTGATATTGGCGGTGCCTGAATTTCAATGACAGGTGCACCAAGAATATGGCGATGTCGTCGAGTTCCAATTCGATGATGAGGCGCTTGATGCCGGTATCGAAATAGTGGAATCGCTCGCCGCGAACCCGCGGCGCAGCCAGAAATGCGTTGGCCTGCTTGCGCACGATGGGCACCAAGTGATTGACCGATGCGACGCCGTACTTGCACTCGTAGGTCGAATAATGCCCAAGCGAGCGGGCGATGAAATCCGCCTGATTGACCATGCCGGTGCGTATGGAGCCGGTATCGACTTCGATGAGACCGACCACATCCGGGTCCTGCTCCTTGATGAAGTCGGTAATGCGCGACAGCACATGCCGGCTGGAGCGAAGATAGCCGGCGCCAGGCACCGGGAGGTGGAAGGCGGGCCCGGTTCCGGTGGCATAACGTATATTGTAAATCAGCAATCGCACCAGGCATTGTATCTGGCGCGCGATGCTTCGCGCATGCCCATCGTCAAGTTACACTATCCACATGTCGGCCAATCCCATCCGCCTGTTCGTCACCCACGCATGGCTGGAAAATGACGACTACACGCGAGTGTTCGAATATCTCGAAGCGTCGGGTACTTTTTACTATTTCAACACCAGCCAGCCGCAATCCAAGCAGCCGATCGACAAGGAATCGCAGCGCGAGGATCTACGCCGGCAAATCGCGCCGTGCGAAGTCGTCGTGGTCCTGCCGGCGGTATATCGCCTCGCTCCCGAGCTGGTGCTGTTTCAGATGAACTTCGCCAAAGCGGCTGACCGGCCGATCGTCGCCATGGAAAATTTCGGCTCCACCGAACCGCTGCCAAAGGCCATCAAGGATCTCGCCGATGAGGTGAGCGCCTGGAACGAACGTAATTTAATCGACGCGTTGCGCCGTCAGGCGCGGCATCAAGAAACGACGCGCTGGGACTCAATCGATTTCAAGCTCGACTAGCCGGGCCCGTATGGCCTGCGGGGATGAGGAGCTTCAAGGCACCGAAGCCGCAGTGCCTTGAAGCTCCTCATCCCCACAGACCTTTCGCTCCCGACGCTCGAACTCACGGTGTTGGGGGACGCGTTGCGATTGGGAGCCATCGGTCGGGTGACCGGCGAGTGATATTGACCGGCTCTCAAGTATTCGTCAGGAAGGGTAAGAAGCCTCAAGGCCCTGCGCCTCGGGGCCTTGAGGCTTCTTACCCTTCCTGACAAACGCTGGATCAACCGGTCAAATTCAGTGGGCCGACTAGTTACTAGCGACTAGGGCAGGGGCGGGGAATTCGTCGGTGGCCCGATCGACGGTATGCAGTTGTACGACGGTGCCGGTGCGTGTTGCACTGTGGTGCGTTTTGCACATGAGACCAAAGATTTCGACGATCTGCGCGGCACACTCGTCCGCTTCCTGATTCGACATTTTGCGCACCGATGCGGCCACGGCGTCCTCGCCGCGCAACGGCGCGACTCCACAGAGACTGCGCATCACTTGGCTATACGACTCGCGCACTTCGGTCGGGATTTCATCGGCCGGCAGTGACGCAAGATATCTACGGTAGGCGCACACCAAACGCTGCTTGATCGGTGTCGATCGGACTAATTCCAGAGTGGCAAAGTGGAAACATTCCCAAGCAGTGATCATAAAGCCCCACGGTAAATAAAGACGTAAACCTAAAGTGGTTTCGAGGCTGCCACCTCCCGCCGAGTCTTGTTAAATCAAGACTCTGCGACTGGAATATACAAGACAATCACTGAAACGCAACGCGGATTTTGTCGAAGTTTTGAATTGCGTCAATACGAAGTTTGAAAGGCAATTCACGGGCGTTTTCTAGAAACGCAATGACATATTAAGTCTATCTTATTGAATTAGATTGTTTTTATGTTGAAACACCGGAGGCATCCGCTGATTCTGCGGGTGAATGGGCCGAATGATCGGCGCCGATAAGCATGTAGACGCCTGGCACCACGAACAGGGTGAACAGCGTGCCGATGGCGAGACCCGTCGAGATAACCAGGCCGATTGCGTATCGCGACGCAGCGCCTGCGCCGCTCGCGAACACCAGCGGCACGACACCCAATACCATGGCCGCCGTCGTCATCAGAATGGGCCGAAGGCGCACGGAAGCTGCAGCGACGATAGCCGCGGCTTTGCTTTTGCCGCTGTGTTGCTGTTCATTCGCGACTTCCACGATCAGGATGCCGTGCTTGCTGATCAGTCCGATGAGCGTCACCAGGCCTACCTGCGTGTAAATGTTCAACGTGGCGCCGTGAATGCCGAGGGCGATGAAGATCATCGCGCCCGCGATCGACAGCGGCACGGAGATGAGAATCACCAAGGGATCGCGAAAGCTCTCGAACAGCGCCGCCAGTGCCAGGAAGACGATGATGATGGCAAAGCCAAAGGTCGCCATTACGCCGCCGGACTCGGCCAGGTACTGGCGCAACTGACCGCCGTAGTCGACCGAGTAGCCTTGTGGCAAGGTGCGGGCGGCCAAGTCCCTTAGATAGTTCAACGCTTCCGCCTGCGATACACCCGGGGCGGGCACGCCCGACAACGTGGCGGCGTTCAACTGCTGGAAGTGATTGAGCGTTTCGGGCACTGTTTCGCGCCGGATGCTGGCAATCGTCGAGAGCGGAACCGGAATGTTGTTGATGGTGGCGATGGGATAGTCGAGCAGCTGATCCGAGTTCAGACGCGAGATGCGCTCGACCTGCGGAATGACTTTGTAGGATCGCGTCTGCATGCTGAAGTAGTTGACGTAACCGCCGCCCAACAGACTGCCGAGCGAAGCGCCGACTTGGCTCATGGTCAAGCCCAGTTGCGCCGTCTTGTCGCGATCGATTTCGATCACCGACTGCGGCGCGTCGATCTTCAAGTCGGTGTCGATGAACATAAACGTGCCGCTTTTTACGACGGTATCGAGAAAGGCGCGCGACACGTCATTGAGCCGCGCTGCGGGCTCGGTCGTCTTGATGGCGAACTGGACCGGCAAGCCGAATGCGCCGGGCAGGGAGGGTTGTTGAAAAACCGCGAACCGCTGAGCGGGCAATTTGTTGAGCTTTTGCTGCAAGATATTTTGGATCTCGGTCGCTCCGAGCTTGCGCTGGTCGCGCGGAACCAGCGGCACACCGATGATCGATTGACCGGGCGAATCGATCTGGAACACCGACACCACGCCGTCCATCGACCTGACCACGTTATAGACCTGATCACCGTAAAGGATCTTGCGCTGCAGGGTTGCATCGGGCGCGTAGGTTGGCTGAGCGAGCACGAAACCTTGATCCTCTTGCGGCGCGAGTTCGCTGCGCGCACTGCGATACAAGAGAAAAATGCTGACCATGATGACGACAACGAACAGCGCGGTGACCGGCGTATAGCGCAGGCTGCGTTCGAGGCGGCGCTGGTAGCCGCTGCGGATCCGCTCGAACCGTGTGTCGATGAACTTGATGATGCGAGATTCCCAATTGTCCCGGTCCGCGCGCTGCGCGTGCAGCAGGCGGGAGCACATCATCGGCGAAAGCGTCAAAGCGATAATCGCGGAAACCGTCACGGCGCCCGCCAGGGTGAAGGCAAATTCCGTAAACAGCGCGCCGGTCAGGCCGCCTTGAAATCCGATCGGAATATAGACGGCCAACAGCACCACGGTCATGGCGACAATGGGGCTGGCCAGCTCGCGCGCCGCCTGCATCGCCGCGGCCACGGGCGGCGTTCCATCCTCCAAGTGCCGATTCACATTCTCGACCACGATGATGGCATCGTCGACCACCAGTCCAATGGCCAGCACCAGCGCCAGCAGCGTGAGCAAGTTGATGGAAAATCCGAGCGCCAGCATGATGGCGAGCGTGCCCACCAGGGAGAGCGGAATGGCGACCACGGGAATCAGCACCGAGCGGGGCGATCCCAAGAATGCGAAAATGACGCACATCACGATGATCAGCGCTTCCACCAGCGTTACGGCCACTTCGTGAATGGAGGCATTCACAAACTTGGTCGAATCGTAGGCAATGTCGACTTCCAAGCCCTGCGGTAATTGCGCTTTGATGTCGGGCAATACCGCCCTGACACCCTGAATGACGGTCAGAAGATTTGCGGTCGTGGCGATTTGGATACCGACGAACACCCCGTTCTTGCCGTCAAAACGCACCTTGGCTTCGTAGCTGTCGGCGCCCAGTGTTACTTCGGCCACATCGCTCAGGCGGATGTTGCTGCCGTTGATTTGCTTGACGATCAGATTCTGGAATTCTTCCAAGGAATGCAGATTGCTGGTGGAGGTCAGGGTCACCTGCACCATTTCGCCCTTGGTGTTGCCAACCGCGGATATATAGTCGTTATTCCCCAGCGCCGCGTAGATGTCGGTCGCGGTCATACCGTAAGAGGCAAGCTTCTTCGGATCCAACCAGGCGCGCAGCGAAAAGGTTTGGTTGCCGATCAGTTCGGCCGTCTGCACGCCCGCGACCGCCTGCAATTGCGGAACGACAACGCGCGTCAAATAGTCGGTGATTTGGTTCGAGGCGAGTGCCTCGCTGCGAAAGCCGATGTACATCGCATCGGTGGTCTGTCCAACTTTGACGGTGATCGTCGGTTGCAGCGCGCCGCTCGGCAGCACGTTCAAGATCGAATTGACCTTGATGTTGATCTCGCCCGCCGCTTTGGAGGTGTCGTAATTCTGGCGCAGATTGACCGTGATCGTGCTGACGCCGCTTTGGCTCACCGAAGTCATGTAGTCGATGCCGTTCGCCTGAGCGACGGCGGCCTCGATCGGCGTGGTGATGAAGCCGGCGATGGATTCCGGGTCGGCGCCCGGATACGCGGTTGAAATGGTGACGATACCGTTTTCAGTCTTCGGGTAGGCGAGCACCTGAAGAGAGGTAAAGGATCTCAAGCCCAGCACCAGAATGGCGAGACTCACGACGGACGCCAACACCGGGCGCCGGATGAATATGTCGGTAAAGCTCACGTGACGCTCAAAGTCCTATTCGTTGGGCGGATTTGGGTTGGGGTTGTTGGTGGGCACCAAATCGTTGTTGATGGCGACCCCTACGCCGTTGCGCAATTTCATTTGGCCCGCGCTCACCACGATCTCGCCCGCCTTCACGCCGCTCAAGACCGCGACCTGATCGCCGCGCGTCGCGCCCAACTTCACGAAGCGCTGCTGCACCGTCAAGCGCGGATGGCCTTGCTCATCGACGCCGTTTTTCTCCACCACAAACACCGTGTCGCCGAACGGGTTATAAGTCACGACCGTCTGCGGCAAGGTAATTTGCTCGTTGTTCTCGCCATACTGGATGCGTACGTTGGCGAACATGCCGGGCACCAGGCGCCGGTCCGGATTGTGCAAGGTGGCGCGCACCTGGACATTGCGGCTGCTTTGATCGACCTTGGAGTTAATCGCCTCGATGGCCCCGCCAAATGTCTGCTGCGGGTACGTGTCGACCGTCGCCGCCACCGGTTGTCCGATTTTCATTTGCGCCAGCGCCTGCTGCGGCACATAGAAGTCCACCAAGATCGGATCGAGCGCCTGCAGAGTCACGACAGTGGTGCCGGCATTTAGATATTGACCGATGTCGACCTGTCGAATGCCCAAACGCCCCGCAAAGGGAGCTTTAACGATTTTTTCATCGATCAGGGCTTGCTGCGCGGCCACTTGGGCGCGCGCCGACTTCAAGGTCGAGACGTCCGTATCGATATTGGCCTGGCTCACTGCCTGCGCCGCGAATTGCTCTAAATCGCGCCGGTAGGTCTGATCGGCGAGTTCGGCCGTCGCTTGCAGCTGTTGCAGCTTGGCGTAGTCGTCGTTCGGCTTGAGGCGCAGCAACACCTTGCCCAAGGGCACTTCATTGCCGGAATCGAAGGTTATTTCATCGACCACACCCGACGCCTGCGCGGACAGGTCCGCCCCACGCACCGCCCGCAACGTGCCGGTCGATTGAATGAAGGGCCGCCATGGCGAAGTGGTCGCCTCGATGGTGGAAACAGTTTGCGGCGCCGCCGCTGCCGCGGCCATATTTTTTTTGAATATGCCGCCGCCATAACGCTGCAAACCGAAGATTCCGCTCAGTATCAGTACGACCGCGATCAACATGATCACGATGGGCTTGATCATCGCCTTGGGCTGGGCGGTATCCATTGAACTCACAGGGGCTCCTTGCGTGCTTCAGTCGTGTTGGCGGCGACATCGTTGCGATTCCACCAGCCGCCGCCCAGTGCCTGAAATAGCGCGGCCGTGTCGGCGTAGCGCTGTGCCTTGGCTTTGACGAGTGCGACGGCGGCAGTCTGATAAGTCTGTTCAGCGCTCAACACTTGCAGGTAATTGGCGGCGCCGCTCTTGTACTGGACCTGGACTAAAGCCAGGCTCTGCGCCGCGGTCTGCTCCGCGAGCAACTGGGCTTCCAGCGCCTCGGCGTCGCCTTTGAGCGCATACAGGGTGTCGGACACATTTTGAAAAGCCGTGATGACCGTGGCGCGATAGTTGGCGGCTGCTTGCTGTGCTGCTGCCACGGCGGCGCGCCGTTGATGCACCAATTGCCCACCCTTGAAGAGGGGTTGGGTCGCGGACGCCGCCAGGTTCCAGATCACCGAAGCGGGGGAGAACACGTTCGAAAAACTGGTCGCCTCACCGCCATAGCTGCCGGACAAGGTTATCTGCGGCAGCATGTTCGCCGTCGCCACCCCAATTTGGGCGGTGGTCTGATGCAGCAGCGCGGAGTATTCGCGCACGTCGGGCCTCTGCTCGACGAACTTCGAGGGCACGCTCAAGGGCAGCTCAACGGGCAACGTCAGCGTATCGAGTGTGAATTCGGGGCCGGCGTAGTCCGCCGGCAGCGCGCCGGCGTAAGTGGCGAGCAGGTTTCTTTGCTGCGCGAGTTGGGTGCGCAGGACGGGCAGGGTGGCGAGCGTGCTCTGCAAAACAGCTTGCTGCTGCAGGATATCGGCGCGCGACGCACCGCCGGCGTTGAAGCGGCGTTGGGTAATATCCAGCTGCTTGCGCTGAGAATCAGCGATGTCCTGGGTCGCGGCGAGTTGCGCCCGCAACGAGGCTTCCGTGATCGCGGCGGTGACCAAATTGGCGGTGAGGCTCAAGTATGCGGCCTCGAGCGCGTAGCGCTCGTACTCAGCCTGCGCGCCAAGCGATTCGACCTGGCGCCGGATGCCGCCGAATGCATCCAGCGTATAGGAGACGTTAAGCGTGGCGCTGTTGAGGGTATAGATAACCGAGGGCACCTGAGGCAGACCCAGTGCCGCACCCGGCTCCTTTTGCCGTTGCACACCGGCCGCCGCCGACAGGCTGGGAAGGTAGCTGCCGCGCTCCGCGGCGAGTGTTTCATTGGCCTGCCGCAACGCGGCCGTCGCCGCCTGCAGCGTCGGGCTGTTGGCGAGCGCGCGTTCGATCAAGGCGTTGAGCGCGGGGGATTGAAACAACGTCCACCACTGACCCTGGATGTCCAGCCCTTGCACAAAGTGCTGCGCCGTCGTCTGGGCCGGCGCCTCATCGGGCGCGGCGCTTGCGCCGAGCTGCGCGGGAATCTCGCCCGGCGGCGTGAACCCCTCGGTTCGGGGCGCCTCAGGTGTTTTGAAATTGGGGCCGACGGTGCAGGCCGCGAGAAAACCGGCCAGCGCCATGCCACATCCCCTGTAAGGCCGGCGAATCATTTACGTGGCGTCGCGCCGAGCAAAAAAATATCGATCACATGCGCAACGTGCGATTTGGAATCGAGCCGGGCCAGCGCGGCCTCGCCGCCGAACAGCAGAGTTTCGTGCAGCTCCGCGCAAATCATTTGCAGAAACAGGGTGGCCGCCCGATCCGGATCGGCGAGCACCAGTTCCCCGCGGGCAACTTGCGCCCGAAGATAGCCGGCAACCACAGTGTCGACGCAGCGTTGATTGTTCTCGCGCATTTTTGCCGCGAGTTCCGGAAACCGGTGGGCCTCGGTCGCGACGATGCGAAATAACGCCGCCGCATCCGGGTCGCGCGCACGGCCGGTGATCGTTTCCGCGATGAGGGCGAGGGCCGCACGGGGTTCGAGCCGGTGCAAATCTGCGGTTGCCAGAACCGTCGACATCCGATCGACCAGTCTGCTGATCACAGCCCCCAACAAATCCGCCTTATTCTTGAAGCGCTCGTAGATGGTCCGGGTTGATACCCCAGCCTCGGCCGCCACTTTGTCGATGCTGGCCAGGCCATAGCCCTCCCGTAGGAACACTCGGGTCGCCGCATTAATGAGCGCCGCCGTACGCGCGTTTTCGGTCCCTCGACGAGGCCTTCCGCGCTTGCGAAGTTCTGCTTGTGGAACCTGGGCGTCAATCATCATGAGAAAATGACACGTGTCGTTTTTAATTGCAAGGCCGATATTTGCGGATTATATATTCACTTGATAAAATATATTATATTAAATTGTTAGATCACAAATGAATAATTCCCCGTCCCAGTTCGAATTAATGGAGGCCAATCTCCAGAACCTGACCCAGCGTATGCAGGACCTACCGGTCACCGGAATCATGCTATGTCGCCTATTGCTGCATATCGGTCGGGAAATGGCGGCGAGATTTGAACAGCAGATCAAGCCGTTCGGTTTGGCCGAGGCGGAGTTCCGCGTTCTAACGACGCTTTTCTCGCAACCCGACGGCGTTGCACACCCCAGCGACTTGTGCGTGCGGGCCTCGCAGAGTCCCGCGAATATGTCACGCATCAGCGACGCGCTGGTGGGCCGCGGTTTTATCACCCGCGTGTCGAGCGTTCATGATCGTCGGCGCATGGTGTTGCGCATCACGGAGGAGGGGGAGCACTTCGTGCGGCAACTGTTGCCGAAGATGCATGGGCCGCTGCGCCGGATGCTGAAGGATTTTCCGGAAGTAGAGCAACGCCAGTTGGTGGCGCAACTGAAAAAGCTCGGCGCCGAATTGGAGCAACTGAGCACGCCGCACGCGGCCGAGGCGGCGCTATGAGGGCGCATCGCGGTGTGCTCGCCCTCTGCTGTGCGTTGCTTGCGGCTTGCGCCGGATTGCCGCCGAAGCACAAACCGGTGCAATTGTCCGAAGCGGCGCCGCTCGATGGACTCGGAACACCGGGCGGCGGCGATTGGCCGGCGAAGGAATGGTGGAAGCGCTACCAGGATCCGACCCTGGACCAACTGATTGATCTCGGGGGTGCCAACTCACCGAGCTTGTCGAGTGCGCACGCGCGCTATGATTCCGCGCGCCAATCGGTGCGTCTCGCCGCGGCGGAGTCCGGTGCACACTTGCAAGCCAACGCCGATGCGGACCGGCAGCGTCTCAGCGACAACGGCGTGTTTCCGCCGCAACTCCTTGGATTCACCTGGTACGACCAGTTCGACCTGGGATTGCAGGCCAGCTATACCTTCGATTGGTGGGGCAAGCAGCGCGACGCCGTGCAGGCGGCGATGGACCAGGCCCATGCCGCACTGGCGGATCGCAGCGCGGCCGCGCTGATGCTGGCCAGTTCCATTGCCGATACTTATTTTGGATGGCAAGCCGACCAAAATCGACTGCAGCTTGCCCGAGAGAAGGAGATCGCGGTCGAGTTGCAGGGTAAGGTGAGCGGCGCGCGGGTGCACGCGGACTTGGATTCGGCGGATGAGCTGAACAGCGCGGATCTCGCCCTGGCGGCTGCGCGCGAACAAATCGCGATGTTGGAAGGATCGGCGAAATTGCGCGTGGTGGTTTTGGCGGCGTTGGTGGGATGCCCGATCAGTGAACTGCCGCCCTTGTCGGCCAAGCCGCTACCGTCTTTCCCGGGGATCTTGCCGGACAATGTGAAAATCGACCTGATCGCGCGTCGCGCCGATATCACGGCAAGCCGCTGGCGCGTTGAGGCCGCGGAACAGAGCCTGGCCTCCGCGCGTGCCGATTTCTTTCCGGACATCAGCGTCAACGCGATGCTCGGTGTCTCCAGTATTGATATGGGCAAGTTGCTCGAGTACGGCAGCCGCGTGCCGCAGATCAGCGGGGCCATTCATCTGCCGATATTCGATGCGGGCAAGCTCAAGGCGCGCTACGGCGGTGCGCAAGCGGCAATCGACTCGGCAGTCTCCACCTATCAGGACACGGTTATCGGCGCCGCGCGCGACGTGGCCACGCAAGCCACGACCCGCGCGCAGATCGAAGCCCAGCGCACGCAGCGGGAGAAACAAGTCGATGCGGCGTTGCGCATGAAAAAGGCCGCCGCTGCCCGGGTCCGTCAGGGCTTGAGCGATTCGCGCAGCGAATTGATGGCGACCGAGTCTTGGATCGATCAGCGCGACGGCCTGCTGCAGCTGGATTCCGCGGCGCTCTCGGCCGACATCGCCCTGCAGCGGGCGCTGGGCGGCGGCTACGAGAGTCCGCAAAAGCTCGCAAGTTCCCCTACCAACAAAACGGCACCATGAACGCAAATATCGAAGCATCGGCAACCAATCCTCCCAACGGCAAGCGGCGCAGGATTCTGTTGCTCATCGCGGTGATCTTCATCGTGATTGGTGCCTTGTGGGCTGCGTACTGGGAGCTGGTGCTGGCAAAGCGCGAGAAAACCGATGATGCGTACGTCAACGGCAACCGGGTCGTGATTTCGGCGCAGGTTTCCGGCACCGTCGTCGCCGTGTTGGCAGACGACACCCAGCTCGTCAACGCCGGACAAGTATTGGTAAAGCTCGATCCCATTGACGCGCAAACAGCCTTGAGCCGCGCGGCCAGTGCCCTCGGTTCGGCGGTGCGGCAGGTTCGTCAGCAAAAGGCCACGGCGGGGCAATTCGACTCGGAAATCGAATCGCGCAAGCTGGAACTTGCCCGTGCACAAACCGACCTGGCGAAACGCGAGCCGCTCGTGGCCGAACAGGCCATCGCCGGCGAAGAAGTGCGCCATGCGCAGGAAAGTGTGCAGTTGGCGCGCGCGGCGCTGGCCCAGGCCGAGCGCCAGTCACTGTCCGCGCATGCACTCGTCGATGGCACGCCGATCGAAAGCAATCCGACGGTTCTTCAGGCCAGGGACGCGTATCGCGACGCATGGATCGCGGCACAGCGCAATGCGGTTGTCGCGCCGGTGACCGGCTATGTCGCCGAGCGCAGCGTGCAACTGGGACAGCACATCCAGGCAGGCGAGGCGCTCATGACGGTGATTCCGCTTCACTCGCTCTGGGTCGACGCGAACTTCAAAGAAGTGCAGCTGCGAAACTTGCGCATCGGCCAGAAGACCGAGGTGCGCAGCGATCTATATGGCGGATCGTTTATTTTTCACGGCCACGTGCAGGGAATGTCGGCGGGGACCGGGGCCGCGTTTTCGCTGCTGCCGCCGCAAAATGCGTCGGGCAATTGGATCAAGGTGGTGCAGCGGGTACCGGTGCGAATTCTCATCGATGACAACGACCTGATCAAATCGCCGCTGCGCGTTGGGCTTTCCGCCACGGTGACGGTTGACACGACCTCGCGCGAAGGCCCGGTCTTGGCGACGCAGGCCGGCGATCAGCCGGTGGGCGATACGCAGGTGTACACATTGGATCTCGAGAAGGCCAATGCCGAAGCCGACGCCGTGGTGCGGCGAAATCTGAGCATCGAACACTAGCGTTGCCCATGGCTGATGCGGCGCAGCCGGCGATCCCCGGCGAATACCCACCCTTGCACGGCGGTAAGTTGTTCTTCCTGACCGTGGCGATCGCGACCGCCTCTTTCATGGAGATCCTTGACATGACCATCGTCAATGTCTCCGTGCCGTCGATTTCCGGCAGTCTCGGCGTGACGACATCCGAGGGGACCTGGGCGGTCAGTTCTTACATGCTGGCGGCCGCCATCATGCAGCCGCTGTCCGGCTGGATTGCCCGGCGCTTCGGTGAAGTCAGAACCTTTGTCACGTCGATTTTATTGTTCATGGTTTTTTCCGCCGTGTGCGGGCTCGCCACCACCCTGCCGATGTTGGTCGGGGCGCGCTTGGTTCAGGGTTTTGTCTCGGGCCCCATGATGTCGGTGGCACAAGCGATCCTGCTGCGCAATTATCCCATTGAGAAGCGCGGTATGGCGCTTGGGCTCTGGTCGATGGTCATCATGATCGCCCCGATTTTCGGCCCCATCATCGGCGGCTGGATCACGGATAATTTTTCCTGGCCGTGGCTGTTCTACATCAATCTGCCGGTGGGCGCCTTCTCGGCCATCGCGAGCTGGTCGATTCTGCGTCACCGCGAATCGAACATCGTAAAACTGCCCATCGATGTCGTGGGTCTTGCCTTGCTCGTAATCGGCGTCGGCAGCCTGCAATTCATGCTCGACAATGGCAACGAGAAAGATTGGTTCAACTCGCCGGTGATTTTGAGCGCGGCGGTGACGGCGGTAATTGCGATCGCTTTTCTCATTCCCTGGGAACTCACCGACAAGCACCCGGTGGTGGATCTGCACTTGTTCGCAAAGCGCAATTTTCGCGTCGGCACCTGCACTTTGGCCCTGGCGTTTTTTGCATTCTCGGGCGTCAATATCATCTTCCCGCTGTGGCTGCAGACGACGGTGGGCTACACCGCGACTTGGGCAGGATTGGCGGTTGCGCCGGTGGGAATTTTAGGTCTTTTCATCGCCCCGATCGTCGGCCGCAATATGATGCGGCTAAACCTGCGCCTCGCCGCAAGCTTCGCGTTCTGTATTTTCGGATTTTCGATCTTTTGGACCGCGACGCTGAACGATAGCGCCAGTTTTTTTCAATTCGCGACGCCGCGATTCCTGCAAGGCTTCGGCATGGCATTTTTCTTCCTGCCATTGAATCAAATTCTGATGTCCGGAGTGACCTCGAACGAGCTGGCGTCCGCTTCCGGGGTCAGTAACTTCACGCGTACGATGTCCGGTAGTTTCTCGACGGCGATCACGGTGTGGATCTGGAACCGGCGCAGCGACTACCATCATGCCGTGCTGACGGAGCACATCAATAATGCTTCCCAATCATGGTCTTCGTACCAAGCGCAGCTCGGCGCGCACCATATCGGCGGCCTCGGCGCGTCTGAGTTCGTGAATCAGGTCATCTCCAGCCAATCATCGACCTTGGGCGTCAATGACGTATTCAATTTGATGGGTGTAATTTTCTTGACGCTAATTCCCATCATCTGGCTCGCAAAGCCGCCATTCGGCGCACGCGCGGCAAGTTCGGCGCCGCGCGGCGCTAACCCGGCGCGCTGAATCGCCAAGGAATTACGTGTAGGATCACTGTCGTGACTTCACCTTATATTGTTGCCGTCGGCGGAACGCTTCGTCCCAATTCTTCGACCGAGTGGGCGATGCGCCATGTGCTGAACGCCTCGCAACGAATCGGCGCCCGCATCAAACTGATCAGCGGGCCGCTGCTGCAGTTGCCCCTCTATCAACCGGAAAATTCGGAGCGCGGCGAGGGCGCGCGCCTCTTGGTGGCCGAGCTGGCGCTGGCAGACGGCATCATCATCGGTTCGCCTGGATACCACGGCAGCATCTCGGGGCTGGTTAAAAATGCCTTGGACTATGCGGAAGACTTGCGCACCGATGTGCGGCCTTACTTCAGCGGACGGGCGGTTGGATGCATCGCCACGGCCGGCGGATGGCCTGGCGCCATCAATACCTTGAGCGCCTTGCGCGATATCGTGCACGCGCTGCGCGGCTGGCCGACGCCGCTCGGTGCGGCCATCAATTCGGCTGAAAGCGTGTTTGACGAGGAGGGAAAGTGCCTGGTCCCGCGCGTGGGCCAAGTGCTCGACCTGATGGCTGAGGAAGTGATGAGCTTCGCCCGACGGTAAGTCCTCCAGCGATAATTCGCGCGACGGGAAGTCGTGCGGCGATCGTTCGGGCGACCGCAATTCGAGCGACGGCAAGGAGAGCGGCGCGTTGCCGCGCCGGCTGCTCAGTGACCGCTAAACGCGTGTCAGTGACCGCTAAACGCGTGAACGGCCGTTCAGCAAAAAGGTTACGACCGCGCCGATCAGAAAAACGACGAACAGAATTTTTGCGATGCCTGCGGCACCGGCGGCGATTCCGCCAAAGCCGAACACGGCTGCAATCAAGGCAATGACCAAGAATACGACGGCATAATGAAGCATGGGATTTCCTTGTATTAAAATGTAATTGGATAACGCCGAGGCCCTACGCCTATTTTTGACGCCTGAACGATACGATCCCCTGTTGAGCAAATGTAGAGCGCAGTCACCTTATATGTCGTGGGACGGCGCCTACGGGTTGGACGGCGCCCGCCAGTTGCGCGACGTCAACACTTCGTCTAGCATAAAAATATGGATGTTGAACATCTGGACGGTCAAATCTCTGGGATTGCCGCCTCGATCGGCGAACCCGCCCGCGCCCGCATGCTGTACTGCCTGCTCGACGGCCACGCACGCACCAGTACAGAGCTGGGAATCATCGCGGAAGTCAGTGCTTCGACCGCCAGTGTCCACTTGGCGCGCCTCAAGGAGTATCAACTGGTCAAGGTATATGCTCAAGGCAAGCATCGCTACTACAGCTTGAAAGACGTGCAGGTAGCGCAAGCACTCGAGGCCTTGAGTGTGGTGGCGGGCGGCAGCACGTCCGGGTTCGTGCCGAATACACCGAGCCGCTTGCGCTCGGCGCGCACCTGTTATGACCACATGGCGGGGGAACTGGCTGTTGCGTTCCACGACCGTATGCAGGAACTCGGGTGGCTGCAGCGCGCCGCGCCAAGCGATAACCTCTACGAATTGACGCGCGCCGGCGCAGAAGGATTGGGCCGGCTCGGTGTCGATGTCGAGGCGGTGCGCTCGATGCGCCGCCGTTTTGCTTTTGCCTGTCTGGATTGGAGCGAGCGCCGGCCTCACATCGGGGGAGCCTTGGGTGCTGCCCTGCTTAAACTTGCTCTGAGCAGAAAGTGGATGACCCAGGACGTGGAAGGGCGCGGCCTCAGATTGACCGACATCGGCAAGCGCGAAATGCGCTTGGCCCACGCCGCACCGCGCGTGCGCGCCGGATAATGCTGAAAATCACTTAACGTTATGTAAATTAAGAATTTATCGCTGCCGCACCAGCAGCGATGCGGCCCACGTGGCCGCTTAGCGGAGAGCGTCACACTCTGCGCTTGAACTGCGTCGCAGATTACAAATGCAGAGGCAGGCTCCTACACGCTGTCGGTGTTCGTCCATAGTCTCGCGGCAGGTGAACCTGCTAAAACCCCATTCGCTATGACGCTCAAATCGGTACAAGAGACTGAAAAACTCAGTGGCAGCGCGGCTGAAGCCGCGCAGATGGCCATTGAAGCCGGGCTCATTTATGTCTCGGACACCGAGCCTGGCATCCGTCGTCTGCGCGTCGGCAGAGGCTTCCGCTACGTCACGCCGGAAAACCGGCGCTTGGAAGCCGAAAAGGATCTGAAGCGCATCGCGAGCTTGGCGATCCCGCCCGCCTACCGGGACGTGTGGATCAGCATGAAGCCGCGCGGTCATCTGCAGGCTACCGGCCGAGACGCGCGCGGACGCAAACAATATCGCTATCACACAGAATGGCGCGAACTTCGTGACAGCGCGAAGTTCGAGCGAATGGTTGCTTTTGGCGAGCAGCTGTCGAAGCTGCGACGCGTTTTGAAGCGCGACATGGCGCTTCCCGGGTTGCCGCGCGAGAAAGTGCTGGCCGTGGTCGTGAGTCTGCTCGATGCAACTCGCATCCGCGTCGGCAATACCGAATACGCGCGCGACAACAAGAGCTTCGGTCTCACGACGCTGCGCAACCGGCATGTCACCTTCATCCGCGACGGCCGCGCCGTGCTGAATTTCCGCGGCAAGGGCGGTGTGCAGCATGAAATTCTGATCGACGATAAGCGCATCGCGAAAATCGTGCGCCGCTGTCAGGAAATTCCAGGGCAGCATTTGTTCCAATACATCAACGATGATGGACAACGCTGTCCCATCGATTCAGGTCAGGTCAATGATTACCTTCGCGAAGCGATGGGCATTGACTTTACCGCCAAGGATTTTCGTACCTGGGGCGCCACGTTGCACGCCATTACTTTGCTTGCGCGCACGCCGCTTCCCGAGCCTCCCAGCGAACACGCGTTCAAAAAGAAGATTACCGAAGTCGTCAAGCAGGTCGCCGCGGAATTGCGCAATACGCCGGCGGTCTGCCGCAAGTCGTACATCAATCCCGCCGTTTTCGATAGCTGGCGCTCGGGCAGCATCCACGAGAACATCGACGGGAAGCTGACGGCGGCCTCTGCCCGCAAAGCGGAAACCTTGGTGCTCGCGTTTTTGCGCCAAGAAGGCAGCGGCGGCGGTACGCAGCGCCGTCAGCCTGTCCTACAACGAATGAGCGCCGTGGACGACAGACCGGCATGAGGCAGGAAGGATATATCGTGCTCATGCTCAAGCACTTATCCGCCCGCGGTAGTTTGTTCCTATTCGTTCGCACGCATCATCACCTTGCATACTATTTCAACTTGAGCGATGCGCGCTGTGCGGCCAATGAAGTCCGGGCGCTCGCTTCCTCGGGCCCATCGCGGTTGGCCAAGGTGGTGCAGATCCACCCGGGTTGCCGCCCGGCCGCTTCCCAGCGCCAATAGCCTCGCAGCGCCAATAGGGCTGACCGCCTCATGGACCTGGCAACATTTCTCAAGACTACCGCCAATCTTATGGTGGGATTGAACTTGGTGAAATTGCTCAGCACCGATCTCGGAGCCGAGATTCGCCATGACGGCGCAAGCTTGCGAGACAAGGCAACTTGGCTGGTGCGAAAATCGCCTTACCGTGCAGCGGGCATCGCTGCGGCGGCGGGTGCGGTGACGGGAATGGCGCTGGCGCACCGCCGTGCTCCTAGGACTATTCCTACGCGCCTTTAGGAATCGAGGCACTTCTCCCGCCATCCCTTTGACGTAGTCTGCGCCCGAATAATCAAAGGGGCGGCGTTGGATCTTCACCTCAATCTTGCAGGCGGCTTGACGGGCGACATGTTCATTGCGGCCGTGCTCGATGCCTTTCCACGCTTCGAGCAGCGCGTCATCCGCGCTATCGATGCCCTGGACGCACCCTATCCAGTCGTCTGCTCTCTCGAGGCACACGCCGATTACGAACTCACCGGGCATCGATTTCAGATCGAGCCCTTCGATAAGTATTTTGGACACATTCCGTTCGCGTTTTCCGAAGAGCCGGCGTGCTGGGAATCGATTCGCGATCGGCTCGCCGCAGCGGAGATTGGCCGCGGAGTGCGCGCGCACGCCACTGAGATTTTCGAAACGTTGGTGAGAGCGGAGGCGGTGGTGCAGGGTATCGTGCCGGATAGAGTCACCTTCGAGGCCGGCGCTTGGAATTCGATCGCCCAGGTGGCGGGTGCGGCCGCCTTGATCGATGCTCTCGATACCGCGCAGTGGTCGGCCTCACCGTTTCCGGCAGGCGGTGTGGTGACGCTCACCGGCGCCGCCATCGTCGATTACCTCTGTCCGCCGGACTTACGAGGCCGGCCACAGCCTAGGGCACGTTCCCTGGTGCGAAGCGGTACCGGGTTCGGTTGCCTCGCACCCCAGAATAACTACATGCGTCTGCTCTGTTTCGAGTCGGGCGACGCGGCTCATGAGCGGCACGAGGCGCGGACGGCGCGGCGCGGCTCCGTTGGGGTCGATCAGCAACCCCGGCAATAAGACGAGCGGGTCCCCAGCGCCGCGAGTAGGTCGATGCCGACGCGCTCCGGGGTCATCGTCCGCTGCCGCCCATGATTGCACCGTTACATGGTCTCGTGCATGGCGAGGCGATCACTCCGGCCGCGCGAGGCTCGATTCATCCACGTGTTGTGGCGCATCCTCAGCGATACGCTATCCGCCTGGATTAAGCACAATGCGTCTAGTCTCGGCGCAGCGCTATCGTTCTACACGTTATTCTCCATCGCGCCGATTCTGGTCATCGCGATGGCCGTGGCTGGGTCGATTTTCGGCCCGCACGTCGCCGAAGCCCACGTGCTGGACCAAATGCGTGCCCTGCTTGGCGAGGCCGGTGCCGCGGCCATGCAGAGCCTGCTGTCGAGCGCGCATCAAAGTGGCCTCAAAGGGGTAGCTGCGGCGCTTGGCGTGGTCACGCTGCTGGTCGGCGCAACCAGCGTATTCGGCGAGCTACAAAACACCCTCGACTATATTTGGAAGTCTCCGCAGAAGGACAGCGTGGTCTGGTGGCGCATCCTGCGTTCGCGGATTCTGTCGGTTGGTCTGATTCTGGGAGTCGGGTTTCTATTGATGGTGTCGCTGCTGTTCAGCGCGGCACTGGCGGCGTTGGGCGCGTGGTTCGGCTCGTTCATGGCGCAATGGCGCGTCATTCTACCGGCACTGGATCTGGTCCTGAGCTTGGGGCTCACGACCGTCCTGTTCGCCATGATCTACAAGTATGTGCCTCGCGAGCAGATCGCGTGGGGAGACGTTTGGATTGGAGGCCTGGTCACGGCTTGTTTGTTTTCCGCGGGCAAACTGCTGATTGGACTCTACTTGGGCCGCAGTTCATTGAGTTCTGCCTATGGCGCCGCGGGTTCGATCATGGTGTTGCTGCTTTGGATCTATTATTCGGCGCAGATTTTTCTGCTCGGTGCCGAGTTCACGCACGTCTTTACCTATACCTTCGGATCGCGCTCCGGACTCGCCCATCCGACGCGCTGAGTCGCTATAATGCCCTTCGACCCACCGATGTCGTGCAATTCGATCTATGAAGAGAGACGAAATTAAAGAGGCGCTGCGTAAACAAGCGCTCGATTACCACGAGTTCCCGGTGCCGGGGAAACTATCGGTCACCGCCACCAAGCAGCTGCTGAATCAGAGCGATTTGGCGCTCGCCTATTCGCCGGGGGTGGCGGCCGCCTGCGAAGCCATCGTCGAGGACCCGCTGAATGTATTTCGATTTACGGCCCGGGGTAATCTGGTTGGCGTGATCAGCAACGGCACTGCCGTGCTGGGGCTCGGAGCCATTGGTCCCTTGGCTGCCAAACCGGTCATGGAAGGCAAGGCAGTGTTGTTCAAGAAATTTGCGGGCATCGATGTTTTCGATATCGAGATCGAGCAGCGCGATCCGCAAAAGTTGATCGAAGTCATCGCGGCGCTCGAGCCGACGTTCGGCGCGATCAACCTGGAGGATATCAAGGCTCCGGAATGTTTCATCGTCGAGCGCGAACTACGCCGCCGCATGAAGATTCCGGTGTTCCATGACGATCAGCACGGCACCGCGATCATCGTGGGTGCCGCGTGCCTCAACGGTCTGCAAGTCGTCGGCAAGCAGATTGCGCAAGTAAAAATGGTCGTCAGCGGCGCTGGTGCGGCCGCTCTGGCCTGCGTAGATCTGCTGCTGGATCTGGGGCTGACGCGCGAAAACGTGTGGCTGACCGATCTTGCCGGAGTCGTTTACGAAGGACGGCAAGAGCTAATGGATCCGGAAAAGGCGCGATTTGCGCAGCCCACCTCCGCCCGCAAACTGGCTGATGTCATCGGCGGAGCTGATGTGTTTCTGGGGTTGAGCGCGGGCGGCGTGCTGACGCAGGACATGGTGCGGGGCATGGCCGCAAAGCCGCTCATCTTGGCGCTCGCCAATCCCACCCCCGAGATTCTGCCCGAGGAGGTCAGGGCAGTGCGCAACGACGCGGTGATCGCCACCGGGCGCAGTGACTACCCCAATCAGGTCAATAACGTACTGTGCTTTCCATTCATTTTTCGCGGCGCATTGGATGTGGGCGCCACGACAATCACGCGGCAAATGGAAATTGCCACGGTGCACGCGATCGCGGAATTGGCGCGCCAGGAGCAAAGCGATATCGTCGCGGCCGCCTATGGCGGCATCGAGGATCTGGCGTTCGGTCCCGAATACCTGATTCCGAAACCCTTCGATCCACGGCTGATTGTCAAGATCGCTCCGGCGGTGGCCAAGGCCGCCATGGAGTCTGGGGTAGCGACTCGTCCCATCCGTGACTTGGAAGCTTACGGACAGCGGTTGCTGCAATTTGTCTACCACAGCGGAACGCTCATGCAGCCGATTTTCGTCGCGGCCCGCCACGTTGCCGCCCAGCGCAGCCGCGTGGTTTATGCGGAAGGCGAGGATGAGCGCGTGCTGCGTGCCGTGCAAATCGTCGTGGACGAAAAGCTGGCGGTCCCCATTCTGATCGGCCGCCCCGCGGTCATAGAGCGTGCACTCAAACGCCATGGGCTGCGCTTGCGCATCGGCGACAACGTCACGATCGTCAACCCCGAGCAGGACGAACGATATCGAGAATACTGGCAGGCGTACCACGAGCTCACGGAGCGCTGCGGGGTCACAGCGCAATACGCCCGGCTCGAAATGCGGCGCCGCACGACACTGATCGGCGCCATGCTTTTAAAGAAGGGCGAAGCCGATGGAATGATCTGCGGCACCATCAGCACGACGGCGCGGCATTTGCACTATATCGATCAGGTGATCGGGCACCGAGCCGGGGCGAGCGTTTACGGTGCATTGACCGGCCTGATACTCCCGGGCCGGCAGGTGTTTATCGTGGATACCCACGTCAACCTCGATCCGAGCGCGGAACAGCTCGCGGAACTCACGCAACTCGCCGCGGATCAGCTATCCGCCTTCGGTCTGGTGCCGAAAGTGGCTTTGCTGTCGCACTCCAATTTTGGCTCCAGCCATGCTGCCTCGGCGCTGAAGATGCGCGCCGCCTTGGCGCTGTTGCGCGCAAAAATGCCGGAACTCGAGGTGGATGGAGAAATGCACGGCGACGCCGCGCTCGACGAGGCCGCGCGGCGAGCCGTTCTCGAGCGCAGCACCCTCCGCGGAACCGCTAATTTGCTGGTGTGTCCCAATTTGGACAGCGCCAGCATCGCCTACAATCTCTTGAAGTCCGCGGCGGGCCACAATGTCGCGGTGGGTCCCATTCTGCTCGGCTGCGCGGCTGCTGCACATATCCTGACTCCGGCGGCCACCGTGCGCCGGTTGGTAAACATGACCGCCATTACGGTCGTCGATGCCAACAAGGCGCTGCACGTCGCAAAAAGCGTATCTCGTGAGGCTTAATGGGGCGGATGACCGCCGCCGCGGCTGACCAACCGCGTCGCGGTCGGTGGTACCGCCACCGCGACTATGAGGGCTGAACTGCCCATTTTTTCGGCGGTCTATTCCAGTGGGGCAAAATGGTATGCCGGACTTTCGCATCTCGGTGGTTGGATTGAATATCGAGGGACACGCCATGCATCGCAGCAAACGATTCTTAACCTCTGCCGCAATGGCCGCACTTTTCGCCTTGCCCGCGCTACCCGTGTTCAGCGCCGGAGAGGACACATCGGCCGGTGGGTCAATCGTTGCCGGGACGTGGGAGCATCACCACGCGACCTTTACTTACTGGGGGGTCACCGCGCGCTACAGCTGCGATGGACTCGAAGACAATGTACGTGCGTTGCTATTGCACTTGGGGGCACGCAACGACGCGAAGGTCAACGCCCGAGGATGTCCCCATGGGCCGAGTGTTCCGGGCCGCAATGGCATTGTCGAGGTCGATTTCTACTCGCTTACGCCGAGCGCTGATGCCAACGCCGCGAATGTCGTGCAGGCTCACTGGACACCTGTGGCGGTGAGTCCGACTCATCCCTATTTCATGGCCCATGGCGATTGCGAGTTGGTGGATGAGCTCAAGGACATCATCTCCAAGAATTTCAGCTTTCGCGATCTCAAGTACCGCACCGACTGCGTGCCTTACCAAGTGAACATCGACGATTTCTCGATTAAGGCCGAGGCGCTCAAGGCGCTGCCGGCGCCGGTCGCCGCGGCGAGGCAGTAGCTCGGTGAGGCAGTAGTTCGGCGGGCAGGTCGGCGAGACACAAGCGCGGCGGAGCATGGCGAGCCGAGGCTTTTGCTACGCCGAGCGTTGGTAGGCGCGATTCTTCCATCTGGCGCCTTTGCCGCGCCAGTAGTTCACGGCTGAGGCGGCCGTGGCGGCCATGTAGAACACCGCAATCAACGGCAGCGCGAGTACCCACAGCTTGTTGCGTCGATAGCGAGTCAGTGTCGGCAGGTAGCTGAAGGCGGCTAGCGCGCAGGCGGCGAGGCCGCAGCCGAGACGCCAGCCGCTGCCGAAGACGACTTCCCAGGGCGGTACCAGCCAGACGACGGTGAGTGCCGCCATGGTCAGGATCAAGAGCGCCGTTGAATAGCGCAACTGGGTGAAGGCCGTACGCGAAATCATGTGCCAGATATCGGCAGTTTTCGGATAGGGCCGAATCGAGGCGGCCAATTCCGAGTGGGCAAGAAAAATCGGGCCGCCTCGCTTCACTGCCTTCGCCAGGGCCACATCATCGATCAGGGCATCCTTGATGGCCTCAATGCCGCCAATGCGTTCAAGCGCTTCGCGGCGCACCAAAACCGTACCGCCGGCGGCCGCGGCCACCGCGGATCTTGCGTCGTTAACCTTGGCGAAGGGGTACAACATCTGGAAGAAATAAACGAACGCCGGCACGAGCATCCGCTCCGCGAAGCTGCTGCAATTGAGCCTCACCATTTCACTGACCAAATCCAGGCGCGCGCTTTGCAGTTTCGCGACCAAGGACGCCAGATGCGCAGGCTGGTGCACAATGTCGGCATCGGTCAGCAGCACTAGGGCTGAGCGGCTGGCTGCAATTCCCTCGTGCAGGGCCCAGAGCTTCCCCGACCAACCCACGGGTTTCGATTCCAAACGGATGATCTGAAGCTTTGGTGCGGAGCCGGCGCGCTCGGCGGTGGCGTCGGTCGAATTGTCGTCGACCAAAATGACGCGAAAGCCGCCGCCATAGTCCTGCGCCAGCAGCGAGCCGATGGCGGCTTGAATCGTTTCGGCTTCATCGCGGGCGGGAACGATGATGTCGACGTCGGGAAATGTTTCCGGCGTCGCCGCCGACAACTGCGGCCGCGAGCGCCAAAATGCACCGTGCGCGAAGAATAAATAAATCCACGCGCACAACGACACCAGGGCGAGCATCGCCGTCTTCCTTAGGTCAGATCGGTTGGTCCAGCGATTTCGCCAAGGCAGTAAACAGCTTCGGTCCGGCGGCGGTCATGTACCAGCAGTCCTCCAACCGAATACCGAATTCGCCGGGTGTGTACAGTCCGGGCTCGTCCGAAAAACACATGCCCGCTTGCAGCGGTGTGGTATCGCCGTGCACGAGATAAGGGGGTTCATGGCCATCCAGACCAATGCCGTGACCCGTGCGGTGCGAGAGTCCGGGCAAGCGGTACCCCGGACCCCAACCTTGGCTCTCATAATACTGGCGGACCGCGTCGTCGATGGCGCCGACAGGAACATCGATTTTGGCCGTTTCGAGCGCGATTTCCTGGCCGCGTTTGACGGTATCCCACACTTTTCGCTGCCGGGCATTGGGCTGGCCGAACACCCAGGTCCGCGAGATGTCGGATTCGTAGCCATGCACGGCACAGCCGCAATCCATGAGAATCACCGAGCCTTCGCGTATTTTTTGCGGCTTCACCGAGCCGTGGGGATAGGCAGAAGCCTCGTTGAGCAGCACCAGCGAGAATTCGGGCGAGCCGCCCAGCGAGATCGTCGCATGATCCATCAAGGCGCCGATGTCGGTTCCGCTCATTCCCAAGGCGACTTGCGCATGCACCTGGCGCAGGGCCTCGATGGTCACATCGTTTGCCAGTTGCAGCAATGCCAATTCGGCCGGCGACTTGATCAGCCGGCACGCCCGCACGATGGGATCGGCCGGGATGATTTCGTACGCACTGGATGCCTGGCGGATGCCGGCGATGATGAAGAAACGCATGGTCGACTCGGCAGCCAGCACGCCTGAGTTAATGCCGCGATCCTTGAGCCCTTGCACAACTTTTTCAAACGGGTTCTCGTGTTCGTCCCAGGGCCTGACATCGCCTCCCACTTGCAAAGTCTCACGCACCGAAGGTTCTTCAAAGGCGGGAGTCACGACCAGCACTTCTCCCGAGGACGGAATAATCGCGAGGGTGGTGCGTTCGGACCGGCGCCAGCGGATTCCGGTGAAATATTCGAGGCTCGAGCCCGATTCGACCAATAGCGCTGCGACCTTGCGCTGCGCCATGAGCGACTGCGCCTTTGCGATGCGAGCATGACGCTCCTCGACGGAAATAGGCTTGGCATCGCCGGTCAGGGACTTGAGCGGCGCGGCTGAATCACGCGCATAGGCAGAACCGGCGGCCAGCAGCGGCGAGGTGGCGGCACCTTGCAAAAAGACTCGGCGAGTGAGCATGGGCATCCTTGGTTTGAGCGGCAGCCTGTAAGGATACTGGAATTTCGGAGCGAAATTCCGACAGCGGGTCACTTGTCGATCCTACAGTCGGCAAAGCGGCGCTTCGTATGCTTGTGTTTCGCTCGAGACGTGTCGGCCGTTCGCCGGCGATTTTCGCAGGAGACAAGCCATGGGCATCAATAAAGATCAGGTGGAAGGACGAGTCAAGGAAGCGGCGGGAAAAGTTCAGGAAGTCGCCGGCAAAACGGTTGGCAGTACCACGCAGCAGGTCAAGGGCGCGGCGAACAAGGCGGCGGGGGCCGCGCAAGCAAAATACGGTGACGTCAAGAACGACTTGAACAAAAATTCGAAACCCAATCGCTAGTGACTGGCGCCATGCGCCGCCCGGCGGGTGGCGCATGGCCCCTCAGGCGTCGCGGCCTCAGGGTCGCGTCGCGGCTCGTTACCTCCCGCTAGTGCCTTTTGAAATACTGGACTTCACGCTCATGCTTTTCAGCCGCAGCACGTGTCTTGAAGGTGCCGAGGTTGCGGCGACGATTAGTGCGCGGATTCACCTTACGCGAGTACAGGCGATATTCGCCGGTGCCGATTTTGCGAATCATCGGGTCTCCTTTGGAGCTATCTCCGAGTAATTCATTTCGTCGCGGCTTCCGAACGTCGACCAGTCGCAACGCAGGATGTAGCCGTCCCCGGCATGCGCCTCCGACCATCCCTGCACGCCGCCCGCCGACTGACCCCTGCGTATCCCGCGAGCTCCGGGTCCGCCGTGGCGCGCGAAGAAGTCCTTGAGCCGTTCGTCGTGGTCGGGAGACTCGTCTTCCATGGATTGAACGCTATGCGCGCTCGAGGTGCCAAACAAGTCAAGTGCGCCATCGGCTCCAGTCAGAATTGTCCTGCATTCGATTCGGCGTCCGGGACTAGGCTTGGGGTATGACCGCGTGCAAGCTGTCACGGGCGAAACAACCTGAGGATGATCATATGCACGCATCACTCGCTTTTGTGAACGGTGCGGGAAGCGCCGATGAGGATCTTCGCTTGCTCAATACGCTGCTGTCGACGGGGACCTCCAAACCGCGTTCGTCGGATTCCGGCAAGGGCAAGGCGGTTGACAGGAGTAAATCCAAGGATGAGCGCCAGGCGGAAGAGGAAAGCAAGGCGGAGACGGCCTCGAAGCCGGGCGGCTTCAAAAATGATCCGGACGATCCGACCAATCCCAATGAGGTTCGCGAGAGGCACTTGAAGAAAATTACGCGGTGAAGAAACGCCGCGCCTACGTCTCGCATGCGAGGCCGTCCGCCTCGCATAAGAGGCCGTCGATCGAGGACTACGCATTAATTGGCGATTGCCATACGGCTGCCTTGGTCGCCCGCGATGGCTCGATGGATTGGCTGTGCTTCCCTCGATTTGACTCCGCGGCGTGCTTTGCCGCGCTATTGGGAGGGCCTGAGCACGGCCGCTGGCTGCTGGCGCCCGCCGCAAAGATCAAGAATGTGCGGCGCCAGTATCTGGATGACTCGCTGGTCCTCGAGACCGAGTTCCAAACCGCGCGCGGCCGGGTTCGCGTGATCGATTTCATGCCGGTATCGGACGAGCGTTGGGACGTCGTGCGCATCGTTGAGGGAGTGAGCGGCACGGTGACGATGCGGATGGAATTGATCGTGCGCTTCGACTACGGCTCCATCGTGCCGTGGGCGCGCCGCGTAAAGGACCTTTTGCTGATCACTGCCGGACCTGACACGCTCGAATTGTCCGCCTCGGTCAAATTTGAAGGCGAAAATATGAAAACCGTGGCGGAATTCTCCGTGCACAAGGGCCAACGGGAGTCCTTCGTGCTCAACTACCGGCCATCGCACTTTCCGACGCGACCGAGCATCGATCCTTCAAAGTCCCTGAAGCGCACCCTGTCACGGTGGCATCGCTGGTCGGCGCGCTGCCGCTATCGCGGCCGTTGGGGCCCGACAGTATTGCGTTCGCTGATTACCCTAAAAGCGCTCACTTACAAGCCAAGCGGCGGCATGGTCGCGGCGCCGACCACGTCGTTGCCGGAGCTGTTGGGCGGTGTGCGCAATTGGGACTACCGGTATTGTTGGCTGCGCGACGCGACGTTCACTTTGAATGCCTTGCTGTTGGCCGGGTATCACCTGGAAGCCGCGGAGTGGCGCGAGTGGCTGCTGCGTGCGATAGCGGGTTCGCCCAGCGACTTGCAGATCGTTTACGGGGTGACCGGCGTGCGGCGGCTCGATGAGATTGAGTTGCCATGGCTGCCGGGCCATAAAAAATCGAAGCCCGTGCGGGTCGGCAACGCGGCCTCAACCCAGTTTCAGCTCGATGTGTACGGCGAAGTGATGGATTCCTTGCATCTGGCGCGTAGCGCGGACTTGGAGCCTCATCCTGAGGCCTGGAAGGTGCAGTTGGCGCTGCTCGAGTTCCTCGAGTCTCATTGGGAAGAGCCCGACGATGGAATTTGGGAAGTCCGCGGTCCGCGCCGACATTTCACACATTCCAAAATCATGGCCTGGGTGGCATTCGACCGTGCCATCAAGGATGCGGAAAAAGAAAAGCTCGAGGGTCCCGTGAACCGCTGGCGTCGGGTACGCGCGCGCATTCACGCACAAGTTTGTGAAAAAGGATTCAATCGCGCCGGCAACACCTTCGTGCAGTCATACGGATCGAAATTTCTCGATGCAAGCCTGCTGTTGATCCCTCAAGTGGGATTCCTCCCGGCGGATGACCCGCGAGTACTCGGGACGATTGCGGCCGTTGAAGAGCATTTGTTGATCAACGGGTTTGTGCTGCGTTATTCGACCGCCACCCTCGTCGATGCCCTGCCGGCCGGCGAGGGAACATTCTTGGCGTGCTCTTTCTGGCTGGCGGATAGCTATGTGCTCACCGGCCGCCGCAGCGAGGCGGAAGCGCTCTTTGAGCGCCTGCTCGCGCTCGGCAACGACGTGGGCCTTTACGCCGAGGAATATGAACCGCGCACGAAGCGCATGCTCGGAAACTTCCCGCAGGCCCTCACGCACATGTCGCTGGTCAATACGGCGCGGTTGCTGTCCATTCCGGAGAAGGCGGCGAAACGTGCCAGCGCGCGCGGCGAGCGGCCTGCGGCGCACACCGATGCGTGAGGCGCGGCGCGGCCGATTTGTGGGATAGCACCGTCATCGGGTCCCATTTGCCACCTACAGATATGCCGCAGCGCATCGCCCACCATGGCAGTCGAGAACTAGCAAAGCCGACAGGCTACATAAAACCAGGAGGAACGATGAAGAAGCACGTTATTTTATGCGGCATGATCGCGCTTGGCGTGGCATGTGCACCGCTGGCGATGGCCGATGAAGCCAGCGATACCCAATCGCATCATTTCATCAAGGATTCCGCCATCACCACCAAGGTGAAGGCGAAGTTGGCCGCGAAACATTTATCGACATTGACTCGAATCAAGGTCGACACCGATGCGGACGGCGTAGTGTGGCTGAGCGGCCGGGCGCCGACTCGCGACGCCAGTGACTTGGCGGCGATGATTGCCAAGAATACCGAAGGCGTCAATTCGGTCCACAACGACATCGCAATCGAGCCGTAGTCGGCAATCGATCTGTCGTCATCACTGCAGGCAAAGTGCGGGCGCTTCGCAATCGAAGTGCCCGCTTTTCATCGCGCGCTCAGGCGCTAGCCAGTCGGAATTTCAGCGACCAACCGATCTGCCAGGAGGGCGATGCAGGCGCTGAACGCTGCGGCAACGTCCCGATAGTTCTGCGGCGGCTGCGGACTGACGAACGTGTCGCGGCCAAGCATTTCCTTGCCCGTGCGGGCGTCGGTAACCCGCCAGTGAGTCTCGATGCTCAAGTGATCAGAAAGGCGCGCGGTCACCTGGTCTATCTCAACGACAATTCTCACGAGCGGTATCCCGGCCTTGTCCGCGCTTTTAGTCAGCACCACCACATCGCTGCGGCGCCGCTCGATGTCTTGGCCCAGGGCGCCGCTGACCATATCCGCCAGGGGCGCGGCCCAGCGTTCGTGGTCCAGGACCGACACGCCGCTTGATGTCTCGATGATCATCTCGGCGCGGTCGATCACCGAGGGTATCGTAACCCGCAACGTTACTTGCCGATCGAACTGCGATCGCGACGCGCCAATGGCGGCGGGCTGCGGATCCAAAACGTAGAAATGATCCGACTGCCGCGTCACGCAACCGGCGAGCAGAAGTACCGCGAGAGCTAACTTAAGCGATTTCATTGTGAACCTGCCGGTTTGCCGCGTAGCAAGGACTCAGGATGGCGTTCGAGATAGTCGACCAGGGCGCTGATCGATTTTGCAGCACGCGATACCTGCAGCAGCGTCGAACCCAGATCGTTTTCCAGGGGCGCATCCTGGCCGAGCAAATCCTTGGCATTTTTCAGCGCCGCCTGTGCTTCCGCCAGGGTGCTCTGGACCTGCGGTGCGAGATTGGTGTCGACATTGCGCAGCAGTTGATCGGCGCTCTTCAGAGTCTGGTCGAGGGAGTTCATGGCGCCCAGCAAGCGCGCTGAGAGCTGATCGAAAGGCACTTTGCTGAGTTTTTTCGCAATCACGCCCACGGAGTCTTGAATGTCGTCCAAGCCGCCGGAGATCGTGGGGAAAATGGCCGGTTGTTCAGTCCAGACGACTTTTTCCTTGGAAACGTCGTGGTGCATGTCCAGGGAAATGAACTTTTGACCGGTCAGCAGATTGCCGGTCTTCAATTCGGCGCGCAGGCCGTGCGCCACCAAGCTGTCGATCAGTCTGCGGCTGTCGATTTGCGGCGTCTGCCCGGAAGCGGCAGCGGCGGCGTGTTGTGCCCGCCCGCGCAATCTTTGGGGATACAGGTCCACCACCACCGGAAAAGCCAGGAGTCCCGCGTGCTCGTCGTACTCCACATCGACGCTTTTGACTTCACCGACGGTAATGCCTTGCAGATCCACCGGCGCGCCGGGCGACAGACCGCGCAGGGTGCCGCCGAAATACATCACAAAGGCACGAATTTCGATTTCCGACGGGCGCATCGCGCGATCCTGGTCAGTGAACAGCGTGAATGCGGTGTCGGCGGCGGCCCGCGCCGTCGGCGCGCCGCTCGGACTTCCAAACGCGACGCCGCCCTCAAGAATCGAGGCGAGCGATTCGGTGCGTAGCTTGACACCGTCTGCGTTGACGGACATGTCGATGCCGCTCGCCTGCCAAAATCGCGTCTCGCCGGTTACGTAGACGTCAAAAGGTCCATTGATGAATACCTTGATCGTCACGCCGGCGCCGCCCGGATCCAGGTTATAGCCGACCACCTGGCCGGCGGTGATGTGGCGATAAAACACCGAGGAGCCGATGTCCAAAGACCCCAGGTCGTCGGCGTGCAAAATGAATTCGCGTCCCGGCAGGTCGGCGGTGACGATGGGCGGGACTTCCAGACCGACAAAGTGGTCGCGTTTCGCCGCCGAATGACCCACATCCACGCTGATGAAGGCGCCGGATACCAGCGTCGCCAATCCGGATACGCCGGCGCCGGACACGCGCGGCCGCACCACCCAAAAGCGCGTATCGTTGACCAAGTAGGAGTTGGCGTTGCGATGGATATCCGCGGTTACGATCACTTCCTTGCGATCATCGCCGACTCGAATGTCCCGAACCTCGCCGATGTCGACGTCCTTGTAGCGTACTTTTGTCTTGTTCGCCTCCAGACCTTCGGCATTTTCAAAGCGTATTTCGATGGAGGTGCCTTGCGCAATTTTCTCCCGGATCACTACGAAGCCGCCGGCCAGAACGACCACCGCCGGTAGGATCCACACCAGCGGCAAGCGTCCCCAAACGGTTCGCGCCGGAACCGCCGCCGGCAGTTCATCGAGATCTGGGTGCGGTCCCTCGCTCATGGCGGCGACTCCCAGAGCAAGCGCTCATCGAAGGTGCGCGCCGCGAAGGTGGTCAGGACCACGACGGCCGCGAAGGCCAACGCGCCCCAGCCGACTGACACGAATGCCAGAGATCTGATTTGTACCAGCGCAACCAGAAGCGTGATGGCGTAGACATCGAGCATCGACCAGCGTCCTATGAATTCGACCATGCGAAATAATTCGCTTCGCTGCGTTCGATAGCGAGGCGAGCGGCGCCAGGTTGAAAACACCACCACGGCAAGGGAAATAATCTTCAAGAGCGGCACGACGATGCTGGCGATGAATACCAGAACGGCAATCGGCCAGGATGAGTGCAGCAATACCAGCACGCCGCTCATGATCGTATCTTGCTCGTCGTCAAAAATCGTGCGCGTGTACATGACCGGCAAGAGGTTGGCCGGTATGTAGAGAATGGCAGCGCAGACGAGCAGCGCAGCGGTTGCCGCCAGACTATGCGGCTTGCGGTGAAAGAGATGCGCATAGCAGCGCGGACAGCGTGGATAGGCAACTTGCAGCGCGCGTACCGTGGCGCGGCACTGTAAACAAACCAACAGCCCTAAACTTTTTCCGGTCGGCGCTTCGCTCACCCGCGCCCCCCGTCAACCCAGCGCCAGAACTGTCCCGGCGTCGTGCGGCTGGTCAAAGCTGCGAGGGTGAGCATGAGTAATGCACAGGCCCAGAGCGCGACGCCCGGGACGACGCGCGCGTAGGCCGAGAGCCGCACCAATGCCACCAGCACGCCCAGCATGAATACTTCGACAAAGGTCCACACCCGTACCTGCGCCAGCAGCCGAAATATGGTGTTCTGACCCGGCGCCTCGCGGGCGCGGCGCAGCGGAACGAGCAAGTACAGGAGACCGGAGATCTGCAAAAACGGTCCGACCATCGTGGTGATGAGCACCAAGCAAGCGAGGCCGGCGTGACCCTGGGTATAGAGTTCCGAAGCCGCCCCCAGGAGGGTAGTGGCGCGCGTCGTTCCGTTGACCTGGATCGTGACCAGGGGATAGGCGTTGCTCAGGAAAAACAACACCAGCGCGCAGACGGCGAGTGCAATCGCGGTGTCGATGTTGCCGTTCTCGGGGCGTTGCAGCGGTGCGCGGCAACGGGAACATCGGGTTCCGGTTGCCGGTGACATACCGACCCGGTGTGCCAAGTCACACGACGGACAAACGATAACCGACGACATTCAATGTTCTCGGATGGAATTCCGAGTATCTTGCCTCACCGCCGCCAAGGCGTCGCGTAATTCGTCGATTCTGTAGGGTTTGGGGATAATTTTGATTTGTTGGGCTCCTGCCTTACGGCGCGCAGCCTCGGCGTAGCCGCTCGTCAAGAGCACCGGCAGATTGGGCCGCCGCCGCCGAATTTCTTGCGCCAACTCAACACCATTCATGCGTCCGGGCATCATCACGTCAGAGAAGACTATATCCACCGAGCGGCGATCGGCAAGGGCGCCGAGCGCGGCCTCGGCGCTGGCGACGCGAGTTGTGTCATATCCCAGTTGATTGATCATCTCCACGGTCAATGCAGCCACCTCATCATCGTCCTCAACCACCAAAACCTGTGCCGCATTAACCGCAACGTCGTCGGACGCACGCGCCATCAACTCGGCGGCATACGCCGGGGTCTTCAGCGTGCGCGGCAGGAACAAGCTCACCAGGGTTCCTTGTCCCGGTGTGCTCGCGATCCTGACCGCCCCACCGGATGCTTTGGCAAACCCATGCGCCTGAGCGAGCCCCAATCCCGACCCGCTGCCGACTTCCTTGGTGGTGAAGAAGGGCTCGAATGCGTGGGCAAGGACATCGGGGGACATGCCTATGCCGGAATCCGCGATGTCCAGGCACACAAAATCGCCGACGAGATCGTGATCGGCCAGGGCCGGCATGTTTTTCGCGCTAATGTCGATCGTCCCGCCATCCGGCATGGCATCGCGGGCGTTCAAGGCCAGATTGAGAATGACCAGCTCGAGTTCGCCGGGATCAACTTCCACACACCACAAGCGCTCGGCAAAGCAGGTGCGTATTTTTATATCGCCGCGCAGACTCCGATTCAGCAATTCGCGCATGTCGCCGGCCAACCGCTCGAGATTCACCGCTTCAGGCTTCAGCGCCTGACGTCTGGAAAACGCCAAGAGTTGACGGCATAGGCTGGCGCCACGCTCGACCGCCTGCCCCATGGCCGAGAAAATCCGCTCGCGGCGCACCGGGTCGGTTTGGCGGCCGAGCACTTGCAAGCCGCCTGAAACGACCTGGAGCAGATTGTTGAAATCGTGAGCCACGCCGCCGGTGAGCTGGCCGAGCGCTTCGATTTTCTGCGCCTGGCGCAAACGATCTTGCACGGCCCGCCGGTGGGTGGCATCGGCGATGACGCCCACGATGCGCGTCGGTACGCCTTCTACATAAAACGCCCTCCCGCGCAGGTGCACCCATCGGGTTTCACCGCCGCTTCCCCGGTGTGTGCGCGCCTCTACGTCGATGTCACCGGTGAGTTCTGCTTGGGAAAATGCTTGCCGAACGCTCGCCCGGTCTTCCTCGACAATGTGTTCGAAGGTCATGTCCAGATCCCAGAAGGGCTGGATTTCTGAATATCCGAAGATCTGATCATGCCGGACCGTGCGATGTACCGCGCCGGTTGAGAGGTAAAGCTCCCAGCTGCCCATCCCGGCAGACTCCAATGCGACTTGTAAGAGCTCTGCGGTATTTATCGCGCCGGATTCCATGGCCAACTATAGCGGACCTGCGCTTCGGACCGATGTCGCCAGCCGGCTACGACTCTTGTCAGAATCCGCCGATGCTATCTATCGAATTTGCGCCCTGGATTATTCGGCTCCGCGGCATTAGCGGCTCGGCATTGTGTGTCTGACCGAGCCGGGTTTGGGCTACGAGGATGGCAAGGCTTCAAGGCGCGGAAGACCGCAGTGCCTTGAGCCCCCCCATCCCCGAGCCACTATCCGGCCAGAGCTCCGTTCAAATTGCGCAGATTTTCGATAATCGCGGACAGGATCTCTGCGTGCTCTTCCTCGACCGCCAGGGCGACCTTTACCAGCCGCAGCGTGGCCCTGTCGTAGTTTTGTCCGCCTTCGGCGATCTTGCGATACGCATCGATGGCGAATCTCTCCGCGAGGAGATTTCGCGACAGCGCCTGGCTGAAATCCGAATTGTCCGCCGATGTTGCGTCGGATCCATCCGCTTCTGATCGGTCAAGGTCGAATCCCATGGCACAGCCTCCGTTAGAGCTTAATCAAACCATTAGAACGAGATGGCTATTCGCAGCACAGCAGCCTGCGGCGCGTCCCTGCGTAGGCGTATGTCCGACAGCACATGGCGACAGATTGCCAAAATGCTCGACTTGCGATCAAGCGCGTTTTCGTTCACGCGCGGCTTTTGGTGCAGCACGCGAAGCCTGTTTAGCCTTAAGTTTGAGGCTGTTCTTCAGGGCATCCATTAGGTCGATCACGTCGGCCTTGGGACGCGCCGCCTTCCTGGGCTCGGCGCCGAGTACATGCGTTTCGTTCTTTTGAATTTTCTCGCGTATTCGCCGCATCAGGTCTTCGCGATAGGTATCGTGAAACTCCCGCGGATTCCACTTGGCACTCATTTCCTCGACCAGCTTGCGGGCCATGGCGATTTCCGCTTCTTTCGGCTTGACCGACTTGGAATTCGCCGCCGCAGGCTTGACGGCAGGCAGAATTTCATCGGCGAAGCGAAGAGTTATCAGCATTAAGGAGCCTGCCGCCGGCGTGATGACGCACAGGTGTTGGCGGCCACGCATGACAAAGGTGGCGACCGCCACTTTGCGGCTCGCTTGCAGTGCTCCGGCGAGCAGAGCATAGACTTTCTCGCCGCCTTTGCTGGGCTGCAAGTAGTACGGGGTCTGGTAGTACACCGGTGCTATGTCGGCGGCCTCGGTGAAGCTGGAAATATCGATTGTTTCCGACGCCTTCAGGTTCGCGTGCTTGAAGTCTGCATCGGAGAGAGCCACGTACTGTCCCTTTTCGAATTCATATCCCTTGACGATGTGCTGCCAATCGACGCTCTTGCCGGTGGTCTTGTTGATGCGTTCATAACCCACCGGCGCGAAATCGCGGCTGTCGAGGAAATGTAAATTCAGCGCGTGCTCCTTGGATGCCGAATACATTTCGATCGGCACATAGATCAAGCCAAATGAAATTGCGCCGCGCCAGAGGGATCGCTGGGCCATGAATCACTCCTTGGAAAGACCTTTGGTTTGCTCCGCCTGTCCGATCAGTGCCGCGCAATTTGCGTCTTTGGCGAGGCCGCCGTCAACGAAGGCGAGCAGGGCGGCAACCGGGGTCAGCAGGACGCCCAAGGCCACGGCGCCGCCCGTCTGCGCCGCCACCCTCCCGGGCTGCACGCCGATTTTCGGTTGCAATAGGGTGCCGCGTACCAAGATGGGCGTACGCAGTCGCAGAATGCGCACCTTCTTTGGCTGGCCCCGCAGCGACAAATCGAGCGTCTCATTCTTAAGATCGATTTGACCTTGACCCGTCACGAGCATATTCGTGGTGTCGATCAAGAACGCGGTGGCCTTTAAATCGCCATCGTTTGCTTTGAAGCTCGCGACGCCGCAGTGCACGTCGGTATTTCGCTCATCTTTGGTCAGGATGAGGCCAAGTCCGCGCGAGACGTCGATGCCTGTCAATTCGGCGAAGGCTTCCCGCATCTCGCCTTTGGGGATGACCAAGGTGATATCGCCGTCCGCATCGGCCGCCGTCTTGTGAACAGAGGTTCCCGATCCATGCATTTTAATGCGTCCCAGCAGCTGCCCCTCGAGAGGCGCTTCCTTGCCGGATTTTGGCTTGAACTGGCCCAGGTCCACATTGCTAAGTTTCATATCGATGCTGGTTTGCGGCGTCGAGCCTTGCGCATCGATCGTCACGGTGCCCGAGAACTCGCCTTGCGGCAGGGCAAATGCGAGTGGATCGAGCGCGATCTTGCCGTTGTCAAGGGTTAGGTGGAAGCGCACTTTATTCATGGGCATTTTCGCAGTGGTCACCGACGCCGCGTCGAAATGCACATCGGCATCCATGCCGCGCACGCGTTGCACTTGCAGGTCCGCATCGGGCAAGAGCAGTGCCGGAGCAGGCGCAGCAACCGATGTCGCTGTCGCAAGCGTGTTCGATTTTCGCGCAGGTGAGGCCTCTGTTCCCAGCGGCGCGGCCAGATCGGCGAGGTTCAGTTGTTTCGAGACCAAGGTCGCCGTGAGTTTCGGCCGCTCGCGGCCGGTATCGATGGACAGGTTCCCCGATACATCGCTGCTGCCGAGCTTGCCGTGAAAGTCGTCCACCTTGAAACGCAGCTTGTCGCGTACCAACGTGCCGGAAACATCGTAGGGAGGGGTATTGGGCAAAGCCAATCCGGTCAAATAGTACACATCGGCCAAATCGCTTCCCGACACATGAAAGCTCGCCTGCAGCGCGGCCAAATCGAAGGGATGCGGGATGGTCGTATGAGCGCTCAGCTTGATATCCGCAGCCGTCACGCTCGTTTCAAAACCATATGGCTTGGACGGTTGCACGCCGATGAGAGGCTCGCCATCGAGAATCAGCTGAAATGGTTTGCCGTTGAGCGTACCCGAGCCGCGCACTTTCAAGGCGTGACTGTCGGCCGTGTTCGCTGTTTCAGCCACCGAAACGTGCCCGTTGAAAGTCAATTTGCGGATCCGATCGACTGCGCTGAGTGTGCCGTTGCTGAGGTTCAACTGCTTGATGACGGGTATGTGCAGCGGCGCTGACGCCGAATTATTCCCCTGGCGTTTTCCCGCGCCGGAAAAGTCCCAATTTGCGCGGCCGGAGGAGTCCCGTTCCACGTCGATTGCGGGCGTATCAAGCGTGACTTGTGGAAAAATAAGATGAAACCGCAGCAAGGAGCTGAGGCTCAAGGTCGCGTCGAACCTCTTCAGCTTCAGCATGTCGTGGGCAGCTGCCCACGCAGGATTGGCGATGGTAAGATCTTCGACGCTCAGCTCTGGATTGAGGCTGAACAGGTGAACCCTCACGTCGCCGGCGCTCGCGGCGCGGCCGGTGGAGCGCGAAACTTCATGCACGATCAGCCAACGCCAAAAGCTGGCAGGCGCAAGCATGACCGCCGCTATCGCCAAGACCGCGAACAAGACCAAGCCCAGAGCGGTGCGTGCGATCAGACGGCGCGGGCCGATCGGGGGCAGGGACCTTATAACCGGCCGTCGAGTTTCGATTTCTTCGGCTGTCTGGGTCACGCATTCCTCTGTGACTTGAGCCACGCTGGGCCTCGCGGCCGACGGCCGAGCATCACTGCCAGAATCCCGGCAAGCAGCAGCAGTGCACTGAAGGCACCGTTTGCACCGATCTCAGGGGCTTGCACAGTGTTCGGTGGCGGGGGCGCTGTCTGGACTTGGTTCCCATAGCGATCCGTCTGGCCGATTTCCCGGATCACTGTGTTGTCGACGATATGCATTTTTAATGTCCTGGTTTACGTGAATCATGGATTCACGAACCCTACGCGTCTCGCGGCGAGACGACTGTCTCCCGTTGACCGGCTTTTGGCGTAAGACAAGCCGAAGGTTTCGACTCAGTGCGGCTTGGCGCCGGTCTCCATGAGCAGCCGAGTGAAAAGGTACAACCGCGGAACGACACTGTTAAGTTCAATCCATTCGTGGTCGGTGTGGAAATCCCCGCCCACGTAGCCTAGGCCGTCGAGCGCCGGGGTGCCCACCGACATGGCGAGCGCCGACTCCGATGCGCCACCATTGCCGGACAACTCCACCGTTTTGCCGATTTCCGCGTAGATGGCGCGCGCGCGGGCGGCCAGCGCATCGATCTGCGCATTTTCGGTCAAGGGTGGAAAGGCGGGGTCGTGCGCCAGCGTCACCGTCGTGTCGGGAACTTGCGTGGTGTGCGTTCCCGCCTCAATTTTTGCAAGGATCGCGTCGAACTCTTCCGGCGTGCGGTAGCGCACATTGAGCGTCGCTTCAGCCTCGTCTGGAATGATATTGGCGCGGTCCCCGGCGCGCAAAACAGTGAGGTTGACGGTGATACCGCTGCCGCTGGTTGGGAAGGCCCCTTGCAGGGCACTGAGCTGATGCGTCAGCTCGACCGCCGCATTGCGGCCGTCCTGCGGTGCCATACCCGCGTGCGCCGCGCGGCCTTTGACGTGAATGCGAATGTTGGCCGAGCCTTTGCGCCAGACCGTCAAGGCATCGGGTGGGTCACCGGGCTCCATGTTGAATTCGACGTCGTGTTCGCGGGCCAAGCGCTTGATCAATTTAGTCGAGCCGGGCGAGCCGCGCTCCTCGCTGTCGTCCAACAGCAAAGTAATCGTTGCGAAATTCTTGAATCCCAGGTCGTGCAGAATCTTCAGGGCCGTAAAGGCATTCACCACGCCGGCTTTTTCGTCGCCCACACCCGGGCCGTGCGCCCGCTGCTGGTCCATGGAGAACGGCCTCCCTGCCACGGTTCCAGGGCCGAATACCGTGTCCACGTGCGCGACGATGAGGATCTTGCCCTTGCCCGTGCCATGAAACACGGCAACCAAGTTGTCAGGCAACTCGGGCGCCTCGGCCGGTTCGGTTCGCACTTCCGCGCCCAACTGGACCAGTCGCGCTTGCAACACGGCCTCGACTTTCATCCCTCCCTGCACGTCACCGGTTCCGGAATCGATATTGACGATCTCTTTCAGCAACTCCAGCGCGCCTGCGCGGTTGGCTTCCGCCGCCTGGTATACCTTTTCATTGCGCGCCGAGGCC